>PVMK01142299.1_pt1 | contig 51217 bp, 57 predicted proteins | sample 1853481 | NCBI WGS metagenome assembly PVMK01 (sample SAMN08533507, study PRJNA380276) | Marine sediment metagenome, whole genome shotgun sequencing project.
ATGGATCGAATCTGTCCATCTCTCGCCTCCAACAAAGGGTTCCGAGTGCGCATAGAGTCGGGTTGTTCATGCTTCATTCGCATGATTTGCGTTTCCACAAATCCGGCAAAGACGGCTCCGGTAAGTGTGATGCCTTCGAAACAGGTGATTCTAGTCATTTTGTTATGGGCTCGCTATTCAAAATTGATCCTTCTGAGAAACCATACCTGGATCGAGCTGAAGGACTTGGATTTGGCTATGAAGAGAAAGAGGTCACCGTCGTTGACGAATCTGGTTTGAGAATAAAGGCGCGTACATACTATGCGACGAAAATTGATGAGTCACTAAGACCATACTCGTGGTATCTAAATCATGTGACTGTTGGTGCGATAGAGTCATCTGTATCTGGCTTGTACTTGGAGCGCATTAAATCAATCGTGTCTACAGAAGACCCCTGTCAAGAACGAGACGCGAGAGAGCGTGCTATACACAATCAGCAAGACAAAGCAAACTTAGACGCCCCACCTCGTGCTGTTTGATGCGTTACTGAGGGTTCGCTCCTGACACATCACGGCCTGTCGGAGACCCCGTTCTGGGAAATCTGAAGGGCCGTAATGTCCTAGTTTGAAACATTAGAGTTGTGCTGAAGCAAGTTGTAGCTATTCCTATTGGTTATCCAGAGATCGGATAATCTCTGAAAGAGATATCTGATGAAAACTTCTATCTCACTGAAATATAACAAGTTATTCCTGCCGTAATATTTCCAGATAATCCCTCACAAAACCTTCAGCTAAGCATCAGGTAATTTTGAATTCTCCCTAGTAGCGTCTACAATGCAAAGATACCTAGGGGAATGGAACATGAACTATCGCCTGAGAAAACTTCTTGGATTTGCTCTGATTCTTCTTGCACTCACGGGATGCAAATTACGAATAGATGCCCCGGTAGGCGGTAGTGTCACGACGGAGTCGGGTGCTTATAGCTGTGCGTCCGAATCAACATGCAACATAGATATCTACGATGTATTTTTTAACGAAAAATTTATCGCTATCCCGGATCCAAACTTCTATTTCGTTGCCTGGAAAAAGAAGAAAGGTGGGTTTTGCGGAGGCAAGGCGCTTCCCTGTCACGCCACCACAACGGGATTTCCGGGTCATGAGTCGCTGATGAAAATCCTTGAGTCTGACGCCCAGTTCTATCTGGAGCCATTATTTGCCGAACGAGGCAGAGATAGTATCTCGCTAGCCAATTTCAGTAATTATAGTGACGTTTACGCTATAGAGGCGGCTTGGCGTAACACCAATGTATTTGAGCCACACATTTGGGAGAAGGCGCACCGCATCGCAGAGTATTTTTTCCGCGAAGATCAATTCATATATATCGCTGAAATATGGTGGTGGGGGTACTACACGACCGGGGAATTACCCCGCACTACCAAAACACTGAACTTTCGAGTCACGTTCGATGAAAATGACGGCGTTCATCCTGGAAATGTAATTGTCTCCCATTACGTAAAAATGAATGTAGAACCCAAGATCGATAAATATAGCGGCCAACTAAGAGTAGTGTCACGTAATCCCAATTACGATGGAAAAATGTTCTATGAATACAGGCTGAAGCCGAAACAGCCCCTCTACGTCCCTCGGGGAGACGCCTGGGTATCGATCGTGCAATTGGTGGGAGAAACCTTGGAAACAGATCCCAATTTTGTATGGCATGGTAGTACATCCGACATAGGTAGGTTCGCGTTTCTTACTGATTATGGGGGTTGGATAAATCGAAGTTACCCAAGTGGTCTATCGGCGTCGGATAGACTTGGAATGAAAGGCTACATGATGAGACCGTGAAGTCTCCTTGGTCGGCTAGGCTGATATCCAGACCCCGGTCCCCTCACGCACCCACAGCACCGAGATCGGGTACTCGTCCGCCGAGCAAAAATCTGATGGGCTCAAATGTCTCAAAAGCGGTGATAACGGCCCCTTTTCAATATGGAGGGGTGAAATCTGGCCAACCGTCCGAGTTGTCCTAACTCCTGCCGCTTGGACTATTCTTGTTTGGTGACCAATAAAGGGGGATTGAAATGACCGCAGCGGAATGGATGGAACTGTATACATCGTCAAGTGCTAATGGATTGATGGCCCAGGCGACTCTTCTCACCTTGGTAAGTGGTTACACCATGGTGGCCTATATAGCGGGCACAAAACTAACCACACTTCAGGTTTCTCTGGCGAATTTAGTTTATGTTGGTGGTTCGACCAGCACATTGGTTTCAAACTATGTCAGTGTACTTGAAGCCTTGAACGCAAAAGCACAAGCAGCCGCATTGGAACCAAATCTACCTTCGTGGGTCACCGCAAGCCACATGAGTTTCTCCGGGCTGGCTGCCTTAGTGGCTTTACTAAATGCTTCATTCATTGTCGCATCGCTCATATTTATGTGGCAGGTCAGACGCCCCAAGACCGAATGACTGTTTTGTGGTGTTAGCGGCCGTTCTGTCCTACTTTGAGACATTTGCAACCTCGATTCACTGGCATAAAAAAGCCCGCACATGGCGGACTACTCACTGGACTTATTTTTCAACTTTTCTTGCGCCTTGACCAGCTAAGTCCAGTGAGTCCAATGCTGAACAGGGCAAGGGCGGCAGGCACAGGGACGGTGCCTTCAGGGGGGTAACTGGACCGACATCTCAACCGCTCCCTCGAAACCCTGCATCATTCTCCCTCAGCCGCCATGACGTAAAGAACAATCATGCCGCGCGAGTCATGGTCATACCGCATCGTCGGCACTGGACCTTTTCGACACCGCCTGCGGCACCAAACCCGAACGTCTTATTGATTACGCGAAAGTCATGAAACCCTAACCAACACAGGAGACGGCAGAGCCATGGAGGCAGCTTTGACACATCATGAACCTCTGGTATCGCAGACACCTCTATTTGATAAGTTGTCCACCCCAATCCACTCAGTACTTGCTTCTATCACCTTGCGTTTTTGCATGCCCCGCTCTCACTGACAGATACATGCCCAGCTATCACGAGTATAGTAGAGAATTGGACGGAAGGACTATATTGTGGTGTTTTCTGCCAAATCCAAAATGGCGGCTTTGTTCTCATTGCGGCCTGTGCTGGCGGCGTTAAACAGGAAAGTGGCTTGATGCTTACAAGGAATTCATATTGATGAGAGATAAATTTGTATTGAGGTTGCAGACGCATTTGCCCGCTGAATCGTTGAAGAAACGGTTGAAAGCCTATGAACCCTGGAGTCATCGCATTGACTTTGACAATGGTGTTTCAACTAAAGACCTCCAACGGCGTGTACCATTTTCTGAAAATACGTTGCAGAAGTTTTCCATTGTTGCCGAGAAGATTCCCTTTGAACAGTTTCGTGAAGGACACATATTAGACATCGGTTGCAACTCTGGCTATAACTCCATCTTTGCAGCGACCTCATTTCGACATGAGGCCTGTTGGGATTGATGTCAGCAAACGACACATTGAGGTTAGTACTTTCCTGTCCGAGATGGCTGGAGTTTCGGCAGAATTTCTCCGGGCTAATGCAGAAACGTTTTCCAGGCCAGCCGCCTTTGATGTTGCCCTTCATTTTGGCACGCTCTATCACCTTAAAAACCCCATTCTCTCCCTGGAAAACACATACAAGAACCTGAAAACGGGTGGCTACCTAGCTCTCGAAACCCAGGTTTATGAGCATCCAGATGATGAAAATGTATGCTATTTCATGTATATGCATAACGACGACCACACCAACTTCTGGGCTTTGAGTCCTCAAGTGTTAACCCGCTTGCTGGAAATCATCGGTTTTTCAGACATCCAGATTCTGTTTAAGGCTAAGCCGAAAATGTTAGGTCGGCACATGTCCAGGATTATTTTGGTGGCCCGTAAACCTGATATCCCTGAGGCGGCTCAGAAGGTTCAGAATCAGAATATCTCTTGACGCAGCTCGAAATGTCTTAGGCCTCCCGATTAGATTTAGAGCAGCCAATCTCAAGTGACCTATAAATGGCACAAAGCCGCCCCCTCAATAGATGAAATCGGCGGCATCTGAACGACCGTTCTGTGGTGAAAGCGGACCAGTGAACCACTCTCCCCGCCGTGTTCCACATGGGGCTTACCCTTTCCCGATATTGGCGCCCATGGCCATGCTCTTGGCGCGCTCAGCCATTCTCTAATTCCTACCCAACTGGCTTAATTGAGCCATATTCAATCGATAGGGAATCGAGACAAATGAACAGGAATTTATTTGTAGGAATAGTCGCGGCACTGCTCTCCATTGGCGTAATGGCAGGGAAAGACCTGACGCCTCGAGTTGATGCAATTCAGACAAACGACCAGGCGCAAGATAGGCGCATTCAGGAAGTGGAACAAATTAGACGTTGAGTACCCTTTTAGGTTGGAATTTCGATAAGAGGCAAGGCTGCGCAGAATATACCCGCTTCGGCGGATTTTTATTGTCTGTGATTTGGGGTTGGAATGCCTCGAAAGTGGTGAAAGGAGACATCGCCAGATCCATTTTGAGGGCCCGCTTGAGGGCCGTAGTGCCATGAGCGGCCGTTATGCTAGCCGGCTTATCTGCATGGCCCTGCAATGATCTACAAGGGGCTCAGTATCTCAATTAATCGCCGCTTGGCCTTGTGTTGTTGTCTTAAGGCCAGGAGGTAGGTGTTCCATTCACAGCGCGTTTTTGTTTTCGGTAGAGTGCGCGTATTTTTTTCAGATAGGTGGCAGCCACTTTATAAGCCGCAGGTTTGACCCGGGCGATTTCCCATTCGGCCACCCCCTTCCAGATGGCCAGCGCCTGGTCGCGACCCACACAACGGGTCAGGCGCGCAGTGCCACCCCAGGCGGGCACAGGGTCATTCGGTTAATCGGGGCGTCGTTGTTGATAATGATGGCAACGGGCCCGTCGCACTCGAGGATAAGCGCCGTTTTGTTAGTGGTCATGCTTTCTCCCTATACTTCTATCAAGCTACACAGCGCTCCGGTAACACCTTGCACCATGCTGTTCTCGCCACCGAGTGCGTCATCACCCAGGGTCGCGGTGGTTAAAGCGCTGTGCATTGCCGCCCCCATCAACAACAATGCAATGGCGCTGGCATCCACGGAGCCTTCGATCACGCCCAACTCCTGAAGCTCCACCAGTCGATTTTTCAACGCGGAATGACCCATGTAATGCTCCCGGGATGGGGCCATCCTCGCCGGCCGGCCGCGGCTCAGTTGTGGCCCCGCCAGAGGCAGGACAAGGCGAAAATAATTGTGAGCGGCGACGAAGACACGGCCCAGCCACGCCGCCAGGTCCGGCTCGACAGGCTCCGCCAGGGCGTCAGAGAACAGTGTGAATTCAGACATCTGCTCTTTTAGCAGCGCTTGTAGCAGACCCGCCTTGTCACGGAAGTTGTTGAACACGCTGGCCTCTGTCACGCCCGCCTTTTTTGCGACGCCGCGAGTCGTGAGGCCGGTGACGCCCTTTTGCTCGAGCAATTCGGAGGCGGCCAGCAGTATCTTGTCTCGAACTCGTGGCCTGCCCATCAGGGTTGGTCCCAGATGGCGACGAGCCCCTTGGATGTTCCCACGTAGGCGGTGCCATCCGGTGCCAGCGTCAGGGGAGCCCAGTTATTGTCGAAGCTGGGGCCGTATCCGGTCAGGATCTTGTACTGGGTCTTGCCGCTGCGAAAATCCAGGGCCGTCAGATACCAGGCATTGCTGCCATCGGGCTGGGGGTCAAATGTATAGAAATAGACCAGGCCATTGGCCGCCGACATTTTTGGAACCACTGAGGTGGAGTGTTCTTGTGACTGCCAGATGACATCACAGCCACTGTCATCCGCGCGCACATCAATACGCACAATGCCGCCACCGGCATTGCTCCAGTCCCGCTGTGCGTAGGAGCTGGTATAGCCCGCATTGTTTTCAATCATTATGGAGCGATTTATTGCCACCATTGAGTTATCGGTTACCGAGTGTCCATCCTTGAAAAGCGGCACCGCGCAGATTTGCCGCTGGCCTTGTACATCCTGTCGACGTTTGTAGACGATCAGGTTTATCCGCCCGTCGGCGTTGTCTGTGATGGTCACATAGCTTTCACCCAGCAGGGTAGGGGTGGTGCCGCTACCCTGGTTGATAGTGCCGACCTTACGGCTGGTGCCGCGATCGTAGGCCTTTCGCCAACCCACGAGCGGTTCGCCGTTCTCCCCGGCGTAATAGCGGTACATGGCGTGGTCCGATACGATGTATACGCCGTCGGCGGCGACAGAAAAGCCGTTCTGTATTTCTTCACCGGCTATTAGGGAGCCTTGAATCGCGCCGGTTTTGGGATCCAGGGTACCCAGTCGGCCATTTCGGGTTACCCACCAGATGTAGCCATGGTGATCGGGCATTACGGCGGTGATTGGGTCACACTCGCCCGCCGGAGACCAGTTGGTGAGAGTGATGCAGTCATGTGGTACATCCGTGCTGAGATCCCAGGTATCCACCATTAAACCAAAAACCAATACGTCTAATTCTCTGGTCACTGGCTGCCATGACAAGCCGATCCTCGTTGTCCAGTTAGAAGTACGCGCCGGAGCTGTCCTCCATGATTTTGCTTTTGTCCCGGGAAATCAGGGCGTCGTAGCTGGAGGGGCGTATCGGCAATTTGTACTCAGCCAGCAGCTCCAGCGTACGTGGCTGTAATAAATGGATGCGGAAGCCGGTCATGCCTGCACACAGTGCAACCAGGCGATCATCCCGGTCAAAGGTAAGTGTGGCACACTGGCCTCCCGGAGCGGTGCTGCCAACCCGGGAGTTCATCGCGACTTTTCTTCCAAGTGGGCCGCCACCCGGGTGCACATCGGAACTGTAGCCGTCACTGTGCATGGCGTTGACGCCCTGGCGGCTCATGAAGGGGTGTGCGGGTATGGAAAAATCCACCGGTTGGGCGATAGCGGCTTCGCCAATCACGGCCGGGGCAGATCCTGTAAGACCCTCTATGGGGGTTGGCTCATAGGGTTCGGCGCAGCCGGCCAGCAGGGTCAGGGTGAAGGCGGTGGTTACCAGGGGGGAGCAGGAAAACAGCTTCATAGGAGACTATCCAATTAGTAAATATAGCAATACTATAAATACTTTTCAGCTGTTCGGCAACTCCAGTAATATTATCGATTGTTTAATCAACTCTCCCTGAACGGTAACAGGGAGACAGCTTGCCCGATATAGGCCTCGGTATGGTGTTCTTCGCGCCGGGTGAAATCCCCCACTGCGGCGGATAACTGCGGGTCACTAATCCAGTGGTTGGAATAAGTTTTCACGGGACGAAAGCCACGCTGGATCTTGTGCTCCCCCTGGGCGCCCGGGTCGAAGCGCGCCAGTTTGTGCTCGATGCAATACTCGATACCCCGGTAGTAGCAAGCCTCGAAGTGCAGGCAGTCGAACTCCCGCTCGCATCCCCAATAACGCCCGTACAGGGTATCGCTGGAGCGGAAGTACAATGCCCCGGCTACAGCCTGTTGGTCGAGGTAGGCCAGTACCATCACCACCTGGTCGCCCATGCCGGCGGCGGTCTCCAGGAAAAAGTCGCGGGTAAGGTAGCCCCCGTGGCCGCTGCGTTTGGCGTAGGTCAGCTGGTAAAAGCGGTAGAACTGTTGCCACTCCTGTTCCCCGATATCAGTGCCGGTCAGGGTCTTGAGTTCCAGTCCCTGTTCTTCCACCCGCTTGCGCTCCCGTTTGAGGGATTTGCGTTTGCGACTGTTGAAGGTGGCGAGGAAATCATCGAATGAGCCGTAACCGTCGTTGAACCAGTGGAATTGGGTGGCGGTGCGGCGATGTAGGCCCTCTTGCAATAATTGCTCGCTAACGGCCTGCTCTGGAAACAACAGGTGCCAGGAGGAGATTTGTCGCTGCTGTGCCAGCGTGCGTATTCCCTGCAGCGCGACGCGATAGCCCTGGGCGGTGTCCAGGCCGGCCGCGGTGCACAGGCGGGGTCCGGTGGCGGGGGTGAAGGGTATTGCCGTCACCAGCTTCGGGTAGTAGTCCAGGCCACTGCGCTGCCAGGCATCGGCCCAGGACCAGTCGAATACGTACTCACCGTAGGAGTGGGACTTGAGGTACAGAGGCATCACCGCAACCCGGGCCTTGCCCCGTCGCAGTACAACATGGCAGGGCTGCCAGCCAGTCTCCGCGGTGGTGCACCCCGTTTTTTCCAGGCCGTGCAGGAACTCATGACGCAGGAAAGGGTAGTCCACATCCGCCAGGTCATTCCACTGCGCCGCCTGAATCTGGTCCAGGCTGGTCAGGAACTCGGTAGTAAATTCCGTCTGCCCGGCGCTTTGCCGCCCAGTCGTGTCAGGTTCCATCGGTCATGTAATCCAGTGCCGCTGCGATGAATATCACCCTACCTGTGCAGTTGTTGTGCAGGCAGGCTTTGAAACAAGCGCCTGGCCGGCGCTCCACTGTAAACAAGCAAGCTTACTTTGTTGTCAGCACAATTGCAGCGCTGGCGTAAATTGACAGCCTGTTGGCGGGAGAAAACCCTTGCACAATTTTCGTACAATCATATAGTGTTTCGTCTCGAAAAAAGTGAGTAGTGATATGAGCAAGTGGGAATGTATTGTCTGTGGCCTGGTCTATGACGAGAAAGAAGGGTGGCCGGATGATGGTATCGCGCCGGGTACCCGCTGGGAGGATGTTCCCGAGGACTGGCTGTGCCCTGACTGCGGCGTGGGCAAGGAAGATTTCGAACTGATCGAGGAGACGCCGGTAGACGATACGCCACATCACGAGGAGCCGGTGGCCGACAAGGTCCACGCGCCGGTGGTCATACTGGGCACGGGGCTCTCCGGGTACGGTCTGGCCAAGGAGTTCCGCAAACACGGCAGTGAAACGCCACTTATCCTGATCACATCCGATGACGGGCGCTCCTATTCCAAGCCCATGTTGTCCACCGGCTATACCAAGGACCATTCGGCGGATGATCTGGCGCAGCTGGATGCGGGCAGTATGGCGCGCTTGCTCAAGGCCAGTGTCTGGACCATGACCAGGGTCAACGAGATAGATACCGCCCAGCAATTGATCAAGGTGGGCGATGCGCAAACCGTCATCCACTACGGCAAGTTGGTGCTGGCGGTGGGGGCCGAGGTTATCCGACCACCTATCGAGGGTGATGGCCTGGACCTGGTTTATTCGGTGAATGACCTGCTGGATTACGCTGATTTTCGAACTGCGGTGAAAAAGAACGATGTGAAGAAAATCTGCATGATCGGCGGCGGACTCATCGGCTGTGAGTACACCAATGACCTGATCAACGGCGGCTTCGAGGTGCAAGCGGTCGATCCCCTGGCGTACTGCCTGCCAACATTGCTGCCAGAGGCGGCGGGCAAGGCGGTGCAGGCCGCCCTGGAAGAAAAGGGTGCGACTTTCCATTTTGGCCCCCTGGTGACCGCCGTGAACAAGGCGGACAAGGGTGTGGTGGTCAGTCTCAACAACGGTGAAACGATTGCCGCCGACCTGGTGGTCTCCGCTGTGGGTGTGCGTCCGCGTACAGAATTGGCTCGCATCTCAGGTATCGAGACCAACCGGGGTGTAGTCACCAACCGTCTGTTGGAAACAAGTGCCCCCAACGTTTACGCCATGGGTGATTGCGCCGAGGTCAACGGCCACGTGCTGGTCTATGTGGCGCCGTTGATGGCGGCGGCTCGCGCCCTGGGCAAGACGCTGGCGGGAGAGCCTACCGAGGTGAGCTACCCGGCCATGCCGGTTACCATAAAAACGCCGGCCTGCCCGGTGGTCGTGGCGCCGCCGGCCGCCGATGCTGACGGCGACTGGACCATCGAGGCGGACGGCAGCAACGTCAAGGCATTGTTTCGCGACAGCAGTGGCAAGCTGTTGGGTTTCGCCCTTACCGGCGATGCGACCCGGGAAAAAATGGCGCTACAGAAGGAGCTGCCGGCCATCATGGCCTGACGCCGGGAGTGGCAAAGTCGGCCCTGCCGGTGTCTGCTGCGCAGCGGCATATCCGGGCGTGGCTGGACGAGTTTGTGGTCGGCCTGAACCTGTGCCCCTTTGCGCGCCCCCTGCTGGGCGCGGACAATCTGCGTATTGCCATCTGTGATGCCGCTGAGCCAGCAGCTTTGCGCCGCGCATTCCTGCTGGAGCTGGATTTATTACAAGGCACCACCGAGCAGGAAGTTGCCACCACTCTGTTGGCCTTTCCCCATGCACTAACCGACTTTGATGACTATCTGGCGTTTCTCGACCGGGCCCAGCAATTGCTAGTGGAATCCGGCCTGGAAGGCCTGTTGCAATTGGCCAGCTTTCACCCCCAATATCGTTTTGAGGGGAAGGAAGAGAATGCCGCCAGTAACTACAGCAATCGCGCGCCCTATCCGCTCATCCATCTGCTCAGGGAAGACATGCTGAGTCGTGTGCTGGATGATTTTGCCGATCCGGATAAAATTCCCGAGCGAAATATCGAGACTCTCGACACTATCGGAGCGGAAGAGTTGGAGCGGCGCTGGCAGGCTATTTTCTCCCCATAAAAAGAGAGGCGTGCCTGTGGCATTTCCCCCCCAGGGGCGTGTGAGGCCATGGAGGGTCGGGGCGGCCATCCGTGAGCCCGAGCGCACAGGGATGTGCTTGTAGCGTACCCTGGGGGGGAAATGCCACAGGTTCGCCTCGGCTAGCAGAGACCAAAATCCAGCCCCCAAAAAAAGCATCGGGGGCCTGATCTTTCATACCTTGGCGAACTGCTCGCTTGACCCCGTCCAGCGCTGAATCAACGGCTCAACCCGATCCGGATACTGTGTACGGAGTAGATTCGCAATAGCCTGCACTTCATCCAGCAGGTGGTTGTGTGCGGGGAGCTCGGCAATCCTGAATTCCATCAGTCCGGTCTGGCGGGTACCCAGCACCTCGCCGGGGCCGCGCAACTCAAGATCTTTTTCAGCGATGTAAAAACCATCGGAGCTCTCGCGCAGGGCACTCAGGCGTTGTTTGCCGTTGGCCGACAGGGGTGACTGGTACAGCAACACACAGTGGCTGGCCTGGCTGCCGCGACCCACGCGTCCACGCAGCTGGTGCAGTTGCGCCAGTCCGAGACGCTCGGGGTTTTCGATGATCATCAGGCTGGCATTGGGTACGTCCACACCCACCTCGATCACCGTGGTCGCCACCAGCAGGGACAGTTCTCCGGATTTGAAAGCGGCCATCACCGCTTCTTTCTCGGCGGGCTTCAGCCGGCCGTGGATCAGGCCGATGCTCAGCTGCGGCAGTGCCAGGCGCAATTCCCCGGCTGTCGCTTCGGCCGCCTGCGCTTGCAGTGCATCGCTCTCCTCGATCAGGGTGCATACCCAGTAGGCCTGGCGCCCCTCGCCGCAAGCGGCGGCGACCCTGGCCACTACCTGATCCCGTCGATTGTTGTCGATAAGCGCGGTGGTCACTGGCTGGCGGCCCGGAGGCAGTTCATCGATTATCGAGCAGTCCAGGTCGGCGTAGGCCACCATGGACAGGGAGCGCGGAATGGGGGTGGCGGTCATTACCAGTTGGTGTGGCCGGCCCTGCTCCGGGCTGGATTTTTCAGTAAGGGCCAGTCGCTGGTGCACACCGAAGCGGTGTTGCTCATCGACGATGACCAGGCCGAGACGGGAGAATGCGACATCGCGCTGGAACAGGGCATGCGTGCCGATGACCAGGCTGGCCTCTCCGGTGGCGATGCGCTGCAGGGCGGCCTCGCGTTTCCTGCCCTTGGTGCGGCCGCTGAGCCATTCCATGGAGATGGCCATGGGCGCAAACCAGCCGGAGAAACTGGCCCAGTGCTGCTCCGCCAAAATCTCTGTCGGAGCCATAATGGCCACCTGATAACCGTTGGCAATTGCCTGCAGTGCCGCACCGGCAGCCACAAGAGTTTTGCCCGAGCCCACATCGCCCTGCACCAGGCGCAACATGGGAACGGGTTTGGCCAGGTCGGCGGCGATCTCTCCCAGTACCCGCTGTTGCGCGGCAGTGGGGGTAAAGGGCAGGGTGGCGAGAAAGGCGCTGTGTTTTTCCCTGTTCAGTGGCAGGGCTGGCGCGCCCTCCTGCTGTTGCCTTTCGCGCAGGCGGTGGAGGGACAGGTTGTGGGCTACCAGTTCTTCCAGCGCGAGTAGTAATTGCGCCGGGTGCCTGCCCTCGCGCAATTGATCCTGGGGGGCATCTGGTGGCGGGGCATGCAGGTAGGCCAGGGCTCGAGCCAGATCGTAGGGGTAGCTGCGGCTGGGGGGTAACAAGTCATCTGGTCGCTCTCGCTGCAAATAAGCGAGGGCCTGGCTGCACAGCTTGCGCCACTGGTTCTGGCCAATGCCGGCTGTGGTCGGGTAGATGGGGGTGAGTGCCTCCTCTACCGGGGACTCTCCGGGCTCCAGTTGGCGATATTCCGGGTGGTACATTTCCATGCCACTGCCGCCGCGACGAACCTGCCCGAAACAACGCAGACGGGTGCCCGCGCGCAAATTATTTTTCTGGGCGGCGGAAAAATGGAAAAACCGCAGGGTGAGTGTGCCGCTGCCGTCCTGTATCCGTGCCACCAGGCTGCGGCGGCGTCCAAACGCCACATCGGCGGCGCGGATCTCACCCTCGATCACCACATCTTCGCCCTCTCTGGCCGCGGCGATCGGTGTGACACGGGTGCGATCCTGGTATCGCAGGGGCAGGTGAAACAGCAGGTCTTCCAGTTGGTGCACACCGTAGTCTGCCAGTTTTTCTGCCAGCTTTGGCCCAACACCACGCAGCTCGCGTACCGAGAGGCTCGCTATACCACCCATGGAATCTATTCCCGCATGGCGTTGGCAAGGATGTCAATGGCCTGGTGCCGTGGATAACTGACGCGCCAGGCCAGCGCAATGGTCCGTTTTGGCGCCGGGTCGGTGAACGGGCGTACCGCCAGGGTGTGCTCTCCGTAGGTCGCCCCGTCCGCTGCGGATTTCGGCAACACCGTTATACCCAACCCGCTGGCCACCATGTGTTTGAGGGTTTCCAGTGAACTGCCTTCCACCACGGACTTCCCTTGCGCATAGTTGTCGCTGACGGCCTGTTGCAAACCGGGACAGGCCTCCAGTACCTGATCCCTGAAACAGTGGCCCTCGCCCATAAGTAGCACCCGGTGCCGGCACAGTGCGGCCGGATCAATGCGTTGCTCCTGCGACAGGGGGTGATCTTCCGGCAGCAGCACCACGAAGGGTTCGTCGTAGACCGCACGGGTGACCACGTCGGTTTCGGTGAATGGCAGCGCCACAAAGATGGCATCCAGTTCCCCGCTGGTGAGCTTGCCGCGCAAGCTGGAGGTGTAGCTCTCCTCGATGAACAGCGGCATTTCCGGGGCCGCCAGTTGCAAGCGGGTTACCAGCCTCGGGAACAGGTAAGGGCCGACCGTATAAATCGCGCCGACTGATAGTACGCTGCCCAGCGGATCCTTACCCAGCTCGGCCAGGCTGTGCAAATTTTGGGCTTCGCGTAAGACGGTTTTGGCCTGCTCCACCACAAGCTCCCCGGTAGGCGTGGGCGAGACCTTGTGGCGGGAGCGTTCGAACAGGTTGATTCCAAGCTCCTGTTCCAGTTTCTTGATGGCGATACTCAGCGTGGGTTGGCTGACATTGCATTGTTCCGCGGCTTTGCGAAAGTGCCCCGTTTCAGACAGGCTTACCAGATAACGCAGTTCTGTTAGTGTCATAGTGGATTCGCTTTAGCGGCGGCAACGGAGTGCACAGTTAACCATTGAGAGAATCTATCATGAAGAGCAATTTTGTCCTATTTGTGGGCTGTGCTGCGCAGCTTCAAACAGCCAGAATGGCTTCCACTTCTATATCCACCCCTTTGGGCAGGGCGGCGACCTGTACGCAGGCCCTGGCCGGGTAGGGTTCCTGCAGGAAATTGGCCATGACCTCATTGACCGCCCCGAAGTGCTCCAGGTTGGTCAGTGAAATATTGATTTTGACCGCACTGTTCATGCTGCCGCCCGCCGCCTCAGCCACCGCGGCGAGGTTTTTAAACACCTGGGTTGCCTGATCCGTAATGTTGCCGGTGACCAGCTCCATGCTGCCGGGGACAAGAGGTATCTGGCCTGACAGCCAGACCGTATTACCCACTTTGATCGCCTGTGAGTAGGGCCCGATAGCCTCAGGGGCAGCGGGTGTGGTTATGACTGCGCGATTGCTCAATGGTGTTCTCCTGTGGTGAACAGGGGCGTGGCCCCGTTACTCAATTCTTGATTCTGGTGACCTTGCGCACATAGTGGAGACTGCGCAGGCGCCGCATGATGCGAGCGAGGTGGACCCGGTTGTTAACCAACAACTCCAGGTGGACGTAGGTGAACTGGTAGTCCTTGTCGTCGGTGGAAATTTTTTCAATGTTGACGTCCATACTGTTGATGCGTGTGGCGATGACAGCAATCATGCCGCGACGATTTTCCACCTCGATGCGCAGCTCGACGGAATACTCACCCTCCACCACATCGTCCCAGCGCAGCGCCACCAGGCGCTCGCTGTTCTCCCGCATATCGCCGAGATTATTGCAGCGCTCACGGTGTACCACAACGCCTTTTTCTGCGCTGAGGTAGCCCTCGATCGGATCTCCGGGAATGGGGTGGCAGCACTTGGCATAGCTGACCATAAAGCCCTCAGTGCCGCGAATCGCGACCGGCTGGGCCGCACCACTACTGCGCTCCATTTGGTCCGCGGCCATTTCCCCCAGCAATTGGTGCGCGGTGAGGGCCGGCAGCCGGTTGCCCCGGGCTATTTCTTCCAGCAGGTCGTCCAGCAGGTCGTAATTCTGGTGAGACAGGAAGTCCTGTAGCTTGTCATGTGGCAACTGCTCCAGGCTGCTGTCAAATCCGGTCAGGGCCTTATCGAGTAGCCGCCGCCCCAGAGCCACAGAATCATCCCGGGTCTGGTGCTTCAGAAAATGGCGGATATTGCTGCGAGCTTTGGCTGTGACCGCGTAGTTGAACCAGGATGGATTGGGTCGCGCCCCCGGGGCGGTGAGAATCTCCACTGTCTGGCCGCTTTGCAGGGGCTCGGACAGTGGCGCCAGGCGACGGTTGATCCGGCAGGCCACACAGCTATTGCCCACATCTGTGTGCACGGCGTAGGCAAAGTCCACCGCGGTCGCACCCCGGGGTAGCTCTAATATTCTGCCCTTGGGGGTGAATATATAAATTTCGTCGGGGAACAGGTCGATCTTGACGCTTTCGATAAACTCCAGGGAGTTGCCGGCCCGCTGCTGCATTTCCAGTAAGCCCTGCACCCATTGCCGGGCCCTGGCGTGACTGCCGTTGGCGGATTGGCTGTCGCTTTTGTACAGCCAGTGGGCGGCAATACCGTTGTTGGCCATGTCTTCCATTTCCCTGGTGCGGATCTGGATCTCGATGGGCACCCCGTGCATACCCATCAATATTGTGTGCAGCGATTGGTAGCCGTTGGCCTTGGGAATGGCGATGTAGTCCTTGAATTCACCGGGTACCGGCTTGTAGAGGCTGTGTATACAGCCCAACACCCGATAGCAGGTATCCACCGAGTCGACAATGATACGGAAAGCGTAAATATCCATGATTTCGGAAAATGACTTCCGCTTGGATTTCATCTTCTTGTAGATGCTGTAAAGGTGTTTTTCGCGCCCCAGGACTTCGACTTCGTGGCCCTCCTGCGCCAGCGTGGTCTCCACCTGATGGCGGATTTTTTCTACCAGTTCCTTGCGGTGGCCGCGGGCATTGCGCAGGGCGGCGTCGATACGGCGGGCGCGCATGGGGTACAGGGCGCTGAAGCCCAGATCCTCGAACTCCATGCGCACGTTGTTCATGCCGAGGCGCATGGCGATGGGGGCATAGATGTCCAGCGTCTCCCGCGCAATACGCCTGGCCTTCTCGGTGTGCAGTACACCCAGGGTGCGCATGTTGTGCAACCGGTCGGCCAGTTTCACCAGGATAACCCTGATGTCCCGGGCCATGGCCAGGGCCATTTTCTGGAAGTTTTCCGCCTGCTTTTCCTCCAGGGACCCAAATTCCATCTGAGTCAGTTTGCTGACCCCATCCACCAGCTCCGCGACCGTTGATCCGAATTGGCTGCCGATGGCGGACTTTTCAATCCCCGTGTCCTCGATGACATCGTGCAACATGGCGGCCATCAGGCTCTGGTGGTCCATGTGCATGTCGGCGAGGATACCCGCCACCGCCAGGGGGTGGGTGATATAGGGCTCACCACTGCGCCGCAGCTGACCGTAGTGGGCCTGCTCGGCGAAGTAATAAGCGCGTCTTACGCGCTTGGTTTGTTCCGGGTCGAGATAACTGCGCAGTGTGGAGTTGAGGGCATCAATGGTTTGCATATCGCTAATCTGTGATCCTTGCCAGAGATGCTCCTGGGTGGGGCTACAAGGCCTCGCTGGCCTCCATTACTTCGGCCAATTCTTCCTCGGCGTCCAGTTCGTCTTCGCGATCGAGGATATCCGGGGTGATCAGGCCTTCGGCGATTTCGCGCAGGGCAATAACCGTGGGCTTGTCGGACTCTTCCTGCACCAGGGGGTCTTTGCCGCCGGTGGCCATTTGTCGGGCCCGCTTGCTCGCGACCATAACCAGTTCAAAGCGATTTGCGACATTTTCCAGACAATCTTCAACCGTTACGCGTGCCATATAATAAATACTTCCCATGCTGAGTGTGCCGCCCGAATGTGACCTGGGTTATAGGCACTGGTTAATAAAACCGGAGTGGCTCGCCAGCCGTAGCCTGGCGATGTGACACTACCTGATGCCGGACAGCGGGGCTGTGCCGGAAGAACCCTAAATTATACCCCGAATAGTGGGGGGTGCGTCCAGCGTGAATATTGCCCATCTGGGCCGCCGGCTAGTTGAGCAGGCCGGTTAGCATCTCGCCCAGCGCATCCCGCTGGCGAGATGTGCGCAGCCGCTGGCAGGTTATGATGGCCTGGAGTTCACCCAGTGCCTGCTCGAAGTCGGAGTTGACCACCAGGTAATCGCTCTCGGTGTGGTGTGACATTTCTTCGACCGCCTCGGCCATGCGGGCCTCGATAATCCCGGCATCGTCCTGGCCGCGCGAATTGAGTCGTTGCTCCAGCGCTTCCCGCGAGGGCGGTACAATAAAGATGGCGCGGGTTTCGTTTAACAGGCGCTTGACCTGTTGTGCGCCCTGCCAGTCGATCTCCAGGATAACGTCGGTGCCGGCGTCCAGTTGCCGTTCCACCCAGAGCCGGGAGGTGCCGTAGAGATTGCCGAACACCCGGGCATGCTCCAGGAATTCGGCATTTTCCAACATGCCCAGAAAACTGTCTTCGCTGACAAAGTGATAGTTTACCCCGTCTTCCTCGCCTGGCCGCATGGGGCGGGTGGTATGGGATACTGAAACCCGCAGATCATGGCAGCGCTGGATTAGCGCATTCACCAGGCTGGTTTTGCCGGCGCCGGAAGGGGCCGACACTGTGTATAGCGTTCCGGTGCTCGTCATTTTTGTTCCTGTTCGGGATTGCCTGGCGTGTTACTCGATATTCTGGATTTGTTCACGCATTTGTTCGATCAACACTTTCAGCTCTACCGCATTGCGAGTGGTAGTGCTGGCAATTGACTTGGATGACAGGGTGTTGGCTTCACGGTTTAATTCCTGCATGAGAAAGTCCAGCCGTCGGCCGCAGGGGCCGCCTTTTTCCAGAGTGTGGCGCACCTCGCTCACGTGTGCTGCCAGGCGATCCAACTCTTCATCGACATCGGCCTTTTGCGCCAGGTACACCAGCTCCTGCTCCAGTCGGTTGTGATCGACCTCGATGTCCAGCTCCGCAATACGCGCGGTGATTCGGTCTCGTTGCTGTTGCATCAATGCCGGCAGAAGCTCACGAGTGGCGGTCACCTGGGACTCCAGTTGTTGCAGGCGGTCCAGCACCATGGTGGCCAGTTTCTCCCCTTCCCGGCGGCGGCTTTGGATCATGTTATCCAGGGCCGCGCCAAACAGTGACAGGGCATCTTTCTGTAATACCTCGTCGGGCAGCTCCGGCGCACTGTAGATACCAGGGAACTGCAAAACTTCCAATGGACTGACCGGGCCGGCATCACCCATTTGCTCTTTTATAATTTGCGTGGCCGCCAGTAATTGGTGCAGCTGCTCGGGGTTGACCTGCAATTCCCCGCCTTTTGTCGGGTGTGCCTGCAGGCGAATCATACAGTCCAATTTGCCTCTGGCCAGCGCTTTGCCCGCCTGCTCCCGCAGTCGCGGTTCCAGTGAACGCAGGGCGTCAGGTAGTTTGAAGTTGCAGTCCAGGTAGCGGTGATTGACAGAGCGCAATTCCACTGTCAGGACGCCCTGGTCGATGGTCTCGCTCTCCCGGGCGAAGGAGGTCATGCTGTGTATCATAGGTTTCGTTGCCAGTCCTTGTCATGTGCTGATGGCCGCTGAGTGTAGCAGCTTGTTATTGGCGTATACTAGCGCGACTGCAACAACACGGAGCACTTCCATGCAGCGACCCAGTGGCCGCGCGCCCGCACAACTGAGAGAGACCAGCATCACTCGCAATTTCACCTGCCACGCCGAGGGTTCGGTGTTGGTCTGCTTCGGTGACACCAAAGTGATATGTACCGCCTCGGCGGAAAAGGGCGTGCCCCGCTTCATGCGAGGCCAGGGGCGAGGCTGGGTTACCGCGGAATACGGCATGCTGCCGCGCTCCACCGGGACGCGGATGGGTCGGGAGGCCAGTCGCGGTAAACAGGGCGGGCGCACGGTGGAAATTCAGCGATTAATCGGTCGCTCACTGCGCGCGGCGCTGGATCTGTCCCAACTGGGTGAAAATACGATAACCGTTGATTGTGACGTGATTCAGGCGGATGGTGGTACCCGCACGGCTGCTATTACCGGCGCCTGTGTGGCACTGGTGGATGCGATAGGTTATTTGCAACGGGAGAAAGTGATACAGGGGGACCCCCTGCTACAGATGATTGCCTCCGTATCCGTGGGCATCTACCAGGGTGTTCCGGTACTGGATCTGGATTATCCGGAGGATTCCGCGGCGGATACGGATATGAACGTCATCATGGGGGAATCCGGGGGCTTTATTGAGGTCCAGGGTACGGCGGAGGGAGCGCCGTTTGCCCGTGAGGAGCTCAATAGCATGCTGGATCTGGCGGCGGAGGGTATAAACGGCCTGATTGGCATGCAGAAGGAAGCGCTGGTCTCCTGATAACTCCACTCAATCGGAGTGGAAAATAAGGAGACACTTTATAACTCGATGTCATAGTCCATGATAACAGGAGCATGGCTGGAAAATTCCTTGCTCTTGTAGATCGCGCCGTAATCGATGGAGTACTTCAGGCCCTGGGATACGATGTGGAAGTCCGTGCGCCAACCGTTTTTGTCGCGCCCGCCAGCGGGCCACCAGCTGAACTCGTCCTGGTCCGAGTTGATTTCCCGGAATGCGTCAACGTAACCCGATGTCAACAGCTCGTCCATCCACTGACGCTCCTCAGCCAGAAAGCCGGAGGTGGCGCTGTTGCTCCCGGTATCCTGCACATCTCCCGCGGTGTGGGCGATTTGCCAGTTGCCACAGATGATAAACTCCCGGCGTTTATTGCGAACCTTTTGCAGGTGACTACCAAAAAGAGAATAGAACTCGTTCTTGCGGCTCTGTTGCTCGGCGTTACCTTGCTCGGCCCGGGGAGCTAACAAGCAGGCCACGCTCAGGTTCTCGTAATCCGCCTGGATGTAGCGCCCTTCCATATCGAAATCGGCGAAACCCAGGCCGGTCATAATGGCCTTGGGCAATTTCCGACAATAAATAGCCACACCATTGGCCTTGCCGTCTATGTCATCAAAAAAGTAGGCGTTGTAGTCTTCCGGGAAAAAAGCCGAATCCTGTAAATCGTATTCCGAACACTGCAGGTCCTGAATGCAGATAAAATCTGCGTCCTGTTCTTTCAGCCAGTCGTAAAATCCCTTTTCTGCGGCGTTTTTAATGCCGTCAGCGCTGAAACTGATGATCCTCATTTGTAGCTCCTTGGTATGAGAGCGTGTATGCTACGCAGGCTCGCGCCGGCAGAACACCTTGCATGGATTGCGGGACTCTCTCCGATAAGAAGCGCCCAGACAAAAACAACGATTTTGAAACACTGCAGATCTCGCCGCTGCTGATTATTGTGCCGCCAGGGCAAGTTTGTCAGCGGTGAGTGTTCTTTAGCAGAACTGCGTATTCTATATTGGAATCTGGAAAATACAAAGCCTCGTTTAAGGACCACAAGCTTCATGCAAGCCTACCAGACCGAATTCATCGAGCTCGCCCGCCAATGTAACGTGTTGAAATTCGGGGAATTTACGCTCAAATCGGGCCGTATCAGCCCCTATTTTTTCAATGCCGGATCATTTTCAAGCGGTCGGGCGCTGGCCAGCCTGGGCCGCTGTTACGCCCGGGCGATCGTGGCGTCCGGGGTGCAATTTGATGTGCTGCTGGGGCCCGCATACAAGGGCATACCGCTGGCTGCGGCTACCGCCATAGCGCTGGCAGACCACCACGGACTTGATGCGCCCTTTGCCTACAACCGCAAGGAGGCCAAGGCCCATGGTGAGGGGGGAATGTTGGTGGGGGCCGCGCTGGAGGGGCGAGTGCTGGTCATTGATGATGTGATTACCGCCGGTACGGCGGTGCGCGAGGTGATAGCCATGATCGCCGAGGCTGGTGCGGAACTGGCTGGTGTGGCCATCGGTCTCGATCGCCAGGAGCGGGGCACGGGAGAGTTGTCCGCCATCCAGGAGGTGGAGCGGGCATACAAGGTGCCAGTACTTAGCATCATAAATATGAGCCATCTTATTGATTACCTTGAAAATTCTGACAGGAACTTTGCACAAGTACTGTCCGATATGAAAGAATACCGGGATCGCTACGGGGTCTGACTTGTACCGGGCCGCCTCAAGCCCTATATTGGGCGCATGATGACTCAAACACCTGCATTTTTCTCCCTGCTCGTTGCTGCCTTGCTGCTGGGCCTCGCCCCCGCCGCGCACTCCCGTGACCTCTACCGTTATTACAACACCCAGGGCACTATGGTGGTGGATTACCGGGTGCCGACGGAGTATGTCGCCGCGGGTTACGAGGTTCTAAATGATGATGGTGTTGTTATCAGGGTAGTGCCGCGGGAGCTTACCGCGGACGAGAGAAATGTGGTTGATGCCCAGCAAAAACTGGACGAGTTAGCCAGGGCTGAGGAGGAACGGCTGCGTAAATGGGATGAATCCCTGCTACTGCGTTACAGTACGATTGCCGATATCGAGGCTGCCCGGGAGCGCTCCCTGCGCGATTTACGCATCAGAGTGAGTATCCTCAAGAGCAACAGGCGTTCTCTCAAGCTACAAGTGGAAAACTACCAGATGCAAGCTGCCGACCTGGAGCGCAGTGGTCGGCAGGTAAATGTGGCCCAACTCAGCGCCATCGAAGACCTGCAGGGCGAAATCGGCACCACTGACCGGGCGATAGTTGATCGAGAGCAGGAAATCGAGGAAGTGGCGGCCGCCTACCAGAGCGATATTGAGCGCTTTGGACTGTTACTGGATGTGGTGGAACTGCGGCGTACACTACTGGCCCAGGATCGCTGGAGGGCGAAATAGCAGCCTGAGGGTTCCCGTTACAGCGTATTCTCGTACTTAGTTTACCAGGCTGCCGGCCTGTCCGGGCATGGGTTGGGTAACCGCATCCCGGAAAAAACCACTCATCAAAAGATTCCACTGCTGGGCCCAATCAGCGGTGGGCGGACGCCGGAATCCGCTGCGCACATATTGGGAAATACGCCCCTCCGCCGCGGCCATCAACAGGTTGGCGGCTGCCGGCAGGGCGATCACCGGCCTGAGTCCTTCACGCATTTCTGCTTCCCTGATGACCTGCCTCAGCTGGGTCTCGAAGCGGTCGAACAATTGGGCGACACGCTGGTGTAGCCGCTCTGGCTCCCCGGACAGGGCATCGCCGGTGAGTATGCGGGTAATTCCGGGATTGCGCTCAGCAAAGGCCAACAGCAGCATCAACATTTTTTCGCAGCGTTGAGCGGCAGTCTGCTCCTCGTTCAGGATGATATTGATACGGGTGAACAGAGTGTCTTCGATGAACTCGATCAGGCCCTCGAACATTTTCGACTTGCTGGGAAAGTGGCGATACAGGGCCGCCTCGGATACACCGACCTGTTTGGCAAGGCCGGCCGTGGTGATACGGCTGCCGGGCCCGGCCTCCAGCATTTGAGCCAGGGCTTCCAGGATCTGCTGGCGCCGTTGGGATTTTCTGGGGGGCATGGCGGTCCACATTGAGTCGCGTTTGCGGTAATGCTAGCGATTACCTGGCCTGCCTGCAATAAGCCCGAGCGTTCTGGGGCGATTTTTTTCTTGTTTTTTGCCAGTTAATGAACCTCGTCACAAGTGGCGAGGTTCATTAACTGCGTTTGTTGGTGATAAGAGTGCCCATACCCTCATCCGTGAATATTTCCAGCAGCACCGCATGGGGCACCCTGCCATCGATTATGTGAGCGCTGGCTACGCCGGATTTTACCGCATCGAGGGCACAACTGATTTTCGGCAGCATGCCGCCGCTGATGGTGCCGTCCGCAATGAGCGCATCAACCTGGGCGGTGTTCAGGCCGCTGAGAATCTCCCCCTCCTTGTCCAGTAGCCCGGCGACATTGGTCAGTAGCATCAGCTTTTCCGCCTGCATGACCTGGGCCAGTTTGCCGGCCACCAGGTCAGCGTTGATGTTGTAAGTGCTGCCATCTTTACCTACCCCAATGGGTGCGATGACTGGAATAAAATTGCTACCCAGGATGAGGTTAAGCACCTCGGTATCGATCTGGTCGACTTCGCCCACGTGTCCGATATCGACAATTTCAGAGGCATCGAGCTCGGGGCTGTAGCGACTCACCTGGAGCTTGTGCGCCCGAATCAGCTGGCCGTCCTTTCCCGTCACCCCTATCGCCTTGCCGCCATTGCGATTGATGGCGGCTACTATTCCCTTGTTGACGCTGCCGCCCAGGACCATCTCGACCACATCCATGGTCTGGGCATCGGTTACCCGCATGCCGTTGACAAACTCGGTGTGAATGTTGAGCTTTTCCAATAGAGCGCCAATCTGCGGTCCGCCGCCGTGCACCACCACAGGGTTCATACCCACCAGCTTCATCAACACCACATCCCTGGCGAAGCTCTCGTGCAGCTCCGGGTCTACCATGGCATTGCCGCCAAACTTCACGACAATGGTTTTGCCGGTGAAGCGCTGGATATAGGGCAGGGCCTCAGTCAGAACCTGGGCGAAATTAAGGGCTGCTTCGCGATCGAGAGACATAGTTATAACCTAAAAATTCAGTTCGAGATCGGGTTCAATCAGCGCGATCTGGGTGCGGAACTCCGCCTTGATAAGCTCGAGATTGTCCTCGGTGTCGGCTTCGAAGCGGGCGGTTAGCGCGGCACCGGTATTGGACGCCCTGACCAGGCCCCAGCCATCGGTGAAGTCCACTCTTATACCGTCCATGGTGTTTACCTTGCCGGGGGAAAAGTCGGCGTTGTTGATAATTCTTTCTATCAGGGAGAATTTATCCTGTTCGGCCACTGGAATTATGATTTCCGGCGTATTGATACTGGTGGGCAAGTCGGCAATGGCGTCATCGAGGCTGTCGCCGTGGGTGCTGAGAATCTCGGCCAGGCGAGCCGCGGCATACATACCATCGTCAAAACCGTACCAGCGCTCGCCGAAGAACATGTGGCCAGAGAACTCGCCACCCAGCAGCGCGCCGGTTTCGGTCATTTTTTCTTTCATAAAGGCGTGGCCCGTTTTCCACTGCACGGGCCGGCCGCCGTGACGGGTGATCAGCTTGGTCAGATTGCGGCTGCATTTTACGTCGAACACCACATCCGCGCCGGGGTTGCGCGCCACCACATCCTGGGCATAGATCATCAGTAGTACGTCCGAGCGCACAATGCGGCCACTGGAGGTAACCACGGCCAGCCGGTCGCCGTCGCCATCGAAGGCCACGCCGAAATCGGCACCCTGTTCCTGCACTACGCGAGCCAGATCCGCCAGGTTGTCCTCGTTGCTGGTATCCGGCGGGTGGTTGGGGAAGGTGCCGTCCACATCGCAGTACAGCGGTATGACTTCGCAGCCGAGGTCTTCAAACAGGTGGGGAGCGATGCCCCCGGTCGCTCCGTTGCCCGCGTCGATGACTATTTTCAGGGGGACTGCGATGGCGATATCGTGCAATACCTCTTCCAGGTAGGCGGGCAGGATATCCTCGCGGATCATCCGTCCGTTGCCCTTGCTGAACTCGCCAGCCACTACCCGCTGGCGAATCTGCTGGATACCGCCGGCAGCGATGGTCTGCTGGTTCAGGACGATTTTCAGCCCATTGTCCTCGGCGGGATTGTGGCTGCCGGTAACCATGACACCTGATCTGCAGCTCAGGTGGCGGGTGGCGAAGTAGAGCAGGGGGGTGGGTACCATGCCGATGTCGATAACATCCCTGCCGCTCTCCATCAAGGCCCTGATCAGTGCTGATTTAATGCGGGGGCTGGAGGTTCTGCCGTCACAGCCTACGATCAGGGTTTGTTCATCCATCTCCCCCGCAATCGAGCCGATGGCCCTGGCGACGAGGGTTATCAACTCATCGGAAAGCTCGTTCTGCGCATTGCCGCGAATGTCGTAAGCGCGAAAGATGTGCTGTGGAATTCCCTCAATACCGGTCGACTCCGATGCGTCATGATCGTCAGACTTCGCAAGGTCCAGCTCCAACACCTCTTCGTCGATATCGAGAATATTCGCTGACTGGAACATCGGATTGGTCAGGTCGGAGCCCTCGGTCTCGAGCAGTTCCACCTCGGCCTCGGGTATATCCCCCAAGCTCGTATTGCCGTGGCGTACCGTGCGCAGAGTGGCGCGCCGCAGTTGCTTGGCGATGGCGACAAGCTCGGGAATGGCAAGATTCAGCGGGGATTTGCGATCCGCCGCTGAGGTGACCTTTCTCAACTCGGAGACCAGTTTCCGCGGAAACAGGATCAATATGATGGCCGCCGAGGCGATCGCCCCCAGGATGGATAGCGCCATCACTGCGAACAATGGCAATGGATCAGTGGTGAGCGTGTCCAAAAGTGCGCGGGAGGGGGTGAAGGCCACCCGCCAGGGGGTGCCCGGGATGTCGGCGTAATGGGTGAATAGCGCGGCGTCGCCGCTGCCGCTAAACGCCACTACATCCGTGCGGTCGACACCGGTGGAACTGGTGTACTGTTGTTCCAGCGCGAATTTTCCGGCACCGGTATCCAGCGATTTGAGCTGCTTCGATATTTGCTCGTTGTCGATGGTTACGATGATGACCGCCAGCCTATCCGCGATGCGCGGGTGGGTTACCCGGGCCGCCATGGAGGTTAACCACTGATTCTCGAACTTATAGGCCTCGGGCTCAGTTTGCCGCTCGACGCTGGTACGGCGCACCAGGTCGACTTCTATATGATTGCGCAGGCCCTGGTTACCCCCTTCGAAGTCAGCGGTGCCCATGTCGCCTATGGGGATGATCCTCAAGCTGATGACTTCGGGAAAGTAGTCAAGCATGGCTTGTTCCACCAGGGCGATATCATCTTTGGACTGACTGGCGATTGCTGACAGGGCCAAAGGTGACAGGGCTGCGCCCTGTATTCGCTCCTTCATCCGGGTGAACAGGCGGTGCAGGTTGGACGCTTGCTGGGTGGCGAGGGATGACGCAACCAGCTCGATTTGCCGGCTCTGCACGGCTGGTTCGCGCAGTGCGATCAGGTAACTGAAACCCAGGACGATGGGAGCCAGGGCGGCCAGCAGGGCCATGCCAGCAAACCTGCGCAGGGCATTGCCACTGGCGTTGATGCTCTGGGAGTTGCGTGCAGGCGCAGGTTTTTTGTCCGTTTCGGCGGCGGCTTTTTTATCTTTTTTTAGTTTGAGCATCCAGGCGGTCGGTTTGTTTGTTAGTTGTTTAATGATATTACGTAGGGCTTTTGACTTAAACGCACTTCCCGTCTTTATTTGTCGCGGCGATCAACGCCACGATCTGCCGCGCGATGGTGCTTTTGCTGGAACGCGCCAGAGCCTGTTCGCCGTCACGCCACAGCACGGTGGCCTCGTTGTGATCGCTATTGAAACCGATGGACCGGTCTGAAACGTCGTTGGCGACTATCATGTCCAGGCCCTTGCGCCGCATTTTGTCTCTGGCATAGCTCAGCACATCATGGGTTTCCGCGGCGAACCCGACGGTAAAGGGACGGTTATCACTGGCTGCCACTGTCGCCACTATGTCGGGGTTGCGGGCCAGCTGCAAGGTGACCTGTTGTGGACCTTTTTTGATTTTTTGTTGTTCCACTGTCGCAGGACGGTAATCCGCCACGGCGGCACAGGCGATAAAAATGTCGCACTCGCTCAACAGCTCAAGGCATTGTTCCAGCATTTGTACGGCGCTCTGCACCGGGAGGCATTGTACGTGCTCCGGTGGCGCCAAATTAACCGGGCCGCTGACCAGGGTGGTTTTCGCGCCGGCATCCACCGCCGCCTGCGCCAGGGCGTAGCCCATCTTGCCTGAGCTGTGATTGGAGATATAACGCACCGGATCCAGGGCCTCGCGGGTGGGGCCGGCAGTGATGACGACTCTTTTGCCGGCCAACAGGCCGTTTTCAAAAAGCCTGGCGGCCGCATCGGCGATAACGGGTGGTTCCTCCATGCGCCCCGGGCCGACATCACCACAGGCCTGTTGGCCCGCGGCCGGGCCGACCATGTGCACCCCTCTTTCTGACAGCTGGCTAATGTTGGCAATAGTGGCGGGATCCTGCCACATCTGCTGGTTCATGGCCGGGGCCAGCATCATCGGCGCCGCCGTGGCCAATGCAGCTGTGGTGAGCAGGTCATCGGCTCGCCCGGCACGCAGTCGAGCGATCAGGTCGGCGGTAGCCGGTGCAATCAATAGCAGGTCGGCCCACCGGGCCAGCTCGATATGGCCCATGCCCTGCTCCGCCCCGGCGTCCAACAGCTGGGTGTGTACCGGGTTACCCGACAGGGCCTGCAACGTGAGCGGGGTAATGAACTCCTGGGCTCCGTGGGTCATGATGACGCGTACGCTGGCGCCGCGCTCCTGCAGTTGCCTGACCAGTTCCGCAGATTTGTAAGTCGCGATGCCCCCACTGACCCCCAGTAGAACATTGCGATTGAATAGATGTGCCATTTGGCCGCCCAATTTGGGAAAATAGCTTTCAGGGAATGGAAAGATACCACCCCACCACCGTATTTGACACTGTGGGGGGCAGCGGCTCAAGGAGGAGCGCTATGAGTATGGCCGGATGGATACCGGGGGAGGGACCCCGTGACAAGTTGCTGCAGCGGGGCGCCCAGGCCCTGTCGGATGCGGAGATACTGGCGGTGCTGCTGCACACCGGTTATCGCGGCTGCAGTGCGCTGGAAATGGCGCGCAACCTGCTCAATGAATTCGTTGGCCTGAGCGGGGTCATGCGGGCCCCGCAGGCCAACCTGCTGGCCTGTCGCGGAATGGGGCCGGGAAAGTATGCGCTGCTGCAGGCGGCGCAGGAACTCGTCAGGCGCCAGGCGCTGCAGACCATAAGTGAAGGTGACGTGCTGAGCAGCCCGGGTGAGACCAGGCGCTTCCTGCAGTATCATCTGGGGGCGCAGAACAGGGAGGTATTCAGTTGCCTGTTCCTGGACAGCCAGCACCCGGGTGCTGCGCTGCGAGGATCTGTTTTTCGGAACCCTGGACGGAGCCGCGGTGTACCCGCGGGAGGTGGCCGTGCGGGCTCTGCAGTACAGGGCCGCCGCGGTGATTTTTGCCCACAATCACCCCTCGGGGGTGGCGGAGCCCAGCAGCGCCGACCGACGTATTACGGAGCGCCTGTGCTCCGCCCTGGCTCTGCTGGATATCCGGGTGCTGGATCACATCATCATTGGTCGCGGCAGGGAGTTTTCTTTTGCGGAAGAGGGGCTGCTGTAACCGCCTCCCGAGGCCGATAGCGAGCCCACCTTTCACTTGCTATGCCCCGGGTGTTCTGGTATAAAGTCGCGCTCCGCGCGGCTGGGACCCTGTTTGGGTCGTAACAGTCACACCATTTTTATAGAGAATCCCACGTCTTTTGGGAGAGTGAAGATCATGGCAAGAGTCTGTCAAGTTACCGGCAAACGTCCGGTATCCGGAAATAACGTATCACACGCAAAAAACCGCACCCGCCGCCGTTTTTTGCCTAATCTGCACAAGCACCGCTTCTGGGTTGAGTCCGAGGGACGCTTTGTCAGCTTGCGTGTCTCAAGCAAAGGCATGCGTATCATCGACAAGAAGGGTATTGAAACGGTCCTGGGTGATCTTCGTGCCCGCGGTGAAAAGGTTTAAGGGAGAAGATCGATGAGAGAAAAAATCAGAATGAATTCTTCAGCCGGTACAGGACACTTCTATACCACTGACAAGAACAAGCGTACCACTCCGGACAAACTGGAGATGAAGAAGTACGACCCGGTAGTGCGCAAGCACGTCATGTATAAGGAAGGCAAAATCAAGTAGTTGCTCGTCCTCTAATGATGCCAAAAAAATCCCGGTCATTGCCGGGTTTTTTTTGCCCTCTTGCTCGGTGCGAAGAAAGTGGAAAGTACCTGAGTGCTGTGGAGAATGGGGTACACGCCACCCTCCTTAATATACTCGTTAAAATGGGGCAGGCCCTGTACAGGACGCCACGCTGTGCCTGAACTACCAGAAGTTGAAACCACCCGTCGGGGCGTCGAGCCCTACAGCCGCGGTGCCGTGGTGCGACAGCTCGTCGTGCGCGAGCCCCGTTTGCGTTGGCCGGTGCCGGATGATCTGGCTGAATTACTGCGTGGCCAGACAATTATCGCGGTTGAGCGGCGCGCGAAATATCTGCTATTCAGAACTGCTGCCGGCTCGCTGATAGTACATCTGGGCATGTCCGGGTCGTTGCGGGTGGTGTCCCCCCCGGGATACCCCGGGGCGGCACGATCATATCGACCTGTTGCTCGAAAACGGCCACTGTCTGCGCTATAACGACCCGCGGCGCTTCGGCTGTTTCCTGTGGCTGGAACCTGGCCAGCAGCACCCCCTGCTCAGTCACCTGGGCCCCGAGCCCCTGTCCGCTGAATTTGACGGCGACATGCTCTATCGGCGTTCCCGGGGTCGTACCGGACCGGTAAAAAGCTTCATCATGGACGGAAAAGTGGTGGTTGGTGTTGGTAATATTTACGCTAACGAAGCCCTGTTCCTCTCGGGTATCCACCCGAAGCGCAGTGCCGGGCGCATTTCACGGCCCCGTTACCGGCGCCTGGCAGAGGAAATAAAGCAAGTACTTACTTCGGCTATAGATCAAGGGGGAACTACGCTGAAAGACTTTGTGGGGGGTGATGGCAAGCCGGGTTACTTCGCCCGGCAACTGCATGTTTACGGCAGGGCAGGGCTGCCCTGCACGTCCTGTGGCACACCACTGCGGGAGCTGCGTTTGGGTCAACGCAGCAGTGTCTACTGCGTGGCCTGCCAGCGCTGAACAGGCTACACTGTGAGGACGTAAGGGGAACGGGAAGCTAACCCGGGAGAAAACTATGAAAATAATATTACGTTCACGTCGCGCCACTACAGCCTTGATGATTGCTTGTCTGATGCTGCCACAGGCCCTTTGGGCCGATCAGATGTATCAGACCCGAGGGGGTCAGGGTGCGGTGGATGAGGAACCCAATGCGGCTATCATGGTGGGCGATCTGGTTGTGGCTAGGCCCATCGGTGTGGTGATGACGGTGGGCGGGGCCGCGCTATGGCTGGTCAGCCTGCCCTTCACCCTGTTGGCGGGACATGCCGGTGAGGCGGCCCAGACCCTGATGCAGGGCCCGGCGGAGGCCACATTTATGCGTTGCCTGGGTTGTCGTAATACGGGCTACAGAGGTAAAGACCTAGCGTCGGACGAAAACAACACAGTAGAAGAGCAGCCAGACACTGTGGCCGTATACCCCTGAGTTTATCGCGCCACTAGCGGCGCGAATCAGTTTCTCAGTTCGCAAATCGCTCTTTTAGCGCCGCAGCCACCTGCTGCGGCACGAACGGGCTGATGTCGCCGTCCAGCGCCGCGATCTCCCTGACCAGGGACGAGGAAATATAGGACAGATGCTCCGATGGCGTGAGAAATACGCTCTCAAACTCCGGGTACATTGCCCGATTCATATTCGCCAGTTGAAACTCGTACTCAAAATCCGCCACCGCTCGCAGGCCGCGCAACACACAGCGGGCGTTCTGGCTCTTGGCGAAATCCGTTAACAGGTTACTGAAGCCCACCACCTCCACATTATCCAGGTGCCCCAGGGCAGACTCGCACAACGCTATCCGCTCCTCCAGATTGAACAGCGGGGTCTTCTTTTCACTGTGGGCGATTGCCACGACCACCCGGTCAAACAGGCGCGCGGCGCGTTCGGTCAGGTCCACGTGGCCGTTGGTAATCGGATCGAAGGTGCCCGGGTAGATGACGGAGTGAGTTCTCATGATGTTGATATGAAGTGGTGACAGGTGCTGTGAATGGTAAACAATTTACCCCGGTGCGACAATACGGCAGGCGCGGTATTGCCCCGAGGTCGCCGGTGGCGCAACCTGCGGGTTCGTACTTAATCGGCTATTAACAGTCGGTAGGCCACACCGCCAGCGGTCTTGTCCCGGTGCAGGGACCACCCGGGCGGGGTTATGGGTGGCGGCTCTGAAGCGGCCCATTCCACATAGACCAGCGCACCGGCGACCAGCAATTTCCTTTCTGCCAGCACTGTGCAAGTTGGGTTGACCAGTTCCCTGGCGAAGGGCGGGTCGATAAACACCAGGTCGTAGGGCTCGTTGGTGGCGTGCAGAAACTGCAGCGCCGACGATGGGTGGCATTGCCCAATGGCGGTTGCACCCAGTGTTGCCAAATGATTGCCGATTTGTGCCAGGGCCGCCCCCGAGGTGTCAACGAAATCGCAATGGGAGGCACCCCGTGACAAAGCTTCCAGGCCCAGGGCGCCACTGCCGGCGAAAAGGTCAGCACACCTGGCGCCGTGAATATAGGGGGCCAACCAATTGAACAGGGTCTCTCGTACCCGGTCACTGGTGGGTCGCAGCCCCTGTTCCGGCGTGAAGGTGAGTTTGCGACCGCGCCACCGCCCGCCGATGATGCGCAGCCGGCCCGGCTTTCCTGCGCCTTTCCCTGATCTTGCCATTTCTTCGCTTCGTGCAACGGTGGTACGATAGGCGCCGCCGCGGACGCTCGTCTGCATACTTTAAGTTAGTTTACCTCGTCACCGACACGACAAATATGAAATTTTTCAAACGCAAAAAAAAGACGGATGCCCAACCGGCACCAGCCGAAACGATTCCCGCTGCTGAAGAGCAGGGGCAGGCAGCTGCGGCGCAGCAGGCTTTACCCGGTGCTGAACCCGATGCAGAGACGCCGGCTGTATCAATACCGGATGGAGCGCCAGCCGCTGTGGTAGCCGGTGAGGTGGTGCAATCGCGCCTGCCGATCCCCGGCCCCCCCCCCTGAGAAGGAGACCTCCATACCTGCAGTGCCGGAACCGGTGCCAGAGCAGGTGACCGCGCCGCCTGAAGAGCTCCCGGTGGCCTCCCCCGCAGAGGCAGAGGAGGTAGCAACACCCGCGCCCACTGCTGATAGCAGTACAGATACAGCGAGTAAAGCGGGCTTTTTCTCCCGTCTGCGCCACGGTTTGGGTCGCACCAGCGACAATCTGGTCAAGGGGCTGGGCACCCTGTTTCTGGGCCGCAAGGAAATCGATGCGGAACTGCTGGAGGAGCTGGAGTCGCGCCTGTTGCTCGCGGATGTGGGGGTGGATGCCACCCTGGAAATTATGGACCGGCTTACCCAGCGTGTATCGCGCAATGAATTGACTCACCCGGAAGCGCTGCAAATGGCGTTGCAAGAGGAATTGCTGACCCTGCTCAAACCCTGCGAGCAACCGCTTCAGGTGCAGGGCCACAAGCCCTATGTGATTTTGATGGTAGGTGTGAACGGGGTCGGGAAAACCACCACCATAGGCAAACTTGCCAGGCGTTATATGAGTGAGGGTCGTTCTGTGATGTTGGCGGCGGGCGATACTTTCCGGGCCGCGGCGGTAGAACAGTTGCAGGTGTGGGGTGAGCGCAACGAAGTGCCGGTAGTGGCGCAGCACACCGGGGCCGACAGCGCTTCAGTCATTTTTGACGCGTTGCAGGCGGCGCAGGCCCGCAATGTGGATGTGCTGATTGCCGATACCGCTGGCCGTATGCACAACAAGGATAACCTCATGGAGGAGTTGAAAAAGGTGGTGCGGGTCATGGGCAAGATTGACCCGGCGGCTCCCCACGAGGTCATGCTGGTGCTGGATGCCGGTACTGGCCAGAACGCCCTCGCCCAGGCCGATCACTTCCAGCAATGGGTGGGGGTTTCCGGTATCAGCCTGACCAAGCTCGATGGTACCGCCAAGGGCGGCGTCATTTTCGCCATAGCGAAAAAGCTGGGCTTGCCCATCCGGTTTATCGGGGTTGGGGAGGCCGTCGAGGATCTGCGTCCTTTTCAGGCGGAGCAGTTTATCGAAGCCTTGTTCGCCGGGGATGATGCGTCTGCATGATCACTTTTGACCGGGTCAGCAAGCGCTATGAAGAGGGGCATGATGCCCTGCGTGAAATCAGCGTTAGCATCGACCGGGACGAGCTGGTTTTTCTCACCGGGCACTCCGGCGCGGGCAAGAGCACCCTGCTGCGCCTTATTATGCTGATGGATCGCCCCACTCGCGGGCAGCTGACTGTCGATGGTCAGGACCTGGCCACGGTGGGTCCCCGCGGGGTTCCGCTGCACCGCCGCAATATTGGCGTGGTATTCCAGAATCACCAGTTGCTGTTCGACCGGTCCGTATTCGACAATGTGGCCCTGCCCCTGATCATAGCGGGCTATGATCACCGGGATGTGGGCCGGCGAGTGCGTGCGGCACTGGACAAGGTGGGCCTGCTCAACCGGGAACGGGCCCTGCCTGTTACCCTCTCTGGCGGGGAGCAGCAGCGGGTCGGTATCGCCCGGGCCGTGGTTGGTAAACCTAAAATTCTGCTGGCGGATGAGCCCACGGGCAACCTCGATCCAGCCCTGTCAGCGGAAATCATGCAGCTGTTTGAAGAGTTTAACCAGGTTGGCGTCACGGTTCTGATCGCCAGCCACGACCTGGTCCTGATTTCGAGGTTGCACCACCGCATTATCACCCTGGACCAGGGCCGGCTGATTTCCGGGAGCGGACAATAATGGGGCGCCGCGCCACTGGACGCCGTGGAGGGGCCAGCCAAAGTCGCGCGGATCTGCGTGATCAAATCCATGCCTGGCTGCGACACCACCGCCTGTCAGCGGCTGACAGCTTGCATCGGGTGCTGGATAACCTGAGTTCCAGTGTACTCACCTGGTTGGTGATAGGCATAGCCCTGGCCCTGCCGGTGGGATTGAATGTGGCTCTTGATAACGTCACCCGGCTAAGTGCGAGTTGGGACAGTCCCGCCCAGATATCCCTGTTCCTGCAGGACGGGGTATCCGCCGATAAAGCCAGGCAACTGGAGGTAGAACTGGGAGAGCGACCGGATGTGGCTGAGACGCACTACATTTCCCGCGGCGAGGCCCTGCAGGAATTCAGTTCTCTGTCCGGTTTTGCGGATGTGTTGGCCAGTCTGGAGGAAAACCCCCTGCCCCACCTGATTCTGGTCTCCCCCGCAGATAGTCTGGGCGGAGATGCCGTAGGGGCACTGCGGCTGGACTTACAGGGCTACCCGGAAGTGGGTGAGGCGGTGCTGGATATGGCGTGGCTGGCGCGACTTAACAGCCTGATGGAACTCAGTCGTCGCCTGGTGCTGGCGGTGGGGGGCTTATTGGTGCTGGGTGTGGTGTTGATCCTGGGAAATACAATTCGTCTCGCCATCGAGAATCGCCGGGAAGAAATTGTGATCGTCAAGCTGGTGGGCGGCAGTAATGCTTTCGTACGCCGGCCTTTTCTGTACACCGGCCTCTGGTATGGCGTAGGTGGTGGTCTGTTTGCCGCGATTCTGGTGGCGGGTGCCCTGTGGTTTCTACAGGACCCGATAAGCCGCCTCGCGCAGCTCTATGAGAGCGCCTTTGAGTTGCGTGGGCTGGGCATCATGGGCGGGCTGAATTTGATCATCCTGGGCGGCCTGCTCGGTTTGAGCGGTGCCTGGTTGGCCGTTGCCCGGCACTTATCACGCATCGAGCCGCGCTAAAGCCCAGCGCTCATCGTCTTGTAAAGACATCATAACTTGTTGATTTTAAATAAATATACCGATATTTTTGGGTCCGTGAGGGAACTTTTCCAAAATTAGCACTCTAATTCAAAGAGTGCTAAAATCGGCGCCCGCGCAACATGGAGAATCAACTATGAGTAAGAGTTTGCAGCCAGTGGATCAGATGGTACCGGGAGCTAATCTCGGAGCCTATGTGCAGGCGGTAAGCAGTATCCCGGTGCTGAGTATCGAGCGCGAGCGGGAGTTGGCTGAAGATTTCTACTACAACGACAATGTACAGGCGGCGCGGGAACTGGTTATGTCCCACCTGCGCTTTGTGGTGCATATTGCACGCAGCTATTCCGGCTATGGCCTGGCCGAGGCCGACCTGATCCAGGAAGGCAATGTCGGCCTGATGAAGGCGGCAAAGCGCTACAACCCCGAAAAAGGGGTCCGGCTGGTGTCCTTTGCCGTGCATTGGATCAAGGCCGAAATGCACGAGTACATTCTGCGCAACTGGCGCATAGTGAAAGTAGCCACCACCAAGGCCCAGCGCAAATTATTCTTTAACCTGCGTAGCGCCAAGAAGACCCTGGCCTGGCTAAGTGCCGCGGAGGCGCAGGCCGTGGCTGATGACCTGGGGGTGGATGTGCGGGAAGTGCAGCGTATGGAGGGTCGCCTGAGCAGTCGCGACCTCGGCTATGACCTGCCGCGGGACGCGGATGAAGACGATGCCTGGCAGGCGCCACAGTATTACCTGGAGGACCACAGCGCCGATCCGGCCCTGGAGGTGGAATCCAGCGACTGGCGGGAGAACAGTGATGCACAGCTACACCAGGCACTGGCCGCACTGGACGAACGCAGTCGCGATATTTTGGCCCAGCGCTGGCTGTCGGAGCAAAAATCCACGCTGCACGAGTTGGCCGCCCAGTACAGCGTTTCTGCCGAGCGCATCAGGCAACTGGAGCAGAATGCCATGAAAAAGATCAAGGCGGCTATTGCGCTTAAACCATAGCCGCTTAAACCATAGCCGCTTAAACCATAGCCGCCTGAACATTCCAGCATAGGGCGGTAAAAACCGCCCTTTCTGCGTTACAATCCCCCTATGGCTAAATTGTTCATTACCCTGGCTTCACTCAGCGGCATGCTGGCGGTTATTTTTGGCGCATTTGGTGCGCACGCACTCAAGGGCAAGCTGGACGATTACGCCCTGGGTGTATTCGAGACAGCGGTGCAATACCACTTCTATCACAGCTTCGCATTGCTGGCGGTCGGGGTGATAGCCCTGAGCCAACCCCAGACCGTCATGCTCAAAACCAGTGGCTGGCTATTCTTTATCGGTATCCTGGTTTTTTCCGGCAGCCTCTATCTACTGAGCTTCAGCGGTGTGCGTTGGTTGGGCGCGATCACCCCCCTGGGCGGTCTCGCATTTATCGGTGGCTGGGCCTGCCTGGCCGCAACCGGCTGGAAATTGCTGGTCTGACCGGGGTTTCCCCATGACTGAAGCGGACAAGAGGCGGCCTATTCGCAGCTATGTGCTGCGCACCGGCCGCATCACACCGGGCCAGCAGCGCGCTTTTGATGAGAACTGGCAATGCCGGGGTCTGCAGCACGTTGACGGCACGCTGGTTTTCGAGGCGGCGTTTGGCCGCCCCGGGCCCACGGTGCTGGAGATCGGTTTCGGTATGGGCCAGTCACTGGTCACCATGGCGGAGGCGGCTCCGGCGACCAATTTCATCGGTATCGAAGTGCATAAACCCGGTGTGGGCAAATTACTGCACAGTATGGTCGAGCGCGATGTGGACAATATCCGGGTGTACTGTCACGACGCGGTGGAAATCCTGCGGGACTGTATTCCCGGCGCCTCCCTGGACACAATACAAATTTTCTTTCCGGACCCCTGGCACAAAAAGCGCCACAACAAGCGCCGGCTGATCCAGGCCCCCTTCGTTGCCCAACTCCTGACCAGGCTGAAGCCGGGCGGCACCCTGCACCTGGCTACCGATTGGGAGAACTATGCCCGGCAGATGATGGAGGTTCTCAGCGCAACTGACGGTTTGTCCAATACCTGTGGCGCCGGCCAGTTCGCGCCCCGTCCGGAGCACCGCCCCCTCACCAAGTTTGAGCTGCGCGGAGAGCGTCTTGGTCATGGGGTTTGGGATCTGATCTTCTTTCGGACCTGTTTGGAAATAAGCGCAAGGGTTGATGACAAGTAAATAATTGGCATTGTCCCGAGCGACATTGTTCCTGTAACGGATCCTGCCGCCTGCGTAAAATGCCTTCCTATCCCCATGTCCATAGCAGGGGGAACTCTTAAACTGCAAGACCCAGCAAGGAGAATACTATGTTCAAGAAAATTGCATTAGTAGCAGGCATTAGCCTGGCAGTATCGGCCGCAGCACAAGCACAACAGGCGCCACAAAAGACCATCGTAACCGGTGATACCCTCGTGGTAGACACGTATCGTTGGGAAATCGGTGGTGCAGCTAACTATTCAGAACTCGATGTCGGCCCATTTGATGTCGATAAATGGGGAGTCGATCTTTACGGTACCTTTTTCCTGCGTGAGGTTAATACCAACAAGGGCCCACGGTCTGAGGCCGCCTTCCTGGATCACGCTTCCAGCGTCACGCTGTTTGGCGGTTATTCCGAACTCGATGATGTAGACGAGCTTGAAAAAGACCTTGGCGGCATTGATATCGACGACGATGATTCCGAAACCTATGGCATTGGCGGACGTTATGTCACCAAACAGACGGGGAGCTGGATTATCCAGGCTGATTGGCGCCGGACGAAGCCCGCACACCTGGAAATCGATACCTATACCATCGGACTCGGTAAATATATTACCGACAACACGTCCCTGATCATCACCTACGCCGATGCCGACCTCGACAACGGCGGCGATACTGACGGCTGGAACGCCGGGCTGGAGCACTTCTGGCGCCTGTCATCCGGCGGCATCAAGCTGGAAGGTAACGTCGGCTATGTGAATGTCGACGACGGCGACGACATCGACATCTACAACCTGACCGGTACCTGGTACGTCAATGACGACCTGGGCTTTGGCGCCCGTTTCGGCGCTATCGACGGCGGCCACGATGAAGCCTATCAATACAGTATCTTCTCCGAGTGGTTTATCACCCGACAGATCGCTGTTTCCGCGGCCTATGATTACACGGACTTCGACAATTCTGACGTGGATAATAATGCCTTTACTATTGGCGGTCGCTACCGCTTCTAAGTAGCACTTAAAAGCACGAACTTAAAGGGGCGGGCACCGGTAGTGTCCGCCCCTTTTTTATGTACAGGATGTACGGTATGTCGCGAGAGGCAGGAAGCCGGTAGCGACGATTACAGGATGTACGGTATGTCGCGAGAGGCAGGAAGCCGGTAGCGACGCGATCTCTGTGATAGCTGGCAAAAAGCTTCAGCCCGGGAAAAACTCCGCAACAACACTATCCAGAAACCGACGACCGAGATCGGTGGCTTTAACGTAATCGCCAGACCTCACCAGCAATTCGCGCCGGCAAAGTGCCTCGAGCTGAGGCTCCAGCGCCACAGTGTCGATGCCCGTGCGGGCGCTGAACAGGTCCAGGGTAAAACCCTCGTTCAGACGCAGTGCATTTAACATGAACTCCCCGGCGATCTCATCCCGATCCAACTCCCGCCTACTGGCCGTGAACTCACCCGGCCCCGACGCGAGGTAGTCCGCCGGTTGGCGCCTTTTCGCGTAGCGCTGGATGCGAGCGTCCGGGAAACTGATTTTGCCGTGGGCACCAGCGCCTATGCCCAGGTAGTCGCCGAATGACCAGTAATTCAGGTTGTGGCGACAGTTGAAGCCCGGCTGGCAGTACGCGGATACTTCGTATTGAGCGCAGCCGGCATCGGCTAATAATGTCTCCCCGTATTGCTGGATATCCGCCAGCTCATCCTCCACCGGCAACTGTGGCGGCCGTTTGTGAAATACCGTGTTGGGTTCGATGGTCAGTTGGTACCAGGACAGGTGTGGGGGGTTATAAGCCAGGGCGGCGCGCAGGTCCGCCGCCGCGCTGGCCGGGGTCTGGCCGGGCAAGCCGTGCATCAGGTCGATATTGAAACTGTCAAAGTTGGCGGCGCGGGCGAATTCGATGGCGGCGCGGGCCTGGTCGCTGTTGTGTATTCGGCCCAGCGCCTGCAGCCGGAGGTCGTCGAAGCTCTGTATGCCCAGCGACAGGCGGTTGATGCCGGCGTCGCGGAAGCCGGCGAACTTGTCGGCCTCGGCACTGCCGGGGTTGGCCTCCATGGTGGCTTCCAGCGTAGGGGACAGCGGTACCAGTGCTGTGATTCCCCGTAGCAGGTGCTGGATGGCGTTGGTGGAGAACAGGCTGGGTGTGCCGCCGCCGATAAACAGGGTTTCTATCGTCCGTCCCTGCAGCAACGAAAGGTCAGCGCGTAAATCCCGCAGCAGAGTGTCCACATATTGCATCTCGGGAACGTCTGTCGCCTCGTGCGAGTTGAAGTCGCAGTAGGGGCACTTGCGCTCGCACCAGGGCAGGTGGATGTACAGGCCTAGAGGTGGCAGTCGCATCAGTGTACCTCGTCGCTCATATTGTAGCCTTCGGCGAGTCGCCAAGGGGGCAGCAGCAAGACGCGTTTTCGCAGGCATAGTGGGCCTACGTCAAGGAAGCGCAACGCAGCTGCTGCCCCCTTGGCGGCTCGCCCGCAGGGAGCGAATTCGGGGGCTCTGAAGGCTACAATATGAGCGACGAGGTACACTGGCGCAAGGCCTCGAACAGCAGCGCGCTGGCCTTTGCCCGGTGACTGATCCGGTTCTTTACCCCGGGGGGCAGTTCGGCTGAGCTGCACTGGTATTCGGGAACGTAGAACAGGGGGTCGTAGCCGAAACCATTATCGCCCTGGGGTGCCAGCAGGATGCGGCCCTCCCAACTGGCCTGGCAGACCAGGGGTGTGGGATCCAGGGCGTGGCGCATATAGACCAGTACACACTGGAAGCGGGCGCCGCGTTGTTCCTCGGGGATGCCTGCCAACGCCTGAAACAGTTTTGCATTGTTGGCGGCGTCGTCATCTCCGGAGTAGCGGGCGGAATGAATGCCGGGGGCGCCATTGAGGAAATCTACCTCCAGGCCCGAGTCATCGGCGATGGCGGGCAGGCCGCTATGCTGCGCCGCGGCCCTGGCCTTGATGATGGCGTTTTCGACAAAACTGAGGCCGGTTTCTGCCACTTCGGGAACTGCGAATTCCGCCTGGGATTTGAGTGCGACCGCCAGGGGTGCGAGCACTTGTGCCAGCTCCCGCAACTTGCCAGCATTACCGCTGGCAAGCACCACTACCTGCTTATCCCTCGTCTCAGGCATCAGTTGATATAGAGCTGGTGCTTGAATTTGAAGGTGTAGGTCTGGTCTGCACCCTCCGGGCGAAAGTCCATTTCAAAGAAGCGCCATTCTTCATTGATGAACTTGAACTGCGCGATGTAATAAATGGCCTCGCCCTCGCGGATCTCCTCGAACTGCAGGAACTGGTTTTGTATCAGGTCCCAGGTGCGGCCTTCTAACAGCATGGTTCGAGCCTCGGTGCCGCCGCCGGCGAGGTGTTCGCGCACCGCGAGATTGAGAATGGCGCGCTTTTCTCCCCGGGTAATCCCATAATTCGCCGCTATTTTGGGATCGAGAAAAGTGGTATTGACCACACTGTAGTGCAATTCGAAAGGGCCAAACATTTCGGACTGTTGTGCGCCGGCCTGGCCGGAGATACACAGCAATGTATTGAGTAGTAACAAGTATTTCATAGATTTGATCATTTCAGCGGGTGATGTGGTAGATCGCCGTGGTGGCGAACAGGTTGGGCCAGGTACCGGCCAGTAAGGGCTGACGCTCGGTGTTACCCACCACGTCCCGGCTCAGGATGCGAATACCCTTGTCCCGACACAGGGTTTCAAAATCATTCACCGTGCAGAAATGGATATTGGGGGTGTCGTACCAGCTGTGTGGCATGAAGCGGGATACCGGCATGCGGCCGCGCACACCCAGGGAGAGGCGGCATCGCCAGTGGCCGAAGTTGGGGAAGGTGACGATGCACTCGCGACCGATGCGCAGCATTTCGTCCAGTACGCGGTCCGGGTAGTGCACCGCCTGCAAGGCGTGGGCCATGACCACCGTGTCGAAGCTCTGGTCGGGGAAATTGTCCAGACCCGCGTCCATATTCTGTTCCACGATATTGAGTCCGCGGGAGATTGCCTCAGTGATATTTCCTGCGTCTATCTCCAGGCCTGTGCCTCGGACCTGGCGTTGATCCCGCAGAAACTCCAGGAATTCGCCGTTGCCGCAGCCCAGGTCCAGCACCCGGGAGTCGGGAGCGATCCAACGCTGAATGTGCCGCAGATCCTGACGCATCAACAGTGGGCTCCCACACGTTGCATATAGGCGATGAGCACATTCATGTAGCGCGGTATAGGCAGCAGGAAAGCGTCGTGGCCCTCATCCGCCTCGATTTCAGCGTAGCTTACCGGCCGGTCGGCGGCAATCAGTGCGTTGACGATCTCCCGGGAGCGCTGGGGCGAGAAACGCCAGTCGGTGGAAAAGGAGATGACTAAAAAGCTGCACTGCGCGTGACTGAAGGCCGCTATCGGGTCGTTATCGTACTCCCGGGCCAGGTCGAAGTAGTCCAGGGCGCGGGTCATCAGCATATAAGTATTGGCGTCGAAGCTGCCGGAGAACTGACTGCCCTGGTAGCGCAGGTAACTTTGTACCTGGAATTCCACATCGGTCTCATCACCCTGCTCCAGACTCCCGGAGCGCAGGTCGCGGCCGAATTTGCTGGCCATGGCGTCATCTGACAGGTAGGTGATATGCCCGACCATGCGCGCCAGCGCCAGACCCCGGGTGGGAACGGTGCCACGCTCCTGATAGTGACCACCGGCAAATTCCGGATCTGACAGAATCGCCTGGCGGGCAACCTCGTTAAAAGCGAGGTTCTGGGCACTGAGTTTCAAGGCGGCGGCGATGACGATACAGTGCCGGATCCGCTGCGGGTATTCCAGCGCCCAGCGCATGGCCTGCATACCGCCCAGGGTGCCACCGATTACCGCCGCCCAGCAGTCGATGCCCAGATAATCAGCCAAACGAACCTGGCTGTTGACCCAGTCTCTGGCCCGCAAGGGGGGGAAATCCGGCCCCCAGGGCTTGTCGGTCTCGGGATTGATGGAGCTTGGCCCGGTAGAGCCGTGGCAGCCCCCGAGATTATTGAGGCTCACGACAAAAAATTTGCTGGTGTCGAAGGGTTTACCCGGACCGATGCACTCGTCCCACCAGCCGGGTTTTTTGTCGTCCGCGCTGTGATAGCCCGCCGCATGGGCATGTCCGCTGAGGGCGTGACACACCAGTATCGCGTTGGAGTGCGCGTCGTTGAGTTCGCCATAGGTCTCGTAGACCAGGTCATAGGCGGGCAGGTCGCGGCCGCAGGCCAGGGGCAGGGGAGCGTCGAAGTGCGCTACCTGTGGAGTGACGAGGTACACCGGCTTCAGAGACCGATTACCAGGGCCGGGTGCAGGCCGATGCCAGCGGCCAGATGTCGTAGCGCGATCTGAATAACATTGATCAGGATAAGTACCAGTATGGGAGAGAAGTCCATGCCACCCATGGCCGGCAGGACTTTGCGAAACGGCGCCATGACCGGCTCGGTGATTTGAAATAGTAGATAGATTGCCGGATGGCGGCTACCCGGCGCTATCCAGCTCAGGATGATCATGGCCAGCAGGGCGAAGAAATAGATGTTTACCAGCAGGCTGACGACGCCCAGGGCGGACCAGGCAAGCAGCAACAGGATATTAGGCAGACCCAGGCCGTTGATCAGTAATAGCGCCACGATACCTGCCAATTGCAGTAGCAGTGCCAGCACCAATGACGCCATGTCCAGGCCGGCAAACCCCGGTATCACCCGGCGCAAAGGGATCACCAGCGGGTTGGTCACTTTTACCAGGAACTGGCAGATCGGGTTGTAAAAGTCGGCGCGCGCCAGTTGCAGCAAAAAACGCAGCAGCATAGCCAGTAGATACAGGCTGAGCAGGGTCTGTATCAGGTAGCCAAAGATTTCATTCAGGGCGGTCATACGTTGTTAATCTCCACTTGTAACTTCACTAGCCCATTTCCCGGGCCATTTCGGCGGCCCGATCGGCGGCCGCGCGCATGGCGTTTGCCACCACCGCGCGCAGACCGTCTGTTTCAAAAGTTTGTATAGCCCGTTCCGTGGTGCCCGCCGGGCTGGTGACCCGGCGGCGCAGCTCGACCAGGTCCACATCGCCTTCAATGGCCATGCGCGAAGCGCCCAGGCCGGTTTGCATGGCCAGGGCGGTTGCCGTGTTTCGATCCAGCCCCAACTCGCAGCCGGCGTCGATCATCGCCTCCATGAACAGGAAAAAATAGGCGGGCCCGCTGCCGGACAGCGCGGTGACGGCATCGAGGGCCTGCTCCGTATCCACCCAGCAGGTGATGCCTACGGCGGCGAGAATTGACCGGGCGTATTCACGTTGTTGCGCCGAGCAATTGTCGTTGGCAAACAGGCCGCTGGCGCCACAGCCGAGCAGGGCCGGCGTGTTGGGCATGCAGCGTACGATGGCTGCCCGGGGTCCCAACCGGGCCTGCATACTGGCGATAGTGACGCCGGCGGCGATGGAGATGACGACGGCGCCGTTGTCTTGTACAGCCGGGGCGATACTGGCCGTCGCCTCGGCCATGACCTGGGGCTTTACCGCCAGGATGATGACATCGGCATTGGCGGCGGCCTGGCTGTTGTCGCTGCAAACGGTCACCGGGGCCATCTCCTGCAAGCGCTCCAGGCTGGCGGGAAAGGGATCGGCCGCACTGATACAGTGGGCTGGGTGGCCGCTCTCAATCAAGCCGCCGATGATGCTGCTGGCCATGTTGCCGGCACCGATAAATGCGATATGTGGTGTGTCCAAGATCCCGTCCGCCGCCAAATTAGTCGCCCAGTATACACGGCGCCCGATGCCAAAATCACCTGTTCCTGGGGCCGAAAATGGCGGTGCCGACACGCACGATGGTGGCGCCCTCGGCGATGGCGGCTTCAATGTCGCCGGACATGCCCATGGACAGGGTGTCCATGGCCGGTGCTATCAGTTGTAACTGCCCCAGGGCAGTGCGCAGGCGGGCAAAGGACTGCCGTTGCAGCTGTGGATCCCCAGTGGCAGCCGGTATTGCCATGAGACCGCGTAATTGCAGCTGAGGCAGGGTGATTATTTCGCGTACCAGTTGCGGTAAATCCTCCAGCGTCGCGCCGGATTTGCTGGTTTCCCCCGAGATGTTCACCTGTACGCAAACCTGCAGGGGCGCCATGTCTGGTGGCCGCTGCTCGCTGAGCCGCCTGGCTATCTTGCCGCGATCTATGCTGTGTACCCAGTCGAAGTGCTCGGCAATGGGCCGTGTCTTGTTGGACTGGATGGGGCCGATGAAGTGCCAGGTCAGGTCCAGATCCTCCAGCTCCGGCATTTTTTGCAGGGCTTCTTGCAGGTAACTTTCGCCAAATTCGAGCAGGCCGCAGGCCTGCGCCGCGCGCATGTCCGCGGCGGAACGGGTTTTGCTCACGGCGAGCACCAGTATGTCACTGTCTCTGCGCTGGCTTTTTTCTGCGCTGAGTCGTACTCTTTGGAGCAACTTTGCTATATTGTCGCGAAGCGGTTGTTGGTTCATGGCGCGAATGGTAGCCGATTCGTGGCATGGGAGGCGACACAAGAATAAAAGGACGTGGCAGCGACTCGCTGTTGCGAGGCATATCCCGGCCGGGGGATCGGTCGGCGGTGGGTGCCGATAGGGGAGGGGAACAATGGATATTACAGAACTACTGGCGTTCAGTGCCAAGCAGGGTGCGTCTGACTTGCACCTGTCTTCGGGCCTGCCGCCCATGATTCGAGTCGATGGCGATATTCGCCGCATCAACCTGCCGCCGATGGAGCACAAGCAGGTGCATGAGTTGATCTACGACATCATGAATGACAAACAGCGCAAGGATTTCGAGGAGTTCCTGGAAACCGACTTTTCTTTCGAGATACCAGGGGTCGCTCGTTTCCGGGTAAATGCCTTCAATCAAAACCGCGGTGCCGCAGGGGTCTTTCGTACCATTCCGTCCAAGGTGCTGACGATGGAAGACCTGGGTCTGGGACAGGTGTTTCGCGATATTTGCATGATGCCCCGTGGCCTCGTACTCGTTACCGGCCCCACCGGTTCGGGCAAGTCCACCACGCTGGCAGCTATGGTGGATTTCGTTAACGATAACAAATACGAACACGTTCTCACCATCGAAGACCCCATCGAATTTGTGCACGAAAGCAAAAAGTGCCTGGTGAACCAGCGGGAAGTGCATCGCGATACCCTGGGTTTTTCCGAAGCCCTGCGCTCGGCCCTGCGGGAAGATCCGGACATCATCCTGGTGGGTGAGATGCGCGACCTGGAAACCATCCGCCTGGCCCTGACCGCGGCGGAAACAGGGCACCTGGTGTTCGGCACCCTGCACACCACCTCCGCCGCCAAGACCATTGACCGGGTGATCGACGTATTCCCGGCAGCGGAAAAATCCATGGTCCGCTCCATGCTGTCTGAGTCGTTACAGGCTGTTGTGTCGCAGACCCTGCTCAAGCGAGCTACGGGTGGCCGGGTGGCGGCCCACGAGATCATGCGTGGTACCGCCGCTATTCGCAACCTGATCCGTGAGGACAAGGTGGCACAGATGTACTCCGCCATCCAGACCGGCAGCGCGCACGGCATGCAGACCATGGATCAGTGTCTGGAAGATATGGTGGACAAGCGCGTCATCACGCGGGAAGTGGCCCGGGAAAAAGCCCGGATGCCGGATAATTTCTAGACCTTGGATAACGCCTGATAGAAACCCACAGGGAGATAGTCAGTATGAAAATAGAAGACTTGCTGGAAAGGGTGGTGAAGGAGGGAGCCTCCGACGGATTCATTTCGGTAGACGCTCCGCTCAGTATTAAGGTAGACGGGAAAATCCATCCAATTAGCGAGCACAACCTCACTGAGGAAGAGGCCCGGGAACTGGTGCTCTCTACCATGCGGGTGGACCAACAGGAGGATTTCCTGAAGCACAACGAGTGTAACTATGCGATGGCCAGTGAGGGCCTGGGCCGCTTTCGGGCCAGTGCTTTCGTGCAGCGCGGCAGGGTCGGCATGGTGCTGCGTCGAATAAATAGCGAAATCCCCACCATCGACGAGTTGGGTCTGCCGCCTATTATCAAAGAGCTGGCCATGACCAAGCGTGGTCTGGTGATCTTTGTGGGGGCGACTGGTACCGGTAAGTCCACCTCTCTGGCGGCCATGGTGGGTTATCGCAACCATAACAGTCATGGTCACATTATCAGTATTGAAGATCCCATCGAATTTATCCATGAGCACGCCGGCTGTATTGTCACCCAGCGGGAAGTGGGTATGGATACCGAGTCTTTCGACGTGGCGCTGAAAAACACTCTGCGCCAGGCGCCGGACGTTATTCTGATCGGTGAGGTACGAACCGCCGAAACCATGCAGCAGGCACTGACTTTCGCCGAAACCGGCCACCTGTGCCTGTGCACCCTGCACGCTAACAACGCGAACCAGGCTCTGGATCGCATCCAGAGCTTTTTCCCCGCCGCATTACACAACCAGGTGTGGATGGATTTGTCCCTGAACCTGAAGTCGATGGTGGCACAGCAATTGTTACCACGCAAAGATGGCAAGGGGCGCGCGCCGGTGGTGGAGGTGTTGCTTAATACACCCCTGGTCGCAGAATATATCCGCAAGGGTGAAGTGCATTTGATCAAGGAGCTGATGGCGAAGTCTACCGAACTGGGCATGCAGACTCTGGACCAGTCCCTGGTAGAGGCGTACAAGGATGGTGTGATATCCAAGGAAGACGCTCTGCGCTACGCCGATTCCAGCAACGATGTACGCCTGAAGATCAAAATGCATGAGCAGGGCAAATATGGCACGGACGATAGTCTCGGGCTGTCTGTCGACGAGCCTGAGGAGGAAGGCATCTTCCTGGGGCGCACACCTGGGCGCTAGTTGCCGCTGTTTTCTGCCAGCCATGTCTGCAGGATAAGCTCAGCAGCGTAGCTGTCCACGGGCTGTTCTACAAAATTGCCGCGGTGCCCCTGCTCGCGACTGTTTTGCTTGGCTTCAAAACTGCTCAGTCGCTCGTCAGTCATTGTCACCGGTAAACCCCATCGGCCGTGCAAACGGCGGCCGAATTTGCGCGCGCGTTGACATAATTCACTGGCGCTGCCGTCCATATTCAGGGGGTCACCCACCACCAGTAGATCCGGCCGCCACTCGTCGATCAGGCCATCAACTACCTGCCAGTCGGGTATGCCCTCCCTGGCCCTGAGTATGGGCAGGGGCTGACTGGTACCCAACAGGCAATTACCCACCGCCACGCCGATCTGACGCAGGCCAAAATCGAAAGCCATGACTGTGCGGGGGGGGTGCTTCACTGTTTGAGGTTCAGGGCAATCAGGCGTGCCCCGCTTTACCGGATATCAAATTCATATCTATACCCAGCAGGGCGGCGGCGGCGCCCAGTCGCTGGTCGGCGGGGGTGGAGAAAATGATGTCACTGTTCGCCGGCAGTGTCAGCCAACTGTTTTCAGCCAGTTCCTGTTCCAGTTGACCGGCGGCCCAGCCGGCGTAGCCCAGGGCAATCAGGTGGTCATCCGGGCCAGTGTCGTTGGCAATGGCGCGCAGTATATCGCGGGACGTGGTGAGGGTGATCTCAGCGGTGACCTGGAGGCTGGCTTCCCAGCGCTTGGCGCATTTACGGTGCAGCACGAAACCGTGGTCTATTTGTACCGGGCCGCCGGCCATCACCGGCATATCGGAGAAATCCTGTCGGGGGTTGATTTGCAGGTGCTCGAATATTTCATCCACTGAAAGGTCCAGGGGCTGGTTGATGACGATACCCATGGCGCCGCTCTCGCCGTGTTCACAGATATAGGTAATGCTATGAGAAAAAAGCCCCTCCGACAGGGAGGGCATGGCCAGCAGGAAGTGGTCACGCAGGCAGTCGCTGCTCTTCGCTGTACTGGCGGTAAATTTTTCCGGCATAGTGCTTCGAATCTCTTGCTGGCAGGCGTGAGCCACACTGCGTGTTGCCTGGCTCTATTGTGAGCTTAGTCTGTTTTCCCGATATTGCCACGTGCGAATAATTTCCAATTTGTCCGTGGTAGCCTTTAGTTCAGGGGGAAAGGGCGAGAAGGGCGCAGCCATGCGCACGATCTTGATTGACGCCTCGTCCAGTACTGCATACCCGGAAGAGGACAGTACCTTGATGTCTTCCAGGCTGCCATCGTTGCGGATGATCACCAGCAGGCGGACGTCCCCGTAGATGCCGTAGCGCACGGAGGCCTCGGGGTAGTACTTGTTGCCCACCGCTTCCAGCCGGCGGCGCCAATCGAGCAGGTACGCCGCATCCACCGACTGACTGGCGGAGACGGACGTGAGACGCCGGACCCTGGGCAGTTTGGCATAGGTGCGGGTCTGCTCGTCCAACTCGGCTTCCAGACTGGCCAGCTGTTGGTTCAGTTGATCCACTTCAGGGCTGATGCCCTGCAGTGGGGCCGGCTGTTGCCCGCGCTCGACCCGGTCGATACTTGCCGCTCGCCGGGTGGTGGCAGTGGTGGTCACTATGTCTTTTTGCAGGTCTGCCCGTGTGGCCGCCTGTTGCGACAGGGTCTGCTGCGCGGCCCGGGCTTGCGTGGCGGGCAGGTTGTTGCGACTGGTGACTTCTTCTGTGTCAGCCTGTTCACCACTGCTCTCCTGGTTGGCCTGGGCTATGTGACTGGCATCCTCCGGCGGCGCCGTACTGGGCCGGCTAGCCAGGGTGACCTCTATCTGCGGGCTGTGGTATGCCCGACTGGAGGTATCGAAGGAAATACCCAGGATCAGGGCGGCATGCACCGCTAGCGCCAACAGGACAGCATTGCGCAGCCGGGTTTGATTACCATTTTCCGCTTCCAGGTAGTACATCTGACCGGATTAGTGCCTGTTATTTAATTGCTCGACAATACAATCCATCAGTTGGCCGCCAATGTCCAGATCGTAACCTGCGTCAATTTCCCGAATACAGGTGGGGCTGGTGACGTTGATTTCGGTCAGGTAGTCGCCGATAACATCAATACCGGCGAACAGCAGGCCCTTTTCCCGCAGACCCGGCCCCACCTGGGCGGCGATCCAGCGGTCCCGGTCAGTGAGGGGTTGCGGTCGCCCGGTGCCGCCGGCGGCGAGGTTGCCGCGGGTTTCGCCCACCAGCGGCACCCGGGCCAGGCAGTAGGGCACGGGCTCACCGTTGATCATCAGTATGCGTTTATCGCCCTCCTTGATCTCGGGGATGAAACGCTGGGCCATAATGGTCTGGCGGTTGTGCCGGGTGAGCATCTCCAGAATGACGCTGACGTTGGGGTCATCCGGCTTCACCCGAAAAATCGCGTCGCCGCCCATGCCGTCCAGGGGCTTGAAGATGGCATCACCGTGCTGCTGGTGAAAGGCCTTCAGTCGCTGCATATCGGCACTGACCAGCACCGGCGGGCAGCACTGGGGGTAGTGCGTGGCGAACACTTTTTCATTGCAGTCGCGCAGGCTCTGGCAGCGGTTGACGACCAGGCTGCCTTTGCGCTCCGCCGCCTCCAGGATGTAGGTGCTGTAGATATATTCGTTATCGAAAGGCGGGTCCACGCGCATTAAAATCACATCCAACTCGGCCAGATCCGTGTCTTCGGGCTCACCCAGCTCGAACCAGTGGTCTGGGTCGTGGAACACCGTGAGCCGGGACATGCGCGCCCGGCCCACACCCTGCTCCAGGTAAAGGTCTTTCTGCTCCATATAATAGAGCTGCCAGCCCCTGGACTCGGCTGCCCACAGCATGGCCATTGTCGTGTCTTTCTTGTAGTTGATAGCGGCGATGGGATCCATCACCACACCCAGTTTAATTGTCATTGCAGAGTTCCTCGTCAGTAGCCTCGCCCTGTTGAAGCCTGCTAACTTACGCAAAGCCGGTTGCAGGTGCAAGTTAGTGTACCTCAGCCAGATCACTGACTGGCGGGAGTGCCCCAGGGGCGACTAATTGACTTAGAATAGACCCCTGGATGAATGGTACTTACTTAAGCCCTTTGCGCTTGGTATGGGCATCTGTAGCAGCGGCCTTTGGCCGCGACAGGCCACTCTGGCTCAGGTCCGGTCGCCCTCAGAGAGGGCTGCTACATGTTAACTTGTGTCAAATGAGCTTAAGTAAGTGCCATTCGCCCCTGGTTTTATTTTGACTTTTGTTTCGGTTTTTTATTCGACTGTTCTATCGACAAGGGAGACTACAGTGAGCGTGGCAGGTATTTACTTCTTTTTGGCGCTGCTGAGCGCCTACTGCACAATCACCGCGATAGTAAAGGCGCGTCGGCTTTATTGGCTGGTGCCGGTGTATTTCTTCAGTGCCTGGCTGTGCGGTGAGCTGGCCCTGATCCATGTGTTGTGGCAGGTGGCCCTGACCGCCGTGATGGCTTTTGCGGGGGTCTTGTCCGATCCCCTGGCCCAGGCCGGGCTGGGTATCTTCGCGTTGGCCTGGTTGGGTCTGCTCTACCTGCACTGTCAGGCGATGGATACGCCCCAGCACCTGCGCCGGGCCCTGCGCCGGGCCCTGGGAGAGAATTATCGCGGAGATATACCCGCCGAGCGCCAGCATGTCCTGCGTGATGACATCCTCACCCGCCATTGGATAAAGCCGTTCAGCTTCAAGCGGAAAGGTGTGCGCCAGCACAGCCATATCGCCTACGCCGACGCAGGCAAGCGCAACCTGCTCGATATCTATCATCCCCATGAGCCCCGCGAGCGAGGCTTCCCGGTATTGCTGCAAGTGCACGGTGGAGCATGGATGATCGGGGAGAAAGAACAGCAGGGCAAGCCCCTGATGTACCACATGGCGGAGCGGGGCTGGCTGTGCGTGGCCATCAATTATCGCCTGAGCCCCCAGGCGCCGTTTCCCGCGCACATTATCGATGTCAAGAAGGCCATCGCCTGGATCAGGGAGCATATTCGGAGGTATGGCGGCAACCCGGATTTCATTGCGATCACCGGCGGTTCCGCCGGTGGCCACCTGAGTTCGCTGGCCGCCCTGACCCCCAATCGGGCCGAGTGGCAGCAGGGCTTTGAGGACGCCGATACCACGATCCAGGCCGCGGTACCCTTTTACGGGGTTTACGATTTTCTGGACCGTTATGCGATCCGCCCGGAGATGTCCATGGAGGGTATGATCGCCGACAGGGTGATGCAGTGCCCCCTGCAAGACAACCGGGAGCTGTGGGATACGGCTTCGCCATTGAGCCATGTCCGCGGAGACGCCCCGCCCATGTTTGTGATCCAGGGTGCCCACGATTCCCTGGTGTGGGTGGAAGAGGCGCGCGCCTTCGTATCCGCGCTGCAGGCGCAATCCAAGCAGCCGGTGGCCTACGCAGAGCTACCCGGGGGGCAACACGCCTTCGAGGTATTTCACTCGGTGCGCACCGACCATACGGTTCATGCGGTGGGCCATTTCCTGGAGTGGACACACGCACAGTGGGCGCGAAAAGAAAAGGAGGCCGGCACGGTTGCGTAGAGAGGGCAAGTCCCGCTGCTTTCGGGCGTTTTTTGCCTTGCTCAGTTAGGAAGAGCATGCCTTTGCAAGGCAAAAAACGCCCGAAAGCAGCTACCTGCGTACCGCGCATAAGGACTCACGCTGCCTGGTAGGGCCGAATAAATTCGTATATGGTCTCCGCTAGGAAGTTGGGTCACCGGGCTGCATATCGCCCCAATGTGCCTGCAGAATGGCGATGGCGGCCAGCGGTGCTGTTTCCGTGCGCAATATGCGTGGGCCCAGGCGCAGGGACTGAAAACCCGCCTGCTCCGCTGCGGCAATTTCGTTGTCACCCAGGCCGTTTCCGTGCGCAATATGCGTGGGCCCAGGCGCAGGGACTG
>PVMK01125918.1_pt1 | contig 51201 bp, 49 predicted proteins | sample 1853481 | NCBI WGS metagenome assembly PVMK01 (sample SAMN08533507, study PRJNA380276) | Marine sediment metagenome, whole genome shotgun sequencing project.
CCGGAGAATACAAGCGGTATCATCTACATATAATTAAGAGCCGGACAATCAAAGAAGCCAAAAGTCCTTTAGATCTGCGGTAAAGGGGTTGGGCCACAGTAACATATTGAAAAATCGAGAAAAGACACCTAAAAACACCGGTATTTGGGTCTTAATCGACCGGTTTTTCCCTAAAACTGGCCGATTAAGGATGGTGGTGGTTGATCCCATAAAAATGTGTTTCCGGAATCCAGATTATTAGCTTTGCCATATGGCATCTGCACTTCCCGAAGTGCAAAGGTATCATCATCGGAAATTATCTTCCTACCTTTTGCTCGAAACCCGAGGGCTTCCTTCATCTTCACTACAAACGTTTTACTCCCAACTGCAATGCTTTGTGTCCAGCTATATCTTTTCTTTGCCTGGTATAGCCACTCAATCCATCTGCGCCGATCTCTTGGGAATTTTAAAAGAAATTCTCTCTTATGGCACCGACGTGTCGGGTCGTAGCCGAAGGCGAAGCCTGATGGGTAATTTACCCTGTTAAATGCGAAGCCAATTTATCCGGGGTATGCCAGACATGGCCGGGTATAAAATGTCTTTTTGCACGAGCCATTTTTCATTGTTTCTCTTAACAGGGCAGTTTTTGGGGGTAAACCGGTCGATTAAGACCGTTTTAGGGATGTTTTTACGCCATTTTTGACGCAATGTCAATCACTTAACGTGACCCGACCCTCAATTTGAATGCCGACCCTCAATTTGGAAGGGCCTCCAATCCATTTTGGACTTTTCGCTCCTTTACGTGCTTCTGTCTTTTTAAGCCATTCACCATAGCAATTTGAATTTTTACAAAAATGTTTTTTATAAAGTTCAGCTTTGCATGGGTGTATCCTCATTACTTTTTTGCAGTAGCAGCATTTTACTTTAATTTTTTCTTCCCTGTTTGGATTTTTTTCGCCTTTCAGTCCTTGTTCGCATCCACAGCTTCTTGTCCTGCCACTTTTCAAATCAGCGCTTCTTACAGTTGTTTCCTTTCCACATTCACATCTACACCACCATACTATATGACCACCTTTAGCAGAGCCATGTCGTTCGATTACTTCAAGTAAGCCAAATTTGCTTCCCGTCAAATCAAATCTTTCTCTCTTGCATTTGTCACATCTTGTAAAAGCACTTTTTTGAGAAGGAAAAACCTTAAAAGATTTTCCACATGCTTTGCATTTCTGGTCTATTTTGCCGCCTTTATAGAATGGACTTTCTGAGCCTTTCTCATTTTTATTAAAGGTATTTCCTTTTTGAAAACGGGCAGGTCTATCCTTAATTCCAAATTTTTTTAATCTCCAGCTTATTCCACCATGTGAAGGTAAACCCAATTTTTTGGCGCATTCTCTTACAGAAAGTCCCTGGGTAATATATAGATCTTCAAGTGATTCTTTCGTGATTTTCATCTTTGAATATGCTTGTCGTTATCAAAATCGGCTTGAAGAAATTTGCCGATTAAAATTGATAATAGGTATGCCGAACGTGGGCATAACCTGCTGGGGTTGAGCGCCAGCGAAAACCCAGTCAGCGTTCATGCCATGGTTGTGCGCTGGTATCTTCCCAGTTTGACAAAAGTTCGCATATATGCTAACAATGCTTTATGCGAAAAATCAAATTTTATAGACTCGAAACAGGCAAATCCCCTGTCGAGAAATATTTTGATTCGCTTACAAACAAACAATTTGAAAAAATATCCTTTGTGCTTGATCTGATCGAGCAAATCGATATCGTGCCACGCAAATATTTCAAAAAGCTCAAAGGTACTGACGATATCTGGGAAGTACGAGTTCAGCATGGCAATAACATTTTTCGGATTCTGGGCTTTTTTGATGGGAAAAATCTTGTGGTTTTGAACCATGCTTTCACCAAAAAATCTCAAAAAATTCCACGAAAAGAAATTGCCGTAGCCGAACAACGAAAACGTAACTATTTCAAACAAAAGGACTTAAAATGAGCGATTTCCAAAAATATAAGAAAAAACGCATGAAACAGAACCCTGAATTTTGGTCCGGTTACGATGAGCGGCTTGAGACGTTTAAACTGGGTATCCTTTTAAAACAGGCTCGTTTGGATGCGGGTCTTACCCAAGAACAAATCGCAAAGCGTCTCAAAACCACAAAATCCGTCGTATCACGCATGGAAAATCATGCAACCGATATCCGCCTATCCACCCTCGAAAAATTTGCCAAAGCAGTGGGGCGAACAATTCATGTTGCTTTAAGATAAAAGAACCTCCTCTTCTCTTATCTTTCTGTTTTCCTTATTGGCGCACAACAGTGAGCGTGAGCAGCGGCCCAAAGGAGTTTCGATCTTGCACGGCCTTCACGTAAAACCGCTATCTACACGCCGTCTGCTCAACGCATTTGTTCGGCGATTCCACAGATTGATTTGAATAATGTCCGTTTTTTTACCAAAACCGCCGTTATAGGACATACAAAAGGCTGTTGCCACAGAGGTAATACCGTTATTTCATAACCTTAGCATGGTCCAACCCCCAGCCCATTTTAGCTTGTGCGATCCCGAATAACCTATTTTGGCCTCGTCCTGATTTTTTGTTTTTTCACTTCCGTTTTCAAATAAACCTTCTGATCTTCATTGACAATCTTAATCGCTGAGGCGTAGACTTTATTATGAAAAGATTCGTAGCTATCCCTTTTTATCAAGGGAATAGCACCATTTGCATATTCTTCCGGCGTTGATATTGCGGCTAAAGATGATAGATACGATTTTATAAACCGTTTTTCATCTCCGGTGATCATCCAGGTACCATATTCATCGGCGAAGACAATTTCATCACCGTCTTCCATTTTATCAATCAGTTCGTAAAGCAGTTTGAAACCTTGTACCGCCATTTCATGTTCACCTTGGTCGGTTAATATGGAGCTATCTTCAAGGTAATCACTTATTTCATCAAACCAGGCATCGGTTTCCTCTGGGATGTCTGAGAAATTTTTTGAATTGATGTCAAATGGCTCGTAATAGTAACCGGCCATCGACTTTTCATAAAACTGCTCAATGGTGGTCAGTATTTCTTTTCCATCAACTGAAGATGGTGGCACTTCTTTGGCTGTTTTACCAAATACATCATGTCTTTGGTTTGTATCCATTGTGTCAAAGGCTAAACTCAATAGTTCCAGCAGTTTCAATTGGTTTTGTGTTTTAACATATTCAAACAACCGTTTTTTATTCATTGTACATTAGCTCTCAAATTTTCTTTTTCATTTTACGATTATGTGCTGCGATCTGGTAGTATTTCCCCTATCTATATAAGAGATGTAAAGGCCAAGTGGCCAACCATGTGGCTTTAGTCAATGGATAGACGCCGAACTTGCTGCTGTGAGGCGTGCAGCTATTTGCGAGTCCCACACGAGCCGGTTGTTCTGTGCTTTTCAGATTTCGGTCCAATCGTAGAAATCCGATGATAGGGCAAAGTGCCGAAGGCGAGCATGTCGAAACCAGTTAGGGTCGATTGGATTAGTCGCAAAGTGATTGTGAAAAAGCGAAATCGATAGTTCGGTTGTCAGTCTATATAGCACACCAACGGCACTGATCGTTGTATTGCAGTTCTCTGTCAACCGTCTGTTTCCGCCCGCGTGAAGAGGTGTGACATCGGGAGCCTCTCCGGGGGAAAGAGAAACGACAACCCTTTCTTCGCCGTACATTGCCGTTTTTATGTCGGTTCCGTCTACGCCGCCAGACGTTCCATTATCGTATATGATCACAAGGGCCGGTGTTAGGCCCTTGCTTCGCGCCTTGAGTTGTCGACCGGCTTTTTGGATCTTACGACGAACTCTGTTAGCGGAATTGGGCCACGCACTAGCCGAACAGCGGACTCGCGCTTGTTCAAAAAGAGAGCTGTCCTCATCATTTAGGTCTAATTGCTTCAGCTCTGCAACCACCAGTTGTGCGCCAAAAACAAGCTCATAGTCTGGTGTCTTTGTATCGGCGCGCGAAATTGGGGCGCAGTCGATGTCGAGTTGATCGCAATACTGCTCGAAGAGAATTTCGGATTCGGTATTTTGTGTCATTCTGGTGCCTCTGTGTAAAGCATCCTTCGCGTTGACAAAACCGAGTGTCAATAGGTTCAATCAATGCACAGAACGCTGGGCATAACCTGCTGGGATGAAGCGTAGCGAAATCCCAGTCAGAGTTCATGCCATTGTTCTACTATCAATTTGCAATTATTATCAATCTTGACATACCACACCTCGTGATATATACTCTGGTATCTATCAATAATAATCGGAGGTGTGTCATGCAAACTGCAAAAATATTCATTAATGGTCGCAGCCAGGCTGTAAGGTTGCCAAAAGATTTCAGATTCTCTGGAAATGATGTTTTTATTAAAAAAATCGGCAAAATGGTTGTCCTTTTGCCAAAAGATGATCCCTGGGCCTCATTAGTCAAAAGCCTCGACCAGTTTACCGATGACTTTATGGATAGCAGAGATCAACCCAATCAAGATTCCCGGGAAAATTTCTGATGAAATTCATGCTCGATACAAATATTTGTATTTATATCATTAAACGAAAACCACCCGATGCAATAGAACGTTTTAATCAGACTGAGATTTCGCAAATTGGTATTTCGTCGATCACACTGAGCGAACTTTTATATGGTGTTTCAAAAAGCTCAAAGCCTGAACAGAATCAAATTGCTTTGATGCAGTTTGTTGCACCACTGGAAATATTGCCCTATAGCGATGAAGCCGCCCAGTATTATGGCGACCTTAGAGCCCATTTAGAAAAACACGGTACGCCCATTGGTTCTCTCGATATGCTAATCGCCGCCCACGCACTTTCGATCGCCTGTACTCTGGTCACCAACAACGAAAAAGAGTTTATTCGAATACCGAACTTAAAAATCGATAATTGGGTAAAATAACATTCCGATTTTTCCGTCATCGCATTCCATTTTCAGAGTAGAACGTTGCGGATAACCAGCGGGCCTGAGGCCTTTTAAGCTATCACAGTCTATTACGATAAACCCCCCAAGTTTCTCCCGTCTGGTTCATCCGCCTGGTTAGCGACTTCTATCGATTAGAATAGATTTGGCAAACCTTCTCCCCAATTCTGAAGCCTTCGTCATTATCTTTTCGTCTTTCTTGACCGCGCCTCTGTCAAAAATTCCGAATACAGGAAATTCTTCAAGGATCTCGTAGCCTAATGCCTCTAATGGAAGACGGATAGCTTCGATTGTAAATCCCATGTCCTTTTTATTGTTTTGCTCACATACAGCTACGATAACAGCTTTTCTTTTTTGCCCAGCCAAACGACTCGACCAGCCTCTCGGACGCTTATCATCAAATTTATAAAAACAGTACAGACGATCGATAAAGGCTTTCATCCACGCAGTGATATTATAGTTATGGGTTGGAGATAGGAGGATTAATCCTTGAGATTTTGTGATTTTCGGATATAGAAGATGCATACCGTCATTTAGGCCCGTGCATATTTTATCCTTTCTGCATCTCTCACATCCGATACAAGGTTTGAAATAATAGTCTCTCAGTTGTATTCCCTCTGTCGGAACATTCTCTTCTTGAACACCATTTAGAATATGCTTTAATAGCACATCGGAATTACCATGAATTCTTGGGCTACCGCCGATTGCCAGAATTTTTTGTTCCGGTAAAATACCCACAGACGCTTTTCCCATCAAGTTATCATTTGCATTCATTTCTAAATCTTTCACTATTCATCTTTTTCTATGTACGCTAACGCTTGGGATAACCGGTTTTAAATGCGTCAGCATTTTAAAATCTGAGTTAATTTGCCTTGTTAGGTGCTATCTCCGATTTTTCTTGTGCTTCATTACAGTTTTACATAATTTCCCAAACTGTTTATCTTTTTGTTTTTTCTCTAAATATGACATTTCATAGTAACTTGATTCTTTTTTCATTTTTATATAATTTTGATACCTATTCTCCGGCACTTGCCCATTTTCCACTGCCGTTAAAACTGCACAACCTTTTTCATTAAAATGAGTACAATCATTAAATTGACATTGTTCGGATAGCTCTGTGATTTCAGTAAATGTTTCACCAATGCCTGTTTCTACCGAAAAATTACCGAGCTCTCTCATTCCTGGAGTGTCTATTAGCATTGCTTCGCAATCCAACCTTATCAATTGACGATAAGTTGTAGCATGCCTACCTTTGCTATCCTTTTCTCTAACTTCCTTTGTGTTAAATATTGATTCACCGATAAGATTGTTTAATAAGGTTGTTTTGCCGACACCTGAAGATCCCAATAAACAATACGTTTGCCGAGGAGCCAAAAGATCCTTTACGTTTTTCAAACCGGATTCATTTTCATTACTGAATGGCTGCACATGCAAAAAGGGCATTATCTTATGGATTTCTATGACCTTATTTGCGATGTCTTCTGTATCGAGGAGATCACTTTTGCTCAACAATACGATTGGCTTGATGTTGCTTTCTTTAGCCATCACTACATATCGTTCAAGTCTCCTGAGATTATAATTTGTGTCAAGAGACTGGACTATAAATGCGACATCAATATTCGCGGCAATTAATTGAAAATCAATTTTTTTCCCTGGCGTTTTCCTTTTAAGCAATGATTTTCTCGGTAATACATTATGAATTAATGAAAAGGTACTTTCATCATAGAACGTTGTGAATACCCAATCCCCTACAGCGGGAAAATCGATCGCAGAAGCCGCACTAAAAACCATTTTTCCGATCAGCTCAGCAAAAACATCGTTCCCACCATTATTTATCGTGTAGCTGTCTTTATGAACAGTCATAACTCTTGCAATATCAAATCTATTCAAATCCTCAGGATCAACATTATCCTGGAACCATTTTCCGAAGCCAAGTTTTTCTATGCCATATGGAATCATATTCATGGGATGTATTTGAGCACCTAATAACGTTTAAATCAGCGGCGCGGCTTTTTGCGTCCGCTGAATTTATTTGTTCGGCAATTTCATGGAGGGTTAACAGATTGTTATTTAGGCCTTTCATGAAGGGTCTCTCTGATTACCCTTGAGTTTATAGGCAAATATAAGAATGCTCACGGCATTCAAATTCCTATCCTCAGCCATACCATGGTTTGTCATCCCGTTCGGTATCCAAGCCTTTCATGAGGTTGCTGAATCCGCTGAACAAATCAATAACCGCCATTATTTCCAAAATCGCTGCATCGTCCAATCCCAGCTTCCGCGCCGCGGAAGTGTGTACCCATGTTCAATAATCGCAGCCTATCGTCGTTGCAACTGCAATCGCGATGGCTTCCTTGGTCACTGCGTCCAGCTTGCCGGTCTGATGCATTACGGTTTTTGATTTGTTCCAGTTCACTTCCAGGTAATCGGGGTTATGAGCCATCACCTTATACAAATTTGGAACGAAATCGATTCCCAGTCTCTCCATGATCTCATCATAAATTTTCTTTACTTTTCCTTCCGCCTCGTTTTCGCGGATCATTTTTATCGCCGCCATAATCCTCTCCTCTTGTACTGTTTTTACAAACAAGAATATTTATAATGCTGACATTTTAGAAGCCGAACGGCTGCGGATAACCAGCGGGCCTGAGGCCTTTGAAGCTAGCATGACCCTTAACGATAAATCCCGCAAGTTTTTCCCGTCTGGTTCATCCGATTGTTATACGAAAAATCTATTTAATCCGTCTCACCTTTAATAAAGGCAGTACGGACTTAACGTAAAACCGCTATCTTCACGCCGTCTGCTCCAGTGGCATTGTTATGCCTTGTTTTATATCCTTTTGTAATTATAAATATTATTGTGGTTGCTAATGTGGTCAAATAGGTTTGACTGAAGTATCGCCTTAGGCACCCAGGAGTGTACAAAAGGTGGAAAAAGCCATACAGCCATTGTTGCATCATGCTTTAGAACTCGATGCATCTCGGGTAAAAGCTTATCTAAAGGTAACAAAGGGAAAGGAATCACACCAAATAAAAGTACCTTATCAATGCTTGAAGTTTCTAGCCCTGTGTTCAATGCATCCCTTTGGACTACACTAACATTATTTAGATCTGCATTTTTCACCTTCTTGGCGACAGCTTTAAGAAATCCCGATGAAGCATCCATCGCGATCAAGGCCCCTTGATCACCAATCATTTTTGCTGCTGGTATTGTAAAAAAGCCCGTACCGCACCCCACCTCTAAGATATTTTGGGAAGGTTGGACACCGGCAATTTGAAGCGTTTTTTCAGGGTTCATGAGCCATTTTCTAAGCCTACTCCCCATAAGAATGCCAGCTGGCTTGAAAATTAGGTTTAATAATTTTGAATTTCCTAAATCTTCTGTTTTCATTTTTTATCGTTTTTGGACATAACGCTGCTAATCAGCCGCGCGGCTTCTTGCGTCGGCTTCCGGGTAAAGGCACCGGTTGCCCAGCGCCCTCCCCACAGATCCGGACGTGAAGATTTCCCTCATCCGGTTCCTCGGTGCTATCCCTTTTTGAGGATAGGAACCACGCAGGCGACACCCCGCATGGCGCATAACTTTGCCGCCCAGGCGTTAGATATTGTGAACGATTCGCGGCTTCGGCAATGGATACCTGCCTCGCAGATCCTCAAACATGACCACGCCATTACTGCTTCGCCGGCTTAACCACCGCCGCCAGGCCTTTTCGGCGTATTCGAACACCACTTCCAACGCCTTGTAGTTGCCTCGGACTCCAAAATACTGATAGAATCCTCGCAGTTTGGAACTCAGCATCATATGCTGATCTCCCATCGGTTCATGCCGATTTGCTTTACACCAACGCCATAGCTGCTTCATAAAGCGGCTTAGACGTTTTCGTGCAGTCTTCTTCTTGATCACCCAATAGCCTTTGAGCGTTTTGCCCCAATGGAACGTAAATCCCAGAAAATCAAACGTACCGCGTTTGCGGCCCTGCTCATTCGACCGGGGTCGACCAAACTCGATCAGCTGGGTTTTATCCGGGTGCAGCGATAGCTTGAACCGCCCGAAACGCTTGGGCAGCACTGCCATTATGCGGTGGGCATCGCTCTCTATCTCACAGCCGATGATAAAATCATCGGCCCAACGGATAATAAAACTGCGGCCTTTGAGTCGGGGTTGTACCTGATTAACGAACCAGTCGTCCAACACGTGGTGAAGAAAGATGTTACTGAGCATGGGCGAAATCACCCCGCCTTGCGGCGTTCCCTTATCGGGATATGTCGTGGCACCTCCCTCCACAACTCCGGCATTGAGCCACTTTCCGATCAGACGCAGTATCGCGCCGTCGTTGACCCGTTTTTGAATGATACTTTTCAGAAGACTGCGATCAATATTATCGAACAGTCCGGTAATATCTGCGCTCACGATCCAACCGATATTCAATCGCCGGCACTGCTCCCTAAGCTCCCTAATGGCCTGGTGCTGATTGTGGTCCCGTCGGAATCCATGGGAAAACTCGTAAAATTGGGTGTCGTATACTGCTTCCAGCAACGTCGCTGCCGCTTTTTGGACAATTTTGTCCTCAAGCGCCAGTATTCCAATGGGACGCTCTTTCCCATCTTCCTTGTCAATCCATATTCGTTTCACCGGTAACGCTCTATAGCGACCGGTTCGCAATCGTTGGTGAAGATCATGAAGGTTATCCATGAGCCTCTCCTTGTATCGCTTCGCTGTGATTTCATCCACGCCGGACGAGTCACTCTTGCGTAATTGCCGAAACGACTGTCTCAACAGGAAAACGTCTATCCGATGAGCTACACTGTTGAACACCAGCTCGGGATCTGCTTCGGCCAGCATCCGCAGTTGCAACAGCGATGACTCGCGTACCAACAGCGGACTTGTGCCTGCCTTCCCAGTGGTTGCGCGAGCGGCCTGCTGTGCAATTTCCTGGCTTTGTGTTGATATGGTTTGTGATCTCGGTGTATCTTCCATAGTTCCTGCCAGAAAAACGTTATGCCCTGCTTCACCTTCCCTACAGTGGGTCCCGTGGGCGAACAGTTCCCCACCTTCCCGGTTCCGCTGTTGCTGGAACCATCGGTACTATGATCCGCTAAGACTGCCGAACGTCTGTCTCCGGATCGTTCGCTGTTCGCTATCCGGTCCGGATACCTTGCGCTTGCTCGTCTGGTTCGTATCTCATCGCAGGGCACGAGTCTTTCTCTGCGATGCCTGGGTTTCTCCGGTTCTTCGCCGGACGGACTCACCATACCGATATTTTCGCAAGGAGATCATTCGGCTCTCCCCAGTTTCCAAGCTACCCCTTTGAGCACATGCCCTGGTCTAAGACCCCGATGGTGACCTGCATACTTGCCAAATCGCTTACAGGCCTTCTGCCTTCCGCAAAATCCAATGCGTCGACTTTCCTCACGCTAAACGCGCGATTTATCCTTTCGGACCACAACTATACATTTTTCGGGGCTCAATACAGAGCCTGCGCCCTTGATTCCTCCGGCTCCAGACTCCCGTTACCGGGCTTGCCTGCGGAGTTCTCTACTGAGCTGCTGGCTAAGCTTTACTCAGGCAGGACTTTCACCTGCTGGGTAACAATATCGAATTTCATCTACCTATCGGTAGATTCCCAACGACTTGGACTTCGCTGGGCGCGAGAATTAGCCTTGTTAGCTGGTATGCATTGATGTCACTTAACCAGTTCTATCTCACCCGGCAGCCACTTATACTCGTACCACTCCTCGGTTGGGCTGTACATACGCAGAACACAGAACCAGCCTTTTCCAGGAACGGTTTGGATCCAGTTTGCCTCCTTGCCGGCCGGTGCCTTCGGGCCGAAATAGAGGGTGTACGAACCGTCCTTGTTGTAGATCAACGTATCCTTGTCGCGAACGTCATTCTTACTCGGGTAAGGTTGGCTGGTCTGGAGTTCGGAGCGGGTCTGGGGATCATAGACCACAATCGATGTGAACGCTTTACGAGGAGGATCCTTCGGCATGTGCATCGTATAGTTTTTGCCACCGTCAAGGTAGTTGCCCTTTGAGTCCAGGTAGCCCCATGCGTATTTCGAACCCACGTCGATCAGCTTCAACGCCATGGCCGGCGTGTTGACCGTCGCGAAGTAATAGAACATGGTCCGCGCATCCAGATTGCGTCCACCCATACCCTCATCTTTGAGGAATTGATAGTTGTTGCCGGGGTAACCCCTCTTCCAATAGCTGCCCTCGCGGAGCATCTCCGCAGGCTCGCGTTCGTACCATAGGTACGCACGTGAGGTCGCGTTACCCACTGCAACCGCGTCAGTCAGTATCTTCTTCATCCGGGCGTCCGGTGCAAAGGGCTTGCCTTTCTGGATGCCAATAGAAGCGAAAAGCCCGCGCAGCTCCGGATCGAGCATCTCGATCGGTTCACGTTCTATAACAGCGTGGAGCTCTTCGTAGAAGTGATAGTCGTTGGAATGAATCGTATTGAATTCTTTCCCGGAAGCGCTGAGGAACTCCATTTTGGGTGGGTTGGCCGCATTGGACAGCGGATAGATTTTAAGGCCTTCTCTGAACATCTTCTCGGCCGCGTCCGGTTTGCCGTCAACGAGGAATCCGCGCAAAGCGACCCAGTTTACGTAGCTGGTTGACTTTGCCACGAAATAGCCCTCCGGCGCTTCACCCTCGTAGTCAGGGGGCAGGATCAGGTACTTGCCGCCTTTACCCCTGTCCGGTCCGGGCGCACCCATGTCGATCACGAAGCGGAAGTAAGCGTCGTTGACCGTTCCCGGTCCGCAACCCGCTGGAATCTCAACCACAGTCGGACCATCCTTCTTCAGATCGAGCATCGGTAGCGCGTAGACCGTATCCGTGTTACCGGTGAGAAACAAAGAGTTGCTGTCCATTAATTTTTCGAAAAGTATCACCTGGTTCGAACTTTGGGCGCCAAAGGCCATCGAACCAAGCCGAATTGCTTCGAGTGATGTTACAGGGATTCCGTGCATAAAGGCCTCAACGCCGCGCATGAAATCAAGGTTGTCGTAAACCAGCGCGGCAGTCTCCTTGGTGGGGATCCCGTCAAAGAACTTCAGCGTTCCAATCCGGGTCTTCACCGTGTCCGGGGTCATGATGCCTTCCGGGATCTTGTTGTTGTATCCCGGGGTTGCTTCCCCGGCAAAGGCAGGTGTGACAAATACTGCGACCGCGAGCAGAGATGACAGTGCAAAAGCGGTTGCCGTGAGTGCTATTCTATTGATGCGCATAGGTATTCTCTTATGGGTTGGTTGTTCTAATGGTGTTAGCCTGAGAGTCGCCAGATGGCGGCAGGCATGATTGATCCATGCAAATGATTTGTTTCCTTTCATTGCTACTGTTTTGTTATCAGCTAACCAGTTATTCTATTGTTTTCTGCATAATATTCGAAAAAAATATCAATCGACAAGAAAAAGACGGCATTGTATGTATTTTCTAACTACATAACTCCACAATAAAGATGTTATATAGAAAACTATTATGTCACAATGAAACCAATTCCTCATTATCGAAAGTGGCTTCGGTATTATCTGGATTTTTGCCAAAAATACGGTTTTAGACAATCAGACACAAAAAGCCTGCCGCATTTTATAAAGAAACTGAAAGAGAAAAAACAAACCGATCTGCAACAAAAACAAGCTGCTGATGCAATATACATATATTATGGTGAAGAAACGGGACGTGAAGATAAGAATGCTTTATCTAAGACCAATAACAAGATAATATCAAGCAAAAATGCTGACCTTTATCCCTGATGCCGGAGAATACAGGCGGCATCATCTACATACGATTAAGAGCCGGACAATCAAAGAAGCCAAAGTACATGTTCACGGGGTGCGCTTCCCCGTGTAACGATACCTGCCCGCTCGTGCCCCAGGCCGCCTCGCCTTGCCCGTCCGCCATGGGCATCGCCTCAGGCGAATGCCGGGCGGGCTTGGCGGGCGAGCTCGCATGGCAGGCGGGTTGGCGGAGTGGCTTCGTCATTTCAATGACTTAGCAGTGGGGGAGACCGCGGCTCCCGCATGGTTTTTGCGGGAGAACGCGGAGGGGGCAGGAATGCCACCGCTGCTAAGTTATTGAAATGACCAGACACGAAGACGCAAAAGTGAAGCAGGGGAGCGCACCCCGTGAACATGTACAAGCCAAAAGTCCTTTACATCTGCCTTGAATCTGGGGTGCCTTCGACTTTCATTCAAGCAGGTCTTTCTCCTGACTTTATCAACTGAGGGATAACCCGTAGCGAAATTACCTCAAGGGCAATTCGACCTTTTGGCTTTGAGAAATGACGTTATTTTCGCCAGAATTCGGGTACGAGGAGGATGATCACCGTATAGATCTCGAGGCGTCCCAGAAGCATGCACCAGATGAGCACCCATTTGCCCAGGTAGGGTATCTGGGCAAAATTGTCCGTGGGACCCACCATCCCCAGGCCGGGCCCGATATTCCCGATGGTGGCCGCAACCGAAGAAATGGACGTCACAAGATCCACCCCCATGCCGGCGATGAGCACCGTGGAAAAAACGAACAGCCCCATGTAAAGTCCCATAAATCCCAGAACGCTCCGAACCACCCCTTCGGGAACCGCTCTACCCCCGATTTTTATCCGCTTCACCGCACGGGGATGAACCAGGGAAAAGAGTTCTTTGTAGCAGTATTTGAGATATAGCATGACCCGCAGGCATTTCATGCCCCCGCCGGTGGAACCCGCCGACGCCCCCAAAAACATGCACAGCAGCAGGATAAACTGGGACATGGCCGGCCATCGTTCGTAGTCGGCCGTGGCATAACCGGTGGTGGTCACAATGGAAACCACCTGGAATGCGCCGTACCGGAAGGCACGGCCCACGGTTTCGTACACCGTCCCATATACATTGAACGTCACGATGACAATCAGCAACAGAACCGTGCCCAGGAAAAAACGGCATTCCGAATCCCGCCAGAAGGCCAGGGGTTTTCCCCTGAGAAATTGGTAATGAAGCGAAAAGTTAATCCCGGCCAGGAGCATGAAAACAATCACCACCGTATCGAAATAGAGACTGTCAAAATGGGCGATGGACGCGTTTTTGGTTGAAAATCCGCCGGTGGGCATAGTGGTGAAGGCATGGCACAGGGCATCGTAAAGATCCATGCCCCCCAGCAACAGAAAAAAAACCTGGACCAGAGAGATAAGCGCATAGACTTTCCACAGGATCTTGGCGGTGTCTCTGATCCGGGGCTTTAGCTTGTCCGGAACCGGACTCGGAACTTCGGCCTTGTACAGCTGCATCCCGCCTACGCCCAAAAAAGGAAGGATGGCCACCGACAGGACGATGATCCCCATTCCTCCCAGCCACTGGATAAAGCTGCGCCAGAAAAGAAGGCCTTTGGACACGGCCTCTATGTTCGTTAAAATCGACGACCCGGTGGTGGTAAACCCGGAAACAGATTCAAAAAACGCATCCACGAAGGTGCTGAATTCAGATCCCAGATAAAACGGGAATGCTCCGAAAAACCCGATGGCCGTCCATCCTACGGCCACGATGGCCATCCCTTCTCGGTGGCTGATATACTCCACCTTTTCCCGACGGAAGACAACCATGAGCGACAAGCCCGACGCCAGGGTGATTCCCATGGACTGCGCCAGGGGCATGACGCTCTGATCCGCGTAGTAAAGGCCGAAAAAAAGGGGAAATATCATGCAGATCCCCAAAAACGAGATCAACATCCCGATGATGTTCAGGATAAAAGGCCACCGCATTTAAAAATACTCCAGTTTGACGGCGAGGATTTTTTCCACCTGGGGAATGGCTTCCTTTTTGGCGAAGATGATGATCCGGTCATTGGGCGCAATGACGCTCTCGCCCGTGGGGATAATGATCCTGTCCTCACGCATGATGCCGGTGACAAGAGCGCCTTTGGGAATGGCTATCTCCTTTAGGGGTTTGCCCACGATGTCCGATGTTTCCAGAGCCACGGCCTCCATCACTTCGGCCTGCTCGCCTTTGATGGATTTGGCCGCAAGAACTTTCCCCTTCCGGATGTGCTGCAAAATGGTGTTGATGGCAGAGAGTCTCGGGCTCACCACCTGCTCTAAGCCAATCATCGACATCAGGGGAAAGTAGCTGAACTTGCTGATCTTGGTTATGATTTTGGACGCACCCATCCGCTTGGCCAGAAGAGAGGTCAGTATATTGGTCTCCTCATCGTCGGTGAGTGTCACAACAACATCCATATCCTGGACATTCTCTTCTCTGAGCAGCTCCTGATCGGAACCGTCGCCATGAAGCACCACCGCCTTGTTCAGATTTTCGGCAAGCGCGCTGCAACGATCCGGGTTCTTTTCGATGATTTTGGTATGAACGGCATCCTCCTCGAGCAGGCTGGCCAGCCGGAACCCGATGCTCCCCCCGCCCACAATCATAACCCGATTCAGCGGCTCCTGCTGCTTGTCAAAAATCGACAGCGATTCCATGAGGCTCTCTTTTTCGCTGATAAAATAGATCAGATCACCGGCCTTGAGCCGATGTTTACCCCTGGGAATAATCAGTTCTTCTTCCCGAACCACGGCGGCGATCAGCGGGCTTTTTTTACCGGTTTGCGAATAAATATCCAAAAGACGGACCCCCGACAGACGGGCCGAATCATCTAAATTGATCCCCACAAAGACCAGGCGGCCATCGGCAAACTCCCCCACTTCCACCGCACCGGGCACGTTTATCAGCTGTTGAATGGTCTTTACAACTTCGATCTCCGGATTGATGATGGTATCGATATGCGGCGCGTGCTCACGGAAGATCTCATGATATTCATCATAGTCGGCATGACGGATGCGGGCGAGCTTCTTGGTGGACGGAGAAATCAGGTCTGCCACCAGGCACGCCCCGAGGTTGGTTTCATCGCTGTCCGTGACGGCAAGGAGAATCTCTGCCTCTTTGAGGCCGGCTTCCTGTAAAATTACAGGGCTGCTACCGGAACCGTTGATCACCTGAACATCGATATTGTCAGACACATGTCGAATGGCCCCGGGATCCTTGTCCACCACGACCACGTCTTTGTTCTCCCGGGCCAGATGACTGGCGATGTGAAACCCAACCTCTCCCGCTCCCACGATTAATACTTTCAAATCACCCTGCTCCTTTGACCCAATTTAATGTGAGTCTAATGCTTTGTGCCACGAACGTTCTGCAACTTAATGGTATGGGCTGTGGTTAAAAATATTCCTGAAAATATCAAGATGGTTCCTTTTATATGATATCCTCTTAATTTTTCATCAAGAAAGATCATCGCCAAAATAATACTGAACACCGGCATAAGATGAATAAAAATCCCTGTCTTGTTTGCTCCGATAATTTGTATCGCCTTATTCCAAAATATGTATGCTAAAACCGATGCAAAGAGCGCGACATAAACAATACTTCCGATTGAGGCGTATGAAAAATTCATCGTTTTCCCAGTGCCTATTTCCCAGATATAAAACGGGAAAATAAAAAATGTTCCGATTATTATTATCGATGCAAGAAAACTCAGAGAATCGAATTCAACCGGGCATTTTCTTAGCAATGCCGAATATAAGGCCCAGCTAATACCGGCAGAAATCGTCCACATATCTCCCTTGCCGAACCGAACCGCAATGAGCTTCGATAGGTTTCCTTCAGTAATGATAAACATCAGTCCGGTCAACGAAATGGCGATGCCAATCGCTTGCCTTAATGTAATCCGCTCCTTAAAACCCATCCAGGAAACAATTACGATAAATATAGGGATCATCGAGTTTATTAACACAGCATTTGTTACTGTAGAGGATTTTAGTGCCATGTATATAAACATGCTGAAATTTGTTACTGAAAGAATGGCCAGCAAAGTAAGAATTTTCCAGCTCCGCCGAATTAGATCCTTTTGACGCATGATCGGCCTCAACGCAAAAGGTAAAATAATCAACAAAGCAATCGCCCAACGCCAAAATGCCAGTGTCATGGGAGGTATTTCGTTGTGAATTCCTCTACCGACAATAAAATTTCCAGACCAAAATAAAACTGCTAAAATAAGCAACAAATAATGCATAAAAAAACAATACCAAAAATTGATGTGACATGTTCAACTTGTTGGGATTATAGCAAATCTCAAACCAACCCAACATGTTCTGGAGTCTCAATTTTTCATATTTCAAAGGAGAAGTCAAGCATCGGTCGGACATGGTATGTCCGTGATGGAATACGTCGGGGAGAGCACCATTGAAAAACAGGGATGTGGACACGCTGCCTGCGGATACTTTTTCGGTTGTATGTCCGACACGGGTCTGCTATTGAATGCCTTTTATCCATGGGGTTGCAAGCCAAATGAATCCTACTTCTCAAGCAGAAATCTATCGCAATCAGCCTTTGGCAGGTGCGCTATTCGTACTGAGTGCATCTTTCATGTTTGCGGTCATGGGCGCCCTGGTAAAGGTTGTCTCTACGTCGCTTACAAATGATATGGTTGTCTTCTTTCGCAACCTATGTGCCCTTGTCTTCATTCTACCATGGATCTGGTACAGACGTCCTCATGACGGCATCAAAACAGCGCTCTTTAAACTACACCTGATTCGCAGCTTGGCAGGGCTTGGGGCAATGTATTGTTTTTTCTATGCAATCGATCAATTGCAGCTCTCCGAAGCCTGCCTCCTGATTGCGACAACACCGCTGTTTATTCCGGTGATTGCATACGTATGGATCCGTGAGCCCGTTGCCCGGAAAGTTCGAGGAGCGATCATTATCGGTTTTATTGGAATCGTTTTGATTCTCAAACCCGGACTCGAAGTATTTCAGCCGGTTACAATTGTGGGTTTGGCGGCAGGAGTTTTAGCCGCTCTGGCCATGGTCAGCATCCGGAGAATGTCGACCTCTGAGCCTACGATCCGAATCGTCTTTTATTTCACCGTACTGGGCACTTTGATTTCGGCGGTGCCCTTGATCTGGTCCTGGCAGTCACCGCAGCCGAGGATATGGTGGCTGCTCATCCTTATCGGCCTGTTGGCCGCAGTCGGACAAATCTTGCTCACCAAAGGATACAGCCTCGCACCCGCGGCACAGATGGGTCCATTCACATACGGAAACGTGGTATTTGCCACCCTCTTAGGTTGGATATTCTGGGGGGAATCTCTCGACGCCATGACATGGGTCGGTGCCGTCCTCATTTGTATTGCCGGCATTATCACCACCCGCCGAACAAAAACACATGCACTCCCAGGCACCACAGCCGGAAAAATAAATTCAGCTGAAGCATCCAGCCGGAAAAACCGTTCCGTCAAGTCAAGCCCGTCCTGCAACGGCGAATTCACGGGAAAAAAGTAACATTTACTTTGAACAAATAATGATTAACATTACCCTATAATTAATATCCGTCATCAACCAATTATGATGAACTCGTAAAAAGTATGATTTTGCTCGATGCCGCTCACAAAAGACTTTTTTCGAAACCGTCAATTATGCGGAGGGAAAAATGATGTATAACGAAGTTGTAATGGACCATTTCAGAAATCCTCGAAATGTAGGGGTTATCGAAAATGCCGACGGAGTCGGTGAAGTTGGGAATCCGTTGTGCGGGGATATTATGACCATTTATTTGAAAGTAAGTGATGACCGGATAGAGGATATCAAATTTCAAACCTTTGGGTGTGGATCGGCGATTGCGGTTTCAAGTATGCTAACGGAAATCGCCATGGGGAAACGCATTGACGAGGCCAAAAAGATAACCAACAAAGATGTCGCCAATGCCCTGGAGGGCTTGCCAAAAAATAAGCTGCACTGTTCCAATCTTGGCGCTGATGCACTGCAATTGGCCATTAAAGATTATGAAAATCGAAAAGCAGGAAAACCTCAGGTTGAACTCAAACGCAAAGAGGAACATGAACATGAACTTGAAGGCCGGTGCTACTGCCCGTACTGCGATGTGAAACTCGATAAAGGAACTGAATTCTGTGAAGCGTGTCAACACAGTCTCACCGAAGAACATTAATTCGTGTCCATCTACAAATGTTAAATAGGCACGATGCGTTTCCAATTCATATACGAGAAAGGATTCTCACCATGCACATCATCAATTTGGATCACATATCTTCCAATTCGCTTCTTCCAGAAGTAAAAGAAGCTATGATCGCGGCCATTCAGGAGGATTACCATAATCCTTCGAGTCAGCACAAGCGGGGTGAAGCGGCCGCTGAAGTGTTGGAAAAGGCCCGTAAAACCGTTGCAGCCCTCATCAACGCATCAAATCCCAAAGAAGTGGTGTTTACCTCGAGCGGAACGGAATCCGTCAATCATGCCATCAAAGGGGTTGCCCTGGCCAACGCCAAAAAAGGTAAGCATATCGTCACTTCAAATGTCGAGCACAACGCCGTAATCCGCAGCATCCGACGATTGAAAGGGCTTGGATATTCCGTCACATCCATTGATGTGGATAAATACGGACAAGTAAATCCGGCGGATGTGGCCGAGGCCATCACCGATAAGACCATACTGGTCACCATCATGCACAGCAACAACGAAACCGGAACGATTCAACCTATTGAGGAAATAGCCAAAATTACTCGACAGAAAAAGGTCATCTTTCATACCGACGCCGTCGATTCCGTAGGCATCGTCCCCATTGATGTCCAGAAAATGGGGGTCGATCTTTTGAGTTTTGCGTCAAATACCTTTTATGGCCCCACCGGTATCGGTGGACTTTATGTTCGTCGGGGCATAATGGTTTGGCCGTTGCTCGACGGCGGCGTTCAGGAAAATAACAAGCGCGCCGGAGCTGAGAATCTCATCGGCATCATCGGGATGGCAAAGGCCGCCGAAATTGCCAAACGCGAGCTTCCTGAAAGAACGGCATATTTGGAAATGCTAAAATCCAAGATGATCAGCGAGTTGCCCAAGCATATCGATGAGTACATAATCAATACTCCGCCTGAAAACAGCTTGCCGAACCTGTTGTCAGTATCCATTAAATATATTGAAGGCGAAAGCGTGATGCTGATGCTCGACGATGATGACATCGCGGTATCGACGCGCTCAGCTTGTGCAACCGGCTCTCTTAGAGCATCTCATGTTTTGATTTCCATCGGGCTTTCACATGCGGACGCCCAGGGAACGCTGGTAATTACACTGGGCCGAGACAATACTGAAGACCATATCGACCGTTTTTTAAAATCGCTCCGAAATGTAGTTAAGACCTTACGCGACATATCGCCGTTATACCGAAAAATCTCACAAAGCTGATTTAAATGGTATATATGCAAAGGGGATCGAACCCGGCTTTGAGGCCGGTAGATGAAGGGGTTTTCGGATCCGGTCATTATCTATTTTTAACGGTTGCTATAATAATTTCAACGCATCCACCCGTTTTGCAAACTCGGTTGCCGAAATCTGTTTCCAGGGAGCAATGGGATGAAACTGAAGATGAGATTTTACATTCGGCAAAAAAAATTTTCCGGCTGTAATCGTTGGTGTTTTCATCAGGTATTTGAATTCTCCCCCTAAATCCAGAATCAAATCCAGGTCATCGCTTTCTTCTAAAAGCGCTACCATCAGTGTATTTTGTATGAGACCGCTGCCTTTTAATCGCTTTTTACCGGCTTTCCCGGTGTATACTTCGATGGACGTTCTCTCCAGTGAAACAGCAGTATTGTCACTGGCGACTAAAAAGGCCTCCTCTACCAGATATGTTGCATTCTCAAAAGGGATCCAGTCGTTCACGGTTCTTTCCTTTAAATGTTGACGGCTTCGTAAAAAGTCTTTTGTGAGCGACATCAAGCAAAATCAGACTTTTTACGAAGCCGTCAATGTTAAGTTCAGAATGTCTTTATAACCGCCTTTTTCCTCATATCTTCAAGGTTCCGCTCAAGTACCTTTTCTTTTATTTTCTGCCCCAAATATTGAGCAATTCTCCCTTTTGCTTCTTCGAAACTGACAACGGATTCCGGTTTCTTATCCACAACTTTAATCAGATGGTATCCGAAAGGTGTTTCCACCATTCCGCTGACTTCACCAGGTTTTAACTTAAACGCAGCATCTTCAAAGGGCTTCACCATCCGCCCACGTTCAAAATAACCGAGATCCCCGCCATTAGCACTGCTCGGGCCCTCTGAATACTCTTTGGCCAGGACAGCGAAATCTGCGCCGTCTTCGAGTTTCTTTTGAATCTCTTTGATTTTTTTATTTGCTTGATCTTTCGCTGATTTGTCAGCCTGGGTATCGACTTTAATTAGAATATGACTGGCTTTTACCTGTTCGGCCTGCTTGAACATATCCGGGTTTTTTTTATAGAAATCCTTAACTTCCGTTTCGGAAACCTTTACATCTTGAACCAAATCCTTGTCTACGAATTGTTGAATGGTCATTCCCTTTCGTATTTGTGATTTTAGTTCAGCCTCAGAAATTTTCATTTCTAGTAATGCGGCCTTGAATTCGTCTTCATTGGGAAATCTTTTCTTCATAACATCAACCTGCTGATTAACTTCTGCATCTTCAACCTTTATGCCCTTGTTTTGACTTTCCTGATAAAGCAACTCTCGGTTGATCAGAGTTTTAAGAACTCTATTTTTGATATCCGGCAACTGGGATTCTATCAATGACCTACCACCGCGGGCGAACTGACTGCTGACCCGGGCCATCTCTTTATCGAAATCATCCTGTGTGATTGTGACCCCGTTAACCGTCGCCACCACGCCGTCCGGAATCTTCTTTTCTGCTGCGAATACGGGCGTTGCAATGTATACCAGGCTCACAGCGGTCAACAGAATAAAAAACCATCCAAACCATTTCATCTGCATCTAAATCTCCTTTGTCCAATTAAACAACATTTTTCGTGCGTATTCAGGGGGTGGGCTTCCTCGTGTAACGATACCTGCCCGCTCGTGCCTTGCATGGCAGGCGGGGAGGCGGAGTGGCTTCGTCATTTCAACAACTTAGCAGTAGGGGAGACCGCGGCTCCCGCATGGTTTTCGCGGGAGAACGCGGAGGGGGCAGGAATGCCACCGCTGCTAAGTTGTTGAAATGACCAGACACGTAGACACCAAAGTGAAACGGGGAGGCACACCCCCTGAATACTTACCATTTTTCTTTGTTTGTAACAGGTCAGTTCTTTGAAACGCGCTGTTTTATGAATGGGGTTAAAAGCCACCCGGCATTGATTTATTCCCGACACCCTATGCGTAAAGTCTTTTTTCCAGCAACATCGAAGATCCCTGAAGCCCCGAAAGAAAGGATTTGCGCTGTGCTTCATTCCTCTGCAGTTTCAACTGCTCGTTGGGGAACCATTTCCGGCCCCAGCAGGATGGACAGCCAACGCGTCTCTTCTCTGGCGTCCAGTGCAATCTTGGCCGTCATTGTCAGGGGTACGGACAGCAGCATTCCGACCGGACCCAATACCCAGCCCCAGAATATAAGCGAAAGAAACACAACCAGGGTTGAAAGTCCCAGGCCCCGCCCCATAAAACGGGGTTCGATCACGCTGCCCATCACCAAATTGACAACGACATATCCTGCTGCAGCGGTCAAGGCCTGTACAATTCCCAGTTGGAGGATTGCCAATAATACTGCCGGAATCGCCGCAATAATGGAGCCGATGTTGGGAACATAGTTTAGGAAAAACGCCAGCAGACCCCAGAGCACCGGGAAGTCCACCCCGATTACGGCCAGCCATACGGCAATAACGATGCCGGTGGCGAGGCTTACCACGGTCTTAATCGCCATATAATGCTTGACGTTATTGATGAATGTGTCGAAGTTTGTCAGGGCATCCTCGGCATCACCCAATATGGTGCGCAGTTTTACGGGCAAGCTCGAAGCTTCGATTAGCATGAAAATTACGGTCATCAGAATTAAAACACCGTTGGTAAGTACTTTCCCAAGGCTGTTTAACCCGGTAGCGATAAGTTTCATGGCTGACCCGGGATTAAGCAATCCCGTCCAGTCAACCCCTGAAGTGTCAATACCGATTTTTTCTATCCAGGAAAGTATTACAGCAATGTATTGCCTAAGCTTTGCTTCGTATACCGGAAGCTCTTTGGTAAAGACCTTTACCGATGAACCGACCAGGCCGGAGATTAACAATCCGATCAACACAACCGCAACAATTACGAGCAACAGAGAAAACCACACCGGCAAACCTTTGCGATGAAGCCAGAACATGGGTGGGGCGCTGATAATGGCGATAAATGCAGCCAAAAGGAAGGGAACAACAATGGTTGTGGAGGCACGCATCCCGGCAATCACAACTACAAAGGCTGCAATGGCTACCATAATCTGAGACGCTGTTGCTTTTTGGGGATTTGCTTTCATAGATATAGCCGGGTCCGAGACAGATCCAAATAAATCCAGGCTAAACTTCGCTGATATTTATCCGCTCTATGATATCGCCCTGTCGAATTGAATCTATGATATCCTGGCTGCTCACCACCTTTCCAAAGACGGTGTGTTTCCTGTTCAAGTGAGGCTGGGGTGAGTGTGTGATGAAGAATTGACTTCCGTTCGTGTTGGGTCCGGCGTTTGCCATAGAAATAACGCCCCTTTCGTGTTTCAGGGGATTTTCCTCGACTTCATCTTCAAAACTATAGCCGGGACCACCGCTACCTGTTCCTGTCGGATCTCCCCCCTGAATCATGAAATTGCTGATTACCCGGTGGAACGATACGCCATCGTAAAATCCCTCTCTGGCCAAGAATACGAAGTTGTTGACCGTTTTGGGCGCATGTTCGGAATAAAGTTCTAATTCGACAATGCCCTTGTTGGTCTCAATTTCCGCCATATAGGCTTTGCTTGTATCAATTTGCATCTCGGGCGGGCTATCCCATCGCTGTTTATTCATCAATGATTCCTCCTCGGCATGGATTTGAATTTTTCTTTTTAATTGATGGTACTTGACTTCTGCGCGTGAATCAATACCCATCATCATATAAATATCGTAACAGTTTAATTCTTTGAAAAGCGCCTGCCGCAATATTTTAAAACAGAGAAGATGTACTAATTATCATCATATATTTACAATGTAAACCTTTTGAATTTGACATTGAAGTTTCGGTATTTTACGGTGGATTAAACCCAGTGTTTAAAAAGGAATTCCTAAGATGAAACGTCTGTTTAGCATGCTCCCGGAAAATGTGCAAGCAACCCTTCTGCTACGCTATTTCGGTTTTTTCAAAATTCCATTGTTGTTTTTTGTTAAACCAACGGTCATTGAGATGTCTGACCATAGGGTTGTAGTGAGGATTCTGCTTCGCCGGAGGACGAGAAATCATCTGCGTTCCATGTACTTTGGGGCTCTGGCCATGGGAGCCGATTGTGCGGCAGGGCTGGCCGCCATGAGACTAATATGGAAAAGTTCCCAAAATATATCCTTAATTTTTAAGAGTCTGGATGCAGAGTTTCTCAAACGCGCAGAGGGCGATGTATATTTTATCTGCGATCAAGTCCGGGAGATTTCAAAATTGGTTGCTGCTGCCGTTCAGTCAACAGAGCGAGTCGAATATCCAGTTCATGTGACTGCAAAAGTTCCTGACAAGTTTGGAGAAAATCCGATAGCCAGGTTTACTTTAGTTTTGTCTCTTAAGAAGAAGTCATACACTCAATGAGCATAAAAACAGAATTTACACAACAGTTCAATGTAAGATACCCGATCATCTGCGCCCCAATGTTTCTGGTAAGCTCGGTTAAAATGGTGGTTAGTGCATGTGAGGCTGGAGGCGTGGGAACCTTTCCGGCACTAAATTACCGTCCCATTGAACGATATCGTCAAACCATTAAAGAGATCAAAAGTCTGACTGCAAAACCTTTTGGCATCAACATTATCGTCCAAAAATCCAACAAATATCAGTATAAACAGATTGAACATGCACTTGAGGAGAAGGTCCCTCTGATCATAACATCTTTGGGGAATCCAAAGGAGGTAATTCGGTTATCCCATGAAGTGGGAACCAGGGTGTATTGTGATGTGGTCGGATTCGAGCATGCAAAAAAAGTCGCTGATCTGGGGGCTGATGGGCTTATCGCTGTAGGATTTGGTGCTGGAGGCCATGCCGGAGACATTTCGCCTTTAACCCTTATTCCCAATTTAGTAAGAATGATCAAATTGCCGATCATTGCCGCCGGCAGTATTGTAGATGGGGCTGGAATGGCGGCAGCGTTTGCTCTTGGCGCTTCTGCAGTCTATATGGGAACACGTTTTATTGCTTCGAAAGAAGCAGAAGTTGCAGAAGAATATAAAAATGCAATTACGCGTGCAAAGAGTGAAGATATCGTCAATACGGACAGAGTCGATGGATTCCCCGGCAATTTTATACGAACCAAAGAGCTGGAGGCCGTTGGACTGGAAAAAGGGTTGATTGAAGAAATACTTACAAAAAATAAAAAAATTAAACGATTTATTTCGCTTAGCCGAGCTGCACGTTCTCTGTTTGGGGATATGGATTCCAAGGTTTCTTATAAAACCGTCTATTCCGCAGGCCATGGGGTTGGCCTCATCGACGAGGTTTTGTCCATTCAGGAGATCATGGCAAAAACCGTTAGGGAATACAAAGAGATCAAGGCAAAATTACCCTAACCCGAATATTTCAAAAAAACATCGAAAACATTATAGGATGCCTTGGATACCAGAATGTTTTGACGATGGGCGGATCAAACCCGTGTTAGATTTTAGACATCGATTTTTCTGGATATTTTCCGGTAACGCCGTCATAAAATTTTCTGATGGTCTTCATATCAGATTCAATATCACCCGTAGGATATAGCATAGGACCAAATCCTCCAACCTTTCGTCGATAGTCCAGAAATCCCAGTAGAATCGGAACATTCGCGCCATTGGCGATATGATAAAACCCTGTCTTCCATGTCTTGACCCTTTTACGGGTTCCAGACGGCGCAATGGTAAGTATCAAGTTTTCATTTTCATTGAATTGTTGAATCGACTGGGCAACAATATTGTATGATTTGGATCGATCGATCGGTATTCCCCCCAGCCATTTAACAAACCTTTTAAATGGGTTGCGAAATATGGCCTCTTTTCCCATCCAGTATATTTTGACTCTGAAAACAAACATTATGAATAACGTGTATGGAAGATCCCAGTTTGATGTATGTGGAGCCCCCACAAGAACGAATTTGGGAATAGCAGGCAGCCGACCTTCCGTACGCCACCCGGTGATTCTTAAAAAGAATATGGAAAACCAGCGCAAAAGCGTCTTACACACGGGCGTATCGAAAATTGTATAATTCAAACCTTATTCCTTCCTAAATTGAGCGATTGTCGGGAAATACACTCAAAATCCTCAGCCGATATCCACCGAGGAAAATGCATTCTTTATTACACCTAAACGGGCCATATTCTCTTAAAAGTAGTTCGAGGGAAAAAGCAATAGATACATTCCTCGGGCGGATCTTGTCCATGGTGTATGTAGCCGCACATACGGCAGCGCCACGCAGGTTTGATTTTTCCTCCGGTGTCTGGTTCCAGAGGATCTCTATCTCTAAATATCGGCAGATCTTCGAGGGACGGCATAACCGGTTGATAAGTGTACATGGCATGACCGGAAACAATTATCCGCTGAATTTCACTGGTCCCTTCATATATTCTTAAAAGGCGAATGTCTCGAAGTAGTTTCTCCAGAGGAAACAATTTGGTATAGCCGTAAGCCCCGAGTATCTGTAGGGATTTATTGACAACTTCCAAAACCTTTTCGGTTGCGTAAAATTTTGCGATGGATGCGTTTATTGTCGGATCCAGCCCCTTGTCCGCCTCCACTTAGAACGAGTGCTAAACCATTGCCGTCACCGGCCATAACATGCACTCCTGTAAAATCAACCATATAAACGGATCGATAAATTTTGACCTTGACATCTCATTATGTTAGTTAAAACCGATTATGCTGGCAAGTCAATTTTATTTTTATATAACAGTTTTAGTTCGTTAAAACAAACTGGTGCAAAAAAAGCGTATAGTATGATTAATTTTCATGATGAAACCTGTCTGAAATCCTTGACGGACCTAAAGCACTGTGGCCGGACAGGTCTCCGTCTATCAGGTCGAATCGCTCTACATTTTTAAAAGGTCACCAAAAAAGAATGGTAAAATATGTTGAAACCAAAAATTTATATTTCTCTGAACTGCCTTTTAACAATTATTTTGCTGAACGTTTTCCCAATACTTTTTCAGAATGAATGCTTAGCGGGTGTTACGGCTTCACACATTATCAGAGACCATCTAAAAAAGAGAATTGAATTAAATAAAAACCAAAAAAAATTTAGTTGCCGAGGAGAATTGATTTGTGGGGTTTCACTCATTCCACAATTTTACCAACAGCGAGGTTTTTCTCCTGCGTGGACTGAAAAAGAAGGAATTCTTCCCCAAGCAAGATCCCTTGTTGCAGAGATTAATCGCGCTAATCACGAAGGCTTAAGACCCGACGACTATCATCGGGCCAATATCGTATCGCTCGTGAAAATGATCGAAAAAAAACAAGCTGTAGGAGAAACGGTCGATGCTGAAATATGGGTGGATCTCGATTTACTCCTTACCGACGCTTTTATGCTTTATAGTTCACATCTGCTCGCCGGTCGTGTAAATCCGGAAACCATCCATAGCGATTGGATGGTAGTAAATCCAACCGCTGACTTGACAGATATTCTCCGGTCCGCACTCAATTCGAACCAAATAACAAAAGCCTTAAGAGATTTACAGCCACTTCATTCCGGATATTTTGGGCTCAAACAATTTTTAGCTCAATACCGAAATATCGCAAAAAAAGATGACTGGCCTCCCGTGTCGTCCGGGACCAATTTGCGCAAAGGAGATACAGGCATTTCTGTCCAAGGTCTTCGTGAACGGCTTGTTATTCTCGGCGATCTCAAAGATGCCCAAAAAGACCCGGTCGATTTTTTCGATGAAGCCACTGAACAGGCCGTTCTAATGTTCCAAAAAAGGCATGGATTGAAATCGGACGGGATTGTCGGCACACGCACACTGGAAATCCTGAACATTCCGATTCAACAACGGGTTCGTCAGATAGAACTCAACTTGGAACGCTGGCGCTGGATCCCCCGTAATCTTGGGAATCGATACATTCTTGTGAATATTGCCGATTTTAAATTATGGGTGATTGAAAACCTTCACCGAATGCTGGAAATGCGGGTTGTTGTGGGAAGACCGTATCGCCGAACACCGGTTTTCAGTGCAAAAATGACCTATATGGTGATCAATCCATACTGGAACGTCCCAACGAGTCTGGTCTATAGAGATCTTCTTCCAAAAATTCAAAAAAACGACAATTACTTGGCTCAACAAGGGATTAAAGTTTTTAAAGATTGGAGCAAAGGCGCACCGGAAATAGATCCGAAAACTATCGACTGGAAAAAATTGGAGCACCAAAACTTCAGTTACAAACTCCGCCAGGATCCAGGACCACACAATGCTCTGGGCCGAATAAAATTTATTTTTCCCAATAAGTTCGCTGTATATCTTCACGATACGCCCGAACGTTCACTCTTCAAAGAAACACATCGTAATTTTAGCTCCGGGTGTATTAGAACGGAAAAGCCGGTCGATCTGGCCCTCTATCTTCTGGGAGACGATCATCAATGGTCGCGGGAAAAATTATCGGCAGCCATCAAAGCTGGGGAAACAAAGGTCATTGAACTTCAAAAACCCATCACCGTCCACTTACAATACTGGACGGCATGGGCGGACGAGAACGGCAGGTTAAACTTTCGCAATGATATTTATGACCGGGACAGACGGCTTGATCAAGCCTTGAAAGAACGGATGCCGGGTGTATAATCCCTTCCTATCTTCGTACGTGTTCACGGGGTTTGCTTCCCCATGTAACGATATTGGCGGGGTGGCTTCGTCATTTCAAATCTCACCAGAACCTCACATCTCCGGTATCCACGTGTACAAAATCGGACCGGGGATAATACCCCACGCCACCGACGTGCATCCTTTTACAGATGTTATTTAACCTTTTCGTATCACAGTCGGGAATCCGGATGTCGACGGCTTTTCCTTGCATATGCAGACTATTTTTTGCAACGGCTTTGGATTTTCTCCGGAGCATGCCGTTTGTTTCAGATGTACGGTATCCGGAAATGATATGGAATCGAGGACCTTCGCCGATGGTTATAGAAACGGCATAGAGGAGATCGAGGAGTTCTTTATGGATGGGTTTAATTTTATTTGAATAATGATCGCGAAGAATATAATCGATTTTTTTTAAGGCCTTGGGATGATACCGGCCTTGTGAATAATAACAAACATCAAGCCTTTCATCGGTATGCGTATTATAGAACGACAGCCTCCGTTCCGGAATAAACATCCGATTAATCGATGCCATAGCAGACAGAGGAAATAGAGCGCTCACAACCGCTTGTGCTCCCATTTTTAAAAAATAACGACGATCACAATACATTTTTTTAAATTCACTTCTTTTTATTAAATACTGTTTCAGTTAGCCCGGACAAATTGGAAAAACGACTAAATTTTAAAATGATCCAACGGGAGTATAATAGCATTATTATACTTAACTTAGTGCTCTAATTCATAAATACGACGACGTATTTTTTCTGGACACTAGCCCGTATAAGCTGAAGTCAAAAAGTTTGAAGTTTGAAATGCCTAAAGTGAGCTAAAGCCCGCCCTGGTGCGTATCGCTCATATACTGATTTGACCTATGCCCCATTATAAACGAAACTTTTTTGAGTTCAAAGTATTGGTGATCGGTCTGGGCCAGGGTTGAGGAACGCGCTTTCAGCGCGATCAATTATAATTAAAATTGATAAAATACCTTAACCTCCCCGTTTAACACAGGATAAATAGGCCCTTTAGTTCACTTTAGGCACTTTAAATTTTTGCATACATAGAATGAATAAAACAAGTTATAAATACGTAACCGTATTTACGAATACATGTACTTAGGGCTCGCGCAAAAATAACTTCACATTTTTACATCTCAGCTTCAGCCCATTTTTGGCTGATACCTCACTCGCACCCGATCTTATAAAATTGGCCGCGAAATAGTTCGCTATTCCTGTGGTTTTGCTCTCTCGGATCAGCCAAACCTGAACCAAATCTGAGCGCCAATTCTGCGAAGTTATTTTTTCGCGAACCCTTAGGTACATATTATTGATAACATGGAATGTTGCCAGGTGATTATCAAAAAAATTGGGGCTTAGTCAAACTATAAATCCTATATCATATGGAAACCATACATGTTTGTTTCCCAAGCCATCGAAATAATTTTCATTTCTTATCGAAACCTCAAAATTCCCCATCATTATCTTCTCCCAAAGACACACACATCCGCTTTTATGGATAGTGACAACCCGCCTGAATAACACCATGACATAAGTACAACTTATGTGTTGAAATATAATTTAATCTGTGCTAAAAAATTTTTGTGTTCGTGTTTCTCATATTTTCATTCAGGAACTTTATTCCTTCAACTTTTGTCTCCATTTAGTCGTCGACTTCTTACACTTTTAGGAGGTCCCCATGAAAAACATTGAGACGAATTCCGGCCTGCTGAGTAAACCTATTTTTCAACAATCCTCTAAAGACGCATATCAAAATGAAGTATTCGAATCATCTGAAAGGCTTGGCGATGTTAAACAACAAAGCGCCAAGAATTCAGGCGGCTGTGTATCATGGGTAGTCGAAAGCGTTGTCTTTCCGGATGGAACAGAATTTCGTGGCAAATATAAAGGTTATTTCTATTATGGCAAGGTAAGAAATGGAATTTTGACGCTTGGCGAAAAAGAATTCATATCGCCATGCGAGGCAGCTTTAACCATAACTCGGACCCCCATCGATGGCTGGTTGTTCTGGGATTGCAAAATACCCGAACAGGTGTCATGGATGAATATTTCTGAATTTAAAAAGCTAAATAGTTAAGTGGTCTTATAATTAGGTTAAGGGACTTTCAGCATATCTGTTATCATGAGATATTCGGAATCTGTACCATCATAATCATACGTTGCTTCTTCCCCGATCATTGGAATTAATTTAACCCTTCCACCGAAAAACTCAGAAATAATGTTTTCAACCTCTTTGACACTTAAATTTTTCTTTAAAAAATATTTGGAATAAACATTTGGATATCCCAAACTGCGTGTAATTCGGAATAACTTTAATTGTACGTTTGGATTAAGACATTTGCGAAGACCATATGCAGCGTTAACCGTATTAATATTAAATAAATGCGGATTCGCATACATCAAGGAGGAAAGCCTAAACCCTTGCCTATCATAACCGTCTTTCTTATCGGAAAGCTGGTATTCCGTGTCATTCACGAGCTTAAGCGGATATCTGCCAAGTTTGTCTCTATCATCATCAATAAATACTGCTGGAAACACAATCGCCGCCGGTTCCTGGTTTTTTTGCATAATATTCAGGAAATGCTCAATAAATATTTTTGTCGTCAAGGGTGAATCCGAGGCAACAAATAACGCATGTTTCCGGTCCTTGAAAGCGGAGCTGGCTGCATATCCCTTAATTAAATTTCCTGCAATTGAACTCTGTTTGACCTTCGTATGTATTATATTGAAACGCTCAACAACGTTAGAAGGAATCTTTGAGTTCTGGTTCACAATACAGCACGGTTTTTCAAATTTATTTATTAAATTGCCCAACCGCTGCTCAAGAAGCATCTGATGACCGACAATAATGATGTCATCGATTAAATCACTGGCAAAAAGGTTCTCAAGTGTATATTGTATCAGAGGTTTGCGTTCTTCTTTGCCATCCTTAAGCGTGTTAAATTCCCTCAAGGGTTTATAGCCCGACTCTATGAACTTTTGGCCATAATTTTCCGCAACGATTCTACCGTATTTTTTTACTTCTCGCTTGTTGCTATATCCTGCCATTAAAATTGCGCTTAACATTTCATCACTCTTTTAAATAACACCTAAACTGATCGTTTCCAGATTCCCCGTCAAACTGCTCGACGGGACCCCGAAACGGGATTTCCGCTACGCTCCAACAGGCAGGGTTCAAGCCCACCACACAGACGGCGGGTAAAGATTCAATGGTTACAACCGATTGAAATTGCTCAAAATATTGATCAAAATCCAGAATGCCAGCCACAACCTATTGGGTGGAAGAGGCAGATCAGAATCGATCTCAGCATTGCCGCCTCAAGCCCGTCCGACTGCCTCTTTTTGAATACTAAGGGCTTGCGCTAACCCTAACGCACCGGCTTTTGCCACTCTTTGGCAAAGATCTCTGCGATTCGGTCGATCTGACCGGAATCTATTTTCAGGGCCCTGGCCACCTCTGCATATAACGTTTTACGGTCTCTGTTTTCAGCATCTACGAGGCCGTTCAGGTCTCTTTTCTCCTTGAGGTTCAACCTGCTGGTATCTGCTACGGAAAGATAACCGTTGCCCCCTTCATTCAGGGCGCCTTTCTGGTAGTACGCCTTTAACCCCTGGAAACGGGCTTTCATTTTTTCCTTCAAGGCGCGAATGGTCGGATTGGAAACGGTAGTCACGTCCCCCGCCCATGCGCTGGCAGTACCTAAGGCGAACCTGATTTGTATAGATAACCCTTTATGGTTTTTGGATTGATTATCCTTTTGAGATGGCTCTTGCCCCCTGATATCATTCACAATATCCCCGGCAACAGATTCAACTTTTTCGGCAGGAAAATAGATGTTTATGGTTACGCAGGCACCTAGCATTGCCGCCATGACCACCGCTGTTGTCCACAATAACTTTTGAAATTTTTTCATATGAACCTCCCCTCGTCACCTGACAACAGGCCCCCCTTTATGGGTGATCCGTTTGATCCTTTTAACCATGTCCTTAAAACTAACTCGATTATCTGGATTTTGATTTACAACATTTACCCCTGAAAAGCTACCCCTTTTTACAAGATACTCTGTGCCGCCTTCGTCGATGGTACCGTTGATGGTGAACACATCATTTTCAAGATAGGCCCGTATGCCGATCTTTTCATAGGGAAATTTTTTGAAAAAGGATGCGAAGACGCCCGCAAATCCCATAAAAGGGCTCTGTCCCCCCCCAATCTGCGCAATGTTTTCTACGGCTTTAACGCTGATCTTTTGTGGAACCCCCTTTTTTTTGAGGGTTTCCAGTAAAAGATCGAATCTTTGGGGTTGACCATAGGCGATCTCAAAATCACGGATATGGCCGTTCAAGACCCCCTCAATCTTTCCGAATGAAGTGCCGGTGGTCATTTCTGACAGGAGAAGACCATCCCATTGTGCATTGAGCTTTAAAACCGGTGCAGATGTAAAAATCCCTGGGATATCAAGGTCGGATATAAGAATCTTGCCGCCGAATGCTTCGGCCCTGATCTCTCCCTGACTGGTAATAGCGTGCTTTTCATATCGGAGGGGGTCGAGTATGCCGGTTAAGGTTCCCTCCAAAGGACGTGTCCAGATCCTGGATAGGAGAGGTTGCAGTTTTATACGGTCGAATACCAGAAAGGTACGGACGGAAAGATCCGGGCCAAAGGGGTGATTAATCTGAACAGGTCCCAGGCGAAGATCTCCGCCGGGCACTCGAATCACGGTGGGAGATTCCACATATATCCGGTTTGGACCCGTATTCAGAAGGATACTTAACGGCTGTTCAGGTAGCAGGGGAACCATAACGGATTGGACCTCGAGCTTACCTTTGAGGGTTTCAACAGGCGTTTTGACAAATTGGGATCGGTACCAGACAGGAAGATCGAGATCAATACCCTTTAGCGAGATGTCTCTCTCTCCCAGTGAAAGGTTTCCCCCATGCCACCCGAGACGGCCTCTAACCTCCCACGCATTCTGACATCCTTTCACGTTGAATTCAGCTGAAACGGTTCCTCCTGTCTCAAGGTTTTCCAGAAAGGGTTTCTCCGTTTTGTAGGGCTCCTGCAAAAGGTGATGAAAAATCGGTTTCAAGGGCACTTGCGGAATGGTTACGGTAAAATCGGCGTCCCCCTTGGATGGACCCTGATTGAGGTATCCATGAATTTCAATGGGAAGGATGCCCTTCAGGTCAAACCTGAGTTCGGAAAGCTTCAGCAATCTTTTTTGAATATTGTAGGACCCATTGCATGACGTGACAACGGGGTTTTTTTTCAGGTTCAGATAATAACGATCATAAAGGGCCTCACCCCCTTTGGCTTCTAACGCAGCGGTAAAGTTCATCTTGAAGTGCTTTAAATCGACATCACTTTCGATACCTGTAATAAGCGAAATATTTTCTCCCATTAGGCTACCATCTTTGTTTTGAAAGACCAGATCCTCGATAGACAGCTTTGCCTTCACCAGCCACGGCCCGGCCTCCTCTCCCGTGACCTTGACTTTTATTACGGTAGAAACCACGCCCTTTAACTGTGTCTCTTTATCGACGTAGGCATAGGGGCTTTTCGTTAACCGGGACTCAAAGTCACAGTCCCAAAGCCATTTCTCGTGCATCTTGACCCCTGCAAAGTGGCCTTTAAGACGGACAATGCCTTCGATTCTAACGGGCTTTAAAGCCTGCCTGACCTCCGATGGGAAAAAGGAACGGCTCCTTTCATACCAAAGCGAAGCCTCTCTCACCTGAAGACGCACCGCACCTTTCCGACCGAGTCCTGCCTGGAGAGTCCCCTTCCATTTTTAGGATGTCGGAAAATGCCAGATGAATCTGAACAATGTCCAATTGGTATGTGGACAAATGAAAGATACCCTCTGCCTTGAGATTGATGTCCATTGGCGGCATGGGCTTATTCGTCTTTTCCATAAGGGATACACCGCCGATATGGAGTTCCAGAGGACCAAAAGCGATTTCTCCTTGGTCCATATCATAGGTGAGCCCTGTTTCCATCCATATGGATTCAGCGGCGGTCACTAAGACGGGCAATGATCCCATCTTTTCCAAAACAGGCCTTAAAGCGATACCATTACAACCGACTTGAAGATTCTCGACATCAAGCTTCTTTGTGGCATGGGTATAAGTAAATCTTGATACCACGTCCATCCTCCGTATCCCCAGTTCGGAGCCTTGGAGGGTCATGCCATGGGACTGAATCGTACCATTTAACTTGAGATCAAAAAGATCGAACATTTTATCGGTACGGATGTTTACGCTCGGCGCCCTAAAATGAATATTGCGGGAAGGCCTTTTGACCTCCAAAGCAAAAGACAGGAAAAGGGGTTGGTCGGCGCTGACTTTGGCATGAATTCCATGGGCCTGGAGAAACTGATCGCCCATAGCTACCGAGATACGTCCGTCGAGTATTTCCCCTGATTGAAATTTGACGTCTCTGAAAATGAAAAAGCCGATAAGTCCCCGAACCATCCTGGCTGGAAAAGAAAGGCCCTCTTTCCCGGGTGTAATGGCAGGCAATTCGAACTGTTCCAAAGAAAGGTCAAGATAAACTCCGTTCAATTGCATGTTTTTTATAATGAGGGATCCGTGACCCAATGGACCCATAACGACCATATCCGCCCTGGCAAAACGGACATCCATTGAAAAGGTTTGGTGCGGGCTCAGCGGTTTGAGATGAATCCCCTTTACCTCAAAGGCCATAGGTTGAAAGGAGTAGGAGAGATTTTCTATGGTGCACGATGCACCTGTGGATGCAGATAAAGACCGCTCTATGATGGGCTTTATAAGTTCAGGATGATAATAGAGGTAGAGCACCACGCCTGAAAAAAAAACCACCGTAAAACACAGACCGATGGATAGAATCAACAAAATTTTTTTAATACGAACCATAGACGCCGACTTCATACGACCACAGGTTTCTGTCTGTTTGGAACGCTTGAACCATCGACCATGTGACACTTTTGATATGAATTAAGATTGATAAAATTGTAAAAAGTCTTTTGTGAGCGACATCGCAGAGTATAATACAACATTCCTGACTGTTTGGCGCTTTCAGAAATTACTTAAGATTTTAAATCGGGCAGGATGAAAAATAAATACCAAACCTATTCCATTGGGCTACAAATTGCCGCTCCCGGTTGAATACTTTTTTCTGTGCGAGTTATGAGAACTGTGGATGTGGTCTGTTCGGTGGTAAGGACAAGTAGCGTACCGTAAACGACCGGCGACAAGAGGATATTCTCTTTTATCTCCCGCCCGTTTTTGTCCCTCTCCTGATAATAGATGCTGTACGACTGCCCGGGCGTTACACCGTCTTCGCTCCCTTTGTCGATGAATGCTATGGTTTCATCGCCGATGTTATTTACATGCTCTTCAGCTGAAATAATTTTACCGTTGAGTCCTTTTCTGCTTTCAGTCAGCGCGATCCTTGGCGACCGTTTTTTATACGGCATCAATAGATCGTTGACGGCAATGCTTCGGTAGGATTGAACAACCTTGCCCAACACAAAACCGGGTTCTTTTTTTGTAATTTCAACAACCCCGGTCAGGTAGTGCTGGATTCCTATGGGCGTTTTTGTTTTTTCGTCGACAACCGGCTTCAAGGTTCTATATACTGTATATTTACGGCCCGCTATAAGAGAATCGTTGCTCTTTTGTCGAACATAAACCAGATCCCCGACACCGATCAATCCTTTATCATCCTTCACCTTGAAAATGATACCCTGGGGAATGACCGGTTGTTTTCGGATGAATCCAATGCTGTTAATGGGGGAATAATAATGCGTGTTCTTTACCGTTTCATTTTTGATGGGCCGATCAGTCCCCACGTTTTTTGAAACGAAAGTATCGATGCCTTTTCCATGATAGATTCGAATACGCTCACCCGGATAAATCAAATGTGGATTGGAGATCTGACGGTTCTCGCTCCACAATTCGGGCCATAGCCATGGTGAATCTGAAAATCGGGTGGAAAGATCCCACAGCGTATCTCCCTTTTGAACAGTATAGTAAAAACCTGCTTCATGCTCCACAGTATCCTTGCTTTCCTGTGCAAAAAGATGAACCGGAAAAACGATCAGTGCAGCCAAAATACACAAACACGTCATTATCTTGAATTTGCCGTTGCAATACATTAGACGCTCCGATCTTTTCATCGTTGTTTAACCAACCATTTCTTCAGCGTGTCCGGATTTCTCACGGGTCTGATTCGTTCATTTGCTCCACCTCAGGAATGAAGCTGTAGTGTGTTAGCGCGAATTTTTGATATTAAAGCAAATGGGTGATTTTCGTGAGAGATCTTGGATAATTTCATAACCCGGCTGTCGGTAATTTGTCAAGTTGTATCGGGTTGGCTTAAGGTATTGCAAAAAAAAAGCCCCCATGCGGATAAAGCATGAGGGCTCATAAATTAGCGACTAAATGGGATGGGTTACATCATTCCGCCCATTCCGCCCATTCCGCCCATTCCGCCGCCCATTCCGCCGCCCATTCCGCCGCCGGGCATGGGGTCTGATTTTTCTTCGGGCTTCTCAGCAACCATTGCTTCGGTGGTGAGCATCAAAGAAGCAACGCTTCCTGCGTTTTGAAGAGCATAACGGACCACTTTGGTCGGGTCGATAACACCGGCTTCAATCAAATTTTCATATTTGTTGGTCTCAGCATTGTAGCCGTAAGCGCCTTCGCCATTTTTAACTTTATCGATCACAACAGAACCTTCAGCGCCAGCGTTATTGGCAATCTGTCGCAGCGGCTCCTCGACGGCACGCATTACGACCTTTACCCCCAACTTCTGGTCGGCCTTGATTTTAATCTTATCCAGAGCATCCAGACAGCGAACAAGGGCAACACCGCCGCCGGCCACGATACCTTCTTCCACCGCAGCCCGGGTAGCGTTTAATGCATCTTCAACCCGTGCCTTTTTCTCCTTCATCTCTGTTTCAGTGGCAGCGCCCACATTAATAACAGCCACACCACCGATCAGTTTGGCCAGTCGTTCCTGGAGTTTTTCCCGGTCGTAATCCGATGTGGTCTCATCAATTTGAGTGCGGATCTGCTTTACACGGCCTTCCAATGCAGAACGTGAACCAGCACCGTCTATGATAGTGGTGTTGTCCTTGTCGATGTTGATGCGCTTGGCCTGGCCAAGGTCTGTAATGGATAGGTTTTCGAGCTTAATCCCCAGATCCTCTGATACCACCTGACCGCCGGTCAGAACCGCTATGTCTTCAAGCATGGATTTTCGTCTGTCGCCAAAACCCGGGGCTTTGACAGCCGCGACCTGGAGGGTCCCTCTCAGTTTGTTCACAACAAGTGTGGCAAGTGCCTCGCCTTCCACGTCTTCGGAAAGGATCATAAGGGGCCTGCTCATCTTTGCAACCTGCTCAAGAATCGGAAGCAGATCTTTCATGGTACTGATTTTTTTCTCGTGAATGAGAATATACGGATCTTCTAATGAAGCAATCATTTTATCCGCATCCGTCACAAAGTATGGTGAAAGGTAACCGCGGTCAAACTGCATACCTTCTACGACCTCAAGGGAAGTCTCCATGGCTTTTGCTTCTTCAACGGTAATTACGCCTTCTTTACCCACTTTGTTCATGGCTTCGGCAATGATGTTTCCAATGGTTTCATCGTTGTTTGCCGAGATGGTGCCGACCTGGGCGATTTCACGCTGATCTTTGGTCGGTTTGCTGATTCTGTGCAGTTCTTTGACGGTAACCTCAATAGCCTTGTCAATACCTCTCTTGATGGCCATGGGATTGTTGCCGGCTGAAACAAGTTTCTGACCTTCTTCGTATATAGACCTTGCAAGTATTGTAGCCGTTGTCGTGCCGTCTCCGGCCATATCACTGGTCTTACTTGCAACTTCTTTGACCATCTGAGCGCCCATATTTTCAAACTTGTCTTCGAGTTCGATTTCCTTGGCTACGGTTACGCCGTCTTTTGTAATCGTGGGAGATCCCCAGGATTTTTCAAGAACAACATTCCTTCCTTTGGGACCGAGAGTCACCACTACTGAATCCGCAAGAATTTTTATGCCGTTAAGCATCGCTTCGCGGGCTTTCATTCCGTATTTTATTTCTTTTGCCATCTTGGTCTATCCTCCGTTTTTTTAAATTATCCGATTACGCAGAGCACTTCTTGTTCGCTCATGATCAGGTATTCTTCACCTTCAATCTTTATCTCTTGTCCACCATATTTCCCGAACAGAATCCGGTCACCTATTTTGACTTCAAGAGGGACACGTTTTCCGTCGTTATTCAGCGCACCCTTTCCAACTGCAACAACTTTTCCTTCCGCCGGTTTTTCCTTGGCTGAATCCGGGATAATGATTCCTCCCTTTGTCTGTGTCTCTTCCTCAACTCGCTTTACCAAAATTCGATCATTTAACGGTCTGAGTTTCATTTTTCAAATTCTCCTTTTTTCTGTTTATTCTTAAACCTGTTTTTTCTTAAAATGAATAAATATAATCTCTACCGATAAAATTTTAACAGAAATTATATTAAAGTGCTTACTCTGCGGATTTGCTTGGCGTTTCGGTTTTTTTGCTTGAGTTATCCGAGATTTTTTTTGCTTCGCTCTTCACCTTATGTGAAGGCTTAGCAGAGCTTTGGGATTTGTTTGCGTAGTCTGTTATATACCACCCTGTTCCTTTAAGGTGGAAACTGCTGTGAGAAACAAGCTTATGGAGTTTTCCCAAACAGTGTTTACATCGAACCAGCGGTTTATCGGAAAACTTCTGTAAAACCTCATCTATTTTGCCACACTTGGAACATTCATACTCATAGATGGGCATATTTAAAAACCTCCTGCTGAAAGACTAAATATGGATTATTTTGCAAAAAGCAGAATTTTCTTTTTTCTTTTTTTGCAAATTCATAAAAACTGAACTAATATATGCAATGTTTCTGTATTGTCAAGGCGTGTCCGGCATTTTTTTTTGTTATAATTTTCTCAAATCATCAATCGGCATGCGCCATTTTTCATAAAATATCAGCACATTCTCAATTCCGGGAACATTAACTTCAAAGAGTATCCTATGGGTTATTTCATGGACATGAGCCTCTTCGGCCATCATTTCTTCAGGTGAGGCTTCAAAATATTGTTGGAATTTAGTGAACCTAAGGATATGAATCAATTCGTGGGTTACGATGTAGAGAACAAACGGGAAAAAGTTTGAGATCAGGCCATTTTTTCAGTGCCGAAAGAATGGCCTGATCCTGAATACATATTTTATAATAATCATACGCTGAAGAATCCAGAAACGAATCTTTCCGCTTACCTTTATAACGAATGATCTGGGCAAAAGGGCCGTGAACGACCTCTTCGGGACAAAGATCGACCAGTGTTTTGATATCGTATGCGCAAGCGGCGACCCATTGACTGGCAGACATTTTATAGAAGTTACTTGCAAGCTCTTCTGCCATTACCACGCAATTGTTTATGATTTTGATCTGCTCGGTATTGAATTTTTTCAGATTCTCCATGAAGTCCGCTTTTAATTAAAAAAAATGTGGACATCGTGTTATTTATGATGTAATTGTTACTTTTTCACATTAAAAGAAAATGAAGATTGGAGGTGATCTGTTGGGTAGTGTTGTAAAAAAACGAAGAAAAAAAATGAGAAAACATAAACATAGAAAGCTCTTGGCGCGCACACGGCATCAAAGAAGAAAGGGCAAATAAATTTTTACCCACAGGCCTTTTATGGATATGAAAAAAAGCACCTGTTGATATACTCAGTTGTTCTCAACGATTCGGTGCTTTTTTCTTTTGATGTTATTGGTTTCCGGAATAACTTTTTAAATACTTGAAGAGCTCCGAATCCGTTGAAAGCACAACCGAAGTGTCTTTACCGAGGGATTCCCCATATATTTCAAGTGTCTTGACAAACGAGTAGAATTCCGGGTCGATACCGTAGGCTTTGGCATATAACAGTGTTGACTCACCGTCGGCCTTGCCCTTTATTATCTGCGCCTCTCTGTAAGCTTCGGAAGTGATTTTCTTCAAATCTCTTTCCTTTTCACCCAGAATTTTCTTGGCTTCACCTTTACCCTCTGATCTGAATTTTTCCGCAATCTGCTTCCGCTCTGCAATCATACGGCCGTATACGGAATTTCTAACCTGTTCCACATAATTAATCCGCTTGATTTTAACATCCACCAGTTCCATGCCGAACTTGGCCAATTTTGGCTGGGCCTGTTTCAGTATCTTCTTGGTTATGTTTTCCCTGCCGATTACAATTTTATAAGACACCCTTGCTTTTATATCTTCAAGCCCGATTTCATATGTATCCAGCTCCCGGTTGGTCTTTCGAACCGTTTCGATGAGCCTGTTTTCAGTAATAAGATTTCGCACGGCTGGATCGATGATATCGTCCAGCCTTCCCTGGGCGCTTGTGGTGTTGTTGACCGTCTGAAAAAATTTGATCGAATCAACGATTCGCCATCTGGCAAAAGTATCCACCCAGATATACGTTTTATCCAGCGTTGGAATCTGACCGGGATCACCATCCCATTCCAGAAGATTTTTAGGAAAATAAGTGGTATTCTGAATAAAGGGAATTTTAAAGTAGAGGCCGGATTCCACCTTAGGTTTTCCGACCACTTTTCCGAATTGAGTGACAACCACCTGCTCTGTTTCATCCACCACATATGCGGCGGTAAAAACAAAAAGAACTGCAACAACCGCAACACCAAGTAAAACAAATTTAGATTTCATTATTTTTCACCCTTTTGCTTCCCAAGATTAAGTAAGGGGAGCACATTGTTCTGATCCGCATCAATGATATATTTATCTCCAAGTTTAGGTAGAAGGTCTTTTAAGGTTTCAAGATAGAATCGTCTTTTTGTCACATCCTTGGCCTTTGCATACTCAACATAAAGTGATTTAAATCTGGCAGCATCACCCTTGGCCCGATTGACCCTGTCCAGTGCATACCCTTCGGCGTCTTTAACGGTTCTTTCAGCTTGCCCCCTGGCTTCAGGAATGGCTTTGTTATAATCCTCTTTGGCCTGATAGATCATTTTTTCTTTTTCCTGAATTGCCTGATTCACTTCGTTGAATGATGGTTGAACCGGATCGGGAACATTGGTCTTCTTCATTTCGATGGTTACAATATTGATTCCGGATTCAGCGTTATCCATCTCCGTCTGCAAAACATTTCTTGCTTCGACGGCAATCTCTTCCCGCTTGCTGATCACCTCATTGATGCTTCTATCGCCCACGACCAGCCGCATAGCCGCCTCGGACATATCAATGAGCAGCTTTCGATTATCATGAACTTTAAACAGAAAATTGTAAGGGTCTTTTATCCGGTACTGTACAATCCACGGAACCACGGCCACATTTAAATCTCCGGTCAGCATGAGGGCAACCGCAGTATTCTCACCGCTGGAATAGGAACGTGCCCGCGACTCTCTCCGGACAGAACGGAAACCGAATTCTTCTTTATAAACCCGTCGGACCTTGACTTTTGTCACCTTTTCAATTCCGGACGGCATCTTGAAATTAAGGCCGGGTTGACTGGTTCGGACATATTTCCCGAATCGCTGGATAACGCCGACCTCATCCACAGCAACCGTGTAGAATGTCGAAGAGCCAAAAAATAAAAGGAGGAAAATAAGAATTAAAAGGGGACCGCCCGGCAGTTTTAACTTTTTAAATTTTTCCACCAGCTCATCCACTTTGGGAGGAACCATGCCTCCTTCTTTATGTTCTTGCCGCTTCTTAAGTTTTTCCCAATCCCAGTTCATAGATATAATTCCTGTCTATTTGGTTTTTAAAATCTCTATATTTTTAGCCGATCTTCTAATGTAAGCAACCATGGCTTTCAAGTCAAGGGAAAAGCAAAATTTGCATGTTGAACATTTCACTGTCATATTCGATAACCTCTTAATTTTTTTATCAAACAACATTGATGAATTCGTAAAAGGTCTGATTTTGCTCAATGTCGCTCACAAAAGACTTTTTACGAAGCCTTCAACATTGAATCAATAAACCAAAAAGAACCATGGCGTGAGTAAAACCGACTTTTTATGAAACCGCCTCAATTGTTTCTTGACAACCCAATGGATCACTTTGTACTTCCTTTATTATGGGAAAAAGGAAAAACACTCCGAAAGTTGGACACATAGGAGATATTATCAACCATGTTTTGAAAACCTGCCGCCATGATTGTGACGGAGATCTGGCTCAGGTTTGGAGCCTGTGGGACACCGCGGTAGGAGATGTTATCGCAAAAAATGCGCGACCGGAAGCCTTTAAGGGAAAGCTTTTACTGGTCCATGTCAACAGTTCAGCGTGGATGCATCAGCTCCAATTTTTGAAAAAGGATATGATAAATAAGATCAACGCCGCATTGGGAAAAGAGCTGGTTCAAGACATAAAATTCAAGATCGGACCGGTATAAAAAATGAAATCTTTGACCGCTGATTCCTTCTTTAACGGCCGAATCCAAGTTAAGCAGCACCGATCCGGATACCGTTTTTCCATAGATGCTGTTCTTCTAGCCTCGAATGCCAGACCGGGTCCGGAGGATACGGTTCTCGATTTAGGAACAGGCTGTGGTATTATTCCCATGATGCTGGCCTATCGCAATCCTGGAATTAAATTATACGGGATTGAAGTGCAAACGGATCTCGCCGATATAGCCGCCCTCAATATCACAGAAAATGGTATGGACGATCAAATTTCCGTTCTGTGTATGGATATGAAAACACTGATACTCGAAATGACTTCCGGACCCGTGGATCTGGTTGTGAGTAATCCTCCTTTCAGGAAAGCGGATTCCGGTAGGATAAATCCGAATCGGCAACGGGCTGTTGCCCGACATGAAATTAAGGCTACACTATACGATGTGATTGAAACCGGCCGTCGTATGTTACACACCGGAGGACGATTTGTAATGGTTTACTCGGCGGAACGCATGGCCGACATTCTCACACAAATGCGAACTGCCGGAATAGAGCCAAAGTCTATACGCACAATACATTCAGGAATAGAAACAGCGGCAAAGCTGGTTCTGGTGGAGGGGAAAAAGGGGAGGGGCGTGCAGGAATCAAGATCGGCCCGCCGCTAATCATTTACCGAAAAAACGGCTCATATACAGATGAGGTTGAGAAAATGTTTATGCCTTAATACAGGGATAACTACACATAGGTTCAGGGTTAAATCTATTATGCAATCTTTCATCAACCTTGAACCTTGAACGGTTACAAGCAATCTTACCCATCGAGTCCGTTCATTACCTGGCCGGTAATGACCTTGGGGAAAAAATAGGTCGCTTTTCGAGGCATAATCAGGCCTGCTTCGGCAATATCGCGCACCTGCTGAATTTTTGTCGGATTAAGGATAAAAGCCATGTCATGTCTTCCTGCGGCGACCGCATCAATTGCCTCTTCAGCAACGCTCGAATAGGCGATCAGTTTCTCATTATCGAGCCTGGCTTGATCAAAACCCAAAATCTCCATAAAAATAAGCCGGGTCAGCACCGTTACATCAATATTTCTGATCACTTCCGGCAATTCATCGCCAAACATTCGTTCCATAATACCCGGTTTAAGCGTCAACAGGTTAAGCTCCGGACAGTCTTTCATGAAAACTCCGATACAATTTTTCGAAGTATTCGATTTAAGAATTGAAATAAATTGCGTCAGGCCCTCTTTGTGATGATCGTCTTTGTAAGGAATTGTTATAATGTCAAAATAATCCTTTGCTTTATGGATAAGCGATGCTCGTGCTTCAGCAGGGAACTTGATTAAGCATCCGATGAGCGGGAAGAATAATGAGCCCTGGATCTTCCATGCTGCAAAGGTACATCATTACGTAATTGGTTGGATGACCGCCATTAAAATCAGGGATTGCCGGTTGACAGCCAATCCTTGTAGTTCAGCGCTGTTTCGTAACGGTGATGTCCGTCTGCAATAAAAATCAATTTGTCTTTAAGGTCTTCGGAAACATGCCGATGTACAGAACTATCGGTGATTCGCCACAGCCGGTGTTTCTGCCCGATATTATCGGTAAAAACACGATCCGGCGTTCTTTCAAGGGTTATATCTTTTAATCGATTGAGAATATTGTTTTCATCATCGGAATACAAAGAAAATATCGAACTGAAATTGGCATGGCATGCTTTCATCAGCTCAAGCCTTTCCGATTTTATGTTGGAAAAGGTCTTTTCATGGGGCAGCACAATGCCCTTCTCAAACGGCTCAAGGCGGACCAGGGCGATTAAACCGTAACGTGTCACCCACTTATTTTCAAAGAAAAATTCCATCGATGTCAGATAAAATGCCGGTTCTTTGTCCATCTCGATGATACCTTCCGAAAGCCAATTGTTAAAGCAGTCTGCCGATCTTGTATAGCGATTGTTTGTGCGTGTATCGTTTTCGGTTGTTTTGCCCAGTGTCAGCCTGATGATGTTCTGTGGGTGATTTTCATGAAACTCATTCTGTTCCTGCTCTGAAACAATGTCAAAGGGAGGGGCAACAATATCTGCCAGATTTTTTATCTTGTTGGTATTATATAGGATTCCCCTGAAAGGGATGATCTCAGCCATGTTTAAAACTTCCTTTTTTATGGGCAAGTTATGGGTAATATTTTTCAACGAAAACGAACTGATACTATAAAGAAACATCTTGTTCAAGTGATAAAATTGATGGCGTCATAAAAAATTCCCATCTATAGTTGAATGCATGATTTTTTACGAAATCATCAGAATTGACGGGTCGACAAAAGAGACATTTTCAACTTTTTTTATACTCGTATCCGCAGTTGGATATAATACTGTAATTTTTATTTTTTACAATGATCCCAATTGAATCGGCTCCTAAAAAGCCTGTTGTTATTTCGTTCGATATAAAATAAGATCATTGACAGGGCATATCAAAAAAGTATATTGAACCTACCGGTATTTCAGCACTTGAGAATGATGGAGAGGTGGCCGAGCGGCTTAAGGCCCCGCTCTCGAAAAGCGGTATCCTGTCAAAAACGGGATCGTGGGTTCAAATCCCACCCTCTCCGCCACTATTAATTTAATGATTTCATGCGGTTAAGGCTCTAACACCCCCCAAAAACCAGCAAACAAAATGCAAACAAACGGGTAAAATTCGCAGGCATGAAAAAAGGCTAGGTCATTGTGCTGAACCTTGCCTTAAATGTTTGTTGTATTAAGAAGAACTCAGATATCACCAAGCTGTCATCCTTAAAAAAGTCTTGTAGGATTGAAGAATTTTACCAAAAAGGCACCTAATTTTCTGACCCGATCAAAACTCTTAATTCCAACTTTACAAATCAAAATATTTGCGGTTCTAATTCCCTCATGGTATTTTACATATCTCAAACATAATTTGAAATATTACTCGATTCAGGGAGTAAGCCCTATGTAATGTATAAAGATTCGTTCATGGTATTTAAACTGGCCAAAGTATGAGTTTTTTTTGGAGTAATAGGAGAGTTTTCTAATGGCTAAAAAACCCAGTCATGAAAAATTTGAACGAAGTGTCAAGAAGTTAGATAAAAATGAAGCCCTGCGAGCACTCCTTAACGCTACCATAGAGAGTGCTGTATTAATAAATATAGAAGGGAAGATCCTTGCAATTAACGAAGTTGGAGCCCAAAGACTCGGCAAAAGTGCGGATGAACTTATAGGTGTGTCCGTGGACGATTATTTCCCGCCTGATGTTGCTAAATTCAGAAAAACCATACGTGACAAAATTGTTCGCTCCGGCAAGCCTGTTCGCTTCCAGGATGAGCGTGAAGGAAGGGTTTTAGATAACAGTGTTTACCCTGTCTTTGATGTTGATAATAAGATAATAGGAATTGCTGTTTACGGAATGGATATTACCGAGCGCAAACGGGTCGAAGAGGCGTTGCATAAAAGTGAAGAGCGATACGCACTGGCGGTCGTAGGCTCTACGGACGGCCTCTGGGATTGGGACATCTCGTCGGACACGGTTTATTACTCTGATCGTTTCAAGGAACTACTTGGATATTTGCCCGAGGAATTCCCTGGTACGATGGATTCTTTCCAAAGCCATCTGTACCCCGAGGACGCCGACGTCACGTGGACTGCGGTCGAACGCCATCTTAAAGAGCGTATTCCCTACAATGTCGAATACCGCTTGCGAGTGAAATCGGACGAGTACCGCTGGTTTCTGGCGCGCGGCCAGGCAATCTGGGATCGAGAAGGGAATCCCTCACGGATGGCAGGTTCCATATCGGACGTGACCGCCAGAAAGCAGGCTGAAGAGGAACTCCTGGCTGCATATGAAGAGATCAAAGAACTGAAAGATCAGCTTGAAGCCGAAAAGGATTATCTTCAGGAAGAGATCAAACTTGAGCATAACTATGAAAACATTATTGGCAACAGCGAATCCCTGAAATACGTGTTGTATAGACTCGAACAGGTGGCGACCATCGATTCCACGGTTCTCATTCTGGGAGAAACCGGCACCGGCAAAGAACTGATCGCCAGGGCCATTCACAGAACAAGCTTGCGACACCAGCGTCCCCTGGTAAAGGTTAATTGCGCCACCCTACCGATCAACCTGATTGAAAGCGAGTTATTCGGTCATGAGAAGGGCGCTTTTACAGGCGCGATGGCCATAAAGACCGGACGTTTTGAGTTGGCCGATAACACCACTCTTTTTTTGGACGAGATTGGTGAACTGCCTCTGGAGTTGCAAGCCAAGATGCTCCGGGCCGTAGAGGACGGTGAGTTCGAACGGTTGGGCGGTTCGAAGACAATCAAGGTAAACGTTCGCATTATCGCTGCTACCAATCGCAACTTGGAAAAGGAGATGAAAGAAGGTCGCTTCCGAGAGGATTTGTGGTATCGACTCAATGTATTTCCCATTACCATGCCGCCACTGAGTGAACGAAAAGAAGATATACCGTCACTGGTCAGTCACTTTGTTGATCAATACAACAGACAGCTGGGCAAATCCATCGAGAAAATCCCAAGGAGAGTCATCCAAACTTTGAAAGGCTACAGCTGGCCGGGCAATGTCCGCGAACTGAAATATGTCGTTGAACGGGCGGTTATTAATTCCTCGGGATCGACGCTACGATTGGCTGATTCATTGGAAAAACTGCCTGATACAACTCCACGAAAGAAAGACGCTTTAAAACCTCTGGCAGAGATGGAACGTGAATACATCCTGCGGGTGCTCGATAGGGTTGGCTGGAAAGTTGAAGGGAAATCAGGCGCGGCTGAAGTTTTGGATATGAATCCGGGCACCTTGCGCTCGCGCATGAAAAAGCTGGGCATTCGTAGACACAAAGGCAGATGATTCCTCTGAACAACTGTATCCTACACGATGGTTGTTGATTTTCTATCATTTTATAGCCCTCATTTTATTGGGGTATTCATTTGATAAAGCCCCCTCTACCCCACCATGAAATCCGTGAAATATCTCGGATCTGAGACATGTCACGGATTTTTTTACTTTAATACAATGTTATTGTCACGCCACTCCTATATTTTATCATTGCATTTTCAGCATGTTAAGCAGAACTATCCCTCGCAATATGTCACTGGCACATAAATTGTATTAGATTGTATTGGTTAGATTCATAGAGAGACGATTTTTTCCTATATTGGCGGGAGGGGAAAAAGGCCTTTTCCGGTTGGACACCCGTTACATGCATAACAGGACTTCCCGCTCACTTTTTTCACATTTGACTCGACCTAAACCGATAGAGGGAAAGTTGGCAAATGATTATTCTTAAAATTGTCTTTAATGTATTGCCTGGGAAATATAGAGAACTGGAGCAAACGTTATTGTCGATGAATTCGGATTTATACAAAAAATCCGGTTGTAAACAAGCTGACCTTTGGCGCGATTTAAAGGACGAAAACCGGCTATATAAGATTTCCAGCTGGGAGAATCGAACGACATTGGACGCTTATCTGCGATCGGACAAATTCAGTGCCCTCATGGGAACCAAAATTCTGTTGAGAACACCGCCGTCGGTTTCTATTGACTCGGTTGTGAGCATCGAAGGAATGGAAGCCGTTACAAAGGCGCGCTCAGCGCCTCAAGGCGACTGATTACATCAAAGAATTCGGATGATAGGTCGATGGCATTTCTGTCTTTTGAAGTTTTACGAATGAAAGTCCCAAATAATCTGCAAATCTAAACCTTACAATTATAATAAGGAGGTAGAATTATGAAAACAAATTGGAAATTTAAGATGGTCGTTTTGTTGGTATTTTTTTTAAGTATGATGGTGGGCGTTTCTTTTGCAGCTGAAGCGGTTGTAGAGCAAGATACGGTTACGTCAGTTACAGAAGAGGTAGATATTGTAAAAACGGCGGACAATTTTATCATTTTGTTTGATTCATCCAGCTCTATGAATGAAACCTACCGGAATACCAGCATGACAAAGTTAGCGGCCGCCAAAGAAATTCTTAAGGAAAAAAATGAAACCCTGCCGGATCTGGGATACAATGCCGGGTTGTATTTGCTTTCAAATTTCAAGCCGGTCTACATGATCCAGAAATATGACCGGAAAAAATTTGCTGCCGCCCTTGAACAACTGCCGGCAAAGGCCGGTGGACCGACGCTGATGATGGAAGGAATGCGTAAACTTCGCGGCGTTTTGGCAGGGCTTTCAGGGAAAACCGTGGTGTTCCTCCTTACCGACGGCTACTATAAGCCCACACCCGGGATGAAGAAGCCGGTGGAAATAGCCAGAGAACTCGCGGGGAAACACGATGTCTGCTTTTATGTCATCAGCACTGCCAAGGCTGCGCATCAGAAAGAAATATTGAAAACTGTGGCATCGATTAACGAATGCTCACGAGTGGTTCCGTTCGATTATTTGCTGGGTAGACCGGAATACTTGACCGGAGCCCTTTTCGAAATCGATGTTAAAACCATCGAAACCATCGAAACCATAGATTATCTTGCCGGTTTCAAGGTCGACAACATCCAGTTTGATTTCAACAGTTCAGCGATACCGTCTGGGTTCTATAAGGAACTGAACGAACTGGGGGATTTTTTACGAAAGAATCCTAAAACATATGTTGTTCTTGCGGGGTATACCGACGGTGCCGGATCAGATGAATATAACCTGCAGCTTTCCAGGCGCAGGGCCGAAAGTGTCCAAGAATACCTGACCAAATACGCGGGTTTGAGTATCGGTAGAATCATTACCCAGTGGTACGGCAAAAAAGATCCGGTTGCCAGCAACAGTACTGAAGACGGCCAACAACAAAACAGGCGGGTTGAGTCTATCGTTATGGGATTGGATTAAAATAGATTCATTGGAAGTGCTCAAATTAGTTCATATTTCCGAGTACAACCTCCCGTTGAATCTTTCTCCAGCACTGCAAGGCGGGATTTCCGCCCGAGAAAAACAGAAAAGACCGATAGATTTCACGGGATAAACCTCACTCCAACACGCTGCGGGGAATGTTCTGCCTTGAGATAGTGCTTCGCAGCGACTTTAAGGAGGGTGTTATGATGAAAGCCATTCGTGCCATTTTTGTTCTATTTTTCATCGGTTTTACCATCAGCTGTTCCACCATCTATGGTGTGCAGCATGACTACGACAAACACGTCGATTTCACAAACCTTAAAACCTATGATTGGATGCCGATACCCGAAAAAGCCGATATAGACAGCCTTAACGTACAACGTGTAAAAACCGCCGTCAATGAGGAACTTCAGGCCAAAGGCTTAATCATGACATCGAACAATCCGGACTTTTTCGTTGCTGAACATCTTGGGAAAAAGGATAAAGTTAGAGTCACAAATTGGGGTTACGGTTATGGCCCCTATGACAGATACCGGGGAGGATACTGGGGACCTCAAGGGGTCGATACGTATCAATATGAAGAAGGATCGCTCATTCTGGATTTTGTGGATGCCAAATCGAAGAAAATGATTTGGCGGGGCGTCGCAAAAGCCCAAATTGACGATACCAACACTCCGGAAAAAAGTGAAAAGCTGATAAATGAAGCGGTACAAGAAATTTTGAAAAATTTTCCACCGCCGTCGTCAAAATAGTTCACGATAATTTTAAGTTCATAAAAAGGAGAAGCAAGATGAAAAAAACACGTCACAGATTCGCAAACATTCTGTTTGCGGTTATTATCAGCACGTTGATCGTCGGAGTTTCCATGCCGGCGAAAGCTGCCGAGCCCGTTCAGCAGCAGGGGCTTGTGGATCAGGCACGCATTACGTTCCAAAGCTTCATGTTCGATCCAAACATGGCCTATTTAAAAGATCACCTGCGCGATGCCAGAGGTCTCTTGATCGTACCGAGCATGCTAAAAGCCGGCTTTTTTGTGGGCGGGTCCGGCGGATCCGGCGCCCTTATTGTCAAAAACACGAAAACCGGGCAATGGAGCCAACCGGCCTTTTACACGTTAGGCTCCGTAAGTTTTGGGCTTCAGTTCGGAGGGGAGGCCGCGGAAGTGGTCATGATGGTGAGGACCCAAAAGGCAGTGGACAAG
>PVMK01143146.1_pt1 | contig 51195 bp, 44 predicted proteins | sample 1853481 | NCBI WGS metagenome assembly PVMK01 (sample SAMN08533507, study PRJNA380276) | Marine sediment metagenome, whole genome shotgun sequencing project.
CGGCAGTCAGAGGGGCAACCTAGGGGTGGAACCCGAGAGAGTCAACGCAGGGTTGAGCTGGTGAGCGCGGAAGGAATCGAACCTTCAACCTAGGGATTAAGAGTCCCTTGCTCTGCCAATTGAGCTACGCGCCCACCGTGCGCAGCACAGTAAGGACGCCCCACCCCGATCGCAACCCCGAACTCGGAGTAACCGACGCGATCCCGACGAAATTTGCAAACAGCGTACCGTCAGGCGCAACGTGGACCCGATCTCTGGGCCCCGGCCAGTGGAGCGATTGCGCTCAGCAATACGGTCTGTCCGGGCAGGCAAGACCTAGGGTGTGGAATCGCTACTTCGCCGGACCAAATCCGCCACCGCCGGGGGTCTCAACGAGTAGCCGGTCGCCGGTTTCCAGCTGCAGGGTGGCCTTGCCGGCGACTTCCTCGACGCGGCCGTCGCTGCGCTCCACGGCGTTGCGCCCACATGCGCCGGGCTCGCCGCCCGCGAGCCCCCAGGGCGCGATCGTTCGGCGCTCGCTGAGAACCGAGACGGTCACCGGCGCGCAGAACAGGTAGTGGCGCTCGAGACCATCCCCTCCCCTCCAGCGGCCCGCGCCACCCGAGCCGCGCCGCAGTGCAAAGCGCAGCAACTGAACGGGGTGCCTGGCTTCGAGCACCTCGGCGTCGGTGATGCGCGTATTCGTCATGTGGGTGTGAACGCCCGAGGCACCGTCGAAGCCCTGCCCCGCGCCGGCCCCACCACCGATCGTCTCGTAGTAGCCGAAGCTCGCGTCGCCGAACGCCACGTTGTTCATCGTCCCCTGGCTCGCGGCGACCACACCGAGCGCACCGAGCAGCACGTCGACGATGCGCTGGGAGGTTTCGACGTTGCCACCCACGACCGCGGCACCCAGCGGCGGATCGAGCAGCGAGCCCGCGGGAATCGAGATCTCGACGGGATCCAGGCAGCCGCCGTTGAGCGGGATCCGCTCGGCGACCAACGCGCGCAACACGTAGATCACCGCCGCCTGCACGACGGCCCGCGGCGCGTTGAGGTTGCCGGCCAGCGCCGCTCCCGTACCCGCGAAGTCGATCCGCATGCGCTCGCCTTCGATCGTCAGCGCCACGCAGACGGGCGTTCCGTCGTCCAGCGCGTCCGCGAACTCGTGCACGCCATCGGGCAGCCGGCCGATCTCGCGCGCGACCTTCTGGGCGGTCGCGCGTTGAATCTGCGCCATCGTGATCTCGACCGCGGCGAGCCCGCGCTCGGTGACGAGATCTTCGAGCAGCGCCACCCCGGCCTGGTTGGCGGCCACCATCGCCTCCAGCTCGGCGACGTTGTCGTCCGGGCTGCGGGCCGGGTAGCGTGCGTGGGTCAGTTCTGCGCGCAGGTGTTTCTCTTCGAAGCGCCCCTCGCGCACCGCGAGAAACGCGCGCAATACGACGCCCTCCTCTTCGAGCGTGCGCGAGTCCGCGGGCATCGAGCCCGGTGTCAGACCCGCCGATGTCCGCGTGGTGGCCGCGGCTCGCGACGAAGAACGAGGGCATTTGATCGCCGCAGAAGACGGGCGTCACCGCGGTCACGTCGGGCAGGTGCGAGCCGCCGTGGGCGGGATCGTTGGTGACCACCACGTCCCTGGGATGGAGTTCGGGAAACGCCGCGCGCACGTAGCGCACGGTCTCGGCCATCGCGCCAAGGTGCACGGGAATGTGCGGTGCATTCGCGACCAGCCCGCCCGAGCCGTCGAAGACCGCGCACGAGTAGTCGAGGCGCTCTTTGATGTTGGTCGACACCGATGTATTTCTGAGCACCGCACCCATCTGCTCGGCGATCGACATGAAGCGGTTGCCGAAGACCTCGAGCCGAATCGGATCCGGCTGCGAGAGATCCAGCGGATCCGGGCGCGCTGCGCCCGACTCGTCTTCGAGCACGAGAATCCCGTCGCCGCGCAGGCGCGCTGCGAATCCCGGATCGAGCGCAATCGTGCCGGTGTCCTCGAGCACGATCGCCGGGCCGCGCAGCTGGGCGCCCGGTGCGAGTGATTCGCGCTCGAAGACGGGCACCTCGATCCGGCCAACGCCGGGAAACCAGACCTGCTCGCGCCGGAGTGCGGTCGCTTCGCTCGACGGCGGTTGGGGTTCGTCGCTCGAATCCACACCCGCGGACTCGAGCGTTGTTTCGGAATGGGCGCTCACCCGAACCCGAGCGGTCGTGACCTCGATCGCACGGCCCGGGCGCGTGTACCCGAAGCGGTCCTGGTGCTGGGCGGCAAACGCGGCCGCCCAGTTGCCGCCCTCGGGTGCGGGCACCGAGAGAGGCGTCTCGGTTCCGCGGTACCGGAGATCGAGCAGGTGCTCGACGCGCAGCGCCCCCTCGCCGAAGCCCTCCGTGGCGAGTGCCCGCACGCCCTCGCGTTCGAGTTCGTCCAACTGCCCGCGAACGGCTTCCGACAACCCGCTCTCCGCAGAAAGCACAACGCGGCCCGCGTCGCGCTGGCCATCCCAACTGGTATCCGCAACGCCGATCCCGTAGGCGGAGAGAATGCCCGCCAACGGGTGGAGGAGCACGGTTCGGATCCCGAGCTCTCGCGCGATCGCGCAGACGTGTTGACCGGCCGCGCCGCCAAATCCCACCAGCGCGCAGTCGCGCGGGTCGACGCCGCGCGCAACCGACACCTCGGCGATCGCCTGAGCCATGCTCGCGTTGGCAATCTCGACGAAGCCCGCGGCGACGCCGTCGCCGTCGAGATCGAAACCCTCCGTTCGCAGCTGTTTGGCGAGCGCGTCGAGCGCCTGCCCCACGGGCTCGCCGACCAGCGGGAACGGAAAGCGGTCGGGCTGCACGCGGCCGAGCGCAAAGTTGCAGTCGGTCAGGGTCGGCTCGCTCGCGAGCGGCGTTCCGCTCGGGTCGCGGCGCCCGTAACAGAGGGGCCCCGGTACCGCGCCAGCGCTCTCGGGTCCGACCAGCAGCCGCATGCCATCGAAGCGGCAGAGCGATCCGCCCCCGGCCGCAACGGTGTGGACCCGCATCATCGGCGCCTTCACCCGCACGCCCGCGACAAGAGTCTCGAAACAGCGATCGACTTCGCCCGCGCGCAGCAGCGAGACATCGGTCGACGTCCCACCCATGTCGAACCCCAGCGCGCGATCGAAGCCCGCGGCGGCCGCGACGCGGGCCGCCCCGACCACGCCCCCGGCCGGGCCCGAGAGCAGCGCGGTCGGCCCCCTGAAGCGCGCGGCATCCGTCAATCCGCCCGAAGACTGCATGAAGCGAAGCCGAGAGTTTGGGAGGGCTTCGCTCAATTTCTTCACGTGATTTCTCAAGAGTGGCGTGAGGTAGGCGTCGACCACCGCGGTCTCGGAGCGGGCGAGCAAACCGATCTCGCGGGCTACTTCGTGGGAGCAGCTCACGTAGGCAAAGCCGGCCTCCTCGGCGAGTTCCAGCAGCTTCGTTTCGAACGCAGGATGCGCGTAGGCGTGGATCAACGCGATGGCGACCGAGTCGATCCCGCCGCGGCGCGCGTCCGCCAATGCGCGCCGCACGGCCTCTTCGTCGAAGGCTTCGAGGACTTCGCCGTCGACGCTCACGCGGCCGCCGACTTCGATCGCCCGCTCGTGCAGCGGGCTGGGCTTTTCGATCTGGAGCGAGAAGAGATCCGGCCGCTCCTGGGTGCCGATCTCGAGCACGTCGCCGAGCCCCCGGCTCGCCACCAGCAACGTGCGCGCGCCGCGCCGCTCGAGCAGCGCATTGGTCGCCACGGTGGTCCCGAGCCTCAGGTTTGCGGCGGGCAACGCCGCGCCGGCTTCGATCGCACCCGCGCGCTCGAGAATCGCCCGGATGCCCTCGACGGGCGCGGTATCGGAGGAGAGCAGCTTGAAGACGTGAATCGCGCCGTCGGGTGCGCGGCCGATGCAATCGGTAAACGTGCCCCCGCGGTCGATCCAGAAATCCCAGCTCATGGGGCTGGAGGGTATCACCCGCTCGATCGGCCCGATTTTCGGCGCAGTGACGCGACGCGCGCGACGGCCTCTCGAATCGGCGGATCCCCGATCAAGCGAGCGCCGAGCAGCGCGACGATTCCAAACGCCAAACCGCCGACCGCGAGTTGGAGCAGCGAGGCCGCGCCCATCACCCACGTCTCGATCGCGAGCGCGGCCGCGAGTGCGGCGATCGCCGCGATCAAGAGCGCGCGAAGCGCGGTATTCGCGAGAGGGAGGAGCCGCGGCGCACCGTGAAGTCGACGCGCGTAGGCGAGCGTGAGGACCGCGTTGCCACTCATCGCGATCACACCCGCCGCGGCCAGACCTTCGGGGCCGAAGCGAGGACCGAGCGCGAGGTAGAGCGGGATCGCGAGCAGCGCGACCGCGGTCGCGAGCAACATCGGCCGCCAGGTGTCGCCGCGCGCAAAGAATGCGCGCACCGCAATCTGCTGCAGGATCCAAGCCGGCACCGCGAAGCTGAGGACGCGCAGCAGCGAAGCGACGACCTCGGTGTCGGCCGGCGTGAAGCGACCGTGCTGATAGATGAATGCGACGAGCGGCTCGGCCAGCGCGAACAGCGCAGCGCCGCCGAGTGCCGCGAGACAGAAACCCGCGCGCAGGGTGTTGAGCACGGTCGCGTTGAGTTCGTCGATCCGCTTTTCGGACCAGAGCCGCGAGAGCGTCGGCAGCGCAGCCATCGCGATCGCCTGCCCGGCCACCGCGACGGGTGCCAACATCAGCTGACGCGCGTAACGCAGGTGCGCGACCGTGCCGGGCTCGAGCAGCGCGCCGAACCAGCGCTCGTACCACTCGTCGACGGTCAGCAGGCTGAGGCCCAGCATCAGCGGCGCGGCCACGAGCAGGTAGCGCCAGAGGTCCGGGTCCAGCGGTGCGATGCGCAGCCCGAGTTTGAGCCGGGCCCCCCAGCGCGCGTCCGCGAGCGGCACGAGCAGGGCTCCGATGACCGCACCGCCCGAGCGCGCCCCACGCGAACCCCTCCACGCCGAGGCTGTTCCTGAACGCGAGCCCCGCCGCGATGATGCCCGAGGTTGTAGAGGACGGGGGTCAACGCCTGGGTCGACGAAGCGATCCCCGCGCCATCAGCACCGCGCGCACGATCCCGCCGGTGAGGAAGAAGATCTGTGCGGGCAATACGATCCGCGTCAGATGCACGGTCAACGCCTGGGTGTCCGGGTCGAAGCGCGGGAATTGCAGCGCGATCAACGCGTCCGCCCACCACCACAAGAGCAGCGTGGCGAGCACCGCGATGCCGCCGACGCTTCCGAGCACGAGTGCAAATAGGCGCTCGGCAGCCGCCTCGCCGTCACGCCCGCGCACCTTCGTGTACATCGGGATGAACGCGATCGAGAGCGCCCCGCCCGCGAGGAAGTAATTGAGCAGATCGGGGATCTGGAACGCCGCACTGTAGGCGTCCATCTCGGCCCCGGCGCCGACGCGATTGGCGAGCACCGCCTCGCGCACGAAGGCCAACACCTTGGAGAGCAGGACGCTCGCCGCGAGGATGGCGGCCGCGGCTACGAAACGAGGTGTTCGCGGCGGCTCATCGACTGAATCGCTCAACTGCTCCCCCCCCGCCCGGAGTATGCTGAATTTCGAATCTGCGGGAAGATACCGCGCCTCGCGGGCCGCTATGCTCCGGCCGCTCGGCGTCGATCGCCGCGCGCTACGGGGGATGATTTGCAGCCGGGCGATAGATCGAGGAGCGAGATCGCACTCGCGTGGCTCTGGGTGGCGGCGTGGATTGCTGTCGTACAGATCTTCGCGAGTGGCTCGTTTTCGGCGAGCGAGACTTCGAACATCATCGGCCCCCTGCTCCGCTGGCTGTTTCCCGATGCGGAGGCCACGTGGATCGCGAACGTGCATTTTGCGATCCGCAAGGCCAGCCATTTCGTCGTCTACGCGATCCTCGCATTGCTCGCACTGCACGCATTTCGCCTGGCCTTCGATTGCTCGCCGGCGTGGCTTGCCGCGGCGAGCCTCGCGTTGGCACTCGTCGTCGCGTCCATCGATGAGGGCCGCCAGATCGCTGCGCGCAGTCGCACCGGCGCGCTATCGGACGTCGTGCTCGACATGAGCGGAGCCGCATCCGCGCTGCTGCTCGTGGGCGCAGTCCGGCGCATCGGGATCGCGCGCACGTGAACGCCGCCCTTCTCGCAGCCATCGCATTCGTGGCCTTCGCACTCGGCTATCGCTTCTACGCGCGCTTTCTCGGCCGGGTGATCTTCAAGCTCTCGGCCGACGAGCCCGTGCCCGCGCGCGAACTCGAGGACGGCGTCGATTTCGTCCCGACCCCAAAGCACGTTCTCTGGGGCCACCACTTCACCTCGATCGCAGGTGCGGCCCCGATCGTCGGCCCCTCCATCGCGGTCATCTGGGGCTGGCTGCCGGCGCTGATCTGGGTCGTGGTCGGAACCATCTTCATGGGGGCCGTCCACGACTTCTCGGCACTCGTGATCAGTCTGCGCCACCGGGGCAGCTCGATGGGCCAGATCGCGGGCCTCGTCGTGAGCCCGCGCGCGCGGACCGCGTTCCTCGTGATCATCTCGATCCTGATCTGGGTCGTACTCGCGGTCTTCGCGTTCATCATCGGCACCCTCTTCGTCAGCAACCCCGGCGCGATCTTTCCGATCAACGTCCAGATCGTGGTCGCAATCGCGTTGGGTTGGCTGGTCCGACGCCGCGGGATTCCGATCCTCTGGCCGTCACTCGTCGGTTACGCGCTGCTGATCGCAGCGATTCTCTACGGCAACCGCTTCGCGGCCGCATTCCCCGCGATCGGCGAGGTCTCCGTCATCGCCTGGGTCTGGATCCTGCTGCTCTACTCACTCGTCGCATCGGTGCTGCCGGTCTGGTTGCTGCTGCAACCCCGCGATTACCTGAACTCCCACCAACTCATCACCGGCCTCGGGCTGCTCACGCTGGGCCTGGTGGTGCTGCATCCGACCATCCAGGCCCCGGTCGTCAACGCCGCGCCCACGGGTGCGCCGCCGATGCTTCCGTTCTCTGTTCATCACGATCGCGTGTGGGGCGATCTCCGGATTCCACGGCCTGGTGTCGTCGGGCACCACTTCGAAACAGGTCAGCTGCATGACCGACGCCCGGGCGATCGGCTACGGGGGGATGCTCGGCGAGGGCGCGCTCGGACTCCTCGCGGTGCTCGCGGCGACCGCCGGCTTTGCGTCGGCCGGCGAATGGTCGAGCCACTACGCGAGCTGGGGTGAGGCGTCGGGCCTGAGCGCCAAACTCGGCGCCTTCGTGAGCGGCGGCGGCACCTTCGTCGCGGCGCTCGGCATCCCGTTCGAAGAGGCGAAGAACTTCATCGCGGTGATGGTGATCGCGTTCGCGGCGACCTCGCTGGATACCGGCGCGCGCATCCAACGGCTGATCATCGCGGAACTCGCCGAGAGCTACGGCGTGCGCCCCCTCACCAACCGCTACGTCGCGGGCTGCGTCGGCATCGCGGCGGCGCTGCTGCTCGCCGTCACCCAGGCGGGCGGCAAGGGCGGCCTGATCCTCTGGCCGCTGTTCGGCACCACCAACCAGCTGGTGGCTTCGGTGACGCTGCTGATCGTCTCGATCTGGCTACAAAAACTCGGCCGGCCGATCCGCTACACGCTCGCCCCGATGCTCTTCGTCGGGGTGGCGACCGCCATCGCAATGTTCGGCGAACTCCGGGGCTATCTTCGCGAACTTCGAGCAGCAGTGGCTGCTCGCGGGAATCGGCAGCCTGATCCTCGTGCTCGACTTCTGGGTGGTCTACGAGGGGCTGCGGATGCTCGCACGCGGCCGCCCAACACCCCCCTCCCCCGCGCAGCCGTAAGAACCCGATCCCGGGCAGCGAGATCGTCTTCGCGTGGTTCGAGGGTGAAAGCCAGCTTGCAAAGCTCGACCGATGAGTTCAAGATCTGGGCATCGTCGGGTTGGCTTGATCCTGCAGTGGTGTCGACTCTCCGACTCGCAGGGAGATCTCCCAGAAACGGCCACCCAACGCTTCGCGGCAAGCTGGTCCCTTCGCCGCACTCGCGATTTCGCAGCAGACGTGTCCATTCCGGCAAGCGAAATCGCACGAAAAGGAGTTGCTGTGTTGATGTCGCGGATTGGCGCTCTGTTCCTTCTTGATCTCGACCACCACGCTCCTGCCGTCTTCGGCAAGCGCTCTGGTGCTCGCTGGCGATCTTCCCCATCGTGGCCCGGGATATCGAAATCGCAGACGGTCTCGCTTACGTCGTCGCCAATGAGCGCACACACCCCGACGCTTCTCCAACCCTGAGCATCCTGGACCTGTCGAACCCCACCGCGCCCGTGGAAATCGGATCTTTCGACACACCGCGTGGAGCCGATGACGTGGAGGTGGTGGGCGGGCTCGCGTACATCACCGATGATGCCTTTGCGGGAAGAAATGCGGATCGTCGACGTTTCCGATCCGACCGCGCCGGTCGAGATTGGTTCATTCGACACGGTGTACAAGGCAGCGGATGTGGAGGTCGTCGGAAGCTTCGCCTACCTCCTGGATCAGCTTTGCGTCCCACGAGATCCCAACCCCGACCACTGTGGGCTCCGTGTTCCGCGTGCTCGACGTTTCGAATCCGGCTCTACCCGTTCAGATTTCGGAACGTTACATATCGTTCTGGGACCGACATCGAAGCGGTTGAAGGTGTCGTCTACTCCGCGGGCGAAGATCTGGAGATCATCGATGTTTCGAACCCCGCATCGCCCGTAACCGTCGCAATCCTCCCCTCCCTCTACGCCGAGGCGATCGAGGTGGTGGGAGGTCTCCTTTACGCCGCCTCCCATCTGGCCCAAGTTCGATCTCTCGACCGGCGATTGGTACGGGTTAGAAGTGATCGATGTAATGGACCCCAGCAACCCCTTCAAGGTTGGCCCACAGCTCGGGGACAGGAAGGTCGATTGAAATCGCTGGAGATTTTGCGTACCTGGGTGATCTTGGCGTGACTGTGGTCGACATCTCCAATCCAGCAGCGCCCTCTCGTCGCGGTTCGGTCATTTCGAGTTCCGAACCTTCGTTTGCTTTGGCGGTCTTCGGTGGTCATGCGTATCACGTGCAGCACGATCGGGTGGATATCGTCGACCTGTCCGTTCGAGATACGCCGGTCGAGGTCGGCTGGACCGTGCTCGAGAACCCGAACGCCCCCCCCCGCTAGCGTGAACGACGTCGAGGTTTCGGACGACATCGCTTACCTCGCGATCGGAGAGGATCGCGGGTGGGAAGATTCCGAAAAAGGCCTCAGAACGATGGATGTGTCCGATCCCACAGCACCTTCCCTACTCGGTGGGATCGACACCGCTGACGTTGCGTTGGATGTCGAACTCGCGGGTGGGCTCGCCTTCGTCGCCGCGGGAACGGATGGTTTGAGGGTCTTCGACGTCGCGAATCCAAGCGCGCCGGTTGCCGCGGGTGCGCTGGCACTCCCGGGCAGCACCGCGAAGCTGGAATTGGTTGGAACCACGGCATACGTGGTGGACCGGGGAATCCACCGCGTCGCAATCCGCACACTTCGCGTCATAGACGTCTCGAACGCTGCGACCCCTGTAGAGCTGGGTGCCGTCGAATTAACGAATTCGTATGCTCCCTGCCGGATTGCTGGCGTCGCAATCGCCGAAAATCTCGCCTATGTGACCTGCAGTGGACTCTACATCGTCGACATTTCGGATCCCGCACAGCCCGCGCTGATCTTCGCGGAGAGGTCGGTTTCCAGTTCAGAATCGAGCATCGACGTGGACGGAGATCTCGCGTACATCGGTGACAATTGGTTTTCGGCGCTCTCCGTGTACGACGTTTCCGACCCGACACAACCCGTTGCGGTAAGCCACGTAGACGGCGGTGGGCGGGAGATCCGCGTCGAAGATGGCTTCGCGTATAGCGCGGGCAGACGGGGCCTTTTCGTGCACGATCTCGAAGATCCGCTGCTGCCGGTCTTGCGCGGCGGATATCCGGGTGAACGCGGATCCTGGCACGGCCTGGACATCGCCGACGGGTTGATCTTTGGCGGCACGAATCGCGGCGCGTTGCAGGTCGTCGATCTCGGCTCCGAGTACACGGGCGCGCAATCGGTCGAGATCGCGATCCGGGCGCAAGGCGAACCCGCTCTGATCAACCTCGCCAGTCGCGGCGCAATCGGCGTGACGATTCTCGGTGCGGCGGACTTCGATGTCGCGCAGATCGACCGCGCGACGCTGCGCTTCGGCCCGGCATTCGCCGCGCCGGCCCACAAAGCGGGCGGCCACGTCGAGGACACAAACGGCGACACGAGCCCTGATTTACTCTCCCACTACAGAATCGCGGACACCGGAATCTCAGAAGTCGACGCGGACGTGTGCGTCTCTGGGCAGACATTCGACGGCACGCCGTTTCGGGGCTGCGGGACCGTGGATGTGATGCTTCCGCGAGGGCAAACCGACGCTTCGAGCGCCGCAGACTGACATCCCATCGCAGCCGACCCCGACTCAAATCGGACGAGTCGCGGCAAACTCCGCACGAGGACATCGCCGGCCCCCGGATGACTTAGGGGCTATTTCGCGCGTTTCAAGCAGCAGTGGCTGCTCGCGGGAATCGGCAGCCTGATCCTCGTGCTCGACTTCTGGGTGGTCTACGAGGGACTGCGGATGCTCGCACGCGACCGCCAACACCCCTCCTCGACCACGCAGCCCTAGGAGCGCGATCCCGAATGGGATCGTGTGACGCCGCATGCGAATCCAAAGGATTCACCCGCTAGGAGCGCGATCCCGAATGGGATCGTGCGACGCCGCAAGCGAATCCGAAGGATTCGCCCGCTAGGAGCGCAAAATCTCTCCACAGCGGTCGAGGCAACGGCTGTCCGCCTAGCGTCGCAACCCTTCCAGCACGAGCGGCAGGGACTGCGGCGACGCTGGAGACATCAGGTACAGGCCCGCCCAGCCTTCGTCGCTCACGCGCTGTGCGTGCGAAACCGCGAGTTCCAATCCCAGCTTCCGCTGGTCAGCCTCGTCGGAAAATCTCGCAAAATGAGCGAACACATCCGGCGGCACTCGCACGCCCGGCACCTGCGCAAATCGCTCCGCATGCGCGAGACTCGTGAGCACCAGGACGCCCACGAGAATCCGCGACCGCTTCCGCACCTCCCGCAGCTGCTCGAGCGCGTCCCAGTTGAATACCGGTTGCGTCATCACGTAATCCACACCGGCCGCGAGCTTCCGCTCCAGCTTCGCCATCTCACCCGCAGGATCCAGTGACTCCGGCTCGAAGCCGGTTCCGATGCTGAAGTGCGTCTCGGGCTGCGGCTGACGACCCAGCGGTTGCCCTCCGAAATCTACACCCGCATTCAGGTTGCGGTGCGCGAGTTCGATCATGCGAACGGAGTCGAGATCGAACACGGCCGTCGACCTCGGGTAGGTGGGCGACATCTTCGGTGGGTCGCCCGTGATGAACAACACGTTGTGGATGTTCCGGGCGTGATAACCGATCAGCCGGCTCTGCACCGCCATCAGATTCAGGTCACGAGCCGTGAAATGCGGGATGAACTCGATCGGTCGGGTTCGCGCGAGGTCCGGCGAGATCTCCTGGATCGCCTGAATGAAATCTCCTGGCGGCATCAGCGGAATCCCGCGTGAGCCGTCCGTCACATCGACCGCGTCCACCCGCCCGCCGGATGCGAGCGCCTGCACGAGCTCGGCCTTCGCCTGCAGCAGCCTCGGCTCGGTTCCGCGCGGCGGCAACATCTCGACGCTCACGACGAACTCGCCCGCAAACAGCTTGTCGGAAAACGGCCCATTGGCGCGCTTGCGCTCCGGGCCAACCGGCTCGCGCTCCGCGCTCGCGCTCACCGGCTGCGCGATTCCGGCCTGCCTCGATTTCAGGAACGCACTCATCTCACGGGTGTGGTCGGTATGAACTTCGCAGCAGCCGCCGATCAAGCGCGCGCCATCCTCCGAAAGCGTGCGAGCGGTGCGGCCCAGGAACTCCGGGTTCACGCGCGACATGAAGCGGTGGCCAATGCGCTCGAAGCCGCCGGCGTTCGGCATGGCAGACAGCATCACAACACCCGACTTCACCGCCGGGGTCTTCCGCGCCGATCTCACGAACGCCTCGGCCTCCCACGGAGCCAGGCAGTTCACGCCGACCACGGACGCGCCCGCTTCGACCGCCTCTGCGACATACTCGGCCGGCTCGATGTTCCACGTTCCGTCGTTTCCGTGCTGCCAGAGCGACATGTGCAACACAATCGGCGGGCAACCTTCGATGCGGTTTGCGTAACGCACCACCGCACTCGCGCTCTCGAGAGACTCGAAGGTTTCGAACAGTAATGCGTCGACGCCCGCTTCGATCAGGGCGCGCAATTGTGAGCCGTAGATTGCCTCGATGGTCTCGTCGCCGAAGACCGGGCCAATCGAACCGAGAACGAACCGCTGCGGAGAATCGCCGGCTTCCGCAGCGGCGATCTGTTCGATCGACGCACGTGCCAACCGGACGGCGGCGCGGTTGATCTCCTCCGCCCTGTCGACGATGCCGAGCCGTGCAAGCGAAGCCTCGTTTGCACCAAATGTGTTGGTCTTGAGGGCGAATGCGCCAGCCTGCAGGTACAACCTGTGGACCTGAGACACGAGGTCCGGGTTCTCGATGTTCAGTGCCTCATAGACGTGGTTGCGCTCCGACAGCCGCCCGGTCAACTCGAACAACAGCGAGCCAGTCGCGCCATCGGCCAGCACGGCGCCGCTGCGCAGCGCGGCCAGGAACGGATTTTCTGGATGGGCTCTGGAGGCCCGAGGTTCGGCTGTCATGGCGCTGCGAGTCTAGCGGTGACGAGAACTCTGCGGGGGACGGACGTAGCCGCAACCTGCTCGGTCTGATCTCCCGTGGGCGCCCGAAGTGCTATCGGGCGACTGCGGCACCCTCGGCGCACGATCAACCGGGGTCCGCCATGGCGAGTGCTTGGTCGAGGCTTTGCTGGGCGGCCCGAAGGTCTGGGTCCAGGCTGACGGCGCGCCGGAAATGAACGAGAGCCTCGTGCAGGTCTCCGCTTGCAGCCGTGACCCGACCGAGGTTCAAGTGCGCCAGGGCGAAATCGGGTCGGGCGGCGATGGCTGCCGCGTAGGCGCGGCGGGCCGCTGCGTGCTCGCCTTCTGAAAAGAACGCGTTGCCCAGGTTGTAGTGTGCTTCGGCGATGTTCGGGTCCTGCGTAATCGCACGAGTCAGCATCTCGATCGCTTCCCGCCGATGCCCGGTTTCGAGGAGCACGCCGCCGAGGTTGCTGAGCGCTTGGGCGGGGCGCGGTGAATCCGGCACTGCGGCGCGATAGTGCGCGATCGCCCCCTCGTGATCACCCAGGGAACGCAAGATCCCCGCCATACCTGCGTGCGCGGTCGAGGCGCTGGAGTTGATGGCGAGTGTCGCTTCGTAGGCTTTCAGCGCTCCATCCGTGTCACGCTCTGCTCGCCGAGCGTCACCGAGTGCGAGCCACATGGTGGCGTTGCGCGGGTTCGCGGCGAGGGCCCCTTCGATGAGGGTCTGGGAATCGCGCCAGGTGGGGAGGTGTAGATGGCTGGCGACTGCAAGCGCTACGAGGCTCGCGCAAGCAAGCGCTGCCGGAGTGCGCTGCAACGGCCCGTGCCGTTCTGGAAGATGCGCCCAGATCCGCTCGGCCGCCCACACGATGGCGACGAAGAACCCGATCGAAGGGATATAGGTGTAGCGGTCCGCCATGCCCTGGTTGCCCACCTGAATCAAACCGATCACCGGAACCAAAGTGCCCAGGAACCAGAGCCAGCCCACGCGAATCGCGGGTGGGCAGATGCTGCGGAGGCACAGCAATGTGGCGGTCGCCAACGCGATCGCTTCCAAAGCCAGCAGCGCAAACCCGGGCGCAGAGCCACCCCACTGCGGCATGTAGGGGTGGGAATAGTGGACGGCGAGCCCCGTCGGCCACAGCAGCGCTGCGCAATAACCCGCGTAGGCGTGCACGCTGGCGGCGATACGCGAGAGCCAGTGAAGATCACTCGCCCACTCCATCGTTCCGATACTGTTCTGGCGCAGCAGGGTCACGGCGCACAGTGCGGCGCTCATCGCGAACCACGGCAATTTTTCAAAGACGCGCTGGCGGAGCTCTCCGGAAGACAGGCGTGCGAGCGGCCAGTGATCGAGCAGGAGAAAAACGCAGGGCAAAGTGACGAGCATCGACTTCGAAAGCAAAGCGGCACCAAAGAGCAGCGTAACCGCGAAATAGCGAAGGCCGCCGCCATGACGGGCGTACCCCAGATAGGCCAGGCTGGCGCCCAGGCCGAAGGCGGTGCTCAACACGTCCTTGCGCTCGGACACCCATGCCACCGACTCGATGTGAAGTGGGTGCACGGCAAACAGGGCGGCGACCAGCGCGCTTCGCCAGACGGCTCCCGTTGCGAGCCGCAATAGAAAGAAGACCAGCGCAGCGTTGAGCGCATGCAGCAGCGCATTCACGGCGTGGTGTCCGGCGGCGTCGAGGCCGAAGAGTTCGATGTCCAGCATGTGGGAGAGCCAGGTCAGTGGGTGCCAGTTGGGGTGCTGGGTGTCGCGCACGGCCGAGGCCAGCCCGGCGGCGCTCAAGCCCGGCAGGACGAAGGTGTTCTCGGTCACGTACTCCGAATCGTCGTAGGTCACGAAGTCGAAGCCGAGCACCGGCGCGTAGAGCGCCAAGCTGGCAACGGCAATCAAGCCAGCCAGTGCGATATCTCGAGAGCGAAAAGGAGCCGGATTCATGGGCGATGGTGGTGGGGCGGGCCTCGTATCCATCGACTCGTGCGTCTTCGAGCTTGAGCGGCGCCCCGAGGATGCTCCCCGACGAGTCTCCAACCTCTTGTCGACGCGACATTTCCAATTTGCGTCGACAGGAGAATGCAGCCGATCTGGAACGGCCGTTGTCAACGCCGCGGCCTCATCTGGAGGAAGCCGGAGGGGCGAGACGATTCGGCCTTTTCGCGCGTCTCGGGTCGGGCCCCTAGAGGTTCGCGCCGCGCGATCGAATCGGTGCGGCGTCTTCTCCCACGACGGAATCGAAAACCCGCGTGGGAGCGAGGTGTCGCCAGCTCGCGTTGCCGAAGCCGTCTCCGGAGCCAGAAGCGAAAACAGAGGATTCGCCAAACAGTGCGCGGATCACACCCAGGTGCGTGACGATGGCCAGCCGTCGACCCGGGTGTGCGTCGACGAGTTCGCTCACGGCCGAGTGCGCGCGCTGCAGCATCTCTCGCAGGTTCTCGCCGCCTCCGGGCCGCACGTCGAGATCCCCGTCGTCGAAGCGCCGCAAGACAGCGCCGGCCGCGCGCTCGATCTGGCCGCGCGTCAGACCCGCCCAATCGCCGATATCGAGTTCGCGCAGCCGCGGGTTCAGCAACGGCCGAAGTCCCCGCGCTTCCGCGAGGATCGCGGCAGTTTCCGCTGCACGGCGGAGATCACTAGAAACGACGATGTCGATCTTCTCGGGGACGAGTTCACTCACGAGGGCGTTTGCCTGCGCGACGCCGCGATCGGAGAGCGGCGGATCTCCGTGTCCCTGCCAGCGATCCGCCGCGTTCCAGCTCGACTCGGCGTGCCGAATCAGCAGCAGTGCCGTCTCGCTCACGACTCGAGCGCGGCTGGGGACCAACGCTGGATGAGTCCGGCGAGCGGTAGCGCAAACACGAGTCCCGCGATCATCGGAGTCAAGCAATGGCCGAGCAGCAGATGGAAGCCACCCGCCATGCTGCAGGTGGTGTGTACGGCCAGCGCACCGAGACCCGCGGCGCCCGCCGCCGCAACACCCGAGGCAAACAAACGATGCTGCGGGGCGCCACGCGAAAGGTAGAAACTGGCCGCCAACGCGGCCGGAATCGCGAGTACGAGCGCGTGCGCGAGGCAACTCGCACTCCCCGCAAACAGGCCTCCAGCGGATTCACTCGCACTCCCGCCGACTGCCCAGAGTCCGCAGCCGATCAGCCAGACGGTGGCGATTCCCGCGCCCACCCCGCCCGCCCGCGCCAGCCGCTCCCGGCCCGGAACTGCACTCGCCAATGCGGCCACGACCGCACCCGCGGCGACAGCCCCCAACCCGAGCAGAATCGTGAGCGTAATCGGATCCGCCCAGAACGCCGCTTCGCCGAGGCGCGGCCACGCGCCGGTCGTCCAACCCGTCGCGACGACTGCGGCGACCCACAGCGCGACCACCCCCACAGCGGCAACCCGCAAGCGAGCGATCGGCTTCACCGGGGGGAGATTCCGGACGAGCTGCTGAACGAGATCCTCGGTTGACCGGCCCGTCATCCGCCGCCCTCCTCGAGGCGCAGCGCTTCGATGTGCGCGCGCATCGCGCGGTAGCCGCGGTGTGCGCGCACCTTCAGCGCGGCCTTCGTCGCGCCCGCCCGCTCGGCGGCTTCGGCGACCGAATAGCCGTGCAGGTGAATCAATTCGACGGCCTCTCGCTGCGCGTCCGGCAGTGCACTGAGGGCACCCTCGAGTTCGGGCGAGAGGCGCTCACTCGTCGGCTCCACAGGGGCCGTGGAAGGCTCCGCGACACCATCGGCTTCCAGCGAAACTTCCCGCTGCGAGCGCCGAACCTGTTGTCGGGCCTGGTCGATGACCGCGTTGCGGGCAATCGCGTGTAGCCAAGGCGTGAATCTGCGCTCCGCCCGGTAGCTGCCGCGCGCTCGGTGAATCGAAATCAAGACATTCTGCACCACGTCCTCCGCGGCTGCGGCGTTGAGGAGGCGACGCTGGACGAAGCGCCTGAGATAGGGGATCAACTCGGAGAGCAACTTCTCGTAGGCGGGAGTCTCCCCCGCCTGAGCGGCGACCATCCAGTTGCGCCAGCGGGCCTCACGTTCGTCGCCCATCAACCGCCCCTCTTCTACGAACCGGCTCGGTCCGCGGTTACCGATGCCGCGCCGACCGGCTGGGTTCGCCGGCGATCTTTGGCTGCGCCCGACGCGGCGCGGACGCGACCCCGGGAGCGCAACTCCAGAATGGGACTGCGCGACGTCACGGCGAATTCAAAGGATCCGCCATCACACCGCGATCGGAGGGTACCTCAATCAGGCTGCTGGAAAGCGGCTCTGGAGTGGCTGGAAGGGAGCCTCGTGAGCTTCGAGGATTTCCTTGAAAAGAGCTGAAACCAGTCGAAATCCAACAGAAATCCGATTTACCCTTGACACCTGCCGCGCGCGTAGGCCACATGAATGGTGGGGGCGTGTCTGCCACCCGGGGCGAGGTCTGTGAACCGGAAACTATTCAACCACCTCTTCGTCGAACTCTCGGTCTCGATCGGAAAGCGCGTACCCCGCTACGCGCTCTGGCTCGAACTCCACGACCTGGGTTGGGATCCCGAGTCGCTGCAGGTGACCGAAGCGCTCGCATTCTGTGATGGTCCGATGGAGGGATTTCTAAGCGATCGCGGGATGAAGATCAGCCAGCGAGCCCACAAGCGACTGCGCAAAGACCTCGCAAATTTCGACCCCAGCCGCCCGCTTCCGCAGGAGATCTTCGAGCGATTGTGCGGGTCGTGAACGCGGCGCCTCGACGCTGAACACCCGCTCGGGGCGGTGCGCTGGCTCGAAGATCGATCTGGGGAAATCAGTCCGGGGACGTCAACCCGAACTGGGCGCGGATCGCGCCGCTGAGCGCACCGAACGCCGACGCGCGATGGGAAATCCGATTCTTCTCCGATTCCGGGATCTCGGCCATCGCTCGACCGATGCCCTCGACGAGGAAGACGGGGTCGTAGCCGAAGCCCGATCGCCCGCGCGGCGCAGCGAGAATCTGCCCCGCGCACTCGCCGCGAGCCGTCACGATATCGCCTTCCGGGGTAGCCAGTGCGGCGATGCAAACGAAGCGCGCCCGGCGCTGTTCGCCGCTGCAGTTCGCGAGCGCTTCGAGCAGAGCAACGACGCGCTCCGCGTCGCCGAGGCCGGGGCCACCAAAGCGGGCCGACAACGGACCTGGGGCGCCGCCGAGGCCCGATACCTCCAGACCGGAATCATCTGCGAGTGCGACCCGATCCGAGAACTGCGCGGCGGCCTTGGCTTTGGCGATCGCGTTCTCCTCGTAGTCCGTCCCCTCTTCGGGCAGGATGACGCCGGGAAAATCGGAAAGGGGGCGCAGCGCCAACGGCAGGTCGCGAAGGATCTCGCGGATCTCACCGAGCTTTCCCGGATTCGAAGTCGCGAGCACAGCCTCTGAACTCGGCGCCGAGGGGTCGGACGGATTCATTGCGTTCGCCTGGCTCCGGCAATCGCGCGCTGCTGGATTGCGCCCAGATCTGCGATGCCCTGCAGTCCCATCGCAGTCAGCTGGTTCAGCTCGTCGACCGAGAACGTGGCTTCCTCTCCGGTTCCCTGAACCTCGACAAAGCGCCCTGCCCCGGTTGCGACGAGATTCATGTCGACTTCCGCTCGCGCGTCTTCTTCGTAGGCGAGATCCAGCATCACCGATCCCCCGACCACCCCAACCGAAACCGCGGCGACCGAATCGCGCAGCGGGTTGCGCTCGAGATCGCCGCGTGCGACGAGGCGATCCACCGCCACCGCAACGGCCACGTACGCGCCCGTGATCGACGCACAGCGCGTGCCACCGTCCGCCTGGAGCACGTCGCAGTCGATCCAGAGCGTTCGCTCGCCCAGCGCGCTCAGGTCCGCCACAGCGCGCAGGCTCCGGCCGATCAGACGCTGGATTTCGAGGGTGCGACCCGACGGCCGCCCCCGCGAAGCCTCGCGCTCGACGCGCCGATCGGTCGAGCCCGGCAGCAGCGAATACTCCGCGGTGAGCCAGCCACGCCCCGTCCCGCGCAGAAATCGCGGCACCGAATCCTCTTCGCTCACGGTGCAGAGGACGACGGTTCGACCCACCTCGCAGAGCACCGAGGCCAGGGGGTTGTCGGTGAAGTCGGGGACCAGGCGCACAGGGCGCAGATCGTTCGGCGACCGCCCATCGATTCTCAAGGCTACCTCCAGTTGGGTGCGGGTCGAAGACGCCGTTCGACGTTCAGCGACTACCGACGCCTCGTCGGGCATCGTAGCGCTGACCGAACTCGAGCGCGGCTCGAGTCAGCGCCGCCGCGATCCGATCCCGCTCTTCGCTGCCCTGTAGTAACTGCTCGTCGAGGCGATTGGTCAGAAACCCGATCTCGACCAGCGCGGCCGGCATCTGGACGCTCTCCAGAACCACGAAGGGAGCCTGTTTCACGCCGCGCGCGACCTTCGGATCACCCGCGAGTTGCAACTGCGCGAGACGCGCAAACTCGTTCGACTCTTCCATGTGTTCGTTCGTGATCAGGTCACCGATGATCGCGACCAACGCGTCGTCGCTGCGCTTGGCGGGTGTGTCCTCGGTCCGAAACGCCTGGTTTTCCCGCCGCGCCACCTGCCCGGCGTGATCATCGCTCGCGGAGAGCGCGAGAAAGAATGTCTCGATGCCTCTGATCTTCGTGTCGTGGATCGCGTTGCCATGAATCGAAATGAACAGATCCGCACGCACATCGTTCGCGATCGAAGTTCGCGTCTCGAGCGGAACGAAGCTGTCGTCGTGGCGGGTCAGAACGACCTGCAATCCGTTTTCAGCGAGGCTTTTTGCGAGCCGATACGCAACGTCGAGCACGAGTTCTTTTTCGACCAGGCCCGCCGCGCCGCGCGCGCCCTCGTCGTCTCCACCGTGTCCGGCGTCGATCACGACGGTGTCGAATCGATTGGGACCCGTGGATTCGTCTGCACGGGCGAGCGCAGACGCGAGCACCCCGACCACCAGAATCAGCGCAACAGCAAATCGCTTCCGTTCGAACTGCAACCGTTCCCCCCGTGGCCACCTTACCACGGAGTTCGACGCTTCGCGTACAGCAGAGCTTCACTTGCGCTGACAGGCAATTGCCCAGCGGCCGCCCGGCGGGATCTAGAGCCGACTCGCCGCGATCTTCGCAGGCCGGACGTTGCCGAGATTGTGATCTTGGCGGTGCACTGCGGCGGACGTTCTGCCGAGAAGGTGCCGATATCGAAATCGAACCCGAGGGACGGAGCGTCAGCGCTTCGCTGGCGAATCCTACGGATTCGCTTTGCGGCGTCACGCTGGGCGACGTTTCCGCCTTGCGGGGGGACGCCGCTGGAAGTCGATGAGTTCCCCGAGGCTGCCAATTTCGAACCGACTCTGGGCGATTTCGAGCAGTTCGAGCAGTGCGCGCGCGGTGGCTTCCGCATCACCCAGGGCGCGGTGCCGCGCGCGATTGGAGACGCCGAAGTGAGCACACAGGTGATCCAGGTTGTAGCGGCCGAGATCCGGGACCAATCGGCGCCCGAGCTTTCGGGTACACAGCACCGCGCCGCGATAGGGGGGAAGCCCACACGAATCGAGGGCGCGGCTGACGAATCGGTGATCAAAGGACGCGTTGTGGGCGACGAAGGGTGCCGTGGGCGTACGTTCGAGCCAGCGAACGAAGGACCGCATCGCGCGTCGCTGCGTGGGCGCTTCTGCGACCATCGCGTCGTGAATGCCCGTCAGTGCGACGATCGCGCGCGGCAGCTTTCCGGGCGGTCTCAGCAAGGTTTCGAAACGGTCGACGATCCGCAGCTGCGAGATTCGGACCGCTCCGATTTCGAGAATCGACGCGCTCTCGACGTCGAGGCCGGTCGTCTCGAGGTCGACGACGACGAAATCCGCGGCCGCGATCTTCCGATCGGCCACCTCGATTTCGTCACCCGACCGAAGATCGCCCGGGCTCAGCCGATCCGGGAGCGACTGCGGCTCGCGATCCAATGCGAGGCCCACGATGCGGCGGGCGAGCATCGGATCGATCGCGGTCTCGGCCGCGAGCAACTGCCGTGCGAGTTCGACGAGATCCACGGGTTTCCCGCCGTCTCGGAACCGATTCAGTGAACGCTGCATCAGATTGGGCGTGGAGGGTGTCATGGGTTTGGAACCGCAGAGGAATGCGTGCTGCGCAACGGGGCCGCAAGGCTACCACAGGAGCGCAGAGCCGCTTCGTGACAGCGCGCGCCCGCTTCCGTATCGTGGCCGCCCCGTGAAGAGAAACCGCCTGATCGCACTCCTACTGTTCGCTGCGTTCGCATCGGGCATGGCCGAGCAGGCGCTCGCCAAGCCAGCGGTCGCGCGGCCGACCATTCCGAAGAACGCCGCGACGCAAAGCAGCGGAACGGTATTTTTCACCGAGGTTGGGGCAACCGGCGCGATCGCCGCAATCGGTACCGCCCACACCCTCAGAATTTCCGACATCAACAAGGTCGGGCGGGTCGAGTTTCGACTCGGCGGATCATGGGATCTGATCTCGACTTCGACGCGCCTATTCGTCTCGCCGGGCATCCCGTTCACCGCGCCCGGGGGAACCGTGGCCGGCGACTTCTTCGTCTACGCGCTGGACTCCGCTCCCAGCGGGATCCGCGTCCTCGAATTGGAGACCGATTCAAAACTCGCCGGCCTGAAAAAAGGCGACGCCGTACAGATCCTCGGAATTCCCGCAAAGGGAGGTGACGACCAGGTCACCTTGCGCGGAAAGATCGGGGAGGCTTCTCCGGAGCAGATTCAGGTGAACCTCGAAGAGTCCTCCGATCTTCGCGGCTGGGGTGGCGCGCCGGTGATCGCGACCGCGTCGGGGCGCGTGATCGGCATCTTGCAAGCGAGCGTTTCGAAAGCGTCGACGCCACGGCTCACGGTGGGGCCGATCAACGTCGCGCGAAAGGCGGTCCATGGACTCCGCGCGGAAGCGGCGGGCCAGACCTTCGCCAAGCTCGCCGATACCCCGGCGCTGAAAAACAGCGAGCGCGCAATAACCCACGCACAACCTCTCGTTCTCTCGGCGTCGAGCCAGACAAACATCCACCTGGAGATCGAATTTCCGGGTGATGGCGCCGTGGTCTCAGACTCGGCGTGCGGCACCTTCGTGGCCGGCCGCGCCATGGCGCTGGACGACCGATCGAAACGCTTCGACGTCGCGCTCGTGCTGGACACGTCGGGTTCGACCAAAGCAGCGACGGGAGCCGACATCGACGGCGACGGCGTGATCGGGATGGAGCAGCGCGGCCGCATCTCTTCGTTCTTCGGCGGCGGTAGCACGGACGAAGGCGACTCCGTTCTGGCCGCTGAGGTCGCCGCCGCGCGTCAGATCTTGCGAGATTTCGATCCGCGAACCACCCGGGTTGCGGTCATCACCTTCGCCGGTGGCGATGGCGCAAAAGAGACCGGCCCGCCCGCACTGACCCGACAACCGCTCACGAACGAATACGCTCGGGTCGAACAATCTCTCGACTTCATCCTGCGCGCGGAACCGCACGGCCAGACCCACATATCCGGCGCCGTCGACCACGCCACGATGGAGTTGCTCGGGCTGATCGGGTCGCGTTCGGAAAAGCGCTCCGATTCCGAAAAGCTGGTCTTCTTCTTTACGGATGGCCAACCCACCCTGCCCTACGGCCCACTGGCTCAATCCGACAACACCCGAGCCGTTCGTCGATCGGCGCTGCGGGCGAACAAGGCCGGCATCCGCATTCACTCGTTTGCGATCGGCCCAGAGGCGTTGGCGGGTCCCATCGCGAGCGTAGAACTCGCCGACATGACGGGAGGCTCGTTCATTCCGGTCCGCCATCCCGGCGAGCTCTCGGCCGTCGTGGACGCGTTGAACTTCGCCAACCTCGAAGAGGTGATTCTGCAAAGCGAGACGACGGGAAACCCCGCCGACCCGTTTCGGGTAACCGCCGACGGAAGTTGGGGCGGTTTCGTGAAGATGGTGCCCGGCTCCAACACCATCCGGATTTCGGCGCGCTCGACGGATGGCATCGAGGCCGTCAAGCGGCTCCACGTCATCCACGAGCCCGTCGCACAGCCCCTGTCGGTCCCCGCCGATCTCGGGCTTCGACACAACCGCTTGCTCGAGGATTGCTTGCGCAACCTGAAACAGGTTCGTGTCGAAGTCGAGAAGGTACAGGCCGAGAAGGTGCGCAAAGAGCTGCTACTCGAAATCGGTAAGGAGCGCGCCAAGGCCCGCAAACGCGTCGCCGAACAGCGCAAGCAACTCGAACTCGAGATCGAAGACGCCGAGTAGCGGGCGAATCCTGCGGATTCGCTTGCGGCGTCGTACGATCCCATCCTGGGATCACACTCCTGGTTGGCGAAGCCTGCGGGTTCGCGCTCCTGGTGGACGCTTATTGGTTCGCGACCTGCTGTCGCGCGACGTTGTAGTTGCTGTCTTCGCCGAAGACCTTGAGCGGAGCCCAGCCCGGCAGGTCGGACATGTGGGGCATTCCGGACGTCATCGCACCGGTCGGATCGATCACCCACGGATCGTTCGGGTCCTCGAACCAGAATGTCACCATGTGGTGCTGGTTGTCGCTGCGGCGATACACGATCGCGCGGAAGACTTCCGCTTCGTCAAAGCCGAGATCGCGCAGCAGGTGGTAGACGAGGAGTTCGAGGCCGTCGCAATCGTCACCGTTGGTTCGAAACGTCTCCTCGAGCGTCGCCCAGTGGTCGATCGGCCCGTCCGCGATGTAGTGGTGCTGGGCCTGCTGCTGAATCCACGTCGCCAGGTCGCGCGCCAGAACGCGCTTGCTCTGCTGGCGAAAGTCGGCGTACTTGGAGCGAAGATCGGCGGGGCGGTCGGATGCGGCGTCGGAATCCGCGCCGGACGCAACGGCCGGGGTCGCGACTTCGAGGCCCGGCGCCTGCTGCTCGGCGCGCTCCCGAGCCTGCCAGACCTCGATCTTGTGACCCCAGTCATCGTCGATGGGCGGCTCGGTGAAGTACCGATACGAGAACGGCCCAGTGAGCGCGCCCGCGCAGCCCCAGCCGATGCACACAGCGACGGCAAATGCCGCCGCGATGCTCAGCTGATGTGTTGATTTCCCCATTATGGAAATACATCGGCCGGCGCGTGCGCTTCCTTAGCTACAAGTACTTGATTTTAATAGATAAAATAGACCTTCGAGAGTTCGACTGCGGCTTTCGAAGGATGCCCATGGAGCTGCGTGCCCGGGGAGTCGCAGCTAGCGCGCAGTCTGCCGAACACTCGAGGCCTGGGCGGGTCGGCGCCGGTGAAAAAGGGGGCGTCCCGGCTTCAGGCCGGGATTCCGCAGGAGCGCGTGAACTGGAAGAGGATGACCATGAAGAGAATGATCGAGGGGATTCCGAACGCGATGTAGAGCTTGGCGGCCAGGTCGTTCTTTCCCCGCGGTTCTTTGTCGTCCATGATCTTCCCCCTGATTCGACCCTGCGGCAGTTCGAAGGCGGCCCACTCTAGCCAGCTTCGGTTGCCCCGTCGACCACTTTGCGGCGAGCGCACTCGGGCCGACCCGGGCCGGATGGCTAGAATACGGCAGGGGTAGGGGTGAACCTCCGACGCGCACTTCCGATCATCGCGCTCATCTACGTCATCGAGGGCTTCCCGATGGGAGTCCACGATCTGTGGTCCATCTACCTGCGCAGACACGGCGCGTCCCTCACCGAAATCGGACTGCTCTCGGCGCTCGGTTTTGCGTGGACGCTGAAGGTGCTCTGGTCGCCGTTGATCGATCGCTTCGGAGAGCGGCGGCGATGGGTCGCCGGATCGATGGCGGTCATGGCCGTCGCGATCTTCTGGGTCTCGCAAAGCGACGCCCACTCCATCTCGATTTCACTTTGGATTGCACTCTGGGTCTACTGCCTCGCGTCCGCGACGCAGGATGTCGCAATCGACGCCTATTCGATCGGCATTACCGAACACGGCCAGGAAGGACCCGTCAACTCGATCAAGGCGATCGCCTACCGCGTGGGAATGCTGCTCGCCACCGCCCTGCTCTTCTTGCCGCGTTGGATCGGCTGGTCGGGGACCTTCGCCCTGGCCGCCCTGATCAGCGCGGGTATGGCGGTCGCAGTCTTCGCGGCTCCGCGCATCGAGGTTCCGAAACCGGAGCGCAGCGAAGTCTGGCCGGCGTTGAAGTGCTGGCTCGGCGATCGCCACGGTGCCGCGGTCATCGTCTTCGTGATGCTCTACCGAATCGGCGACCTCGCAATGGGACCCATGCTCAGCACGTTCTGGGTGGACCGCGGTTTCTCGGATGAAGAGATCGCGGTGGTCTCGAAAGGCCTGGGCATCGGGGCGTACGTACTCGGTGCGATCCTCGGGGGTTGGGGGGTCTACCGCTTGGGCATCGCGCGGGGGCTTTGGGTCTTTGGCGGGCTCGCACTGCTTTCGAACTTCGGTTACGCGACGGCCGCCGCATTCCCCGAATTCGGCCGCACCGGCGTCTACGCGGCGGCCCTCACCGAATCACTCTGCGGCGGATTGGCGTCGGCCGCGTTTCTCTCCTATCTGATGAACATCTGCCAGCGCGAGCACGCGGCCGTGCAATACGCGCTGCTCACCGCCGCCTACCGACTGCCGGGCATTCCCGTCGCGAGCATGTCGGGCTTCTTGACCGATCGGCTCGACTACGCGGTGTACTTTGCGTTGACCGCCGCGATGGCCCTGCCCGCGTTCGCATTCTTGCCGCGCGCGGCCACCCGCATCGACTCGCAGCCACTCGACCCTGGAAGGGATTGAAATCGCTACTGGGGCGATTTCGATTTCTTATACCAATCTTCGGGAACATCCGCGAGGTTCGCCTCGACCATCAGGTCGATCAGTTTGTGCTCTGTGCGCGCAACTTCTTCTCGCTTCCGTCGGATTTCCTGTTTGAGCCCGTAGTTGGTCGGGGAGCCGTCGTCCGCAGCGGCCTGGGCTCCCGGTGCTGCGATCTTCCAATTGCTCGTCTTCCCCATCAACTCGGTGAGCTTGTCGAGAGACGCGTCGAGGTCCGCCTTCGCGGCCTCCACCTCCGCTTCCGCTGCTGCAAACTTGCTGTTCCACTCACCGCGGCTCAAACCTCCGCGCTGCTGGCTCTCCTCACCCGGCAGTGCCGACGGTAGGGTGAGCAGCGCATCGAGACTCACGCTTTCGGGCGGAGGTTCGATCTCCCCGTCCGCGGCACTCACGAGGGGCACGACCAGCCACAACAAGACGAACGCGCGGACCGCGCATTTCCGGGATCGAGTCGTTTTCCAGCAGCGTTTCAGCATTCGAATACCTTGGGATCCTGTAGACGCACTGGGCTCCGTAGGCATTCAACATAGCGAAAGCGCGTGAGATCCCATTCGGGCCCGCGCAAGCGCAATCGCCGCCAGCGAGCGCCAACTCAGGAGCGTTCACGCTCCAGCCTGGTGGGCTCGATACCGAGCCAGTGGGGATGGAAGTCACACTGAGGCGGAATCGAGGTCAAGCCGCCGTCCGAAACGCCGATACAAACAGCGGGATCCCGGCTTGGGCCTGGTAATTCCATCCTCCTGGAGGGTGACGAGGAATGGATCGCGAGAAGCTATATCGGCTCCTGCGTCTCGGAATCGAGAAGGGAGCTTCAGATATCCACTTCCAGGTGGGATATCTACCCCTCTATCGGTTCAACGGTGACCTCGTTGAACTCCGCTACAAAGTCCTGACCGAGAAGGATACGGAAGCGATCGCTCGGATCCTGACCGAAGCCGACAACAAGAAATTCGATGATTTCAACGAGCTGGACCTCGCGTTCGAATTGCCGAGCGAGGGCCGCTTTCGCGTCAACATTTCGCGCCAACGGCGCTTCTGCAACATCGTCCTACGGGTCATTCCGTTGCAGATCCGCACCTTCGAGGAGCTGAATCTCCCGAGTACGTTGCGCGATGTGGCACGCCTGCAGCGGGGCTATGTGCTCGTCACCGGCTCAACCGGAATGGGCAAATCGACCACGCTCGCGACGATGATCGAAGAGATCAACCACACGCGAAAGGCGAAGATCGTCACGATCGGAGATCCGGTCGAATGCGTCTTCACGCACGACAAGAGCATCATCACCCAGCGAGAAGTCGGCACCGATACGACGTCGTTCCCCGACGCGCTGAGAGCTGCGCTGCGCCAGGACCCCGACTGCATCATGGTCGGCGAGATGCGCGACCAGACCACCGTCGACACGTCGCTCAAGGCGGCCGACCGGGCACCTCGTGCTCTCGTCGATTCACACCAGCGATGTGCAGTCCACGATCAATCGACTGGTTTCGTTCTTCCCCGCGGAAGAGCAGCTGCAAGTGCGGGCGCGACTCGCCGAAAACCTGGCGGCGATCGTCTCCCTGCGGCTGCTGCCCACCAAGAAACAGAATTCTCGCGTGCCGGCCGTCGAGGTCATGCGGAGCACGCGAAGCCTGCAGGAGTGCATCAAGGACCCCGCCAAGACGGGCGAGATCTCGGGTTTCATCGCGCGCGGACGCGGCGAAATGATGCAGACCTTCGATCAACACCTTCTCGACCTTCTGCGCGCCAACAAGATTTCGGTCGAAACCGCACTGACCGCTGCATCGAATCCGACCGACTTCAGGACCAAGCTGGCACTCGAAGGAGGCGACCCGGACGCAGTCGACGACGAGCCCGAGGACAAGATCGAGGGCCCGCTCGAAATCGACCCGGACTCGCGGTTCTAGGCGCGGAGGCATGTCTTTGGGCGCGCTGACCGATCTTGGACAAAACACGTCCCGCAAGCAGCAACTTGCGGCCGAACTGCGGACGAGTGCGTCCCGGATTGCCGAGCGAGCCGGCGGCGGTCTCGCGCTGATCTTCGTGGCCGCACCGGAGAATGGATCGCCTGAAAACACCACGCGTCTTCGAGCAGCAGCCGGTTTCCCCGTGGCGGAGTCCGCCAAGGACGCCGCGCAGGCACTGATGGCCACCGTCCGCGAAGTGATCACGATGGGAACCGAACAGCAATTGGGTGCACTTCCCTCTTTGGAAGAGCGCAGCAAGGGCGGCTTGTTGATCGTCCCGATGAACCTGGAAAACCAATGCCACGGCGCGCTGGCAGTAGGCGCCCCGGACTCGATTCAAGCTGAACTGCGCGAATTCATCGAACAAGAGGCGTGGAAGCTCGGACTGCTTCTCGATCACTCACGCGTCTGCGAAGAACTCGAGTCGGCGAAAAAGGAGCTGGGAGGGCTGCGCGACACCGATGTCACTCCCGATAACAGCCATGAGGTGCTCGAACTCTCTGAAGCGCTGTTTGCCCAGGACATCGAGCTTCTGCGAAACAACGAGAAGCTCGGGAAGATCGAGAAGCTCAAGAACGACTTCATCGAAAAAATGTCGCGGGAACTCCGAACGCCGCTCAACAGCATCATCGAGTCGATCATCTCGGTCCTGACGGGCGAGAACGAAACGCTCTCAGACAGCTCCAAGGTGAGCCTGCGGGCCGCGCTAGACGACGGGACCGAGTTCTTGAGAACGCTCCAGAACATCCTGGATCTCTGGAAGATCAAGCAGCGCGAGCTACCCGTGGAAATTCAGGAAGTCAACTTCAGGGAGGTCGTCGACGAGGCGATCTTCAGCGTCCAGGATCGCATCTCGGAAAAACCGGTCACCGTCGAGCAGCGATTCAGCGAGCCCTTTCCGAAAATTCGAACAGATCTCGCCAAGGTGAATCAGATCCTCTTCCTGCTGCTCGAAAACGCGGTCAAGTTCACGGCCCGCGGGCAGATCACCATCACCGCGAAGCTCGAAGACGACCAGCTCAGATGCGAAATTCGCGACACGGGAATCGGCATTTGCCCGGACGACCAGCCCCACATCTTCGAGGAATTCTTCCAGGTGGATGAGTTGTCGTCTCGCGCCTATGCGGGAGCCGGTCTCGGGCTGGCATTGGTGCGCGATCTGGTGGTTCTGATGGACGGTGATGTAGCCGTGAAAAGCGACGCGGGCCGAGGCACCTCGGTCACCTTCCAGCTTCCCGTTCAAATCGTAGGCTGAACCGCTCCGCGGTCAGGCGGGCCGCTGTAGCCGGGCGCTATTCCGCCGCCTGCTTCTCTTCCGGATAATTGGGCTTGATGTAGCCCGCTGCGATCTCTCGCAGGGCCACCACCACCTCTTTGTTCTCCTCGGCGTCCACGAGCGGCTTGGCGCCACGCTTGAGCTGCTTGGTGCGGATGGCAGCCATCTGAACGAGGTTGAAGCGGTTCGGAACCCGATTGATGCAGTCTTCGATCGTGATGCGTGCCATTGGAGCCTCTCGATGGGTGGGATGGGGCGTCGGAGAGAACTGAGCCTAGACCAAGGCCCAGACGAAGGAAACCCCGGCCGACAAAGTGCCGGCCGGGGTCCTGCGACCTCCGCGAGGAAGGCCGAACCGTCGAAATCAGCTCGCCTACTTGCGGCGGGTCTTTCGGCGGGCCTTCTTGCGAGTCGCCTTCTTGCGTGTGGCCTTCTTGCGAGTGGCCTTCTTACGAGTGGCCTTCTTACGAGTGGCCTTCTTGCGAGTGGCCTTCTTACGAGTGGCCTTCTTGCGAGTGGCCTTCTTACGAGTGGCCTTCTTCTTACGAGTGGCCTTCTTGCGCGTGGCCTTCTTGCGAGTGGCCTTCTTGCGCGTGGCCTTCTTTTTTCGAGCTGCCATACTTGGGTAACCCCCCTGTTCGTGGACTCGAGCGCAGCGATCTTGCTCGTTATGAGCGAACTACAAATCGCCCACATGTCGCATCAACTTGCGCGACCGTGTTGCTCCCGCCTCCTATCGGAGGCCGCAATGTGCGACTTGAAGGCAATTTACCTTCGTTCCTCACACATTCCGCGGCACTAGAGCCACTCTTGCAGCTCACGCTAACAACCGGTTTTGTCACCCGTCAATAGGTAAACCTAAAAAAAACAAAGTGATGGAGCACCATGCTGCGAGTGGTTGGACGAAAACACGTCGAACTCGAGACCCGAATGCGCAACTCGACTAAACGCGAAATCGATTACTCAACCCTTTCGGTGAGCACCGACGCGGCGGAAAGATGCTCGAACTCTGCGCGAGCGAGCATCAACAACACGCAAACTGCGCGAAGTCAAAGAGATTTTTTGAAATTGGGAAGGAGAATTAGCGCTTGCGCTTGTGACGAGCGCGCTTGAGCAATTTCCGCTTCTTGTGCTTGCGCATCTTCTTGCGCCGCTTTTTGATCACACTACCCACGGATCAACCTCATGTCTGGGCGAAGACGGATACTCGTTCGCCCGCTCGAAGTCAACTCGCAGCCCACCGAAAGCCGCAGAACAGCCGCCCTGCAAGGTGCATCGCCGCTTTCAGATCGATGGCGAAGCCGTTGGCTTCGCTTGCGGCGTCACGCGACCCCATTCAATGGGGCCACGCTCCTGGAATGCGGTCCGGCCCTCGTCACGCCTCACAGCGCTCTTGCGCGTCGGGTTGCGCGTGACCGCGGAACATTCCGAGCCACCGGTTGATCAGGTGTCGGCGCGGTAGAAAACCGAGCGGAGGCCGACGCCTCACTCCAAGCTGCTTGAGATCGTCGAGAATGGGCTGATTGGCCGGATCGATCATCAAACCTCGACGCAGGTAGCGGATCCCCTCGGCCTTGAAGCCAAACGCGAGGTGCACCTGCGCGAGATTTCGATAGAGCTCGGGATTGTAGAACTCCTCTCTCGCGGCAGCCCGACAGAGTTCCAGCGCCTGGTCAAAGCGGCGCTTCGCGATTCCCAAACACAGTCCGTAATAGGAGCGATACCGCGGACTGTTCGGGTCGACCCTCTGGGCCGCGCGAAAATGCTCGAACGCGATCGAGTGATTATTGCAATCCAGTGCGGCTCGTCCGCGGCGAAAGTGCTCGTCGGCCGAAAAGCTCGTGTCCATGCGTGTCCTCCCCCCGATCGTTGCGTCGGATCGGCGTCGGGCTCTCTAAGGCAAGACGCGTGCCGAAACTCACCGTAGGCAAAAGATCGCCCAAGTCGTTGAGATAGAAGGATCGAGCGAGGAGTTGCAAAAAACCCATGTAGGCTGTGCCCTACGTCACAAGTACGAAGTTGTAACTGAAGTTACGAAAGCGGAACTCGTGAGATCAAGTCGCTATCGGAGCCGCCACGCAGCCGAGAGTGCTGTCGTTCGTTTCGGTCGTTCGGGCGGCTGCAGTTAGATGGCTGCGACTAGACGGCTGGGTATCGCCCGCGTGTCGCGAGCGTTGTCCGTCGAAACTGCGCGATCCCATCGAATGGCCGGACGTTCAAATGCGTGACGACGCGGGCCTAGTACTCGATGATCTCCAGGATGTAACGCTTCTTTTCTTTACCACTCGTCGCTGCCATCAGCGTTCGAATCGCCGAAGCGTGCGCCCCGCCTTTGCCGATGACCTTACCGAGATCTTCCTTCGCAACACTGAGTTCGAGCACATGCGCGTGCTCTCCAATGACCTCTTTGATTTGAACTTCATCGGGCTTGTCGACTAGAGCTTGAACTATGGACGTGATGAGCTGCTTCACTTGGCCCTCCCACAACCGCGTTTACGACCGATCACGAAGCTTTTGCAGCGAATGCCGCGGCCCGTCTGCCGCACCTTCGCGCTGCGGCCAGTGTACGCTTCCGCTCGTGGGAAAACGACGTAAAAACGCGAAATTTCGCGGCTACCTGCCGACTCGACCATGGGGGCATCCAGCCACAGAGAGCTTCTAGATAAGCTCCGAACATCAGTGGAGAATTGGCTGTCTGGCGAATCCTACGGCTTCGCTTGCGGCGTCACGCGACCCCATTCTGGGGCCGCGCTCCTGGCCGATCACGTTCGGAAACGCTTGCGTGATCCCACGACAGAGGCCCCTCCGCGCGCAGTAGCCGGGAAATTGTGCGGGCCAGGTGAGGCCGAATAGGTCTCACCGCCGCAAAGCGAATCCGAAGGATTCGCCAGGCAGCGGTTGGATATCGCGGGGTCTGGATCGATTAGCGCCGGTAGAAGATCTCGAGCGCAACGCGGTTCTGGTTGAAGTCGTCCAACGGGAAATCGCCCGCGTTCTCCCAATAGCGATAGGTGACTGCGACCGTCGTATATCGCCCGACTCGGCTCTGAATCCGAAACTCGGCGCCCCCAAACAAATTCTTCGGAACGTTCCAGGCTTCGTTTTCGAGGCGGGAAACGAAGACCGCCACCGAAGCGGAGATCATTTCGCCGAAGTACTTCTCGAACCCCATCCGACCCGTGGTCTCGACGAAGACATTCCCGGCGAGGTCAGAGACGAAGCGATTGGCGGCGGACACACGCCACGTCCAGCCCTGCGGCAAGCGCCAGCGCAAACTCCCTTCACCGACGAAGCGATGCAAATCGTCGCTGGATTTGAAACCGACCATCCCGTAGCCCACCGCGACATCGATCTCGACATTGCGGAAGTGACGCGTCCTCATCCCCGCCAGAAATGTAAATTCTCCTCGATCGGGAACTTCGAATTCCGAATAGGTGCGATATTCGAACTCGCTGCGGGCGTAGAGCGAATTGCGTTCGCCAAACGGTGTCTGCAGTTCGAGTTTGGTCGCTCCCTCCCAGTGGTCCGGTTCGAAATCGAGGTGCGATATGACACCGGGGCCATCCGTGAAGAGAAGCGCGTTGAAGTCTTCGCCAATGAAGTAGGAGCCCCGAAAGGTCATCAACAGCTCGCGGCGACCCGATAGCTCCCGCCAGTAGCGAAACTCTGCGTCGACCTGGTTGGTCTGCTGAAGATTGCGGGTGGCGTCCGCAGGTGACGAGACCCGCTCGGCTTGGGGGCTGAAGGCGTTTGAAACGCGCAGCGTGAGGCCGGGAAGAATGCCGACCTCCCCGTTCACGATGGCCCGATAGAATTCCTCGGAGAGATCACTCTCGTCGACGTAACGCCGCAAATCTGCGCCCAGGTCCGCCTGCAGCTCGAAGATATCGGCCCGATAGCCGAGTTCGAGATTCGGGGCGAGCCAGAATCCGAATGCCCCGTCATTTCTCTCTTCGAGGTAGGGTTCGTCGTCTCCCACCATCGTAATCAACATGGAGGGATGGATGGTGAAGGGGACTCTCCTGGTCTTCGGCGGCCGCGACGGACACCCAAGTCAGCAGCGCGCCCACGGCGATGATGGTGAGGTTACGCGGCATCATTTGTCCTGCAGCTTCATCGTTGGAGCGATGGCCTGCCTCTCGTCGCGTCGGACCCACCACGGAGCCCGTTGGAAATCGGAGGCCAGGCGCGAGAGGAAGTGGCTCGAGATCTCTGCGAACAGCGGGTGAGAGAGGCTCCGATACGCCTCGGTCTGGGTGACGGGTTGTTTCGGCACGCCGCTCCGGAAGCCCTCGGCCTCTAGCAGCGCGATGTAATCGACGTCCCGCGCGCGCCGCAGCAGCAGGTGCAGCGTATCGATGCCGGTGCCCTTGGGGAGCAGAGCGCGGATCACATGCTCGCCGCCGGAGAGGTGAAGGGTCACCACGTGCGTGCTTGCGAAACTCTCGGCCTCTTCTTCGGGTTCGACCGTGACGCGGTAGCCCCCGTCGATCGACCAGATCTCCTCGCCACCACCGTGGATTCTTGCAATCAGGCTGTAAACACCCGGCTGCTCGATCCGCGTGCGATAGGTAAATTCAGCGGGCCGGCTGACGGCGGTCGCCCAGGCGCCGCCCGAAGCGGGATCGGAGAGTTCGCGGTTGGTGGAGCCGCCGTACGCCGAGACCGCTTCGTAGTCCTCTCCCTCGATCACGATCGGCTCACCGTCGACCGGCAACCGCCTCTCGAGCCCCAGTGCGGCAACCAGCGTGCGCGCACTCGAAGCGAATGTGAGCAGTCGTTCATCCCGCCAGCCGTCCGCGGGAGTCACACAGAAGGGTCGATAAGCGGCGAGCTCGATCCGATCAACGCGGGCGTCGTGGCTGAGATAGGCGGTCAGCTCGTGGGGCCCCTGTCGCAGCGGGATGATCTTCGCCGCCTGGGCGACACCCAGGGCGGTCGGGTCGAGGTGCCCGATCGTGTGCTGATCGACCGCCCAGCGCTGCGGGCCCACGCCGGTCACCGTCAGCGCGTAGAGCGCGGTGGAGGGAAGATTGGCGACGACGCGAACCGGCTCTCCAAGGCCACGAGCGACTGGCGAGTCGATCGCCACGCGAAACGGCGCGCCGACGGGAGTTCGGCGGCCACCGCTTTCCATATCCCGCTCCGCGCGTTCGGCACAGAGCAGCCCGAAGACATCCTCGGCGCTGTGATCGTCCGGTAGCGCGCTCGAAATCCCGAGCGCGAAAGCGAGCTCCGAGGCCCACTCACCCTGCTCGATCACGCGTTCGCTCACGAGTGGCTCATCGACTGCGCGGAAACGCGACAGCTCGGTATCCGCGCGAGCACCGTCCACTCCCAGACAGGTAATGGCGAACATCGCGGCGATGACGGCCTGTGTTGCGACGATCGCTTCGGCGACTTTCCGAAGTCGGAGCACGAAAACATCCTCAGAATGGGTGGGGGCGTGGCTATCGGTTCAGGAGGTTCGAAGCCCCCCGGTGTCCATCGGGAAGAGACTGAGAGATCTTGATCGCGAGAGGTTAAACCAGTGCTCAAAAAGCGCACGACCGGCGCTAATTCCACCCACCTACGTCGGATTCAAGTGTGTTAGCGAGAAGTCCGATTCTAGGGTAAGAATTCTCGGAACGTGATGAACTACGTAGAAATTTCGAGCAAACCGCGGCCAGAACCGCACTCTCGCATTCAGCGAGAGGCAGCCATCGCCTGAACCCGATCCCAGGACGGTTCCGGCAGGAATCGGGGCCTGGACAGATGGCGACACCTCAAGTCACCAGCCGTATTCTGCGACGCCTGCTCGCCAGTGGCGTGACTGGGCGTGCAGAGCGCCTGTTGGGCCGCATGGCGCCCAGCGATGTCGCGTTGCTGCTGCCTGAATTGACCCCGGAGGAAATTCGCGCGGTGATCGAATTGCTGTTTCGCCAACGCCGCGCGGCGTTGGCGCTTCGGGAGCTGCCAAATGAAATGCTCCCGATCGTCTACGACGCCTTGGCCGACCAACGCCTGGCGGCCGTGATCGGACGCCTCGAAATCGACGATCTCCTCGAATTCGTCGAATTCATCCCGGAGGACCGCCGGGACAGCGTGGTCGAGCGACTCCCGGAAGACAAGCGCGAAGAACTCCGCAACGCGGAGCTCTACTCCGAGTCCAGCGCCGGCCGGGTGATGACCACGAGCTTCATCGCGCTCGACCAGAAGATGCGCGCACAAGAGGCGATCGACTCGCTGCGCGAGGCCGGCGACGGGAGCGAAGCCGTTCTCTATCTCTACGTCGTCGACGAACAGGGAACGCTGGTCGGAGTCGTTCCGATCCGCCGCCTGGTGGCATCGCCTCCGGATCGCTTGATCTCGGAGATCATGATTCCGGATCCGGTGAGCGTGAGCGCGGACGACGACCAGGAAGAGGTCGCACACATCGTCGCGCGGTTCGACCTGCTCGCCGTTCCCGTCACGGACGTCGACGGCAGGATGCTCGGCCTCATCACCGTCGACGACGTGATCGACGTCATCACCGAAGAAGCCACCGAGGACATGTATCACCTCGCGGGTCTCACCGAGGCAGACCGCGTCTTCGTTCCGGCCCATGAGTCGATCCGCAAGCGCCTTCCTTGGATGTTTCTCAACCTCGCCACCTGTTTCGCGGCGGCCGGGGTGGTGGGCCTGTTCGAGCGCGCGATCGAACAGGTCGTCGCGCTCGCGATCTTCATGCCCGTCGTCGCGGGCATGGGCGGCAACGGCGGCACCCAGTCGCTGACCGTCATCACCCGAGCCATCGCGCTCGGCGAGATCGAGTTTTCCAGCGCATATCGCGCCGTGATGAAGGAGTTGGCCGTCGGACTCGCGCTGGGGATCGCGATGGGACTCGGCAGCGCGGGCATCGCCTACCTGTGGCACGCCGATCCGATCATCGGCGTCGCGCTCTTCGGCGCGATGATCCTCACGCTCTCCGTCGCCGGTCTCGTGGGTGCGGCCGTGCCGCTCGCCCTCAAGGCCCTCAAACAAGACCCCGCTCTCGGTTCGGGTGTCATCGTCACCACGTTCACCGACGCGTTCGCGTTCTTCTCGTTCCTGGGGATCGCCACCCTGCTGATGGACCGCGCCGTCAGCTGATCCGGCGGGCGAACCAGATCGTGTGACGTGTGCCGCGCTTGTAACCGCGCGCGCGCACTTCGACTTCCTCGACTTCGAATCCAGCTGCGCGCAAGCGCTCGGAGAAGGCTGCATCTGCACCCGCCGACCAGACCGCCAACAACCCATCCGCGCGCAGTGCCGCCAGTGCCGCCGCCAATCCGGCGCGACCGTAGAGCCAGCTGTTTCCCGATTGCGGCAGGGCTTCGGGCCCGTTGTCGACATCGAGAAGAATGGCGTCGTAGCGGCTGCGCTCCCGCTTCAGCAGCTGCGCGACGTCGATCGCACGCACCGTCACGCGCGGATCCCGAAGCGGATACTTCGCAAGCTCGCCGAGCACGCCTCGGCTCCACGACACGACTTCGGGTACGAGTTCCGAGACGACCACTTCGGCGTCGGGGCCGAGTTTCGAGAGTGTGGCCGCGAGCGTAAAGCCCATTCCGAGCCCGCCGACCAGAACCCGCGCGCCCGGGCGATCGGCGATTCGTTCGCACGCGAGCTCGCCGAGTGCTTCTTCCGAGCCATGCACCCGGCTGTTCATCAACTCGCGGCCCTCGAGGCGAATCGAGAACTCGCCGCCTCGCCGATAGAGGCGCAATTCAGCTCCCGTTTCCCGAACCGCGGCGGATTCGAGCAGCTCCCATTGAATCACGACTCGATCCTATTCGTTGGGGTTGGCGTCCTTGGCGGGCTTGAGGTTCTCGGTGGTAGACGTAGCATCATCGAAGAACGCTTCAAATCGGAGATCGCGGATTTCGAGAATGGATTCATGCCCTTTCTTGCCGACCGGGACCACCGTCCAGCGATGCGGGACGCGGCGGCCAGCGACGGATCGAACGTCGCTGAAGTGGATGGTTCGAAGCCGCTCGCCGCTCGCGTCGTAGAACTCCTGACGCATGGGCGCACCGCCTTCGGCTTCGATCCAAGCGACGATCCTTCCCCAGGCGGCGCGTGCCGCAGGCAGGGGCGTGTACTGCAGCACGTAGAGCCCCGCCTGGGTGGCGCTCTCGGATGACTCTTCCACCTCGAGCAACTCGACCTCGTAGTCCTCGATGTCGCTGAATGGATCGATCAGATCGCCGATCGCAAAGTCACTGCCCATCCAGGACTTCAACAGCGCCGATTGGAGAACCAACTCCGTGCGCTCCAACTCGGGCGCGTAGCGCCAGAGATTCGGCGGAAGGTTGAGAAGCGCGACATCTGCATCGGAATCGGGCGCGAGAATTCGAATGAACGACCGGCGCTCGACCCGATCGTTCCAGCATTCGAATTCGATCACCCGCCCCTTGGCGCCTCTGGACGACCGGATCGTCACTCGGGCCCGCATGAAGGTGCGATCGGCGCGCAGAGAATTTCCAGCGCGAAGTGCAATCGCTCGAGCGTCGAATTCGCCAGCGATGAGCGAATGCTCTTCCATACCCTCAGCGGTGGGCGACGCGATCGCTGGCGAAAGCGGTGCCAGCACAAGCAGTGCCGTGGCAATCGATCGATAAAGAGACGCTAGAGACATCCCTCAGCCGTCCGTTCGTTCAGTCCGCGGAGGGCGGGTGCGATATCCGCTCCCAACCTTTCCCATTTCGACGCAATTCAGTGGTGGGCCAGAACTCGAGATCCAGTTTCAAGGTCATGACACTCGTTCGCCCATCGAGGTTGACGGTGCGAAGGCGCACCGAGCTGCGATCCGGACGATCCACGACGGCGGCCAGAAAGCTGTCCAGGTCCGTGATCTCGCGGTCGTCGACCGCGACGATCAGAAGGCTCGCAGACAACCCATACCGATTGGCGGGTGAGCCGTACCAGAACCACGCCACATAGACGCCCTTGGGCTCGATGCCGCCCTGCTCGTTGATCGCGGAATGGGGTGCCTGCAACACCGCGCCCGCCCAGAACAGCGCGCGATCCGTCCCGCGACCGTCGACGGCCGTGGTTGGAACCGAAAGCGTCATCTCCTCGCCATCACGCAGCAGGGTCAACCTGACTTCGTCTTGTTGCCCTGCCCGTTCGATCTCTTCGAAAGTCGCGATCGGTTCGCCATCGACCGCAAGCAGAAGATCACCGGGCCTCAATATCTCTGCGGATGGCATGCCGGCCGTCAGGCGAGAAATTGCGAGCACGCGCCGGCTGCCATCGTGCGCTTCGAGTTTGCGCGCGGACGCTTCCGAGAGGCCTCGGGATCGCGCATCCGCGAGCGTGATCGGGCCCCACTCTGCTCCCAGGGTGCGCCATCCGACCGGCCGGCCCTCGCGCAGGGGTTTCAGGATTTCCTCGATGTGTTCCACGCCGATCCCCGCAAAATAGGATTGAGGAGGTACGCCCGTCGAAAACGACGCCCAATAGGCGTGCACCCTGCCCTTCTTGTCCGCGAGAACGCCGCCAACCGTGGTCGGCGAATCGGTGAGCAGGGCCACTTCGAGGTTCGCCTGCCGAAATCGCGGTGGATTCGTCAACGGCAGCGAAAAGTCTTCGACGGTCGAGACGCGGCTCTTGCGCGACACGAGTTCATGGTCGGGACTCAGGCCCACCACCCAGACCTCGTCATTGGACTCGAGCGCTTTGGGCCGCAACCGGGCGCTTCGGATCGGGGTATCGCCCAGCAGCCGGGGGTCGTAGGCGACGACCGCCAGGTTGTGAACCGGGTGGATGAAGACGACTTCGCCCGGAACGTCGACCGAAGCCGCAAACACGAGTCTCACGTCGCCCAGTGCTACCGGAATGGTCTCGCGATCGACGACGACCAATCCGCGTTCGGCGTCGACCACCAGACCGGTGCCCTTGAACCGCTCGGAGTGGAGGCCATCGATCCGAAACGGTGTGTTGAACTCGACCATCACCAGGGAGGGTGCGAGATCTCGCATCGGTCTCGGCAGGTCGGTATTGAAGCTGGTCGTCGCGGGAAATTGCTCCTGCTGCTCGGGTGGAGCCGGCGAAATCGAACAGGGCCACCCCCCCGTCTCATCGTCTCGAACACAGAGCTGCATCGGAAACCAGAGTCGGTCGACGGTGACGACTGCGAGCAACTCGAGTTTCGGGTTTTCGAGTTCGAAATAGCGGACCGTGGCCTTGGCGCCATTTGGGAGTGCGGCCCAGCGGGCTTCGAAATCCGCGAGGGATTCGACGCCATCGCCGTTGAGCTCCGTGATCACGGCTCCGCGTTTCAGACCCGCCCTAGTGAACGCGTAACCACCCATCGCCAGATAAAGGCCTTCCACGGCAACCGCGTAACTCCGGGCTTGCTGGTAGGAGAGCGGGTGGAGAATACCGCCACCAATCTCCAGGTAGCGGTCGGGAGTAATCGAGCTCAGATCCTTCACCGTGATGGATGTGCTGAGAGTCGCTCCGGCGCGCTCCACCTTCAGTGCGATCTCCCGATCGACGTGATCATCGAGAAACGCCTCTAGCGGGGAAAACGCTGTCAGTGAGACGTCTCCCACGCTCAACAGGATGTCACCGACCTCGAGCTTCCCATCCGCGGAGCCGCCGGGAATGACCTCATCGACGACGAGCATGCCGACCGCGTCGGGAAACGAGCGGCGGACTTTCGCCTCGACTTCACCGCGCAGTCCGAGTCGCCGCAGTTCGTCGTACGGGCGCCGCGCAAATACGGTCTGAATGGTTCCGCGCGGGACGCTTTCGCCCCGCTGAACATATTCCAGTGCGCGTACGATGCGGTCGAGCGGAAGGTAGTAGCTCGATGATGCGATCCGGTTGCCGCCCGCATTGAGGGCAACCGCGTGGCCGTGAACATCCACCACGGGAGAGCCCGACGATCCTCCCGACGTTCCCGAGGCGGCCTGGAAGTAGAAGGTGTTGAAGTCGTTGTAGGCCTTCTTTCCGTAGCGCGGCGCTTCTCGATCCAGGCGAGCCAGCGTGCCCGACAAAATCGAGAGTTTCTCGCCCGCGTCGTTTCCCACCACGCGAATTTCGGTTCCGACGCGCGCGTGCTCGGGAACCAACAGGAGTTCGTTCGGTTTCATGAACTCGACATCGTCCGGATCGTACCGGTAGAAGCCGAAGTCGTGGATGGGGTCGCGGTAGACGGCGCGGACTTCGACTTCTTCGTGGTTCAGAAGACGGCCTCGGCGACCACGGGGCCGGGGTTTACGACGTGGCGGTTGGTGAGGATGATGCCGAGTTCGGCGTCTACCACGAAACCGGTGGCCCTCTCATAGGCGGCCTTCTGGGTGTCGAAGGCGCGCGGAACCCGAACGCGCAGGACGACGACCGCCGGAGCGACATCCTCGAGCGCCGCCTGCCACGCGTCCAGATGCACGAGGTCATCGGCGACCGCCGGGAAGGCCGCGAGCAGCGCGAAGAGGCTCCCCAGAAACAGCGCGCAGCGTTGTTTCTGGGGAGCCTTTCCGGACCCGAAGGGCCCGAGACCGCTAACGGGACGCTTCGTCATTAGATGGAAGCATGCGTTCGAGGTAGCGCTTCACGTACTTTCCCAACACGTCCGCTTCGAGATTGACCCGGTCATGAATCTGACGATCGCTCAGGGTGGTCACTTCCAGAGTGTGGGGAATCAGCGCAACCTCGAATCCCGACGGCAGTAGTGCTGAGACGGTCAGCGATACACCGTCGATCGCAATCGAACCCTTCTCGACCACGCAGTCGGCCAATTCCGGATCGCAGTCGATCTGAAGCCTGACGTCATTGCCATCCTGGATGACCGCGCGAACGGTTCCGACGCCGTCCACGTGCCCCTGAACGATATGTCCGTCGAGCCGGTCCCCAGCGCGCATCGCGCGCTCCAGGTTGACCCGCGAACCCACCTTCAGATCGCCGAGATTCGTGCGCTCCATCGTCTCGGGGATGGCTTCGAATGCGAAGCGACCATCGAGAAGCGATGTCACGGTGAGACATCCCCCGTTGACGGCGACGCTGTCGCCGAGCTTCACCCCGTCGGCGATCGACTCGGCGCCAACGACCAGCCGAGTCAGATCATCGCCCTGCTCGACCTTCTCGATGATGCCGACGGTTTCTACGATTCCGGTGAACATCGATTCCTCAGGGCGCGCCGCGCCGCTCGATCTGTCGCAGCATCTCATCGCGCACCGTTTCGTAGCGCGCCGGCAACTCGATCGGCGGGTTCGCGTTCATCGACTCAATCCCTTTGAGTTCCATCCGATGGTACTTCACCTTCTGGTCCACGAATTTGAGCCCGTGCGCGGTCGACACCACGACGACATGTTGATCTCGATCGATCACGCCGCCCTTCACGAGTTTTTCCAGCGCCGCCAACGCGACACCCGTGTGGGGGCAATTGAACAGGCCCGTCCGATCGGCCCGCGCACTCGCTTCTGCGATCTCCGCTTCGCTCGCCTGCTCGACGATCCCGCCGTAGCGTTGGAGTGCGTCGATGGCCTTCTCGATCGAAACCGGATTGCCGATCTGGATCGCCGAAGCGAGAGTCGGGCGCGCCGCAATCGGCTCGAAAACCTCGAAATTGCGCTGGTAGGAGAGGTAGAGCGGGTTCGCGGCCTCCGCCTGCGCGCAGACGATCCGCGGCTTGCGGTCGATCAGGCCGAGTTCGAGCATCATGTCGAAGCCCTTGGCGAGCGCCGAAACGTTGCCGAGATTACCGCCCGGGATCACGATCCAGTCCGGAACCTTCCAGTCGCACTGCTCGACGATTTCGATCCCGACGGTCTTTTGACCCTCGATCCGCAGGCTGTTCATCGAATTCGCGAGATAGACGCCGTCGTTCTCCGCAACCTGCTTCACGATCTCCATGCAACCGTCGAAGTCGGTGTCGAGTGCGAAGACGATCGCGCCGTTGGCAACGGGTTGGATCAACTGGGCAACCGAGACCTTTCCCTTCGGCAGAAAGACGATCGCCGGAATTCCGGCCGCCGCCGCGTAAGCGGCCAACGCCGCCGAGGTGTCGCCCGTGGAGGCGCAAGCCACGGCGGAGATCTGCTTTCCGCGGTGCAGCAACTCCTTGACCATCGAGACGAGCACCGTCATCCCCAGATCCTTGAACGAACCCGTGTGGGTGTTGCCGCATTGCTTGATCCAGAGTTCGCTCATGCCGAGTTCCTGCTTGCCGTAGCGCTCGGCCCAGAAGAGATTGGAGTTGCCTTCGTACATCGAGACGACGTTGTCGTCGTCGATGTCCGGAAGCACCCACTCCTTCTTGCCCCAGACGCCCGAGCCGAACGGCCATTGCGTACCGCAGCTGCGCGCCTTGAACAGCGCCTTCCACTCGTCGGCGCTTTTCTTGCGGAGTTCGCCGAGATCGTGAACGACCTCCAGCAGAGCGCCGTCTTTGGCCTTGTAGACGATTTCGTCGAGCTCGTAGCGTTCCTGCGGGTCCCGGATGCTCTGGAACCAGGCCCGCGGCGCTACCTGCTTGGACATCGCTACAGATCCTCTTCGATCCGAATCAAGCGGGTGGGCGCGCTGAGGTCGGAAAGCCGTTCGATCTCATCGAGCGCTTCGCGGAGAACGGATTCCCGCACGGGATCGGTCTGCATCAAGACCGGCACGGACTCGCCGTCCCCGCCCTGCCCGCTCTGGCTCACGGATTCGATGCCAATATTGTGGTCGCCGAGAATCCCCGAGATGTGTGCCAGCGCGCCCGGGCGATCCAACGCCGAAAAGCGCAGATACGCGCGCCCTACGATGTCGTCGAGCGGCAGGATCGGCCGAGGACTCAACTCGTGCGGCAGATAGGAGAGCGGAGCGACGCGGCCCGCGGCTCCGCGCCGCACTTCGCGCGCGATTTCGATCAGATCGCCGACCACCGCACTCGCGGTCGGCAATTCGCCCGCACCCGCGCCGTAGAAGAGTGTCGGACCCACCGCATCCCCACAGACCGCGACGGCATTCATGGCACCGTCCACATTCGCGAGCAGACTCGTTTTTGGAATCAGGGTCGGATGAACCCGCGCCTCGATCGACTCCTCTCCGTCGGGCCCCCGATGCGCCTTCGCGATGCCGAGCAACTTGATCCGGTAGCCAAACTCCGCTGCCGCCGCGAAGTCGACCGGCGTGAGCCCGCGAATCCCCTCGGTCGAGATGTCCTTGTAGGTGAGATCTGCACCGAAGGCCATTGCGACGAGCAGGGTGAGCTTGTGGGCCGCATCCACACCGTCGAGGTCGAAGCTCGGATCCGCCTCGGCGTAGCCGAGTTCCTGGGCGCGTTTGACGACGACGTCGAAATCTTCACCCGTCGCTTCCATTTGCGTCAGCACGTAATTCGTCGTGCCGTTCATGATCCCGTAAACGCTCTCGATGTGATTGGCGGCGAGCCCCTCACGCAGGGAGCGAAGAATCGGAATGCCGCCGGCCACGCTCGCCTCGAAAGCGACATCGACACCTCGTTTGCGGGCGGCGTCGAAGATCTCTTTGCCGTGCAGCGCGAGCAGCGCCTTGTTGGCGGTGACCACGTGCTTGCCGGCTTCGATCGAGCGCAGGATCATCTGCTTCGCGACGTCGTAGCCGCCAATCAACTCGATCACGATGTCGACCGCCGGATCCTCGATCAGCGAGTCGGAATCGGAGTCGAAGCGAACGTCCCCGAGGTCGACGCCGCGATCCGTCTCCAGATCGAGATCGACCACGCGAACCAGCCGCAGCGGAAAGCCGAGCCGCCGCTCGATCACGTCCGCGTTGCGCTGTAATACCTTGACGACGCCGGTCCCAATGGTCCCGAAACCGATCACACCAATGCCTACTGCTTTCTCTTTGGCCACTGCACTACTCCCAGTACTTCGGTTTCACCATCGAAGAGAAGACCCGCCAAACCGCCGAAGCTCCGCGGCGTCCGGCCTAATTGTGCAAGATTATTGAAGAATTCGGCCGCGGGCAAGCAACGGGCCGTCACCCCGGCGAGGCGTCTGGAAGCCTGCGCCCCAGGCCCGCGAGCAGCGCCGCGACCAGCAGCGCGCCGCACGCGAGCGCGAGCGGAAAGCTCCACCAGCCGAGCAGCACGGAGGGCAGATAACCGCATGTCACCGCCACGGCCGCGGTGACGAACGCGTAAGGGGCCTGTGTGCGCACGTGATCCAGGTGATCGCAGCCGCTGGCCACGGACGAAAGCACCGTGGTATCCGAAATCGGCGAACAGTGGTCGCCGAAAATCGCGCCATCGAGCACGGCCCCGATCGAGATGGCCACCATGCCGACCACCCCGAGTTGCGTCTGGTCGCCGAGCGAGGCCGCCAGCGCGACCACATTGGGCAATAGGATCGACATCGTCGACCACGAAGAGCCGGTCGCGAAAGACACCGCGGAAGCCACCGCGAAGAGCAGCAACGGCAACAAGACCGGCGGCAACCAGCCCGATAACAGAGCAACCAGATAATCGGCGGTCGCGAGATCGCGGCAGATTGCGCCGATCATCCAGGCTTGGAATAACAAGACGACCGCAAAACCCAGCGCGCTGGCACCGCCGAAGCCGGCGTTTCGAATCTCGCTGAGACCCAGATGCGGGCGCTCGGTCGCACGCCCCCAGTGCGAAACCATGAAGCCGGCCGAGCAGGAGATCGCTGCGAAGACAAATACAAAACCCAGGAAGCCCGCGAGCGATTCGCCGACCGCGGGGCCCAACGCAGCTGCCACGGGATTGCCGACGAATTCCAGCACGCTCGCAGCCAGCACCCCCAGTGCAGCCCCAGCGCGCAACGCTCGCGATCCCGCCAGGTAAACGGCGAGCAACAAGCCCGAGCACGCGCCAAAGAAGATCGGTGTGGCACCACCACCGGTGAGGATCACACCGCCGATTCCCTCCAGGGTCCAGAGTGCGGACGGGCTTTGCCGGAACAGCGCAACGCCTCCGCCATCGACGAAGATCCGCGCTGTGGTCATCAGCAAGGTCAGTGCGATCGGCCCCACCGCGAGGCGCCAATCGCGGCGCATCTGCGGTGCGGGCTGCATCGTCGAGAGGCGCTCCGAGACCGCGGGCCGACTGCCCGGTGCCACCAACAAGCCCTCGCGCCGCGCGCGTCTCTCGGCGCGCGCCATCGGGCCGAAGTCCCGCCCGCTCGCGATCGTCGCGGCCACGAAGACCAGCGTCAGGATGCAGTAGTAGCGAAATGGCAGCGCGCGCAAGAAAAACGCATAGCCACTCTCGCTGATGCCGACTTCGGGCAATTGTGCGCTGAAGACCGACACCTCGAATGCGATCCAGGTCGAGAGCAGCGAGATTCCCGCGATCGGCGCGGCGGTGCTGTCGACGATGTAGGCGAGCTTCTCGCGCGAAATCCGCAGGCGGTCGGTCAGCGGGCGCATCGTCGTCCCCACCAACATGCAGTTCGCGTAGTCGTCGAAGAAGATCAGCAACCCCATCCCCCAGGTGACGAAGAGCGCCGAGCGCACACTTCGCACCAGGGCCGCGCCGCGCTCCACGAGCCCTTGCACACCGCCGGCACGCGTGATCACGCCGATCATCGCAATCAGCGCGACGATGAAGCCGATGATCTCCGCACGGAATGTGTCGAGGAGTTGCGCGCGAAAGTAGACGGCAAAGACGTCCCAGAAGCCGAGCATGATTGCACCCGCAATGCTCGATCCGCGTTCGAGCAGGAGGATCACCGCACCCGAGTAGATGCCCACGAAGAGCGCGAGCAGCGTGCGTCGCAGAGCGAGCGCGATTGCGATCGCGAGCAGCGGGGGAAGCAACGCCCCACGCCCGGGCAACGCGCGGCCCGGCGTGCGCTCGACCTCGAGCACGCGGTCGCCGTCGGTGAGGCGCGCAGCCATCGACACGCGCCCGTCGGCCGAGCGCAGATCCAGCGCGAGCCTCAGCTGCGCGGCATCGCCGGTCACGAGGCGCACGCGGGGCTGACCCGCGCGGCGCGACTCGCTGTAGCGATTCAGCTGTGCGGAGACAGCCCGCGCAAACGCCGGATTCCACGCCGAGACGCCATCCAGCTGAACGCTCGCGGCGACCGTGGGCTCGCGCGCATCCACCAACAGAAGATCGAGGGACCGAAACAGCGAGGTCGAAGGATCGGCGGCTGGACCCGAATCCGGAAACGCCTGCGCGAGGTCATCGCCGAGCAGATGCCCGACGGCGAGCGCGACCAGCGCGCCGCGGTCCGCCGTCGGCGCGAGCAACGCGAGCGAGAAAAACAGGGCCAACAGCGGCGCGATCAGCGCTTTGGCGCGCCGCGGTTCGACCAACGCTCGGCCGGAATCACCCGCCAGCGCAGCCTCCTTCAGGGCCCAGCGTGCATCACCGCCCCAGGTTCTTCAGAGCCCTACCCGAGGAACGGAATGATCAGCAATGCGACTACGTTGATCAGCTTGAGCATCGGATTGATGGCCGGCCCAGCGGTGTCCTTGTAGGGATCGCCGACGGTGTCACCGGTGATGGCGGCCTTGTGGGCGTCCGAACCCTTGCCGCCGTACTGGCCCATCTCGATCAGCTTCTTCGCGTTGTCCCAGGCCGCACCGCCCGTGGTCATCGAAAGCGCCACACAGACACCCGTGGCGATCGATCCGATCAGCAGTCCGCCGAGCGCCGCGGGCCCGAGCAGCCAGCCGACCAGAATCGGAATCACCACGGGAATCAACGCGGGTGCGATCATCTGGCGCAGAGCTTCCTGGGTCACGATGTCCACGCAGGTGCGGTAGTCGGGCTTGCCGGTGCCCTCCATGATGCCGGGGATCTCGCGGAACTGTCGGCGCACTTCTTCGACGACCTTGCCGCCCGCGATGCTGACCGCGTTCATCGCGAGCGATGCGAAGATGAACGGGATCATCGAGCCGATGAACAGGCCCGCGAGCACCTCCGTGTTCGAGAGATCGAAATCCGCTTCGATGCCCATCACCCGGAGATCCGCGATGTAGGTTGCGAAGAGCACGACCGCCGCGAGCCCCGCGGACGCGATCGCGTAGCCCTTGGTGACCGCCTTCGTGGTGTTGCCGAATGCGTCAAGGGGGTCGGTGACGTTGCGCACCTCGTCCCCGAGTTCGGCCATCTCAGCGATGCCTCCAGCGTTGTCGGTGATCGGCCCGTAGGCGTCGATCGAGACGACGATACCTGCGAGCGAGAGCATGCTCATCGCCGCGATGGCGACGCCGTAGACACCCGAGAGCCCATAGGTGGTTGTGATCGCCGCGACGATCACGAGCACCGGCCAGACCGTCGCCTGCATGCCGACCGCGAGGCCGCTGATCACGTTGGTGCCGTGACCGCCTTCGCTCGCCTTGGCGATCCGGTCGACGAACCTCGACCCATCCCCCGTGTAGACGTCGGTGATCCACATCATCGCGGCCGTGACCACGCCGCCGATCAACGCGCAGAACCAGAGGCTGACCCCGCCGAGCTCAACGCCTTGCGCATCCATGCTGGGAAATTTGTCGGAGACGTTGATGACGATGTTCGAGACGAACAGCAGTCCCATCATCACAGCCGTTGCGATGCCGAGCCCGAGGTACATCGCGCGCATCACGCCGGGTTGCTGGCCGGCCATCGGCTCTTCGATCTTCACGAAGCGCAGCGAAACGAGGGTTCCGATGATGCCCGCCGCACCCACCAGCAGCGGGTAGAGGAACATGGTCTCGTTACCCGGGAAGATGATGTGAGCGAGCAGCATCGCGGCGGCCGCTGTCACGCAGAAGGTCTCGAAAAGGTCGGCCGCCATTCCCGCGCAGTCGCCGACGTTGTCGCCGACATTGTCGGCGATCACCGCCGGGTTGCGGGGGTCGTCTTCGGGAATGTTGGCTTCCACCTTCCCCACCAGGTCGGCGCCGACGTCGGCGCCCTTGGTGAAGATGCCGCCGCCGAGGCGGGCGAAGACCGAGATCAGCGAACCACCGAATGCCAGTCCAATCAGCGCGTCCGGACTGGTGTAACCCTTGGAGTGCATCACCCAGACGACCAGCACCAGCGACAACAGGCCGGATCCGATCACCAACAGCCCCGTCACGGCTCCGCCCTGGAAGGCGAGGTTGAAAGCCGGGCTGAAACCGCTCTTGGCCGCCTGCGCGACGCGCACGTTCGCGCGCACCGAGACGCTCATACCCACGAAGCCGGCCGCCGCACTCGCGAGCGCGCCGAGCGCGAATCCGCCCGCGTACCACCAGCCGAGCACCACGCCGATCAAGAGGAAGATGGGCACGCCGACCATCGCCACCGTGCGGTACTGGCGATTCAGGAACGCGGACGCGCCCGCGCGGATCGCAGCCGCGATTTCATCTGCGCGTTGCGTCGAAGTGGGTGCCGAGATGACGGCGCGGTAGAGCCAGGCGCCCATCACGAGCGCGAGGATCGAAGCCACGAAGGCGATCAGAACCATTGGGTTTTGTCTCCATGAGCGGACTCGCGACGTCGGCACCGCGCCGAAAAGCGGCGCTGGGTGTCGGGGGCGTCCCCGGGGGGTGCACGAAGCAAGTCAATATTGGGGCAGATCGGGCGGCGGGAAACTAGACGCCCACACCCCGATCGTCCAGTACCTATTGGCGTTTTTGGCCGGTTGGCGCTGGCTGGCGGCACCTCGCAGCCGTGCGTGGGAGCGACCCCAGTCCGAAGCGGAGACCCGGCCTCAGCGCTCTCGGCGCTCGTGGACGTAGATGCACGGCACCCAGCGATCCCGCCTGATCAGGAAGCTGTCGCGGACGATCACGCGGCATTGGGTCTGGTTGGTCGAGACCTCGACCAGCATGCCCTTGCCGGACCAGACTTCCATGGCCCCGTAGTCGACGAAGACCGGGGTTCCCTTGTTCCCGATGCAACCTGAGGTGCCGAGCAAGCAGGCCCCGATCGCGATCGAGGTTCGAAGAAATCGGGCGTTCATAGGGGTGGAATCGGTGCGCGCCGGGCCCAACTGAAGCCGGCCGCCAGCTCGGATTTCCGAGGTCCCGCCACACCCGACCCAAGGCAGCCCGCCAACCCGAATCCGTGAGTTTTCGCCTTACCCAACCGTGATTTTTTCCTCACCCGATAAAGCGGCTCCACCGGCCCGAATCCTCGAAATCACGTCGAGCAGGGCTCGAAACCGGCAGGCACAGCAGGCGGGCCGCCTCCTCGCGAAAACATTGCAAGTAGCGCGCTTCGTACCAGACACCGCGAGTCCCGCGCTGTATCCTCCTAGCCCTATTAGATCCACACACCATCACTCCGAGGAGCTAGCAATGCGGAAGATCATGATCATGGGCGTGGGAGCCCAAGGAAGCACCATCGCGAAACGGGCGCAGGAAGAGCCGTCCGTCGACGAGATCGTCTGCGCGGACTACGACATGCGCGCAGCCCAAGAACTCGAGAAGTCGCTCTCGAAGGCGAAGGCCGTCCAGGTCGACGCGAGCAAAACCGAGAACATCGCCGCGGTCGCGAAAGGCTGCGAACTGATCGTCAACGGCCTGCCGCCGGATTTCAACATGAACGTGATGGACGCGGCACTCGAGGCGGGTGCGAATTACCTCGACATGGCGTCGTGCGCCGATGAGAACGACGACTGGATCAACGGCGTGCGAATGACACTCGCGAAGGGCGAAGCCTTCAAGAAGGCGGGCCTGACCGCGTTGATCGACTGCGGTTCTGCGCCGGGCATCGCGAACGTCGTCACACGCGAGGCCTGCGATCTGTTCGACAGCGTCGAAACGATCGACATCAACGTCTACGAAGGCATCGAGACGAATCAATTCATCCCGTTCTGGTGGTCGCCGGATACGGCCTTCCAGGACATGGCCGACGAACCGGTCGTCTACGAAAACGGCGAATTCAAGAAGGTACCGCCGTTCAACCGCCCCGAGTGGGTTGACTTCCGCGGACTCGGCAAGCGCCTGATGTGCGACCACCACCACGAAGAGACCGCGACGATGGGTCTGCTCGCCGACGAGTACTTGAAGGGCGCGCAGAACATCTACTTCCGCTACGGCGGACCGGGCTGTGATCTCGCCAAGCGATTCTGGGAGATGGGACTGCTGTCCTCCGAACCCGTCGAAGTCGACGGTGCCAAGATCGTGCCGATGCGGCTGATCAACAAGCTCGCCCCGCCCGCACCGAAGTACGAGAAGGAAATCCAGGGAGCGATCGATTCGGGCCTCGTGATCGAAGAAGGCGTCATGCTGATTCGGGTCGACGGCATCAAGGACGGCGAGAAAGTGCGCGTCGACACCTACGTGAACACACCCGGCCTGATCGAGTCATTCAAGAAGGCCCGCATCAGCCACGAGGCCTACTTTACGGGCCAGTGCGGATGGCTCTTCACGAAGATGCTCCTCAAGGGGGAAGTCACCCAGAAGGGCGTGTTCCCGCCCGAGGTACTCGAAGCCGAGCCGCGCGCCTATTTCCTGAAGGAAGCCGCAAAGCTCGACATTACGGTGGACCAGTACATCGAGCGACGCCTGTTCTAGACGCGAGGAAGAAGGCGGGGACGTTGTTGAATAGTTGAACAAAGCCCCGCCCTGGACAAAAACGAAAAGCGCGCCTCTCAAAGCTGGGATGCTTCGAGAAGCGCGCTTTGTCGTCGGAGCGCACGATTCGCGCGCCCGACTGCGAGCGCCTTACTGAAATGAGCAGTCGAACAGCGCTTCGATTGCGTCGCGCCCATTCGACTCGATGAAGCGCGTGCCCGTGCCCGTGAAGTGCGGGTGGGTGATGACCGGCGCGGGATCGGGCTCCCAGCTCTCACCCGTCCAGTGAAACCAACCGTTCTGCTCCTGATCGAAGACGTAGAGCGGCTTGTTGCAGAGCTTCGCGAACTCGGCCCCCCAACCCGTTCCACCCTTGACGGTGCCATCGTCGAGGATCTTGCCGATCACATAGATCTCCTGGCCGCTATTGACCTGATGCCAGATGCTCTGCAGCACCTTCTTGAATAGCCGTGTGTCGGCATAGTGGCGGTGCATCAGCTTGCTCACGTAGGCGAGACTCACATCGCCGTGAATCAGTTCCTCGTGGGTCAGCACGCGGATCCCGCGGCCGCGCGCGTCCTTGTGCCCCTCGAAGGTGAAATTGACCTCGTCGATACCGCGCCGCTCTGCGGCCGCCCCGAACTCGGACTCCGCACCATTTGCGGCGCCACTGAACAACACGCATTCCTCTACCTTCATCACTACCTCCTGGGGCCCTTGGGACACGGTCCGACTGCAAGGCGTCTGCCGCCGCGGCCCGATCACGCTGCCACGCCATTGTCACGCGCCCGCCGCCGCGGATCAAGCCACTCCCCGCAGGTAGGGACGTTTTAGGGGGCGGTGGCCGGTTGGCCGATGTGGCTGTCGAGGAACGAGCCGATCCGATCGAGCATGTCCACGCGATAGCCGTTGCGGCGGATCGAGTGTTCGACGTCCTCGTACTCGATGAACTCCACCGACTTCTTGGCGCGCTTGAGCGCTTTGGCCATCTTCTT
>PVMK01120047.1_pt1 | contig 51186 bp, 50 predicted proteins | sample 1853481 | NCBI WGS metagenome assembly PVMK01 (sample SAMN08533507, study PRJNA380276) | Marine sediment metagenome, whole genome shotgun sequencing project.
GGCTGTTGCTGGAGCCGCCCCCGGGGACAAAAACTCACTCAGGTTAGTTCGTCCAGGAGTTTCTTTGCGGCCTGTAAATCCGCCGTATCAAAGCCTTCGGTGAACCAACCGTAAACGGGCGCCAGTAAATCATGGGCTTCGCCATTCTTGCCTTGCTGGCTCCAAAGCCGTGCCAGGCTGCCGGCGGCGCGCAGTTCAAGGGACTTTGCGTCCTGGGCCCGCGCAGTTTCAAGGGCCTGCTTGAAACAGCCTTCGGCGTCAGCCTGCCGGCTATCGCTGGCAAGCAGGAGCTCCCCCCTGATCCGCAATATTTCAGCGCTGAAATATTCTTCTCCGGTTTCCTCAACCATATGCTGGGCCTGGTTGACTATTTCCATGCCGGCGTCGATATCGCCATTGCGAAGATGCAGCTCGGCCAACAGGGTGTGGTGATAAGGTGCCTGGAAGCGGGCCCCGGTCGCGGCATAGGCCGCCAATGCTTCCGTGATTTCCGGGCCTTGATCGCCGCCGCCATGCAGCGCTGCTTGTGCCGCACCGTACATGATCCGTGCTACCGCGACCACCATCGACAGGCCATGCTCCCTGGCCGTGTCGACCGCGAGCTCCGCGAGGGCCGATACCCCCTGCCAGTCGCCGCAGAATTGCTTAACCACGGCACACCAATAGAGCGCGCGGCAGCGAGTATAACTATGTTGAGAAATCTCAATCGACGCCAGAGCCAGCTGGCTGCCTTTCATCGCGGCTTCCGGGTATCCCAATAACCAGGTGCACCAGGCCCCGTAAACGTATCCTCCCGCCGTCATATCAAGCCCATAAAGCAGTGTGTTTGCACTAGTTTCCTCGGCACTGACGGTTTCGGAAATTTTTATGGCGGCATCAAAATAATCCCGGGCATCGAGCAGGTTACCGACGTGCATATGGGATACGGCCGACATTAAATTGGCAGACAATTTCACGTGGGCGTCATCGGTTCGCGCTACAAGATTTTGCATTTCGTGAGCCATTTCCATAGCCGTAGCATGTTTACCGCGGGTCGCGGCGCTGACCCAGACACCGAACAGCACAGGATAGATCGTGTCATCCTGGACGATGGCGCAAAGCTGCCTGGCCCGATCGTAAGCCTCGGCGGTTTCGGTTGCGCCATAGCCCTTGGTCGCCATTAAAGCAGTGCCCAGCAGACGCTGCATGGCAAGTTCCTCACTGGCTTTTTCGTCGCCTTCAGGCAGCAGAGCCAGGCCTTTGTTCAAATGCCCAATGGCCTCGTGGTTGGCGGAGCGTTGCAGGGCCAATTGCCCAGCCTTTATCCAGTTATCGATCGCCATGCCAGTGTTGCCGGCTTCGGAATAATGATGCGCGAGCACTTCAGGATGGGTGTCCACGGATTCAGCAAACTGGTTCGACAGCACCGCCGCTACCTGCGCGTGATATTGCTGGCGGGTGCGCTTCAGTAGTGACTGATAAGCGGCATCCTGGATCAATGCGTGTTTAAACATGTACTTCGCACGCGGCGGCCGACCGCGCTGGTACAGAAGCTCCGCCTCGACCAGGTGTCCGAGACCGTCGCGCAGGGCGGTTTCCTCGATTGCGCTCACCGCATTCAACATATCATAGGGGAACTCACGGCCGATTACCGCGGCGAGCTGGGCCACTTCGCGCACCGTCGGGACTTTGTCGAGCCTGGCCATCAGCGAATCCTGCAGGGTCGCGGGAATCGAAAGGTCGTTGAACGATCCAGTCAGTCCGTAACTTTCGTCGGTTTCAGTGAGCGACGAGGAGGCTAAAATAGCCTGGGTCAGCTCGCCGACATAAAGCGGCACGCCGTCACCGCGGTCGACGATATGATCCACTACTTCTGTCGGCAACCTCTTGCCGCCGGTCAACTGTCCGATCATAACTTCGATTTCCGGTCGTTCAAGCCGATTCAGGGTTAACGGTACTATGTGGGAACGGGACGACCAGGTCGGCACGAACTCCGGCCGGAAGGTGAGTGCATTCAGGACCGGGGCAGTGGGACACTGCTCGATCATCATTTCCAGCAGTTCCAGTGTCGTTGGGTCAGCCCAGTGTATGTCCTCCCAAACCGCTAACACGGGATTTCGCTCGGCCTCTTCCAGCAACCATGCCAGAACCGCATCCAGGGTCGCGAGACGTTGTTGCGGCGGTGTAAAATTCAATGGCGGATAGCGATCTTGCGGCAGTGGCATGGCGTATAAGGCAGCAATCACGGGAATGGTTTCTTCAGACGAGAACTGATAACCGGACAATACGGTTTCCATTTTAACAAGTTTGGTGTTGGCATCATCTTCGCCAGCCCAACCCATAGCGCGCCGCAATTGTGCGATGACCGGGTAAAGGGCGCTGTTGGTGTGATGCGGCGAGCAGCGCATTGTAATGCGAGTAGCTTCTTCCTTATGGGCTTCGGCAGAGATTGCTTCGATTAGCCTCGACTTGCCGATGCCCGCCTCGCCCGTGATCGAAATGACCTGGCCGGAGCCGTCTTTGCTTTGCTGCCAGGCGCGAAGCAACAGGCCTAATTCTTCTTGCCGACCTACCAGTGGCAGCGCTTTCACTGCCGCTCCTTTTTCGTCGTCGAATTCATTGTCCTGTTCGCGGATCACTTGCCAGGCAACGGTTGCTTCTTCGATCCCTTTCAGTTCCTGCCTGCCGAGGTCGAGATATTCAAAACCATCGCCGGCTAACTGTTTGGTCAGGTCGGAAATCACCATGCCATTGGTGGGCGCCAATCCCTGCAGCCGAGCCGCCAGATTGGGAGTTTCGCCGACAACTGTCAATTCCTGAGCCGCGCCTTCACCAATACTTTCGCCAACCACCACCATACCAGTGGCGATGCCGATGCGTACGGCGAGTTCGGATTGCGAATCCCCGGCGATTTCTAATTTCAGGCCTGACACCGCTTCTATCAATCCCAGCCCCGCCAGTATTGCCCGTTCGGCATCTTTTTCCTGGGCTTGCGGATAGCCGAAGTAGATGAGGATGCCATCTCCCATGAATTTTGCGATGAAGCCGTCAAACGGCTGGACCACCCGGGCACAGGTATCCTGGTAAGCGCGAAGTACATCCTGCATATCTTCGGGATCAATCCTGGTCGAGAGTGCAGTGGAGCCGACAAGATCGCAAAACATCACGGTCAGCTGACGCCGTTCGCCCGATGCGTTGGCCGTTGCGTTCGTTGGCAACGACGTTTGTGTTGACTGGGGGGGTACACCATCATCCGCGGGTATGCTCTCGGCACTGGCATCAGAAGAATTAGCTGCCAAAGAGGTGATGGCGCGCAGTAGTTTCTTGCGGTGCCCCATTGATATGATGCCCAGTTTTTCAAGGTCGTCGTCACCCAGGTCGGTGACGAGATCGAGGTCGAGGTCGTTATCTTCAAACAAGTCGGCATAGCGACCCAGGCCTAACCCTTCCAGCCATTCACGCATCGATTCCACTATCGTCACCTCCAGCACCAAAGACAAGAATTGTAAAACACAGGGTCATCTGGATGAAACGCATTATTCGAGGTGAGCCGTAACTGGAAAAGGCCCAATGTGGAACGACAATCCGGCAGATTCAGAATGGTTGAAGCCATTTGCTTTTGCGAGTGGTTAAAACTTTAGGGTTTATTCGGATATTGCACCAAAGCCCCTGTGCCATGTCCAGAAGATGCGCTTGTGAGTCACCGACAGGTTAAGCTTCAGTGGATTACTGAACGAGCGCTGTGAGTATATCTGAAGTAATAAATGTCGACTACTTATTTTCCGGAGCTGCCAGTTCAAAATTCAAGACCCTCAATCCGCTTTTGACTATGCGCGCAGGATTTCTCGGACAACGATACCGTTTGATTGACGCGTTTCTATCCGTTTCTCTCTGAGGGCATGTCCTTTATACTTCTTGTACCTACAAGTTGTGGCATTCCCCCAGGGAGAACCAGTAATGAGCGATGTGATCAGCAGCAAACTCCCACAACGGGAGATTCCGGAAGTTTCGGTTACAAGGTATGTCATGAGACACGCGGACCGGCTGGCCGATCGCCCCGCCTTGATCGATGGATCTGATGGCCGCACACTGACTTACGCACAGCTGAGCGACGGCATCCGCCGGCTCGCCGGCGGCCTTGAGGCCCGCGGATTCGGCAAGGGGGACGTGCTGGCGATCTTTTCCCCTAACATACCCGAGTACGCCGTCGTTTTTCACGGAGTGGTGCTGGCCGGCGGAACTGTCACTACCATCAACCCCACCTACACCCCCCGAGAGCTGACTCACCAACTGAACGACGCCAGCGCCCGCTATGTGTTTACAGTCCCCGCAGCGTTGCCAACGGTACTGGAAGTCCAGGCCGACACCGCGGTCGAAGAAGTGTTCGTGCTGGGCGATGCGCAGGACCTGTCCGCTACGTCACTAAACGCACTTTACGGTGAGCCGATGAGCGATGACGCGGCCCCTTCGCTGGCTCTCCATGACGACATTGCTGTGCTGCCTTATTCCAGCGGGACTACCGGGCTGTCCAAGGGTGTGATGCTGACCCACTACAATCTGGTGGCCAATCTGGTGCAGCTGGAACTGCTCGAACTGCAGGAGAATCAGTGTGTGGTCGCGGCGCTGCCCTTCTTCCACATCTATGGCATGCAGCTTTTGATGAACTGCATGCTGGCGGCCGGTGGCACGGTAATCACGATGGCGCGCTTCGACCTGGAGCTGTTTTTACTGTTACACCAACGCTACAAGGTAACCCAGGCATTTGTAGTGCCGCCGATGCTGCTGGCGATGGCGCGCGCACCCGTTGTCGACGATTATGATTTGTCTGCGCTGGAAAAAATCTTCTGCGCGGCCGCACCACTGGGAGTCGAACAGGAGGCCGAAGCTGCATCCCGACTGGACTGCCTGGTGGTCCAGGGATACGGCCTGACCGAGACCAGCCCGGTAACCCATTTGCCGATCCCCGGCGATGTCCTGCCTGCCGGCTCAATCGGCGTTGCCCTGTGCAATATCGAGTGTCGTGTGGTCGACCCGGAGTCCGGCAGTGATCTGGGCCCAAATGAGCGCGGCGAGCTCTGGGTCCGTGGCCCGAATGTGATGAAGGGGTATCTGGGTGCGCCAGAGGCGACTGCGGCAACGATCGATGACGATGGATGGCTGCGTACCGGGGATATCGTCACTGCAGATGCTGAGGGTTACTTTTTTGTCGTCGACCGTCTCAAGGAATTGATCAAGTACAAGGGGTTCCAGGTGGCGCCAGCGGAATTGGAGGGCTTGTTGCTGACCCATCCGGCCGTCGCCGACGCGGCAGTGGTGCCGTTGCCTGACGATGAGGCCGGCGAGGTCCCAAAGGCATTTGTGGTGTTGAAGCCCGACACGGACACCAGCGCAGTGACTCCACAGTCACTGATGGATTTCGTGGCGAGTGAGGTTTCTCACTTCAAACAGATCCGTCAAGTGGAGTTTATCGATGCCGTACCCAAGTCGCCTTCCGGCAAGATCCTGCGCCGTCTGTTGCGTGATCGGGCCTAGTACGCCCGAAGCGAGTAGACAAAGAGCCAGGATTCGATTTCGTTGCAGCAGGACTTTTGCCAACGGCGGGTGACGGCTGGGCGCATGGCACAAACGAATCAGGGAAATATTCGTTTTACCCTCAAAACTCCCGGGCAGTTTTTGGCCAGAGCGGTGGTTTTGACGCCACAGGAATTTGGGTTGCTTTATACTCAAAACATTCGTTATGTGGTGAGATAGTTATGCCGAATCGGTGGGTCATATTGTTGGTGCTCACACTTGCCCGCACTACCATGGGGTTTCAGTTTCAAGCGCTCTCCTCGATTAGCCCGGCATTGATCGCTGAGACCACTATCAGTTACACCGCACTTGGTATACTGATTGGAGCCTACATGTTACCGGGGGTATTTATCGCGATCCCGGGTGGTTGGTTTGGGAAGCGATTTGGTGACAAACGGGTTGTACTGGCTGGACTGACTATGATGACGGCAGGCGGGGCGGTGTTGGTACTGTCAGATAGTTATGGGGTCATGTTTGCAGGCCGTCTTGTTTCCGGGGTCGGTGCTGTGCTGCTCAACGTATTGGTCACCAAAATGGTGACCGACTGGTTTGCCGGGCAGCGTATCGTAACTTCCATGGGCATATTGATTTCGAGTTGGCCGTTGGGAATCGCCATAGCATTGTTGACGATGCCCCTGGTCACCGAATCAGCAGGACTTGTGTGGGCTTTCACTCTGCCAGTTGTTGCCTGTGCCGTGGCTTTACTCCTTGTTTCTGTGATGTATAGCAGCCCGAACGAACAGGCAGGTGAGACTTTATCGCACACCAAACCTGTTCGAAACCTTACGCCTTACGAGTTCTGGGGAGTGGTGCTGAGTGGGGCTATCTGGTGTTTATACAACGTGGCGTTTATTCTGCCGCTAATTTTTGGCCCGGAATTTCTTACCTCGAGAGGAACGGGGCTTGCAGCAGCCGGGGCCATCGTCAGCCTGACAAGCTGGTTAATCATTCCGGCGCTACCCCTGGGCGCTTGGTTTGCTGAGCGCATTGAACGACCCGTGACCATCCTGGTAGTGAGTTTTGCCGCCCCTGCCATCATTCTCTTGTTAATACCGATTACTTCCTCACATGTCGTGATGTTCGCAATTCTGGGGTTAACCTTTGGACCAGCGGGTGGACTCATCATGGCGTTGCCCGCCAAGGTGCTTCGTGAAGAGAACCGCGCTGTGGGCATAGGTATCTTCTATACCGTCTATTACGCGGGGATGGGAATATTTCCAGCGATATCTGGTTACATCCGTGATGCTAGTGGAAATCCGGCTGCCCCGCTTTGGTTCGCAGGTATAATACTTATTGTAGCTATGTTGGTATTACTCGGTTTTACCATTTTTGTCAGACGCAACCAGGCAAGCGAGTTGGCTCTATAGTTCTCCATGTCTCTTTTTGGGTTCGTTAACGGCCGCACTGATAAAAACGGCAACGTCAACAAGCGCAGTATGTAACAGAAGTTTTTCGGAGGCCAAAAAATGGCCGGTTTGGATGAATGGCAGGGTGTTCGAATTATTGTTGTACAGCAATTCGTGCAGAATAGAAGCTCATGTCAAATCCTGTTTCACTATTCCCTCGCCGGGATCGGAACTATGGTCTGACGAAGGCTGAATTAATTACTGCGATAGTCCCTGAACTTCTCCAGCACGGTCTCCATTTCATCGTCATCCAGCAGGTTTGGCTCTGCGATTTGCAATGTATTCCAGTAAAGCGACGACAGATTCTCTACTTCCCAGGCCAGCTCATAGGCCGTAACCAGGGATGTGTGCCAGGCGATCTGGCCATGGTTGCCCAGCAGGCAGGCCTTGCGGTCTTGCAGGGCTTGCACCGCCAGTTCGGCGAGTCGGTCGCTGCCGAAGGTTGCATACTCGCTGCAGCGAATACTGTTGCCTCCAGCCATGGCGACCATATAGTGAAACGCGGGGATGGATCGCCCCAGGCAGGCCAGTGTGGTGGCAAATTTTGAATGGCTGTGGATCACAGCAGCGGCATCGGCAAAACTGCGGTAAATGGCTGCGTGCAATGGCCATTCGGAAGAGGGCCGCCGCTGGCCTGAAGCCCGGTTTCCGGTTTCATCGAGCTGGACGATATCGCCCGGCTTCATTTTGTCGTAGGCCAGTGCTGAAGGCGTGATCAGCATGCCATTGTCGTTGCGCACCGAGATATTTCCAGAGCGCCCGGGAGATAGGCCGCTGGTTGCCAATTTCCTGGCGAAGTCGACGATTTCCTGCCTCGCTGGATTAGCACTCATTGCCATTAATCTCGGGAAAAAGCTTCCGCAGTCCCTGCTCGCTGGCATCGGTAATGCCCCTTTCGGTAATCAGCCCGGTCACCAGGCTGGCCGGAGTCACATCAAAAGCGGGATTCAACGCATTACTCCCCGACGGAGAAATCCTGACTCTTGACAGACCGCCCCTGTCATCGAGCCCGTGAACGTGAGTGACTTCTTCCGCATCACGATTTTCGATGGGAATATCCTTGCCACTGTCAGCAGTCCAGTCCAGGGTTGATGAAGGCAATGCAACATAAAAAGGGATGTCATTGTCCCGCGCAGCCAGGGCCTTGAGATAGGTGCCGATTTTGTTGGCCACATCGCCGTTACGCGCGGTACGATCGGTGCCGGTAATCACCATATCGACCTGCCCCCGCTGCATAAGATGACCGCCCGCGTTGTCGGCGATCAATGTGTGCGGAATTTTCTGATGCCCCAATTCATAACAGGTGAGCGCAGCGCCCTGGTTACGAGGCCGGGTTTCGTCAACCCAGACATGAACCGGGATTTCCGCAATACGGGCCTGGTAGATTGGAGAGGTGGCCGTTCCCCAGTCCAGCGTTGCCAGCCAGCCCGCATTGCAGTGGGTCAGTATATTTACCGGACGACCCGGGTTGATACGATGCAGGCTAGCGATAATCTCCAGGCCGTGCTCGCCAATTAAGCGGCAGGTATCGACATCTTCATCGCAGATTCGGTCGGCTTCGGCGAAGGCTGCCGCAGCGCGCTTGTTTTCGGGTTGTGGCTGGACCAGACCCCGAATTCGTTGCAGTGCCCATTTCAGGTTTATGGCAGTCGGCCGGGTTGCGAGTATTCGCTCGCAGGCATTTTCGATGGCAGTGTCGCCAGGATTTTCGGCAATGGCCAGGGCCAGCCCGTAGGCAGCGGTGGCGCCAATCAGGGGAGCCCCCCGCACCTGCATGGATGAAATAGCGTTGGCGGCGGCTTCCATATTTTCAAGCCGGACAATGACAAACCGGTGCGGCAGTAATGTCTGGTCAATGATAACGACGCCGACATGGTCACGCCATATAGTGCGATAGGGTTTACCGTCTACCAGCACCGAATTTCCAGCACGGTTCCCATAATGCCTGGTGGGGTTGCCACGGTTTAACCGTCGCCTTTATCCAGGTCCTTTCGGGGCAGGCGGGAAACCAGGCTGGAGGTGTCGTAGCGACTGCCACCGGCTGACTGGATTTCGGCATAGAAGCCGTCAATTATTTCAGATACGGGCAGCTCTGAACCGTTACGTTTCGCTTCATCCATGCACAGGCCAAGATCCTTGCGCATCCAGTCCACGGCGAAGCCGAATTCGAATTCGTTATCAAGCATGGTCTGGTGCCGGTTAATCATCTGCCACGATCCTGCCGCACCCTTGGATATGACATCAAATACCTTGAGACCATCCAGGCCAGCGTTGACGCCGAATGCCAGGCCTTCGGAAAGTCCCTGGACCAGGCCAGCGATACAGATCTGGTTAACCATCTTGGTCAACTGCCCGGAGCCGCTTTTTCCCATAAGCAGCGCAGCCTGGGAAAAGCTGTCGATTAACGGTTTGCGCCGGTCAAAAGGCGCCTGGTCCCCACCGATCATGACGGTGAGAATACCGTTTTCCGCGCCCGCCTGGCCGCCGGACACCGGCGCATCGAGAAAGTCGAAGCCGCTGTCTGCCGCTACCTGGTACAGCTCACGGGCGACATTGGCTGATGCAGTGGTGTGGTCTATAAACACCGCTCCCGATTTCATGGACTGGAATGCACCGCCGTCACCCGTGGTTACGCTGCGCAGGTCATCATCATTGCCAACGCAGCAAAATACGAAATCCGCACCGTCGGCTGCCTCTGCCGGCGTTGCCGCAATTCGACCACTGTGCTGATCGACCCAGCCTTGCGCCTTGGCACCGGTTCGGTTATAGACACAGACATCGTAGCCATTGCTGGCAAGATGTCCTGCCATCGGGTATCCCATGACACCGAGGCCCAGGAATGAAACTTTTAGATCGCTCATAGTAAGAAGTTGAATTTTGGATTTGAGGTTGGTTTTGAGAGGGCACTATACCAAATCCCCGCCTGCGCGGGGACAAGCCTATTCGACCCGGCGCATCATGATCATTGCCAGGATCAAAAAGGCGATGACCGGGATGGTGGCGCCGAGCAGCGGCGGCATTTCGTTAGCGAGCACAAAATAGCCGAAACCCCTGTTGGCAACGTAGAACAAGATACCCAGCATTATGCCGATGAACAGGTTCCTGCCCAGTGTGCCTGAACGGACATTGGTGAAAACAAAGGGAACCGCCAGGACCACCATAACCGCGGTTGACAGCGGCAGCATGATCTTGTTCCAGAAGGCAAGCTCATAGGGGTCGGTTTTTTGCTGGTTCTCATTGAGGTGATTGATGTATCGGCTGAGCTGGAGGAAAGAGAGCTGCTCCGGCTTGATCAGGAACACTGAAAGAATTTGCGGAGTGACTCTGGAATCCCATTTTGCAGCCTTTGTTTTGAGGATTTCCGTGTTGCCGTCGGTATCGACCAGGGTTTGCCTGACTCGCTCCAGCAACCAGTAATCACCCTGGAATTGCCCCTTCTCGGAAAAAACCAGGGAGCGCAGCTTGCGATTCTGGTCAAACTCGAACACCTTGAGTTTGAGCAGGGTGAGGTCAGGCAGGACCTCGCCGATATTGACATAGGTCCTGGAATCGCGCATCCACAGGCCGAAATTGGTGTGCTGCTTGATATCTTCCTGGAGAGCCTCCGCGCGGCCACGTTGTGCCTGGGTTTCCGTGTAGGGAGAAACCAGCTCGCCGATAAGAATTGCGACGATCACAAACAGGCCCCCCATTTTCAGGGCGGCAGAAGTAATCTGGAGTATCGATACCCCACTGGCGCGCATGACAATCAACTCTGAATCATTGGCCAGCATCGAAAGCCCGATGATGGTTCCCAGCAATGCCGCCATGGGAAACAGCTCATAAATAATTCTTGGAATAACCAGTATCACATAGGCAATTGCTTCAGGCAGGCCGTAGTTGCCCTTTCCGAGGCTGGACAGCTGGTCGATGAACGTGACGAAAGTAAAAAGACCAAGCAGCACCAGCATGGTGATCAGGGTGTACTGTAATATGATATACCCCAGGTATCTGTCGAGAATTTTCATTATCCTGAAAACCCCGGAATTAGCCGCTGGTTCCGGCTACGGCGCCTGAACATGTAAATTGCGAGGAGAAAAAAGGCCAGGTTCACTACCCACAAAGAGATATGGGGCGGTATCGCTTCGCGCCGAATCAGTGCAACCGTAACACCGAGAATATTGGAATAGACAAAGTAAACCAGCAAGGCCGTGAGCATGCCGGGGAAGCGTGCTTTTCGATAGGTTATGGAAGAAAAGCAGAGCGCAAAAATCATCAATACCGGCAGCATTACAATTTTTGCAAATCTCCAGTGAAATTCAGCTATTGCGCGTGGCAGTGGTTCATCCAGCAGGGAGAACGTGGGGATCGCTTTCACGGGCAGCCTGAGCGCTGTTGAAATTTGTTGTTTGAGACGTACCGCATAGGTTTCAAATTCCACAACAGTGTAGGCTTTGTCGCCGGCATCGCCGCGGTACTGGGTCCCGTTCTTGAGCACCAGGAAATCGTCATTGGTTTTCTCGTCAACGGTTTTATAGGCAACTTCGGCGACCACAACAGCATCGTCTTTTTCGCCGACGTTATAGACAAATACATCCCGGAATGTGTCGGTCTTGGCGTCATAGGACTCGACAAAATAGACGCCCTTTCCGCCCCGGGTTTCGGTAAACACGCCGGGAATTATTCCCGTGGCATCCGAACGGTTGCGATATTTGTGTTCGATTGATTGACCCACTTCTGCCGAAAGCGGCGAGATGTACAGCGAAAATGCACCCACCGCCGTGCCGAGAATCAGGAACAGTATGATGATTGGCTTTATAAACTCTCCCATGCCAATACCGCAGGCGCTGATAACGGTCAGCTCGTTATCGCGAATCCATCGCCCCATGACCAGCAGGATGGAAATATAGACCACCAGCGGTACAATGATATCAAGGTAGGTGATCATCTTCAGCGCCAGCAGGAGAAACACGCTGTTTATAGGAATATCGCCCTCTGCCGCAGCGCTCAGAAAGCCGACCAGGCGGGTCACGAAGAAAATCGAAAATAGTATCGCAGTTACTGCCGCACAGGTCTGCAGGACTTCTCGAATAAAGGCCCGGTGGATAATCATGGTACAGCTGGCGTCCGGGTTTTCAGTTCGATTATCGGGGAGGTTACATCAAACATAACCAGGCATTGCAAATGGCCAATGCCGATTTGTCCGGGGGCCGATTTGTTGGCGGTTGGGGATGTTAGAATCGTCAGGGTATGGGGTTTTAAAGAAACCGATTTTACGTGATTATCTACCAAGAGGTTAATATGGATTTCTCAGCAAAAACATTAAATATTGTTAAACAACCATCCCCTTGCCTGGTTGTCGGCGTGCTTAAGGGAAAGAAGCCGCGGCTTTCAGAATCCGGGGCACAGCTGGACAAGGCCACCGCAGGACAGCTGCGCCGTCTGCTTTCCCAGGGCGATATGAAGGGAGAATGCGGCGCGACTCTCATGCTGTACGAGCCGCGGGGAATCATAGCCCGCAGGATTCTGTTGCTCGGGTTGGGAAGCAGGCAGGAACTATCGGACACCAGCATCCGCAAAGCAACAGCGGCAGCAGTAGAATTGCTGGAAAAATGCAGCATCAAATCGGCGGATTTCACCATTCTTGACTGCGTCAGGGAAACAACCCTGGAAAGACAGGCCCGCAACATTGTCGAGGCCGCCGCGGAAACAGGATATCTCTACCAGGAAACCAAAAGCGGCAGGAAACATAAACGCTCGCTGCGCAAAGTCAACCTGGCAGTTGCCCGCAAAAACCTGGCCAGCGCCAGGGCCGGGGTGACCCGGGGTAGTGCGATTTCAAACGGCATTAATTACACCAAAGATATCTCCAACCTGCCGGGAAATATTTGTACGCCATCGTATCTGGCCCGCCAGGCCCGGGCGCTGCAGAAGTCTCACGGTCTCAAGACCACGGTGCTCGACGAAGCGCAGATGAAGAAACTGAAAATGGGGTCACTTCTATCCGTATCCCGGGGTAGTCGGGAACCAGCCAAACTGATCATCATTGAGCACAAGGGCGGCAAGCGCGGCGAGCAGCCGATTGTCCTGGTCGGAAAGGGGCTTACCTTCGATGCGGGCGGAATTTCGATCAAACCGGCGTCGGCAATGGACGAAATGAAATATGATATGTGCGGCGGCGCGAGTGTATTCGGAACCCTGATAGCTGCAGCTGAAATGGCACTGCCGCTGAACGTGGTGGGTATTGTGCCAAGCAGCGAAAACCTGCCGGACGGGGCGGCCAACAAGCCAGGCGACATCGTTACCAGCATGGCGGGAAAAACTATCGAAATCCTTAATACCGATGCCGAGGGCCGGCTGATTTTGTGCGATGCGCTGACCTTCGCCGAACGATACAAGCCTGCTGCCGTGATAGATATTGCCACCCTTACCGGAGCATGTGTCGTTGCTCTCGGCAGTCACGCCAGCGGATTATTCAGCAATAATGACAAGCTCGCCCGCGAGCTGCTGTCTGCTGGTGAAGCCGCAGGCGACCGGGCGTGGCAATTACCGCTATGGGATGATTATACCCGGCAGCTGAAAAGCAATTTTGCTGATCTTGCCAATATTGGTGGTCGTACTGCCGGAGCGGTGACGGCGGCCTGTTTTCTCAAGCAGTTCACGGAAAACTATGAATGGGCGCACCTCGATGTGGCCGGCACTGCCTGGAACTCGGGTAGATCAAAAGGGGCCACGGGTCGACCCGTGCCGCTGCTGGTGGAATTCCTGCTCGGGCGTATTTCCTGACCCGGCTCACCTCAGCACTTTTTTCATTATCGCCCGTAAACCTGCCTGATGACTGAACAGGTGGATTTTTACATCCTCGAAAATCCTGATATCAGGGAAAAGCACCGCTACGCCTGCCGGATTGTACAAAAAGCCTATGCCCAGGGGCTCAAGGTGTATATTTGTATGGATGATCGCGCTCAATGTGACCACATGGACAGCTTATTGTGGACATTTTCCCAGGGCAGTTTCATCCCGCATGGCGTCAGCGACGGCACGGCGCTCGACTGGGGTGATTTCCCGGTCCAGGTTGGATCTTCCCCGGTCGAGGCCAGTGGCGCAGGCATCCTGGTAAACCTGGGCAACGATGTGCCGGGGGCATACGGCCAGTTCAAAAGAATTGTCGAACTGGTGAGTGGTGATCCGGCAGACAAGACTGGCGGGCGAAGCCGCTTTCGCAGATACCGGGAACAGGGGCTGAAACCCGAAACACACAACATATCATGACCTGAACCTCGCCACCGGCTGCTGAATTTCGTAATCCACAGCTGGTTCATTGCGGGTCGAGTGCGGTACTATCGCGGCACCTGAATTAGAGCCCGGGCAAACCTCTCTTATTACCTGGAAATGACCATAGACAAGTCCTACAACCCCCACGACATTGAATCCCGCTGGTATAACTACTGGGAAGAAAACGGTTATTTTGCTCCCGCCGAAGGGGATGCCGAACCCTACTGCATCATGATTCCTCCTCCCAATGTTACCGGCAGCCTGCATATGGGGCATGCCTTCCAGGACACCATCATGGATGCCCTGATCCGCTACCACCGCATGAAAGGATACAAGACCCTGTGGCAGCCAGGTATGGACCATGCCGGAATTGCCACCCAGATGGTGGTGGAGCGGCTCATCAATAACGAGGGCAAGACACGGCATGACTATGGCCGTGAAAAGTTCGTCGAAAAGGTGTGGCAGTGGAAAGAAGAGTCCGGTGGAGTGATTACCCGGCAACTCAGGCGAATGGGCACTTCGCCGGACTGGGCCCACGAGCGTTTCACCATGGATGAGGGCATGTGCGAGGCTGTCAATAAAGTATTTGTGGACCTCTATGACGAGGGCATCATTTACCGTGGCAAGCGCCTGGTCAACTGGGACCCGGTACTGCACACGGCATTGTCAGATCTTGAAGTGTTGTCGGCGGAGGAAAACGGTCACCTTTGGCACCTGCGCTATCCCATTGTTGGTGGTCAGGGGGAGCTGGTGGTGGCCACCACCCGCCCGGAAACCATGCTCGGGGACAGCGCTGTAGCGGTTCACCCGGACGATGACCGCTACCGGGAACTGGTGGGAAAATACTGTGAGCTTCCCCTTACCGGAAGACAGATTCCCATTGTTTGCGACGATTACGTCGATCCGGAATTCGGATCGGGTTGTGTGAAAATCACCCCGGCCCATGATTTCAACGACTACCAGGTGTGGGTGCGCCATCGCGACACTGCCGCCATGAGCGGCCAGCCCCACGGCGGGCTGATAAATGTCTTCACCGACAACGCGCAAATCCGCGAAAACGTCAATGACGGGGAAACCAGCGAAGGAGAGCTGATCCCGGCGGCTTATATTGGCCAGGACCGTTTTGAAGCGAGGAAGAATATTGTCACCGATCTCGAGCAACTGGGGTTGCTGGATCGAGTCGACGACCACAAGTTGATGATTCCCAGGGGTGACCGCTCAAATGCTGTTGTGGAACCCTTTCTCACTGACCAGTGGTACGTGGACCTGACCCTGGATGTCCAGGCAGACGGGCGCCCCGGAGGCAAGGCAAAAATCACCCAGCCGTCGATTGATGCTGTGCGCAGCGGGGCCATCGAGTTTGTTCCCGAAAACTGGTCCAAGACCTACTACCAGTGGCTGGAAAACATCCAGGACTGGTGCATCTCAAGGCAGCTGTGGTGGGGACATCGCATCCCTGCGTGGTACGACAGTGACGACAATATCTATGTCGGGATGGACGAGGCCCAGGTCCGGAAAAAATATTCCATTGCCGATGATGTTCCGCTCAGGCAGGATGAAGATGTGCTGGATACCTGGTTCAGCTCAGCACTGTGGCCTTTTTCCACCCTGGGCTGGCCCGAGCAGACCGAACGCCTGGACACCTTCTATCCCACCAGCGTACTGGTCACCGGCTTCGACATCATTTTCTTCTGGGTTGCGCGGATGATAATGTTTGGCACCCGATTTATGCAGGAGGTTCCGTTTCGCCAGGTCTATATCCACGGCCTGATCCGCGATGCCCACGGCCAGAAAATGTCCAAGTCCAAGGGCAATGTGCTGGATCCCATCGACCTCATAGACGGTATAGAGCTGGAGACACTGGTCAGCAAGCGTATCAGTGGCATGATGCAGCCGCACCTGGCGGAGAAAATCGAATCCCAGACCCGCAAGGATTTTCCCGAAGGCATTCCCAGTTTCGGTACCGACGCCCTGCGATTCACTTTTGCGGCACTGGCGTCCAATGGACGGGATATCAGCTTCGATCTTGGGCGTACCGAAGGTTATCGCAACTTCTGCAACAAGATCTGGAACGCGGCCCGATTTGTGCTGATGAATACCGAAGGAAAAGACTGCGGGCAGGACGACGGGGAGGTTACTCTTACCAGCGCTGACCGCTGGATGATCTCCCAGCTACAGCGAAGCGAACTGAAAGTGGAAGAAGCTATAGCCCGCTATCGTTTTGACCTGGCCGCTCAGGAAATTTATGACCTGATCTGGAACCGTTATTGCGACTGGTACCTGGAACTCTGCAAGGCTGTCCTCAACGATGAAAACAGTGACCCGGCTCTCCAGGCGGGTACCCGCCGCACCCTGGTCCGGGTGCTGGAAACCATACTTAGACTGGCACACCCAATCATGCCTTTCATTACTGAAGAGATCTGGCAGCGCATCGCCGGGATAGCCGGAAAACAGGGAAATACCATAATGACCCAGCCGTATCCCCGCTACGACGAAAGCCGGCTGGATAGTGAAGCCGAAAAAGAAATGGAGTGGGTGATGGCATTTATTCTGGGTATCAGGAAGATTCGTGGAGAAATGGATATTTCACCAGGCAAGCGGGTTCCAGTGTTGCTGGCCGGCGCGGCTGAATCAGACCTGTCCATGCTGGACAGCAACCGGCAGTATCTTGATGTGGTCGGAAAAGCCGAATCTCTCACCGTTCTGTCTGAGGGAGAAGCGGAGCCGGAATCCTCCATCGCAATGGTTGGTAACCTGCGGCTGCTGATTCCTATCGCCGGATTGATCGACAAACAGGCGGAGCTGGGACGCCTGGGCAGGGAAAAGGCACAAGTCGAGTCGGAGATTGACAGGATTGAAAAGAAACTCGCAAATACCGAATTTGTCGAAAAAGCACCCCAGCAGGTTGTTGCCAGGGAGCGGGAAAAGTTGGCAGACTTGCTGGTGCGGAAATCAGCGATAGCCAAACAGTTTGAAAAAATCTCTGCCCTTTAGGGATTGAGGAACTTTCGCCGCTTCAGGTCCCGTAGTACTCCCGGTACCAGTCCACAAATCGGGCCAGGCCCTCACGTATATCTGTAGCAGGGCGGTAGTCAAATTTCAAGGACAACTCTGCCATATCCGCATTTGTCGATTCGACGTCACCTGGTTGCATGGGCATCATTTCATATTCCGCTTTGATCCCCAGCGCCTCTTCCAGAGCATGAATATAGTCCATCAACTCTACCCGGCTGCCATTTCCAATATTGAAAATGCGGTGGGGCGCAGTACTTGATGCGGGGTTAGGCCTGGACCGGTCAAACTCTGGATCTGCCGTAGCAGGGACATCAATAACACGCATGATGCCCTCCACGATATCATCGATATAGGTGAAGTCCCGGGAAAGCTTGCCATTGTTATACACCGGAATTTTTTCGCCGGCCATGATCAGGCGGGTGAACTTGAAGAATGCCATATCCGGGCGGCCCCATGGACCGTACACGGTGAAGAACCTTAGCGCAGTGGCCGGCAGGTCGTACAGATGTGAGTAGGTATGGGCCATGAGTTCGTTGGCCTTTTTGGTGGCGGCATACAGGGAAACGGGGTGGTCAACCGGATCATTTTCACTGAACGGCTGCTTGAGATTACCGCCATATACCGAACTGCTCGAGGCATACACCAGGTGTCCGCACTGCTGCTGACGGCATCCCTCAAGGACATTGCCGAAACCCACAAGGTTGGAGTCAATATAGCGAGCCGGGTTGTCAATGGAATACCGAACTCCTGCCTGTGCGGCGAGATTGACAACCACATCAAATCGCTGGCCCTGAAACAGTCCGGCCATGGCGTCACGATCGGCTATGTCCAGTCTGGTGAATTCAAATCCCTGCCGTGAATTGAGGGCATCAAGACGGGCCTGCTTGAGGCTCACTTCGTAAAAGTCATTGAGATTATCGACCGTCAGCACCTTGTCTCCGCGATCAAGCAGACGGTGGCACAGCGCCGCACCAATAAACCCCGCGCCACCGGTAACCAGCAAATTCATGACTCGAATGCCAGACAGAAAAATGACTTCGGTGAAGCGGTTGCCGGGTAGCTAACTTCTGCCATACTCATCATCAAATCGCTCAATATCATCTTCTCCCAGATAAGCCCCGGATTGCACCTCGATCAGTTCGAGGTCAACTGTACCCGGATTTTTCAGGCGATGCCGGGAGCCAAGGGGAATAAATGTCGACTCGTTCTCGGTCAGCATGAAAACTTTATCGCCGCAGGTCACTTCTGCAGTGCCGCTAACCACGATCCAGTGCTCTGCCCGATGAAAGTGGCGTTGCATGGATGTACATTGCCCCGGTTTCACGGTAATGCGTTTAACCTGGAATCTCTCGCCGCTATCGAGGCAGTCATAATTGCCCCAGGGTCGAAAGGCCTTGCGGTGCAGTTCGATCTCCGGACGGTTTGCCTTTTCAAGCTGCGATACCAGTTTTTTGATATCCTGGTCATTTTCCCTTGATGTAACCATTACCCCGTCATGGGTCTCCACTATGATGAGGTCACGAACCCCAATTGCGCTGACCAGGCGGTTCTCCGAGTGAACGTAGCAGTCTGAAACCGATTCGAGCCACACGTCTCCCTTGGTAACATTGCCTGATTCATCTTTGTGGCCGGCTTCCCATAGTGAAGACCAGGATCCGATATCGCTCCAGCCCGCATCCAGCGGGACCATGGAAACATTCAACGATTTTTCCATTACGGCATAGTCAACGGAAACATTCCTGCACTGGTTATAACTGCCCTGGTCGAGCCGGAAAAAATCAAGATCGTCCTCAGCGGTGGATACCGCTTCACCGACATGAGTCAGCATGTCGGGATCGAGGGAGCGCAGCTGTTCCAGGTACGCAGAAACGCTGAATACGAACATACCGCTGTTCCACAGGTAGTTCCCGCTGCGTAAAAATTCTGTGGCGGTTTCGAGGTCCGGCTTTTCGATATATTCCTGAACATCATAGATGCCGCCCTCGCTGGCTGCGCCGCCCTTTTTGAGGTAGCCATAACCCGTTGCCGGGTAGTCCGGAACAACGCCGAAGGTAACAAGTCGCCCATGGCTTGCAGGCTCAACGGCCGATCTTACGGTGCGCAGGAATTCCCCGGTGTTTTCCACAATGTGATCTGCCGGCAACACCAGCATAATGGCATCTTCAAGGCCATCCACGGTGGACAGTTTTAGTGCGGCCGCCGCGATAGCGGGGGCGGTATTCTTCCCAACCGCTTCGAGTATGATGCCATTGTGACCGCATTCCATCTGCTGGAGCTGCTCAGCAACCATAAAGCGGTGCTCTTCGTTACAGACCACAACCGGATCAAAAATTCCGTCCATGTCCCGCACCCGTTGCACGGTTTTCTGAAAAAGGCTTTCACTGTCTACCAGGCTGATAAACTGCTTGGGTCGCATAGCCCGGGACAGCGGCCACAACCGCGTACCGGAGCCGCCGGAAAGTATGACTGGAACGATGTTCATGCTGGTATGGGCAGAATGCGGCTAGTATGACCTGCCCTGGGCGACTTTCTCGAGGTCGGACTCAACCATAAGCTGGTTAAGCTGTTCCAGGGTGGTTTTGGATTCCCAACCAAGTTCATTTTTCGCTTTGCTGGAATCACCGACGAGAATTTCCACTTCGCCCGGCCGATAGAATTTTTTATCAACGGCAACCACGGTTTTCCCCGTAGTCCGGTCTGTTCCGATTTCTTCGGTGTTTTCACCTTGCCAGTCGAGGTCCATGCCGATGTTTGCAAAGGCCATGATGGCGAACGCGCGAACAGTTTCCCGCATCGGTGATATCAAACTCCACCAGCTCCAGCTTCTCGTGATTCCTGATGCCCAGGGATTCAATACGCCAGAAGTTCATGGAACTGGTGCGCCTGTATGTTCCATAGACCCGGTAGCCCTTCGATAACAGCAAAGCCGAAAGATAGGCTCCGCCCTGTCCGGTTATTCCACTTACGATGGCGGTTTTAGGCATATGTTTAAAAGTTGTTTGGAGCGATTCCCTGCAATTTCCGCCACGGACCCCAGGGCCGGCAACGATTCAGTCAATTTATTTATATCGGTTCTGGTGAATGGATCATAACAGCCAAAGTACGCTCCTGCTCACGCTATCTTACAGGGCAATCTTTCAGGGGCAACATCCATTTCAGGCCTTCTTCAGCGCAATGCACCAACTCTGGTCGTCCAGGGACCGTTCCACTTCGAAGCCCTGGTCCATGGATTCCTCAAGCCGGGTTGCCAGGGTCTCTGACATAATGTAGTCGCGGTGATTTTCCAACGCATCAGCCACCAGCCCGGAACCGGAAATGCTCAATAGAATTCTGTCGGAGATCTGTAAGCCGGCAGATTTGCGCGCATCCTGGACAGTACGCACCAGTTCCCTGGCGATACCCTCGACCTGGAGCCCATGGTCCAGCGTGGTGTCCAGTGCAACCAGGAATCTATCTGTACTGCTCGATGCAAACCCTTCGGCCGAAGCTGTTTCAACGAGGATGTCTTCGGCCTCGAATTCCACAGTATTCCCGCCAATTTCCAGGGAGAAGGCAGAACCGTCCTGGACCTGTGCGGCGATCTGCGCCGGGTCACAGCTTGCCAGCGCGGCCTTGATAGCGGGCATCAGCTTGCCATAGCGTTTTCCAAGCCGTGGAAAATTCGGTTTCACGGTATAGCTGACCAGCTGTGCACCGGATTCAATGAACTCTACTCTGCGGACGTTCAGTTCTTCTAGTATTTGTGAGCGATGCTTGTCTATAGCAGCCCTTGCGGCGCTATCAGTTGTACTGATAAGGATACGCGACAGTGGTTGGCGCACCCGGACCCTGCTTTCTTCACGGCACGACCTGCCCAGTCCGACTACGGCCTGCACCACGTCCATTTCTTCGACCAGGCTGTCATCCAGGTAGTCGGGATTGAAGGTAGGCCAATCAGCCAGATGAACGCTCTGTTCAGGGTTGTCGCTGCAGCGCGAAAGGTTCTGGTACATTTTTTCCGCCAGGAAAGGCATAAATGGAGCGATAATTTTCTGGATGATGTCCAGGCATTCGAACAGGGTCAGGTAGGCGGCCTGCTTGTCATCGCCGGCATCGCTTTTCCAGAAACGCCGTCGATTACGGCGCACATACCAGTTACTGAGCTGGTCAACCAGCTTTTCGATGGATTGACCCGCACTGTAGGCATCGTAGTCATCCAGTGCCGCTGTGACTTTTTTCACCGAACCATGGGCCAGTGCCAGGATCCAGCGGTCAATTTCCGGCCGTTCACTGACCGCTACCTGGCGCCCGAGATCAACAGAATCCAGGCGAGCATAGAGAACAAAGAATGAGTAGGTATTCCACAGCGTGTTGACGAACGTGGCAGCAACGTCGCGGACTATCTCTACGGAAATACGTTTTTGCGCATCCGGGGCGGTGCGGGAAAGGAACAGCCAGCGCAAGGAGTCCACCCCCACGGTATCGAAAACATCGTAGGGGTTGACGATGTTGCCCTGGGATTTCGACATCTTCTTGCCGTGCTGGTCGACAATATGACTCAGGCAAACGCAGTTTTTGTATGCCACGCTGTCATCCACCAGGGTGGCTATAGCGTGCAGGGTATAAAACCAGCCGCGGGTCTGGTCGATGGCTTCGCAGATATAGTCGGCCGGGAAATGCTTCTCGAATATGTCCTGGTTCTCGAACGGGTAGTGCCACTGGGCATAGGGCATGGCCCCGGAATCGAACCAGCAGTCAATGACCTCGGGAACCCGCCGGTATTGGCGTCCTTCCTTTGTAAATGTGATCTCGTCGATCTGCGGGCGGTGCAGGTCCACTTCCTGCATCGACTTGCCGGTGAGCTCCTCGAGTTGCTGCAGTGAGCCGATGCAGACAAAGTCTCCCTCGCCATCGCTCCACACCGGCAGCGGGGTTCCCCAGAATCTTTCCCGGGACAATGCCCAGTCGACATTGTTCTCGAGCCAGTTGCCAAAGCGGCCATCGCGAATAGTCTCTGGTACCCACTTTATGGTTTTGTTCAAAGCCACCATGCGATCCTTGATTTCTGTGGTCCTGATATACCAGGCCTCCTTGGCGTAATAGATCAGGGGATCGCCGGTACGCCAGCCGTGCGGATAGTTATGCACCACTTTCTCGTTGCGGAACATGAGGCCGCGTTGTTCCAGCAATTTGGAAATAACCGGGTCAGCATCCTTGAAGAAAAGCCCGGCTACCGGTTCTACCTCGGGCTTGAAATAGCCGTCCAGTCCGACACCGTGCACTACCGGCAGCCCTTCGCGCCTGGCCAGCTCCAGGTCATCCACGCCATAGGCCGGCGCGGTATGAACAATGCCGGTACCGTCTTCGGTGCTGACGAAATCTGCCCCTACCACCCGGAAAGGGTCGCCGTGCTCTACATCAAGATAGTCAAAAAGGCGTTCATATCGCTTGCCTACAAGCTCGGATCCCTTGACGGTTTTCAGTACTTCGTGTTCCCCATCCTCGAAATGGACACCCACCCGGGCGCTGGCGAGAATGAGGGTTTCATCACCCTGCCTGACATAATCGTAGTCAATTTCCTCGCCCACCGCGAGCAGCAGGTTGGAGGGAAGGGTCCATGGCGTGGTGGTCCACACCAGGATAGAGGTGTTTTTTTCCCCTGACAATCTGAATCGAACGGTCACCGAGGGATCCTCGACCTCCCTGTAACCCTGGGCAACCTCATGGGAGGACAGCGTCGCACCGATCCTGGGGTCATAGGGGACCACTTTGTAACCCTTGTAGATCAGCCCCTTGTCCCAGATACGCTTGAGCAAATTCCATGTAGACTCGATATACTTGTTGTCGAGGGTGTAATAGGCTTCGTCGAGGTTGACCCAGTAACCCATGCGCCGGGTCATTTCTTCCCATTCGCCGATATAGGTCATCACTGATTCGCGGCAGCGTCGGGTAAACTCGGCGATTCCGACCTGGCTTTCAATTTCCTTCTTGTCGAAAATTCCCAGCTGTTTTTCGATTTCGTGCTCAACCGGCAGGCCGTGGGTATCCCAGCCGCCCTTGCGCGGGGCATGAAAGCCGCGCATGGTCTTGTACCTCGGGTAGATGTCCTTGAAGGTGCGGGCCAGAACATGGTGAATACCGGGTTTACCATTCGCCGTCGGCGGGCCTTCGTTAAAGCTGAAGCGCGGCTGGCCTTCACTTCGCTCCAGGCTTTTTTCAAACACCTGGTGCTGATCCCAGAACTCGAGCACTTCCTGCTCCAGGGCAGGGCCGTTATACCTGCCCTGGACCTCGTCCAGAGTTATATTGTCTTTGGTCATTGCTGTCTAAATATTACTTTGTCCTGTCTGCATCCAAATGGCACAGGTTGCAGACCCTGCCTGGCAATTCCTCTACCGGCATAAAAACGCCCCGGAGAAAAAGCCTGGGCCCTCTCTCCGGGGCGATGTATTCTCGCGGTACCACCCGGTTTCCACCCGGCCTTACAGCCGCGTGCTCTGTAGGTAAAAAAACTACCTGTGCCTGGTCTCGAAGGCAAATCGGCCGAGCCTACTGGAAAAACTGTACGGCAGTCCGTTCGGTCGGCAACTCCAGGGTGATATTCATCGGGGTCACAGACCGGGCTTGCACTATCTCCGGTTCGCTTTTCCTGTTCCCCTAAGGATCCAGAAAACTGTGACGGGCCGGTTACTCGTCCCCATCAACGCCAGGGGGTGGAATGTACCGTTTGTGCCCTGCCATGGCAAGAGCCAGGCAGGATATGGTATCGGCCAAAGTGCAATTTCACCCCAAATCCCTGTTTTGTCTTCGCGTGACCCATCCGTCACACGGCCCGCGTCATAAGCGCAGCGCCAATCTGCAGGCCAATGTCCCTTTAAGTCCTGTTGTTGAGAAATCAGGAATCCGGTTTCAATTCCTCCACCTGGGCTTCTCTTTGCATCCGGATTTGTTGAATGCGCCTAACGCGCAGTACACCCCACAAAAGGGCGACCAGGAACACCGCCACGAAAGAGCCATAGATAATGTATATGGAAGAAGCGGTCATCCAGGCTGCCAGCAGCCCGATGAAACCAATCATGGAAACGTATCCAATAATACGTTCATTGAGGTAACCGATAGTCGACTTGTGATGTTTCTGGAGTCCGTCGGTCTGTGCGCCCCTGCAGAGCTAGGCAAGTAAAATTGGAAAACAGGCCTGTTCCCCTTGTTTTATTGCGGTTCAGGGCTTCCTCAGGCGGCTAAGCCCGGTTATTGCAAAAGCCACGATGATGCCGCTGGCAAGGCCCGCGGTGTGGGCGGTATTTGCTACCGCAATACCAAAAAATTTTTCCAGCAGGCCGCTCCAGCACAGCACAAACCAGCCCAGCAGCAGTTTGACGATAGCCGGGTTGAGGCGGATACCGAACTGCGGGTTGGTGATTCCCTGAATCCACACATAGCCGAACAAACCGTAGATCACCCCGGACATACCGCCGAACAGGGGGCCGGATACGAAGTACTGGGCCAGGTTCGAGGAAATACTGATAATGGCGGTAATAATCAGCAGCCGAACCGGGCCATTGCGCCATTCGATGAGCCGGCCCAGTTCCCAGGTCCACAACATGTTGAACACGATATGAAAGATGCTGAAGTGCAGGAACATCGGTGTTAGCAGGCGCCATACCTGGCCGGACATTATTTCCGGCAATGTAGGCCGGATATATTCGGAGATAAGCAGCGGCGGAATCAGGGAATCCCGGAGTCCGACAGTGATCAGGACGTAAACAAGGATGGATGCTGCCACCAGGAACAGGGTTGCAGGTGGATACTTTGGCCTCATTCCCCGTTCATTTCAACCCGGTCGCTTTCTCCCAGGGTCACCAGGCGGTTGTCCAGGGTTTCGAACTGTCGACCCTTGATCGATTTCTGGCGCGCCTGGTAAACCGTGCTGGTGCCGTCCCCGGAGATCACGGTAATGTTGACGATGCGGTTATCAGACTGGTATTTGAAAAAGAAAATTGTGGCTGAAATGACAATCAGCACAGCAATAATAGAATAGGCGACGGCCTTGACCGAGAGCGAACCCTGCTGTTCGACGACCTCAACAACACGGGCCCGTTTCGGCGCGGTCTTGGTGCGGAACACCAGGGCAACCACGATGATGACAACCAGGGTGACAAGGATTTTGGTCAGCATGGCTTCTGGCTGTTCGTCTCCACGGGGGGCAGCTGCAGGAAATATCCAACCCGCTCGAGCTGCTTCAGGACTGATCCGGAATCCGCCTGGGCCAGCTTGCGCTCCCCATCCAGTTCAAAATTGACCACCAGTTTTAGCTCACCCAACAGTTCCAGCAGGCTATCCGGAACAAGGTCAAAATCATCCTGGTCCCTGATATAGAGATAGGCATCGGCTTTCCTGTTTCCCTTGTAAACCCATGTGCGCATGGGGCGGATTTTACTCCAGACCGACTCGCTGTGGTGAAACTGGATGCACAATCAAGGCTATGTCTCCGGCTCGAGACAGTTCGGGCGCCAGATTAATGCTGGCCGGGAGAAATTTTATCGCTTACCGCCCCACAGCCACGACCAGCTAACCTTTTTCTCGGTATGGCCCCGCCTCTCCAGCGGAATATATGACCGTTTCTGTTTGCCCAGGTAGAGCTGCCGCGGACGGCCAATTTTTTGTTCGTCATCCACCAGCATTTCTTTCCAGTGGGAAATCCATCCGACGGTGCGGCCAATGGCGAACATGACGGTAAACATGGATGTGGGAAAACCCATGGCTTTCATGATGATGCCGGAATAGAAATCGACGTTGGGGTACAGTTTTTTCTCAATGAAATAGTCGTCCTTGAGGGCTCTTTCTTCCAGCTTCAAGGCCAGCTCAAGCTGCGGATTATTGACGCCAAGGGTATTGAGCACCTCGTGGCAGGACTTTCGCATCACCGTGGCCCGCGGATCGTAGTTTTTGTATACCCGGTGGCCAAATCCCATTAACCGAAACTTGTCATTCTTGTCCTGGGCCTTGGCTACGTACTTGTCGATCTGGTCAGCCGTCCCGATTTCATCGAGCATCTGCAGCACCGCTTCATTGGCACCACCGTGTGCAGGGCCCCATAGCGAGGCTATGCCCGAAGCAATACAGGCATAGGGATTGGCACCGGAGGATCCCGCCAGCCGTACTGTTGAGGTCGATGCATTTTGCTCGTGATCGGCATGCAGTATGAGCAGGCGGTCGATGGCTTTGGCCAGTACCGGGTTTATTTCGTAGTCCTCGGCGGGTACTGAAAACATCATCTGCATCAGGTTTTCGGAATAACTCAGGGTGTTGCGAGGGGTAGGGAAGGGCAAGCCCAGGGAATACTTGTAGGCACATGCCCCGATGGTTGGCATCTTCGCAATCAGGCGATGAGCTGCCAGCCGGCGCTGCTCGATGTCTTTGATATCCGTGCTGTCATGGTAAAACGCTGACAGTGCGCCAACCACCCCGACCATGATCGCCATGGGATGCGCACTGCGCATGAACCCGGAATAAAATTTGGCCAGTTGCTCATGAATAAGACTGTGGTTCGTGATGTCCGCATCAAAGGAGGCTTTCTCTTCCGGTGTCGGCAGATCGCCATACAGCAGCAGGTAACAGGTTTCCATGAAGTCGCTATGCTCGGCGAGTTCCTCAATGGAATAACCGCGGTGCAGCAAAATACCTTCGTCGCCGTTGATATAGGTAATAGCTGATTTGCAGGAAGCCGTGGAGGTAAACCCCGGATCATAGGTCAGCACACCGGTATCCCCGTACAGCGTCTTGATGTCCACCAGACGATTTCCCATGGCTCCGGTGCGGGCAGGCAACTGCCATGATTCGCCTGTAATGTTATCGGTCAGGGTAAACGAATCGCCAGCGTTTTCTTTATCGCTCATTGCATATATTCTCCATGCGTGGCTACATGAATAGCCATCTGTAGTATTAAAAAAACCAATACTAAATTTTGATAATATTTGATTTTATCTATATAAGATAATCGAATTTGGCTTGAATGACAAACTTGTTTTTGGCAGGAATTTCAAGTATGACTCTCGGCTTTACGATTATTCCAACACTATGACTAACAAAGAACTTCACCTGGATGGCTTGACCGGCCCCCTCGGCGGGCTGGAAATGGGGTCAGAAACTGGCGTTCCCCTGCTTTGCGTGCACGGCTGGCTGGATAATGCAGCGAGTTTCATCCCCCTGGCCAGGCAGCTGAATCAATTCCGCTGGTTGTGTGTGGACCTGCCTGGCCATGGCAGTTCGGCGCATCGCCCCGAGGGCAGCATCTACCATTTCACTGATTATATTGCCGACCTGTACCGGGCTTTTGATTCCCTGGGCATGGAAAAGTGCGACCTGGTTGGTCATTCCCTGGGCGCGGGAATCGTCGCGGCATTTGCCGCGACCTTTCCGCAAAAAGTGAATCGCCTGGTCCTGATTGATGGAATAGGGCCTGTTTCCGGCAAAGACGATGACAGCCTGGCGCAGTTGAGAAAATCCATGTCATTCCTTGAAGACGATGCGGATATGGGTCCTCGTTTCTATCCCTCCTGGGATGCCCTGGTAAAAAAGCGAATGAATGCCGGAAATATCGACACCGCCAGCGTGGAAACCCTGCTCGGCCGGGGAGCCGTTCGCGAAGGAGGTAGCGCAACGGTGATAAGCGACGGTAGACTCAAGCATCACTCACCCAGTTACATGAGCCAGAAAAAAGTGCTGTCCATACTCGGCGGGATAGAGGCACGGACATTGCTGATCATCGCTGATAAGGGAATAATCAGCGATCGGCAGTCAACCACTGACCGGATCGCTGCAATTAAAAACCTTCATACTGTAACTGTCCCGGGCCGGCACCATGTCCACCTCGACGATGCCGCAGCGGTCGCTCTCGAAATGGGACCGGTTTCTTGACAATGGGGAAGGGGCGTGAATCTCGAAGGCGGCTGCCAGTGCGGCAATATTCGCTACCTGCTGCACAGTGAACCCATTGTGGTCTATGCCTGCCATTGCACGGACTGCCAGAAACAGTCATCCAGCGCCTTCGGAACATCGGTATGGATTGCCAGGGATGACTTTGAACTGACCCGGGGAAAGTTGTCGGTTTGGCAGACCCGGGGCGACAGCGGCAGCACCAAGGATTGTACCTATTGCCCGGACTGCGGCAGCCGCATATATCATGCAATCGCTACGGACCTGGAAATTTTCAGCCTCAAGGGTGGCTCTCTGGATGGTGCCCGGACCCTCCAGCCAGCAGCCCATATCTGGCTACGTAGTGCCCAGGAATGGGTGCTGATAGACAGGGAAAATCAGCTCTGCTATCAGACCGAGCCCGACAGTTTTGATGAAATCATCAATCACTACCGCAATTTACTGAATGTCTAGGGGGCGTTCTCAATTACCAAGTGAACGCTGCCACACCCCATTTTTTCCTCAGCAAGCCTGAATGAGCGTGGTGTAGTTATACTCCATGAGCGAATGAAAACGCCGCTGAGGGAAAAATGGGGCGTGGCCCTTCGGGTTGACCCTGAAAATGCGCCATACGGCGTTATTCGTCGCTCATTGGGAATGACCAAACCACACTCCTCATGCCTTGTCTGGCACAATTTCAGCATCAACAGCGCTGACTTGGTAATTGAGAACGCCCCCTAGCACTACAGGTTGTAGATCCATTCCAGTATCGCATCCTGGATTTTGTTGCCATTCCAGTAAGTGACCCTGCTGGATTCAATCATCATAGCTACCGAGTAATGGGTGTTCTTCCTCGAGTTGACATACCCGGCCATGCTTCGTACGCCGTTAATCAGCCCAGTCTTGATTCTGGCCCTGCCCTGGAGCCCGCTATCATGCAGGCGCTTGCGCATGGTTCCGTCCAGTGCTGACAACGACAGTGAGGAGAGGAACTCGGGTCTGTAGTTACTGGCCCACCCGTGCTGCAACAGGTCAGCCAGCCCAGCGCTGGTAATACGACTTTTACGGGATAACCCGGAGCCATTGTCTATATACAGGGCGGGCATTTGCAAACCGCTAACCACCAGCCAGTCATTGACCATTTTACGCGCGCCTTCTATGGTGGCCGGCCGGTCTTCTTGCTGTGCATCCAGGGTAAGGAACAGCATGCGGGTCATGACATTGTTGCTGTATTTGTTGATGCTGGTAACGACATCGGCCAGGGGCTCCGACGGGTAGGCGATCAGCGTCGCGGCATCCTCGGGAACCGGCGCGATACGATAGCCGCCATCGAATTTTCCGCCGCTGCTGTTCCACAGGTACTTGAACAGGCGAAATGTATACTCGTTGTTGGATATCAGCGAACGTGAAATCGAGTGCTGGTCGCAGCGGGTGCGGTATTTTCCGCTAAACGTAGCGACAATCTTCTCGCCGCTTTTTTCCAGGCCATAGGTCCAGCCGCTGTTTTTACTGGTGCATTTACCCTGCGCCGGATTGAGCCTGTTGTTAACCACCATGTCCGCAAGGGGCGGGTCTGCGAGAACGGCGACCCGATTGCCAATCGGGTATATGACAAAGCGGGTTGCGGAAAAATTTGTCAGTAATGCTGACGGCCCGACGTTGTAAAGCCGGGTTGGCTGCTTGTCAAACGCGGCGCGATCGTGAGCCGGTGTGTTGAACAGCGAATTGTCTATAACCAGGCTGCCGGTGATGGTGCGTATGCCCCGTTCCCGGATCGACATGACCTGGTGCCAGAGGCGATCCGACGTGATAAAGGGGTCGCCGCCGCCCTCGATCACCAGGTCTCCCTCAAGTACATCGCCATTCAACCTGCCGTCAACAAAGTAGCGGGTTTCCCACTGGTAATCGGGGCCGAGGATTTCCAGCGCAGCCAGGGTGACCACCAGCTTGATAACCGAAGCCGGGTTTCGTGCCTGGTCACTGTTGAGGCTGGTCACGCTCCTGTTGGTGTCGGCCTCACGGATATCGATACTCACGGCGCTCAGGGGTATGCCGTATTTGTCGAGCAGGCTGGTAACCGATGCGGGCAGCTGGTCGCCGTGTGCGGGATAATACCCGCCATGTATAAACAGCCCGAGAAGACACAGAAACGCCGGGAGTCTGGCACGATTGCGAATGGGCGTCATGGGCTACTGCAAAATCATATTGAAGAGACACTAGTGATATAATTTGCGGGCAATTCCGAATTCTATCCCAGCCCATGAGCAAAAAGAAAAACATTTACAAAATACAGTTCCACAACCACGGTAAGCTGTATGAACTGTATGCCCGTGAGGTTTCACAAAGCAATATGTATGCCTTTGTTGAAGTGGCCGACATTATCTTCGGCGAGAAGTCAAAACTGGTGGTGGATCCGTCCGAGGAGCGATTGAAGCAGGAATTTGGCTCGGTTAGCCGAACCTACATTCCATTGCATTCGGTGGTACGTATCGATGAAGTGGACAAGGAAGGCGTCAACAAGATTATCGAAAGCGGCGGCGAAAAGAATACTGGAAATGTAGCAACATTCCCGATGCCGCCATTAAAGCCGAGCAATAACTAGGCTTGTCCCCGCGCAGGCGGGGACCTCGGAAAGACTAACGCGGCTTTAAAAAGATCCCTCCCCCCACTGCATTCCCGCGGAAGCGGGAACCCCCAGGGGCGCTGCGGCTCCCTCGCTAAGCGCTCTGCGTGGTTTACGAGATCCCCGCTTTCGCGGGGACGGCGCATACCACCCCGGTTCCGTCGATGCCGCAATACCCCTGGGGGTTCTTGGCAAGGTACTGCTGGTGATAGTCCTCTGCGTAGAAAAACTCCGGCGCGATCCTGATTTCCGTGGTGATCTGGCCGAAGCCCGCACTGTCGAGGCTTTTCTGGTAAGCATCCCGGGAATTCCGGGCCTGTTCCAGCTGTTGTTCGCCATAAGCATAAATTGCCGAACGGTATTGGGTTCCCCGGTCATTACCCTGGCGCATGCCCTGGGTCGGGTCATGGGCCTCCCAGAATACGCCCACAAGCTGGCTGTAACTGACAATGGCGGGGTCAAATACCACCAGCACTACTTCTGCATGACCGCTCATGCCGGAGCAGGCGTCCTGGTAGGTGGCGTTGCGAGTACTGCCGCCTGCGTATCCCGCTGCCGTGGTATAGACGCCCTCGAGCGGCCAGAACTTTCGTTCGGCCCCCCAGAAACAGCCCATCCCGAAAACCGCGGTCTGCAGGGTGTCCGCAAACGGACCCTTGATCGGGTTGCCGTTTACAAAGTGCCGGTTGGTTACGGCTATTTCCTGATCCGGTCAGGCAGGAATTCTCCCGCTTCTGCAAGACGGGAGGGTCGTAAAAATTCAAACATATCTTGTTGGTCCTGTTGATTCGGCGGTCAGGCCTGTTCTCTCCTGCTGGCACAATTTATGCAAAGAGCGGCTACCGGGTCTATTTCCAGGCGGTTCGGGTTTATTTCCTCATCACAATCCTGGCACAGGCCATAGTCGCCGCGTTCAATACGCTTTAGAGCCGCATCAAGGGCAAGGAGTTCCCGACTGCGGCGCCGTTGCGATTCCAGGTTCATCTGTTGCTGCTGCATGGCATCTATGCGCGACAGCCGACCGACCCGGGTCTGGTCGAGTTCAACTGTTTCAGTTCCTGCCGCGGCATCTTCGCTAAGTCCGTTTAACTGCCGTTGCCGTTGCAGGAGAAGGGATTTGAATTTGACTGTGTCCATACAGCGTGTGCCTGGCGCCCGGGTTCCGTTGGCCATTTTTCAGGCCGGGCACTGCAGTGCCCGGCCTGGCAGGTATGGTCGACCTAGAACGGCAGGCCGTGTCCTTGCGCTACCATGCACATGATCATGGGTATGGAGAGCAGGGTATTGGTTCTGGATGCCATCAGGGCAACGTTCTTGGCGCTGGCGATTTCGTCGGCGCTCGCTTCCACCATGCCGAGGATCTTCTTCTGGTTTGGCCAGATCAGGACCCATACGTTGAACAGCATGATGGTACCGAGCCAGGCGCCCACACCAATCGCTGTGACACCATCGGTAGCGAAAAAATGGGTAGCAAATCCGCCGACATATTCCAGTGCTGCGGCGCCGGTTATCCAGGTGGCCGCGGCGCTCCAGCGAAACCACAACAGTGCGCGGGGAGCAATATATTTGGAAATTGCTGCCGGGCCCGGGCCGTCAGAATCTGCAGCCGCTTCAGCAACAGCAGGAACCTGTATAAAATTGAAATAGTAGAGCAGGCCGATCCAGGTAATCCCTGCCAGCAAATGCAACCACACGATGAGAGACCATGTATTCATAGTTAATAAACCTCTAAATTGGAAATTTTCGTTTGGGTGTTGGAGTGGATTATCGCTACAGGATCAGGGCAATAATAATTGCAAGCACAAAGCCCGATATGATTGTACCGCGAATGCTTTTTAATGGATTCATACTATTGAATTCCTCGAGAATGGGTGGGTAATTATGGCACTAAACAGGGTCACATATCCCTGAAAATTTGTGTAGCCGGAGAATAATAGTCATCAAGCCATATTACAAGATCGCCACCGCTTTTAATATAACCCATGCAATACTGTTCAATGCGTTGCTGCTCAATAGCCCCTTTCCATGTCGGCAACATGGGTCAGTGGCTGGCCTTCACGAAAATGCATGATGTTGCGGTAAACGTGCTGGGCACTGGTGGCCGGCAGATTCATGCTGGCAACATGCGGGGTGAGCAAAATTTTGGAGTGATTCCATAACGGGCTATGGTCCGGAAGCGGCTCGACCTGGAAAACGTCCAGGGCAGCACCGCCCAGCTGACCGCTGTTGAGCGCTTCGACGATATCCCTTTCGTCCTGGAGGCCACCGCGTCCGGCATTGACCAGGAAGGCCCCCTTGGGCAGGGCTGCAAATGTCCGGGCATTGAGAATGCCGGCGGTTTCCCTGGTGTGGGGCAACAGGCACACCAGGATGTCACACTGACCGAGCATTGCATCCAGCTGGTCATTGCCGTGAAATCCGGTGACCCCTTGCACATTCTTTTCGCTGCGGCTCCAGCCCAATACATTGAAATCAAGTTGCACGAGCGCTCTGGCACAGGCGCTTCCAATCTCTCCCAGACCGAGGATGCCGACAGTGCGCTGTGGTGCCGGTACCTGCAAAATGCCATGCCAGGTACGGTTTTCCTGTTGTCTCTCATATTCCGGCATGAAACGGTGATAACGCAAAACGCAGTACAGCACATATTCGACCATTCCTGCCGTCAAACCGCTGTCAGCCATCTTGATCACTGGGATTCCCGGCGGCAGGATGTTGTCGCCTTTAAGATGGTCGAGACCGGCTCCGATGGAAAAGATGATATTGAGGTTGGTTAGCCTGTGCAGGGCGCCGGGTTCCGGCTTCCACACCAGGGCATAGTCGATGCTCGCGGGATCATCGACTTTCTCCCACGCCACTACATCGATATCACATTGGTCGAATGCGTCAATCCATTCGCCGAATCGATCAAAATCGGACTTGATTGCGAGTATTTCTGTCATTGATTGTAGGCTTGAGCGGCCAGCGTCCTGGGATTTGGGGGTATTGTCGCCGTTTGACCAAATGAATGCCACGGCAAGATAAAGTTTGGACGGCAAATTTGCTAGAATCAGCTCTTGCTTTCCAGCCTCGCCGGGAAACACCCTTGATTCAGCGTCAAGTACAGTAAAAACGCGGCAGGCCGGGATTTTATCTATCGGCAAAGTCGCAGTCTTATGGCTTCTGAAACGAATTTTGAAATACGGCCAAACAGTGGGTTTAATACCCGTTCATGGCCCTGGGTGTTCGCCTTGCTGGCAGTGATCTGCCTGAGTATCGGCATCCGCTTTGCATTACTGGGATACTGGCTGATACTGCCCTTTGCTATTCTTGATGTGGTGGCAGTGGGCCTGATCCTGTACCTGCTTATGCGCAGCAATGCCTATGTCGAGAAAATACGGATAAGGCCGGATACGCTGGTTATCCGCCATATAGAAAAGCGCAATCGCCGCAGCTGGACGTTTGCGCTGGCCTGGGTCCAGGTGGTCCTGGAATCACCCCGGCACCGCTGGTATCCACACCGGCTGTTGCTCGGCAGCAAGGGCGAGTGGGTGGAAATCGGCCGCTGCCTGACCGATCCGGAAAGGCAGTCTCTTGCAACAGCCATTAAAACCCGGATTGACGAGTTCAACGGGCCGCAAGCGGTCTGAATGACCAGTAATAATTCTCCGGGCCTGGAACCAATGACCGTCGCCATCCAATCATCATTTCACTTTAAAGAATATTTCGAGCTGTGCAAGCCGAAAGTGGTATTGCTGATACTGTTCACCGCCCTGGTGGGCATGTTCCTGTCCACGGAAAGCTTTGTACCCTTTAATGCCTGGTTCTGGGGGTTGATCGGGATAGGTCTGGCCGCATCCGCGGGCGCGGCACTGAATCACTGGGTAGATGAAGAAATCGACGCGCGCATGGAGCGGACCCATGACCGGCCCCTGCCCCAGGGGAATCTCAGCGGCAGGCAGGCAGTGGCTTTTTCCCTGATGCTGGCCACCCTGTCAATGGTGATTCTGCTCACCTTTGTTAATGTACTCACCGCGGTACTGACGTTTGCCTCCATGGTGGGTTATGCGGTTATCTACTCCATGTTCCTGAAACGCAGCACTCCCCAGAATATCGTGCTCGGGGGCGCCGCCGGTGCCGCGCCGCCGGTGCTCGGATGGACTGCTGTGACGGGCGAACTTCATGGCGAAGCACTGTTGCTTTTCCTGATTATTTTTATCTGGACCCCGCCGCATTTCTGGGCCCTGGCAATCAAGCGGGTTGACGACTACGCCAAAGCGGAAGTGCCCATGCTTCCGGTGACCCATGGTATCGCATTTACCAAGCTGCACGTTCTGCTGTATACCATTTTGCTAGTTGTGGTTACCATGATTCCGTTCCTGGTGATGATGAGTGGGACGATTTATCTCGCCGGCGCAATTTCCCTGGGGGCCGGGTTCGTGTTTTACTCGGTTAAGCTGTATCGCTCCGAGGGCGACCAGTATGCAATGAAAACATTCGGGTATTCAATTTTTTACCTCAGCGCCCTGTTTGCGTTCCTGCTGGTTGATCATTACGCGCGCATTGCGATTCGCCTGTTTTTCATTGAATCCTGAATGAGCAGACCCTGCACCGCCGGATTGCCCTCACTAAGATTAATTTAGGCATGAGTACCCACAACCAGCCCCCGGAAGAGCCCGCCTCGCAAAAGCAGGAGGTCACGTTCCTGACCATTCTTGGCAGCGTGTTTTCCTCGTTTATCGGCGTCCAGTCCAATGCCAACCGCAAACGGGATTTTGAAAGCGGCAAATTCTGGCATTTTTTTGTGGCCGGACTGGTGTTTGTAGCGGTGTTCGTTACCTCTATCTGGGTGGCGGTCCGCTATCTCATTGCCACGTCGCCCTGAGTTCCTGTGACAATGGACATCAGCAAGGGGGCGGAGAAAACAGTTGGAAGAATATACAAAGCCAGTGCGATACACGACTGGCCGGTTTCACCGCTGCAGATTGAAGAATTGACCCGGCCTGGTCACGAATACGCCAAAATCGGTCAAATTCCGGGCAGGAAATGGGCATCAGATTGAGGTCCAATAGGAATAAGCGAATTTAATGGCAGCAAATTCAATCGCCGATTCCCCAAAAACCGGGTTTGAAGTTATAATTCGCAGACCTTTTATCTTGTCAGACGGGACTGTTTTGGCTACCATGCCGCCTTTTTCCGGAAACTCGGCTGGAAACGGGGTAACTGCCCCGGAAATTACCGGCTGCTGTCAATTTTCGCGCGATTTCGGCGGGATTCAGAAAATTGCAGGCAAGCTCCCCGGAGGAGCGGATTAGAAAGAACAAGATCATCTGGGTGACCTTAGGCCAGCCAGGTGGTAATTACGTTTTAATTATTGTTGATGAGGATTCATAGTTTAATGAACAAAATTCATCGAGTGGCAGGGACCCTGGCCGGGTTAACCCTGTGGACCATGAGCAGCCCCGCCCGGGCAGAATGGCAACTCAATATGACCGAGGGGGTTACTGAGATCAGCCGCGAGGTCTATGACATGCACATGTTTGTTTTATGGATATGCGTGTGGATTGGCGTTATCGTATTCGGGGCCATGGCAATCAGCATAGTCAAGCACCGCAAGGACAAAGGCTACGTCCCGGCGACTTTCCATGAAAGCACCGCTGCGGAAATTATCTGGACCATTATTCCATTTGCAATCCTGATAACCATGGCGATTCCGGCGGCGAAAACCCTGATTGCGATGGAAGATACCAGTGATTCGGATATCACCCTCAAGATTACCGGGCACCAGTGGAAGTGGGAGTATGAGTACCTGGATTCAGGAGTCAAATTCATCAGCAGCCTGCATTCCGATAGTCGCGAAGCCTCCGCCCTGGGCTCTGGAATAGATCCGGCGACGGTGGAAAACTACCTGCTCGAAGTCGATAACCCGGTGGTATTGCCTGTGGGCAAGAAAATCCGGTTCCTGTTAACCGCCAATGACGTTCTTCATGCCTGGTGGGTGCCCGCTTTTGCGACAAAGAAAGACGCGGTCCCGGGGTTTATCAATGAAATGTGGATTAACATTGAGGAAGAGGGAATTTACCGCGGCCAGTGCGCCGAACTATGCGGCCGCGAGCATGGCTATATGCCGATTGTTGTACATGCAACATCCCAGGAAAAATACGATGAGTGGACTTCAGCCCAGCTCGCCGCAGCTGAGGCGGATGCCAACTCTGCTGACCGGGAATGGGCTATGGATGAACTCATGGAACGCGGGGAAAAAGTCTATGGCACATACTGTGTTGCCTGCCACCAGGCTAATGGTGAAGGCATTACCGGCGTATTCCCGGCACTCAAGGACAGCGCGGTGGCCCTGGGCGACCTGGAGCAGCATATCAATATGGTGCTCAATGGTGTTTCAGGCTCCGCTATGCAGGCTTTTGCGGCACAGCTCAATGATGCTGATCTCGCTGCAGTGGTGACCTACGAACGTAATACCTGGGGCAATGACACCGGTGATTCAGCCCAGCCATCCGCGGTCAAGGCTCTGAGAATCCAGTAACAGCCCGGTAAAAGCCCAGCGGGACTACAGCGAATACACGAAAAATTTTTTCCGAGGTTATATAGATGAACGCATACGCAACTGAAACCCATCACGATTCAGACCACGACCATCACGGTCCCGCGCCGGGGATCTGGCGCTGGGTCACAACAACCAATCACAAGGATATCGGCACACTGTATCTGTGGCTTGCACTGACCATGTTTTTTATTGGCGGTGTTATGGCTCTGATTATCAGGACTGAGCTGTTCCAGCCAGGCCTGCAAATTGTAGACCCGCATTTCTTTAACCAGATGACTACGCTACATGCCCTGGTGATGATATTCGGTGTGATTATGCCGGCATTCGTAGGGCTGGCAAACTGGATGCTGCCAATGATGGTGGGTGCACCGGATATGGCGCTGCCAAGGATGAATAACTGGAGTTTCTGGATTCTGCCGTTTGCATTTACCATGATGCTTTCCACGCTCTTTATGGAAGGCGGTGGCCCGGCTTCGGGCTGGACCCTTTATCCGCCGCTGTCACTGCAGACCGGTGATGCGCTGCCGTACCTGATTTTCTCCATTCACCTGCTGGGTGTTTCGTCGATCATGGGCGCGATCAACATCATCGCCACCATCATGAACCTGCGGGCGCCGGGCATGACATTCATGAAAATGCCGCTGTTCGTGTGGACCTGGTTTATTACCGCCTATCTGTTGATTGCGGTTATGCCGGTGCTGGCCGGGGCGGTGACCATGCTGCTCACCGACAAGTTTTTCGGCACCAGTTTTTTCGATGCCGCCGGCGGCGGTGACCCGGTTATGTTCCAGCATATATTCTGGTTCTTCGGTCACCCCGAGGTGTATATCCTGATCCTGCCGTCTTTCGGTATTGTTTCCGAGATTATCCCGACCTTTTCCCGCAAGAGGCTGTTCGGATACAGCTCCATGGTGTACGCCACCGCTTCCATCGCGTTCCTGTCATTCATTGTCTGGGCCCACCACATGTTTACCGTGGGTATGCCGTTGACCGGGGAAATTTTCTTCATGTTTTCCACCATGCTGATCGCGATTCCAACCGGGGTAAAAGTATTCAACTGGGTATCAACCATGTGGCAGGGCGCCCTCTCTTTTGAAACCCCCATGCTGTTCGCACTGGGCTTCGTGATCATGTTTACCATTGGCGGTTTCTCAGGCCTCATGCTGGCGATGACGCCGATTGATTTTCAGTATCATGATACCTATTTTGTGGTCGCGCATTTCCACTATGTACTTGTCCCGGGTGCGCTGTTCGGGATTATTGCCGGTGTTTACTACTGGCTTCCCAAGTGGACTGGTAACATGTACGACGAAAAGCTTGGCAAGATGCATTTCTGGCTGTCTACCATTTTCGTCAATGTATTGTTCTTCCCCATGCATTTTGTCGGACTGGCCGGGATGCCGCGACGAATTCCCGATTACGCGGTGCAGTTTACCGATTTCAACCAGATCGCCACCATTGGCGCGTTCGGCTTTGGTTTTTCGCAGATCCTCCTGCTGGTGATTATTGTCAAGTGCATCCAGGGTGGTGACAAGGCCGCCAGCCAGGTGTGGGAAGGCGCAGAGGGGCTGGAATGGACGGTGACATCACCGCCTCCGTACCACACCTTCTCGCCCCAGCCGATCGTCAAGTAGCGCACCACTGGAATCTATGGGAGCATTGCCGGCGTGGACAGCAGGGTAAAAAGAACCGTGATCATTCTCGCTTCGGTGGCCGTTCTGCTTTACATCGGCTTTATCGTCATGGCGGTAACCGGGAACATTGCACCTGAAGGATAAAAAGCAGACACCGTTAGCATGAAAAAGCGATTCAGCACTACCCACCTGTTCCTGATCCCGGTTGCCATGTTCGGCTTCGGCTACCTCATGGTGCCGATATATAACGTGTTCTGTGACATCACTGGCCTCAATGGCAAGACCGGCACACTGAGTCAGGCCGAGGCCCAGGTGCTCAAGGTCGATGAGGATCGCCTGGTAAAAGTGGAGTTCATCAGCACCCTGAACCAGCAGGCCGAGTGGGAATTCAGCCCCGCAGTGAAAAGCATGATGGTCAACCCGGGCAAGCCGTATAGCACAAGCTATATGGCAGTCAACCAGCTGGACAGACCCATGGTGGGACAGGCTATCCCCAGTGTTGCCCCCGCCCAGGCCGCCACTTACTTCAACAAGACTGAATGCTTCTGTTTCGTCCAGCAGGCATTCGGGCCCAATGAAACGAAAAATATGCCGCTGGTTTTTATAATAGACCCGGAGCTGCCGAATGATATAAATACGGTAACGCTTTCATACACATTTTTTGATGTTAACAGCCGAATCAATTAGAGACTATATTTGAGGAAAAACTATGTCTGAGGTTGCACAAGACAAATACTATGTCCCCGAGGCCGCAAAATGGCCCATCGTAGGTTCCATTGCATTATCCATGCTGTTTGGCGGGTTTGCAGCCCACCTCAATGGCAGCCTGCTCGGGCCTACATTCATGGTGGTGGGATTTATACTTTTCGTTATCATGTTGTTTGGCTGGTTTAGCACCGTCATCAACGAAAGCGAAGCCGGCATATACGGAAAATGGGAGGATTCGTCTTTTCGCCTGGGCATGAGCTGGTTTATTTTTTCGGAAGTCATGTTTTTTGCTGCTTTTTTTGGCGCCCTGTTTTATGCCCGTGAGTTTTCTGTTTCATGGCTGCTGGGAGAAGGTTCCGGGGGGAGTACTCACCAGTTCCTGTGGCCGGGCTATGCGGAAATCTGGCCTACCAACGGACCGGGAAACCTTGGCGAAAGCGATTTTCATATGGGCTGGTGGCCTCTGCCCTTCCTCAATACCATCATCCTGCTGACCTCAGGCCTGACGGTAACCTGGGCTCACCATGCCATCAAGACCCAGCACAGGAAACATATAGTGCTGGGGTTGTTTCTCACCGTTTCCCTTGGATTCCTGTTCGTCTTTCTGCAGGGTGTTGAGTATGTTGAGGCCTATCATGAAGGGATGAAGCTGAGCAGCGGTATTTACGGTTCGACATTCTTCATGCTGACCGGCTTTCACGGCATGCACGTAACCCTGGGCGCAATTATGCTGACGGTAATGTTGTTCCGGGCCATGCGGGGTCATTTTACCGCCGAACGTCACTTTGCCTTTGAAGCAGCAGCCTGGTACTGGCACTTTGTGGACGTGGTGTGGTTGGGGCTGTTTATATTCGTCTACATCCTTTAGACGACCGACACTGGCCGATTCTGGTATTAAACCGGCCAGGCCAGGTCCGGTTCAGCGTTAATCCGGTTCCGGGGCGGAGTTAATCCGAGCCATAAAAGCGCTGCTTTGTCAGCGCTTTTTTATTGTCCGAAACCATGGGGAGTGACCCAGCCTAACTGTATCCCTACCCCTAGCAGCAGCATGATAAAAAGGGACAGACCGACGCGGATAAACAGTGTTTTCACCACCCGCTGCGAGGTGGAGGGGTCTTTGACCAGGTAATAAAATGCGGTAAACAGGCTGACAACCACAAACAGTAAGAGAGCGACCAGAATAACCTTGAATAACATAACTTCCCGGACAAGTAAAAACCGGTGCATATATGACCACGAAAGCGGTTAAAAAACCAGCTAAACGGGTTGTCGTCGGGGTTTATCTCTGCCTGCTAAGCCTGTTGCTGGGCCTGGGGGCCTGGCAACTTGTGCGAGGGCTGGAGAAGGCGGCCGTTGAAAAAGAGCTGGAGCATCAGGCGGGGCAGCTGTACACATTCAACAGCAAGCCGGAATCGTGGAGCGAATACCGCTACAGCCCGGTTGAGCTTACTGGAAAGTTTCTTGTGGCGCAGTCATTTTTGCTCGACAACCGGATTTTCAAGGGTCAGTTGGGATATGAAGTTCTGAGCCCGTTTCAGTTGCAACACGATGGCAGTACCCTGTTGGTTAACAGGGGCTGGATTTCGAAAAACCGGATTCCTGACCCGATGTTTCAATTCGGCGATCCGGGAGAAAATGTAACGATTTCTGGCCAGCTCTATTTTCCGGGCAGGGGATTTACCCTCGGCCCTTCTTATACCGATGCGGGTAGCTGGCCGGTAATCGTGCAGTACATCGATCATGATGCCATTTCTGGTTTGCTGGACATGAAGCTTGAAACGCCCATCATTGTCCTGGACGGCGATCCGGACCATGGGCTGGTTAAACTGTGGCGGCCATACATCATCGACGCCACCCGGCACTACGGCTACGCGGCACAATGGTGGGGGTTGTCCATTGTTTTTATCGTTTTCGGGCTTATCTGGAGACGAATGAGTACCCGGAACCACGAGTAGAGAGATCAGAGTTATGCGCCAAAAAACAGAAACCACCGAAAAGAACAGGTTACGGGCATCGCGCCTGAAACTGCTTTTGGTGTTTTCACTTTTCCTTGGACCGTTGCTTGTCGCCTTCCTGTGGTACTACGGATTTGGTGCCCGTCTGGCGCCCCAGGGGCAGTCAAACCATTCGCCGTTAATCACCCCGGCAGTTCCCCTGCCGCAGTTCGAGAATCCCGTATATAACGGCAAGCCGGTTAACAATACATTTCTGAAGAAAAAGTGGACTATCGTACATATTGTCGGTGATTCGTGTAGCGAATCCTGTAGAAAGGCGCTTTACAATACCCGCCAGGCGCGGCTGGCGATAGGAAAAGACACCAATCGTGTGCAGCGGCTGATTGTCCTGTCAGGATCGGTTCTCGCAAGCGAGGTGGCAGCCAACCACCCGGATGCCACCCTGGTCAGGGCGAGTGATGAGGGTATCGGAACGCTGCTCAGAAGCATTTCGATTTTATTCCAGGTCGGCGAGTATGATGCGCTGGTGGTGGACCCGTTGGGTAATCTAATGATGTCGATTCCCCTGGAGCAGGATCCCGGGCTGCTCGTAAAAGACCTTAAAAAGTTGCTTAAACTGTCCAGGATCGGCTGATACAATGCACCATCATTACCATTGCAGGGGGAGTGGACGTCACAACACGGTGATCGGGAAAATTCGTATACCTTTGGAATTCTGCCTGGATAAACGTCGTACACTTACAAGGATGGCAATGTCAGTTGTATTGCTGTCCCAGGGGGGCTGTATCTTCCTTCCCCGACCCTCCACAGAAGTCCAACGCGCCGCCGAGATTGAATCCTTCTACCGTAAGTGGGGCGGATCGAGCTACAGCTTTGGAGGAACCAGTCAAAGTGGTATAGACTGTTCTGCCCTGATGGTGAAGGCCTACAGTGAGATCTACAATATCGGCCTGCCTCGAACTACAGAAAATCAGGCGAAAATGGGCAAACGTGTGAGGAAGAAAAACCTGGAAGCAGGAGACCTGGTATTTTTCAAAACCGGTATCGTTCGCAAGCATGTGGGAATTTACGTCGGAGATGGTGTTTTCGTCCATTCGTCCGCATCATCCGGGGTGATCAAGTCATCCCTGGACACCGGATACTGGGATGATCATTACTGGAAAGCAAAACGATTGCTGAACTAGCAGGCGACACTTTGTGTCACGGGTATCGGCAACTGTGAACTATTTTCGGACTCCTCTGAGCCAGCCACGAACAATCGGACGTTGGCGGCGACTGATTTCGATTCTGTCATCCAGGCCATGCAGGAATACCTGCCATCGGTCCTCGTTATCCTTTTCCATGCCCTCAATAAACTGGGTGGCGATCAGTGAATTGCGGTGTGCACGGATAAACTCGGAACCGAGGTCATTTTCGAGCTGGTTCAGGGTGTCATTGAGCAGAAATTCCCCATCCATGGTCTTGATCACCACGTACTTGTTTTCGGCCTTGAAATAGACAATGTCCCTTATCGGGATTAACTTGAGACGGCCGCGCTGGGTGACCGAAATATGGGTGCGCCCTTCGTCGCCCTCCTTGAGAACCAGGTTTTGTTGTTCCGTCAGCGGTTCGGCCTTTATCAAGGCACGCTGCAGGCGCTCAAGGTGTATCGGTTTCAGCAGATAGTCGATTGCATTGGCATCAAAGGCCTGCAATGCATACTCGTTGTGTGCGGTGGTAAAAATAACGGCGGGGGGTTCTTCCACGGCAGAAAGATGATAGGCCAGCTCGATTCCCCCAATGCCCGGCATCCTGATGTCGACAAGGGCGAGCTTGGGCTTGTATTCTTCAAAGAGAACAATGGCATCTTCACCATTCTGCGCTTCGATCACCCTGGCATCAGGCTTGATACGGCGTATCAGCTCTTTGAGCCGGGCACGGGCCAGGTGTTCATCGTCGACAATAAGCATCCTGGAAGTTTCCACCATCACCGATTCTCCTAAAGCGGGATTCTTACAATGACATTGAAGCTGGTTTCAGCTTCGTAGGAATCCAGGGAGGCCTTGTCACCGAACACCGCATCAATGCGCTTGCGCAGGTTCTGCTGGGCGACCTTGTTTCCCTGGCGCCGTTTAACTCCGGCCTCAGGCAATGGATTGGTTATCTTGATTATCAGGTATCGGTCCTTGATCTGGATTATCAGGCTGATTTTGCCTCCCTTGAACCGTGTTTCAATGCCGTGGTAGACAGCATTTTCCAGCATTGGCTGCAATAGAAACACCGGCACATTGATGCTCACACAGTTGGGATCAATTTTGCTGCTGATCTCGAGCCGGTCGCCAAGCCGAATTTTTTCCAGGTAAAGATACTTGTCCGCCATATCCAGTTCAGCCTTGAGGGGGACCATCTGGCGCTTGTCTGACATCACGGCACGTATTACGTCAGCGAGGTTGTAAAGCGCCGTCTCTGCCCTGTGCGGGTGCTGGGTAATCAGCCCGGCAACGCTGTTGAGCGAGTTAAACAGGAAATGAGGCCTTATTCGGAAGTCGAGGTTGGTGAACTGCTCTGCATCGGAAGCGCTCTGGGCCATACGATCTGAGTACAGTCTCTTCTCCACCCACAGAAGGAGCGGGGTAAACAATACCGAAAATAATATGAGTGAATAGCCCAGGCCAGGGGACAGATAACCCGTAGAAAAAAGGCCGATGCCAAAATCCTGCAATTCTCTGGCGAAGATAATGCCAAGGGCAATGAGTGTCGCAACGCCTGTTACGGCGAACCAGGCAAGGATAATACCTCGCCCCATAGCCATATTCCCAAGCGGCTTCCTTATCAGGTAAAGCAGGCCTATGGAGGCCGCACTAAACAGCATCACCACAATGGCCGTGGAAACCAGGTGGGCTTGCAGGTAGCGCGATTCCCAGTCGCCGCCGTAGTAGAATATTAACGCCACAAGGGTTATCGACAGGGCTAGCAGAATAAATCTTCCAGGGAATCGACCTTTGTGGAATTCAATTTGAAAACCGGCATCAAACACGATGAATTCTTGCTCTCCAGATATCCTGATAATTCAGGGCCGCCAAAATTATTCTGACGGGACGAAGCGGAATGGCTATTGGCAGCCCATTGCGATCATTATAGCAGACCATTGTTGAATTTAAGCGATACCACAGCGCCGAAGCTAAGGGCGCCTGAATGAGGTTGAAATGTCCTGGATTGACCTGGGATCTGAATCCCGGTCCCGGAATTTTTCGGGCCCAAAGAAAAACTCCCCTGCAAGCAGGGGAGTATTAAATTTCTACCAGATCAAACAGAATGGGGGTGTCTGCTGAAGGGGGTAAAGACCCGGCAGAAGAACAAGTTTTCACTTGCTCAAGTAAAAGAGTAAACTAGATAACCAGTGCAAATCAAATGTTTTAGACAAGCGGTACATTTTTGCGAATGAACTGTACCGGAACCGAATATTACCCGGGCAAATGTGGTATTTTCGCCACTATTACAGCAATAACTACGTGTTTTTATGAGCGATCAGAATAAAATTTGGGGAGGCAGGTTTGAGGAGCTTACCGATTCCCTGATGGAGCAGTTTTCCCAGTCAGTACAGTTTGACAACAGGTTGTACAACGAGGATATCAACGGGTCAATCGCCCACGCTCGTATGCTGTGCGGCTGTGGTGTCATTTCCAGCGAGGAATTTGCAGCGATTTGCGCGGGACTCGAAGATATTCGCAAAGAAATAGAAAACGGAGATTTTGAGTGGTCGGACAGTCTCGAAGATGTCCATATGAATATTGAGTCGGCGCTTACCAGTAGAATCGGCGATGCCGGCAAGAAATTGCATACCGGCCGCTCCAGGAACGACCAGATAGCGACTGATCTTCGCCTTTACCTGCGTCAGCAGCTGGATAGCACCTGTCAGGCGCTGACTGCCCTGCAGACTGAGTTGGTAAAACTGGCATCCCGGGAAGCGAGTACCATCATGCCGGGGTTTACCCACATGCAGCCTGCCCAGCCGGTGACCTGTGGGCACCACCTGCTGGCGTGGAATGAAATGCTGGAACGGGATTACCAGCGATTCCTGGACTGTCGAAGACGGGTTAACGTCAGCCCGCTGGGGTCTGCGGCACTGGCCGGTACCAGCTACCCGATAGACAGGGAAGCGACCGCTACGGAGCTTGGTTTCAGCAGCGTTTCGGTGAATTCCCTGGACGCAGTTTCCGACAGGGATTTTGTCATGGAATTCAATGCCTGTGCGGCGATACTCATGGTCCACCTGTCGAGGATTTCCGAGGAGCTGGTTTTATGGTCTTCTCCTGCATTCGATTTTATCGATCTTGGCGATGCATTCTGCACCGGTTCCAGTATCATGCCGCAAAAGAAAAATCCGGATGTTGCCGAAATAACCCGGGGTAAAAGCGCGCGGGTTATCGGTAACCTGGTAACCTTGCTGACCCTTATGAAGGGCCAGCCGCTTACCTATAACCGCGATAACCAGGAAGACAAGGAGCCTGTTTTCGATACCGTGGACACCATCCAGCTTTGTCTCCGGGTCTATGCAGCCATGTTTCCGGGGGTCATGATAAAACGCGATAATATGAAAAAGGCCGCGGCGGCAGGTTATTCCACCGCCACCGATCTGGCCGACTATCTGGTGCGAAAAAACATTCCGTTCAGGGATGCCCACGAGATTGTCGGCAAGGTGGTCAGTTATGCCATCCAGCAGGGTCTTCGGCTCGAACAAATCACGCTTCAACAATTGCAGAAGTTTTGCGAGGCCATTGAGGCGGATATCTTTGATGTGATCACTCTCGAAGGTTCAGTCGCCGCGCGCGACCATGTTGGCGGAACTGCCCCGGACCGGGTAGTCGAAGCGGCGCGCGCAGCAGGAAAATTACTCGATGCACGAGCAACCCATCCGGTATAGAATCTGGGACTTGAGATTGATAACCCTCCTGAAATCAATATTGTGAAATAAAATTGGTGCCATGAAAAATTTACTGTTAATCCTCCTGCTTGGTACATTAACCCTTGCCGCGTGTGGCCAGAAGGGCCCCCTGTTCCTGCCTAAACCAGCAGTCGAAGCCGAGGGTGATGATAATGCCAGTGAACAGGAAGAGGAATCTGAAGGCACCACGGAGTAGCATCCGGTTCGCCCTGGCCAGGTAACCCCCTCACCAGGCAGGCTCAAGTGTGGCCTGCATTGTGCAATTACACGCCCGCAAAGCCAAATCAGTTCCATGGACCATTTTCAGTACAAAGATGGCCGGCTGTGTGCCGAAGAGACACCGCTGGCTGACATTGCCGAGGCAATTGGCACCCCCTGCTATATTTATTCCCGGGCCACGCTGGAGCGGCACTGGCATGCCTTCGACCGCGCTTTCGGTGATTATCCCCACCACATCTGTTATGCGGTAAAAGCCAACAGCAACCTTGCCATTCTCAACTTGCTTGCAAGGCTGGGCTCAGGCTTTGATATCGTATCCGGGGGAGAGTTGCAGCGGGTCATTGCCGCCCACGGCGACCCGTCAAAAATTGTCTTTTCCGGTGTGTGCAAACAGGACTGGGAAATCCGTGCGGCCCTGCAAGCGAGCATAGGCTCATTCAACATCGAATCCGAAGGGGAGCTGGAACAGATCAACCGCATTGCCGGCGAACTCGGCAAGGTGGCGAATATCTCGGTACGTATTAATCCTGATGTGGACGCCAGGACGCACCCCTATATTTCCACCGGACTGAAGAGCAACAAGTTTGGGCTGCCGCCTGCAAGGGCGTTGCAGACCTATCTCAAGGCCAGGGATCTTGACTGTATCCGTATCCATGGTGTCGCCTGCCACATCGGTTCCCAGTTAGTTGAATTGGCGCCGTACCAGGATGCGCTTTCCAGGGTGCTTGAATTTGTCGCCAGCCTCGACGCTGAAGGGATTGCAATGGATGCTGTTGATTTCGGCGGCGGTCTTGGCGTTCGCTACCGTGACGAGCAGCCTCCGGAGCCGGACCAGTATGCCCACATTATCCTGGAGCAAATGAAGCAGTTGCCACGACAGATACCCGTTGCCATTGAGCCTGGCCGGGCGATAGTTGCCAATGCGGGGGTCTTGCTGACCCGGGTACATAGCCTCAAAAACAATGAGGACGCGAATTTCTGTATCGTTGACGCGGCCATGAATGACCTGATACGCCCAGCCCTGTACCAGGTCTACCAGGAAATTATTGAAGTGGAAGCGGACCCGGAGACCAAACCGGGGCGATACGATGTGGTCGGCCCGGTTTGTGAAAGCGGGTGATTTCCTCGGCAAGGATAGGGAGCTGAAAGTCAGGCCCGGCGATTTACTGGCTGTTCGTACCTCCGGCGCCTACGGCTCGGTCATGAGCTCGAACTACAATAGCCGTCCGCGGCCGGCGGAAGTCATGGTAGACGGTGACGACTACCATATCATTCGAAAGCGTGAATCGATCAGTGCGCTGTACGCCGGGGAAACCCTGTTGCCAGAAAACCCGCCTACTGGTTAGCAATACCGCTTGGCACATGCCCGGTGGGAACATGCTGCCTGGCCGAGTCGCAGTGACCGCGCTGGTCATCGAAAAAGATATCTGCGCCGAAAGTGCGTAGAAATTCTCCCTTGTCCATGCCGCCGAGAAAGTAGCTTTCGTCGATTCGAATATCCCAGGCCCGCAGTGTTTTGATGACTCGCTCGTGGGCAGGAGCCCCCCTGGCCGTAATCAGCGCAGTACGAATGGGGAAGCGCGGATGGTTTTGCTGAATCCGGTGAAGCGCCCCCAGGATTTTCTTAAACGGGCCACCGGGCAAAGGGTCGTTGGCCGAGCGCTTTTCCGTTTTCGAAAATGCATTCAGGCCCTGCTGCTGAAAGACCTGTTCCGCTTCATCCGAGAAAAGCACGGCATCACCGTCAAAGGCAATTTTCAGTTCTTCACTGCCTGAATTTTCTACCTCGGACGGCAGTATGGTCGCCGCCGCATGCCCTGCCTGCAGTGCCTGGCTGACATCAACCGGGTCTGCCGACAGAAACAGGTCGGCGCCAAATGGCCTGACATACTGGTACGGCGATTCCCCGCCAGTGAATGCCGCACGGGTGATATCGAGGCCGTAGTGCTCGATGGAATTGAATACCCGTAACCCGGTATCTGCGCTGTTCCTGGATATAAGCACGATTTCTACATGCTGCGTATTCGGGCTTTCAGGGGTATTGTTCAGGGCCAGGAATTTCTTCACCATATTGAACGCCACCCCGGGCTCCAACAGCTCGTTTTCATGCTCAATCTGGTATTGGCAATAGGCGTCGATTCCACTTTCGGTGTAGACCGCGTGGCTTTCGGTCATATCGAAAAGCGCTCTCGATGAAATCGCAATGACCAGGGAATCTTCAAACGTAGTTGGCATGATCTCAATCCTTGCGCAAAGCTTCCAGCACAGGCCCGGTATCAGGTCGAATGCCATGCCAGATGAAAAACGATTCCGCCGCCTGTTCCACCAGCATACCCAGCCCATCGTTGGCGCTCGCTGCCCCGCAGGATAGTGCCCATTGCATAAATACGGTTGGTTGCTGGCTATACATCATGTCGTAAACGTTAGTGTGGGCCGCGATACAGGTTGGACTGATGTTGGGAAGCTGTTGCCCAAGGCTGGCAGCGGTACCGTTGATCACCATATCATAACTGCGATCCCCGCAGCGATCGAGAGAAAGCGATTCGATGCCGGAGCCGATTCGTTGTGCCAGCGCGGTGGCCTTGCTGACGGTTCGATTGGTGATGGTTATGTTCGATGGATTGCATTCTACCAGCGGCCCAAGTATTCCGCGCACAGCACCACCTGCGCCGATTACAAGTATCGACCTGCCGTCCAGCGGGCAACCAATATTCTGCTGGATATCCGTCACCATCCCTGTCCCGTCGGTGTTGTCCCCGGCGATGAGGCCATTTTTTTCGAATCGAAGGGTATTCACGGCTTCGGCGAGCCCGGCGCGTTCACTGCACTGGTTACCGCTACGCTGGCACAGCATCCAGGCTTCAACCTTGTAGGGTACGGTGATGTTAAGCCCCCCTCCGCCATGTGCAGCAAAATGGCTCACCGCCTGTTCGAAACCGCCGCTATCGACCTGGATAGCCTGGTAATCCATGCTGACGCCGCACTGCCGCGCAAACATATCGTGAATTTGCGGTGATTTGCTGTGCTTTACCGGGTTACCCATGACCGCGAACCTGGTGGAATCAGGAGAAAAGTCAAAGATGTCAGTCATCTAGGAGTCCTCGAAGAACACAAATACCGGGCCATCACACTGCATATAGATGGTGCCGCTGCCATGATTACTCAAGCCATGGCTGCTCAAGGCTGAAAATCTTGTTTTATCCGGCAGCGGGTAACGACAGTCACCCGCCAGGGTCAACCAGGTTTGCTCCACTGCCGCAATACTGAAACAGCCCATGCGGTTGAACTCCCAGTTGCCGGCGGAGTAACCAAAAATGACGTCATCGAAGTGAATCCGGGCGGGGCCGGCCCTGGCCAATAAAAAATGATGTGCGGCACCGAGGTTGAAGTATTCGTGATCGCGCCGGCCGCCAAGGAAACCGATGAGCGTTGCCGTGGTATATTGCGGGGGTATGGCATCAAGCACGAAGGCGAGGTCGGAAAAATCCTTGTCCGGGCTAAGGGTAATATCAAGGCTGGCTGGAAATGAGTCTCCGTCTCCTACGGACAGGCCCTCGCTGTTCCGGCGTGCACCGGTGCCGCGGTCGACGAAAATTACCGGCTCGTCTGCAATGAACGAATCGGGATGGAACGGGCCCACGATGCTGATATTGCAGCCCCTGCTGAATGGTTCCAGGTAATCGGCTATGGACATGTCATGTAATGTGAGTTTGAGGGTTACGGGAGATCAGGAAACTCCCTGCAGCAGACGTTTTATGACCACCAGGGATTCGGCTGACTTCAATAATGATTTTTTACTGTACATCGTGTTTCGTCCAGTGCTTGAATGCGGAAGTATCGACGATTTTTTGACACAATCCCAGCCATCATACCAATACTGAATACAGGTATACCTATAAATTGATTGTGAAATCGGAACAATGGCTTCATGATCATACCCTTCAAGGCTGGCGAATTCCGTACCGCTCCGGTCAGGTCATACCAGGCCAGGGATTCGCGGCTGGAATTATTGTTCTGTGCGACCAATCGTGTAAAGCCCTGGAAATAGGGAATTTGATATGAGGATTACAGCATGAAAATTACCTGGCCGATGCCAGCAGCCCCCGCAAGCTTTTGCGCGCTGTTGCTGCTAATATTTTCGACTGCGGCAATGGCAGCCCAGTCATTTACCCCATTTGTTTCAATCGACCCGGTACAGCGTCCGGACCCGTCAGCAACGCCAATGGATGGCATTAGATGGCAACCGGTATCCTACGGGGAATACCGGTATTTCCATGACACCGATTACGGTGGAATCATTTTGCCAACGTCAGTGCGAACAATGCCGGGCTTAACCAGCTGGGTATTCAATTTGGCCAGCTAGGGCTCGAGGCCTGGTCCGGCTACGGTGAAACCGTGTCTGCAATACGCAGCCGTTACAGTGGAGTTGACCCGTTTCAGTTTCATGGCGGTATCGAACAGCGCTAT
>PVMK01114414.1_pt1 | contig 51175 bp, 57 predicted proteins | sample 1853481 | NCBI WGS metagenome assembly PVMK01 (sample SAMN08533507, study PRJNA380276) | Marine sediment metagenome, whole genome shotgun sequencing project.
CTGCACGCATGCTACAATGGCAGGTACAACGGGCAGCGATCCCGCGAGGGTGAGCGAATCCTTTAAAGCCTGTCTCAGTTCGGATCGGAGTCTGCAACTCGACTACGTCAAGTCGGAGTCGCTAGTAATCGCGAATCAGCTATGTCGCGGTGAATACGTTCTCGGGCTTTGTACACACCGCCCGTCACATCACGAAAGTTGGCAACACCCGAAGTCAGTGGCCCAACCGCAAGGAGGGAGCTGCCGAAGGTGGGGTCAGCGATTGGGATGAAGTCGTAACAAGGTAGCCGTACGGGAACGTGCGGCTGGATCACCTCCTTTCTAAGGAGTTCACACGAGGCCTTCTGCGGAAGATGTTCTTCGGAACCCTTCCATGGAAATAGCGTCTCGAACTTCTAGTCAATGACTGACTTGGCGTCGGATCTCGACGTGGTGCAACCATCTTTACGGATGGATGTGCCTCCGAAGGATGCGACGTCGGCGCACTGTTCAGTAGTGAGGGAGTCGGGGTTTTGGAGCTCCGAATCACTCAGGCACCTTGAGAACTGCATAGCGAGCACAAGCGTCTTGGATTCAATACGATTCAAGCTACAAAGGGTCTTTGGTGAATGCCTTGGCGCTGGGAGCCGATGAAGGACGTGGCAGACTGCGAAAAGCCTCGGGAAGCCGTCAAGCAGGCGTTGATCCGGGGATGTCCGAATGGGGAAACCCGGCTGGGGTAATGCCCAGCCACACTGGTCTGAACACATAGGGCCAGGAGAGGCAACCGGGGGAATTGAAACATCTCAGTACCCCGAGGAAAGTAAAGCAACAGCGACTCCCTGAGTAGCGGCGAGCGAAACGGGAAGAGCCCAAACCAGCACGGTGTCATAGGTCGACGCCGTTGCCGTGCTGGGGTTGTGGGACCCACCTGACGGTGCGTCGAAGCCGTCAAGGAGTTACAAACTCAGGTGTTAGCCGAACATGCCTGGAAAGGCAGGCCGTAGGAGGTAACAGCCCTGTAGGCGAAAACACTCTGAGCTCCTGGTGGAGTTCCCAAGTAGCACGGGGCCCGTGAAATCCCGTGTGAATCTGCGAGGACCACCTCGTAAGGCTAAGTACTACCCAGCGACCGATAGTGAACTAGTACCGTGAGGGAAAGGTGAAAAGCACCCCGGTGAGGGGAGTGAAATAGAACCTGAAACCATGGACCTACAAGCAGTCGGAGGATCACTTCGGTGATCTGACGGCCTGCCTTTTGAAGAATGAGCCAACGAGTTAGCAGTACGTGGCAAGGTTAAGGCGTGAGCCGTAGCCGTAGCGAAAGCGAGTCTGAACAGGGCGTTCAGTCGCGTGCTCTAGACCCGAAGCCGAGTGATCTATCCATGGGCAGGGTGAATCGAGGGTAAGACCTCGTGGAGGCCCGAACCCACCAAGGTTGAAAACTTGGGGGGATGACCTGTGGATAGGGGTGAAAGACCAAGCAAACTCGGCGATAGCTGGTTCTCCCCGAAATAGCTTTAGGGCTAGCGTCGCATGTTCCACCGTGGAGGTAGAGCACTGATTGGGTTAGGGGGCCAACAAGCTTACCGACCCCAGTCAAACTCCGAATACCACGGTGCCACAGTGCGGCAGTCAGACCATGAGGGATGAGCTTCATTGGTCGAAAGGGAAACAGCCCAGATCGCCAGCTAAGGCCCCTAAATCAGGACTAAGTGGGGAACGATGTGGAGTCGCCCAAACAGCCAGTAGGTTGGCTTAGAAGCAGCCATCCTTTAAAGAGTGCGTAACAGCTCACTGGTCGAGTGATTCTGCGCGGAAAATGTAACGGGGCTCAAGTCCTGTGCCGAAGCTGCGAGATTCCATCTTTGCTCGGCCCGTCTCCTTCGGGAGCCGGGTCCAGGCGATGGGATCGGTAGGGGAGCGTCGAGTGGCCAGCGAAGCGGCGGCGTAAGCCAGCCGTGGAGGCCACTGGAGTGAGAATGTTGGCATGAGTAGCGAAAGAGGAGTGAGAATCTCCTCCGCCGAATGTCCAAGGGTTCCTGGGGAAGGTTCGTCCGCCCAGGGTTAGTCGGGACCTAAGGTGAGGCCGCGAGGCGTAATCGATGGATAACTGGTTGATATTCCAGTACTACCACGCACGCGCCAAGGCTGAATCTAGTTTGCTAAGGAAAGCCCTTCGGGGCCTACCGACCCAGCAAGTACTAGGTCAGCAATGGAGTGACACGGAAGGGTAAGTGGACCCGGGCGATGGTTGACCCGGGGTAAGCGTGTAGATCGAGATCCAGGCAAATCCGGATCTCATGAAGATCGAGGCGCGATGCCGAGCCGCATTAGGTGAAGCCACCGAACGCCCATGCCGTCAAGAAAAGCTTCTAGCGAGATTCTTGGGCACCAGTACCCCAAACCAACACAGGTGAACAAGTAGAGAATACTAAGGCGAGCGAGAAAACTCTGGTTAAGGAATGCGGCAAAATGGCTCCGTAACTTCGGGAGAAGGAGCGCCCCGGTAAGGTGTAGGACTTCGCGTCCGAAGCCTGAGGGGGTTGCAGAGACCAGGCCCAAGCGACTGTTTACTAAAAACACAGGAGGGTGCTAAGTCGCAAGACGACGTATACCCTCTGACGCCTGCCCGGTGCTGGAAGGTCAAGTGGATCGGTTAGCTCTTCGGAGCGAAGCTGTGAAATCAAGCCCCAGTAAACGGCGGCGGTAACTATAACCGTTGATCAGTATCCAAAAAGGCGGTTACAAAACTTGGCTATATGCTGGAACATCCGAGTATCCAACGGTACTAATCCGTGTCACAGCGATGTGATATTTCTATGACGCGGGAAGTGAAAATCCGTTTGGTGCGGACAATCAGCAGGAAACCGAAGCGAGGAGATATACACTCCATGCGTCCCAACGCACTCACGTTGTTGGGATAGCACAAGTGGTGTGTGGAAATCCTCGACAGAGCGCTTCAGGCGTTCTGCAGGATCAATTCGATTCTGTGCAGGGATCCTCAGAGACTATACGCCAAGCCCCTCAGTGAGATAGGAGGGGATGATATAGTCCGATCCTCATGGCGACATGGGGAGTCAGGCAGAAATGACCTGGCCACGTTCCATGCGGTCCGTCCACGCACCGACATATGGAACGAAGTAACAACAATGCCTAAGGTAGCGAAATTCCTTGTCGGGTAAGTTCCGACCTGCACGAATGGCGTAACGACTCGGGCACTGTCTCAACCAGAGACTCGGCGAAATTGCAATGTGAGTAAAGATGCTCACTTCCCGCAACAGGACGGAAAGACCCCGGGACCTTTACTGCAGCTTGACATTGAAGCATTTTATGTGATGTGTAGGATAGGTGGGAGTCTGTGAAGCGGTCGCGCTAGCGGTCGTGGAGACAAACTTGAAATACCACCCTTCCCATAACATGCTTCTAACCTCGGTCCATTATCTGGATCAGGAACAGTGTCTGGTGGGCAGTTTCACTGGGGTGGTGGCCTCCTAAAATGTAACGGAGGCGCCCAAAGGTTCCCTCAGCCAGGTCGGCAATCTGGCGTTGAGTGCAAAAGCACAAGGGAGCTTGACTGCGAGACCTACAAGTCGAGCAGGTACGAAAGTAGGGTTTAGTGATCCCTCGGCGGCACGTGGGTGCGCCGAGGCCAACGGCTAAAAGGTACCCCGGGGATAACAGGCTCATACCGCCCAAGAGTCCATATCGACGGCGGTGTTTGGCACCTCGATGTCGGCTCGTCTCATCCTGGGGCTGAAGCAGGTCCCAAGGGTCGGGCTGTTCGCCCGTTAAAGAGGCACGCGAGCTGGGTTTAGAACGTCGTGAGACAGTTCGGTCCCTATCCGTTGTGGGCGCAGGAGATTTGAGGAGAGTTGTCCCTAGTACGAGAGGACCGGGATGAACGTACCTCTGGTGTGCCAGTTGTCCTGCCAAGGGCACGGCTGGTTTGCTACGTACGGAACGGATAAGCGCTGAAAGCATCTAAGCGCGAAGCCGGCTCCGAGATGAGATCTCCCACTGTATTAAACAGGTAAGACCCCTTGTAGACGACAAGGTTGATAGGCCGGACGTGGAAGCGCAGTAATGCGTGAAGCTGACCGGTACTAATAGGTCGAGGGCTTGAATTTGACTACCGCGATTTTGTGCTCGCTATGGAGTGCTCAAGGAGCATTCACATAGTTTTGGTGACCACAGCGACAGGGATCCACCCGTTCCCATTCCGAACACGGAAGTTAAGCCTGTCAGCGCCGATGGTACTTGAGCCGAGGGGTTCCGGGAGAGTAGGTCGTTGCCAAACATTCTTAAGATGAGGGCCGTCCCACCGATTGGTGGGACGGCCTTTGTCGCGCTGGCATCCAACACAGAGCGCGTGCATGAGAGGAATTCGAAGTGGCAGACAAGAACGATCGCTCCAAACGAACCTCGGCGAAGAAGAGCAGCCCATCGGGATCACACAGATCCCGCGGTAGAGGCCAGGCATCGAAGAAGCAGTACTCGGCCACGACGCGCGACGTCGAGCGTCAACGCCAGGAAGCACGTGCCAAAAAGCGCGGCGACCTCAAGGGTCCTGCGGTCAACCTTCCGAACTGGATAGTCGAGGAGATATCGCGTGTCACGCCCGGCGACCGAACGGGACCGACCCTTGAAGCTCTCGGCGCAGCATCAGAGGCCCTTGGTGATGGCAATTACCAGTCCGCGGTCAAACACGGCTTACGAGCAAAGGCACTCTCGCCACAATCTGCGACGATTCGCGAGACCATCGGAATCGCCGCCTACAGGGTGGGGGACTGGTCGACAGCGCTCAAGGAGTTGAGGGCATACCGACGGATGGCAGGCGAGACGACGCATCTGCCGATCGAGATGGATGTTCTTCGTGCCCAGGGCCGCAGCAAGGACGTCGAGATGGCGTGGCAGGAACTCGAAAAGCGCGGCGCCCACGGCTTGGTCATGAACGAGGGCAAGATCGTATACGCGTCCTACCTCCTCGACGAGGGCCGAGCGGACGAGGCATGGAGCATCGTCAAGCCACCACGCGTCGAGCAGCGTCCCAACGAGGGCCATCTACGGCTCTACTACGTCGCAGCTCGCACGGCAGCAGCGCTCGGCGACAAGGAGACGGCGCGGAAGTGGTCAGACGAGATCATCACCCACGACCCGGCCTTTCCGGGATACGAACAGCTCGAGCGCGAGATTGCGGCCATCACCCCCTGACGCACGTTCCTGTCGTACTCGGGAGATACGTTTGTATTCCTCCGCACTTCCATGACGAAAGGAAGTGTCGTGGATCTCAATCTTGTTGTCCTCGCGGGCCGGATCGCCGCGGAACCTGAGATCAGGACGTTCGAATCGGGCTCAACTCTTATGCGGCTCCTCGTGACCGTTCGCTCGGATGAACCTCGTCGTCGACTCGACGTCATACCGGTGGTGCAATGGGACCCTGACCCGGACGATATGCCGGATGGACCCGTGCGCGGTCGCGGTGTCTGGATCGCTGGTTCGGTGCAGAGACGTTTCTGGTCTGTAGATGACGGCCGTCATTCACGGATTGAGGTCGTCGCACACGAGGTCGCGATCAGAGACGAAGAATCTAGTTTCACAGACGAGGCTGCGACCGCTTCGTAAGCCTCCTATTCTGGCGACACATGTCACGTACAGTCGTAGCCGCAGCATCAGTCGTAGCCGCAGAAGCAGGAAGCGCCGTCGCGGATGCCGGAGGTAACGCCGTGGACGCTGCCATTGCAGCAACGGTGGGGTCGATGTCGACAGAGCTTGGGATCGTGTCGCCAGGGGGAGGTGCCTTCATCACGATATGGCCTCCCCAGGGCGAACCCATCGTCATCGACGCCTACGCTGAGATGCCGGGGCGCGGTCTCGAGAGAGGTAGGGCAGCGAGGACCGAGCGGGTATTCATGGAGTACGGCGGTGGCATGGAAACGGTCGTGGGCTGGGGAAGTGTTGCCACCCCCGGTGCATTCGCCGGCTTCGACGTGGCGTCCTCCGGGTTCGGCGCGGCTCCCTGGGCAGAACTCTTCGATACCACCATCGCTGTCCTTCGAGATGGATTCCCCGTGTCCCAAGCAGCCGGCTACTACCTCGGCTACGCACACGATGTGATCTACGGATGGAACAGCGAGTCGATCGCGATCCATCATCGAGCCGACGGTACGCCACTCCGAGATGGCGATACGGTGACAAACGTTCCCCTGGCGGACTGTCTCACAGACATTGCTCAGGAGGGAGCGGACCTCCTATACCGTGGAGACCTCGGAGCAGCTCTTGCTCGAGCCAGTGAGGAGAGAGGCGGACTGATAACCAGGCACGACCTCGAGGAGTACGCGCCGGTGGTGCGACCTCCATCTAGGATCGGTATGCGGGGTTGGGATATCGCGACGAATGCGCCACCAGCAGTTGGCGGCGTCACGCTAACGGCGCTGCTCAGACTCATCGAGCGGCTCCACATTCGGGGGTGGTCCGCGCCAGAGGTGGCCAAGTACGCTGCGGCGCAGAATGCAGTGTTCTCGTTCCGACGAGTTGAACTCGACGGCCACACGGATCGATTCATCGGTTCCGATCTCCTGTTGAGTTTGGCCGATGCAGGCGACCCGGTTGCAATTCACAGATCACCCTCCACAGTCCACGCCTCGGCGGTCGATGAGACCGGATTGGCCTGTTCGATCACAGCGTCAGCGGGATATGGGTCGGGCGCCGTGATCCCAGGAACGGGCTTTGGCCTCAACAATTCTCTCGGCGAGCTCGAACTCACAACGGAGGGGCTCCACGTGCTCGAACCAGGGACCCGCCTCCTATCGAACATGGCGCCAACCTGTGCAAGATCACCCGAGGGGGAGGTGTTCGCGTTGGGTTCACCCGGCGCAGATCGGATCACCTCGGCGATTGCTTCGGTACTGATGAACCACATTGTCTGTGGAATGTCTCTCGACGACGCCGTGTCGCATCCCCGTATCCATGCAGAGATCTTTGATGGCGAAGCAATGCTTGCCGTTGAACCGGGTATCGACACATCACATGTCGAAGGTCTCGGGATACGAGAGCTCCCGGAGCTGTCCATGTATTTCGGCGGTGTGCAAGCAGCAATGTGGGACGGCGGCGAGGTCCTCGCAGGAACTGCGGACGCTCGTCGGACAGGAGCGGTTCGCGTCGGAGGAGTTCGTGAATGACCTCGGCCTACTGGAGGACCGGAGGACGGTACCCGAATAGGCACCAGCAAGAGCTGCGGTCAATAGAAACGCCAGCGTAGCCTCAGGGTGTGAGCGCACGATTCAACAAGGACATTCTGAAACAACCACGGTGGATCGTCGCCGTCGCAATCGGTGTTCTGGTATCGCTGCTTTTCATCCGACTCGGTGTGTGGCAGCTCGATCGTCTTGAGGAGAGACGAGAAGAGAACGCCACAATCGAGAGTCGAGCGGCCGAACCGGTCCGTCCCCTCGAGGGAGTGCTTGGCCAGCATGATGGCGATGTAGGCGCGATGAAACATCGACAGGTCAGTGTCGAGGGCGTCTACCGAACCGACGCGGAGTTCTTCTCCATTGGGCGAGCAGACGGTGACACGAGAGGAACCCTCGTCGCGACACCCATGGACCTCGATGACGGCACCGTCTTGATTGTTGTTCGTGGTCTTGTACCCCCAGATACACAGGGCCCACCGGCGAGCGGCTATGCGCCACCGAGCGGTCCAGTAGTTGTCGAGGGTCGAATCGATGACGGTGAGCAGTCGACGGCGATCGGCGAGCCCGAGCCGGATAATGGACAGCTCACATCCTTGAGCAGGCTTGATCTCTCCTACATCGATGAGTGGATCGACGGTGACGTACTGCCGGTCACTTTGCTGCTTGAGAACCAATCACCGCCCGACCCCGACGGTTCTCCTGTGCGCTTCACACCCGAGGAGCTGACCGAGGGCTCTCATCTCGGATATGCGGTGCAGTGGTTCGCATTCGCGCTGATCGTGGCGGTCGGGGTTGCGGTACTCGTGTATCGAGCAGGGACGGACGAACCTAGCGACGAAATCGAGCTGGATCGAACATCTCCGATGTGACGCCGAACCTGGCCACGCCTTCGGGTACCTGGCTGTCAAGGATGAGGCCGGCAGCCATGGAGGCCATGGCTGGACTTGTGTGCACGCCATACCCGCCTTGTCCGACGAGCCAGAAGAAGTCAGGCATCTCAGGGTCTCGACCGACCGCGGGGATTCGGTCGGGCGTGAATGTGCGCAGCCCCGCCCACTGATTCTTGACTGAACGGATGGTCATCGTGGTCGCTTCCGTGATTCGCTCGATACCCAGGGCGATATCGATCTCATCATGTCGGGCGTCGGACGGTTCCTGGGGAATCTCACTCGCAGCCGAACCAAGGAGATACGGTCCCTCCGGCTTCATGTACCACGTCTCGCCCATTTCAACCACCACCGGCCAATCACCGACAGGAACCCCCGGATCGAACGTGAACGCCGAGCGTTTGAGTGGTGTGAGCCCGATGCGATCGAGCCCTGCAATGGTCGCCAACTCGTCTCCCCACGCACCTGCCGCATTCACAAGAGTCGAAGCGGTGATGACGTGCTCGCCAGCCGAGATACGCCAGCGTCCCTCGAGTCGTTCAACCGCGATTGCCCTCGATGCGGTAAGGATCGCGCCGTCGTTGGCCCTGACGGTTGACGCGTACGATGTCAGTATCGCGTGAACGTCGAGGTCCAAAGCCTCTGGCTCCAGAACTCCGCCGGACGTCATCTCGGTGGGGATGACGCTCACGAGGTCGGAGACTTCGGCAGATGACAACCCTTCCAGATCTGGAACCAGAGCAGAGAAGGTCTGGTAGAACTCGTTGAGCGACGAACGGTCATCGCTTGGAGCGAGAAACAGCACGCCCCTGCGAGTGCCGAATGGTGGTTCGCGATCAACGAAGTACGCCTTCGATGCAAGCGACATACGTCGTATGGGCTCCGCCCCATAGCACTCCGTGTACAGAGCTGCTGACCGGCCCGTGGAGTGGTAGCCGAGCGTCGTTTCCATCTCGAGCACGGCAACGGACGTTCTTGGCGCAAGAAAGGCAGCACACGACACACCAGCGATTCCCCCACCGATAACAACAACATCCACATCCATGACGCCAAGCCTACGGAGGAACGGATAGGCTGGTGTCATGACGGAGAGAATCTATGCGACAGACGCCTACGCGACCCGGATGCAAGGCCAGGTCGTTCGAACAGACGTTGACGACAACCGAGTGTTGCTCGATTGCACGGTGTTCTATCCAGGCGGTGGTGGCCAGCCCCATGACCTCGGGTATCTGGCTATCGGAGATGACCGGCTCGACGTTGTACGGGTTACAGAGGATAGGGACGGCATATGGCACTGGCTGGAAGGTGCGCTCCCTGCCTCAGGCACATCCGTTGAGGGTTCGATCGACTGGAACCGTCGCTTCGCCCTCATGAGGACACACACCGCTATGCACGCGCTGTGCGGTGTCATATGGAACCGTTTTCAGAGTCCCGTGACAGGCGGCAACATGCAACCTGGTGCGGGGCGCCTCGATTTCGATCTCCCGGATTGGTCCGCCGACTTCATTCCGATAGTTGAGGCCGAGCTGAACGATGAGCTTGCTCGGCAGCGGAATGTTGAGGTCTCCTTCCTGCCGAGAAACGCAGCGGACGAGGATCCCAGTCTTATTCGCACGAAGGTGAATCTGCTTCCCGAGGGCATCCAAGAGGTGCGGGTCATCGACATCGTTGGTCTCGATCGCCAGGCGGACGGCGGCACCCATGTGTCCGACACGGGACAGGTGGGACGGATAACAATCCCCAAGGCTGAGAACAAGGGAAGAGGCTTCCGACGTATCCGGGTTCAGTTGGACGAATCCGGATAGCTCTCGAGGTCAGCTGCAATCACTTCAACCATGACCTCGCTCAGACCCTTGCGCTCAAGGGCGGGCACCTGGCAGTCCTCCGCGGCGTATCCAATGGGAAAGAGGATGTATGGCCTCTCGCTGTCCGGTCGGCCGAGCAGCGTTCGCAGGAACGCCATTGGGCTTGGCGTGTGGGTGAGTGTGGAGAGACCCATCCTGTGCAGCGCGTTGATGAACATGCCGCATGCAATGCCAACCGACTCCTTGACGTAGTAGTGGTGCTGTTTCGTGCCGTCCGGGCGCGTACCGAAGCGTTGTTCGAACACGACAACGATCCATGGGACTGTTTCTAGGTAGGGCTTTTGCCAGTCGGTTCCGAGGGGCGCGAGGTCCTCGCGCCAATGCGAGGGGAGTCTTCCTCCCTCGTAGTTCTCGAGCTCCTCGGCCTCGGCCGCGATCCGAATTTGTCTCTTCAGCTCCGGATCGCCGATCAGGACGAATGTCCACGGCTGCATGTGGGCGCCTGAAGGAGCAGTCGAGGCGCATCGTATTGCGGTCTTCACAAGTTCCCTGGGTACCGCACGATCTGAAAAGTCTCGAACCGAACGGCGACTGTTCATCTCTTCGAATACGCCCGCAGCGACACCGAGTTGCTCAGGCTCAGGGACAACGAGCGGGTGATAGGGCACGGTGGGAATTGTCATGTAAGGGTAGAGGGTAGACGGTAGACAGACGACAGTAGAAGAGTCCATCTACCGCCCACCGCTTACCATCTGCTCTCTACCGTCTACCCACTACGTCTCACTCCAGAGCCTGCCATCGGGATAGAAGGTGAAGTAGTCCTTGGCGAACGACGTAAATCCTGGCAGCTGGTCAAGCGTCTGATCAGCAAGAGGTCCGCTGATTCCTGTTCCTCTTGAAACGTGGAAGGTGGAACCCGTGACTGTATCGATGAGGTCGCCGGATTCAGAAAATTCGAGCTCAACGACGGCGCCGTCATCGAGGGTGCGCGAGAACACCGCCCAGGATTCTCCTTCGCCTGGTTCGACCACGACAGCTATAGGGATGTCGTTGATCGTGTCGTTTGCGACATCGGTGAGATCAGGAACGGGATAGGCCGCAGAGTCCTCTCCGAGCACAACAACGATCGACATCTGGTCGAGGGCAAGCCCGGTTGGTGCCCCTGGTGCGTTGAGGGCTTTGGTGTCAGGGTGGAGGCGCTTCCATTCGCCCCATTCCGTGAGTGTTGATGGGAGTAGTTCAAGGGTCGTGCCCTTGAGAGGACCAACGATTGCCTCGCCGATGGGCTGGGACCAGATTGTTCCTGTGTCGTGGTCGAACCATGTCATTGCATTTCCCCAGAGGGCTCCGTGGTTGCCAAAGACCACGGCTTCTCCTTCGATCGAGCGGCGATGAACCATCGCCGTACCACAGAGTGGTCACCACGTGACGAGAACAGGCGTCCTGCCAACATGGTCGTTCACGATCTCTCGTCGATTGAGAAAGCTGACCGGATAGGCCCGCGCATCACCGTTGATCTCGAGTCCGACGACGAGTGAACGGTCGTCCCAGCGCGCATCAGATGCAGCAACGAACTGTGGATCGTAGATCGGTGGAATTGCGTCTCGCGGCAGCAGATCTCGAAAGCCCTCCGGAAGTGCCTCGCCTGCGCGAACAGGGTTGTAAAGGCTGCCCGGATCTCTTCCCTCGATCGCTGGATTCTCGCTTCCAACGCGCACAAGCCAGGAGGCAACGAAGATCCCCAACGCGCCAACGGCAAAGACAAGAAGTGCTCTGCCAGCCGTGTTCACGCCACAACCGCAGGGGCGAGTTGGTCGTACACCGCATCGTACGCCCTGGTGAACGCAGCGCTGGCTTCACGTCGCGTCACATCGAAGTCGAGGTCATTTCTCACAGGCACGATTATCTCTCTGTCTGCTCCTTCGATGGTCCTTGGTAGCGAGTATCTGGCTCGGATTCCCGAGACGATCACAGCTCGCGCAAGGCCGTAGGGTCCGCGAATCGACTGGTGGAGGTGTTGATCCCCATCGGGGCTCAACCGAAAGCCGAACACGGGGCGATCCTTCTGAATCACGCCAATCGGGTAGTTTGCTGCCATGGCGCCATCCGAGAAGAGAACATGTTCTCCCGTCAACGTATCACGAAGTGGAACCGGAGCGAATAGGAATGGGACGGCTGCTGACATGACAACTGCCCTCGCGACGGGAAATGTTACGGGATCGATGCCGTAGCCAGGTAGGCAGTGTGGGAACGCAACACCGGAACCGTGTGTGATGTCTGTTGCGACGACCTGCAGCACGCCTTCGCGAAGGTCACCGAAAGTGCGGATGCCTTTTCGAAGAAGGAGACGCGACCACACTGTTTCCATACGGCTCGTCGTATTGATTCCCTTGTTCGCCATGAGCGCGAGATGCTTGCCGAGGAGGGGCAGAGATGCCATGGGTGTGGGATGGAGGAGTCGCCGCCAGTTCAGCCCTGCCACCTCCTCTTCAAGCTCATCTGGGCCGTATCCGCTCACGAGGAGCGCAGCAACAAGCGCTCCTGCCGATGTGCCGACTGCCCGGTGAAATGAATAGCCGCGGTCGAGCGTCGCGGCTGCCGCACCAGCAAGGGCGATGCCGCGAACTCCGCCTCCTTCGAATACGCCGTTGATCTCCATGGTTGGTAAACGCCATTTCACGGACGCTGTGCACCACAATGTCGGGTGCCCGACCAATCAGTGGGAACGAGATCCCTATTTCGTGCGTTGGTCATGGAATGGACGCACTTCTCGATCAACACGCGGCGTGGCTGGCAAAGAGCTTGGGTAGAACCGACTACCTTCCTCTGCGACCGGAGGACGCGGTGGCGCTCGCGGATGCGGGCTCTCTTGTGGAAAAATACAAGGGGACTCACCTTTTTCGCCAGGGCGATCTTGCAGACGCGTGCTTCATCATCGAAGAGGGCGAAGTTGAGCTCTACCGAAACAGTGGCACCGAGAGATCTGTTGTCGCTCGAATCGGGTCCGGATCAGTGGTCGGAGATATTGCAATGTTCCAGGAGCGGCCGTATCTGTCGTCTGCCCGAGCAATTCGGAACACCAGGGTGCTGAGGCTTGAGCGAGATCGCCTGGTGCCTCTGCTGCTCGCTCGTCCAGTGCTTGCAATGCGATGGCTCGTCAACGGATTGACCCAACTCGAATCCACTCAGCAACGCATCATCCGCCTGATGAACAGAACTGTGCTCGAACAGGTTGCAGGAATCCTGCTCGATGAGCAGGATTCCTACGGAGACGTGCTGCTGTCACAAGCAGCGATCGCTGAGTTGCTTGGGGCGAGCCGGCAGTCGGTGAACGAGGCGTTGGCGCAGCTCCGCAACGAGGGTGCCATCGAGACCGGATACCGACGCATTACGGTTGTCAGAGAGGATCGACTAGTGAGAACGTCTTCGACCTGACGCAGAGATGATCAAGCCGATCCCACTGCCGATTGCGAGGAAGACGATGCTCTCGGTGAGAGCGTCTGGGAAGGCTCCGAGTGAGGGTCCGTTGAGATTCCCGGTCACGAAGAGCACGACGATCGCCACGATGGCCGTGAGAATACCGATCAGGGTGAGTCGAATCGGATGTTCCGTCTCCCGACCGAGAATCGCAGGAATCAGCGGCAGCAGCAGAGGGCCAAGATGCAGCGTCGTACCTGAGCGAACAAAGGCTGCGATCAACCAGACCGCTGCGATTCCGCCTGTCCATGCCAGAATGGATGCATCGGGGACGCGCTCGTGTGTTGTTGTACTCATGGCTTGGAGAACGAGACTGCGGCGCACAAAGTGGTGACAGTGTCGGAAGTACGACAGTCTGGAACACCCGTGCAGCGCACGGCGTTGTTCCGCCTGAAGGGAGCGCGATGATCACACGGTTGATGCTGTTGGTCGCGGGAGGGGCACTTCTCCTCGCTGCTTGTGGCGGCGCCTCATCGGCGACAGATTTCGGTGGCGACACAACGGCAGCAACGGAACCGCCGACGACCGGCGCCCCAACGGCGACCGGTGACGGACCGGCTGTCGGTGTATTGGCGGACGGGCCCAGCGCGCTGGATTCGATGTTCGCTGACGAGTTTCCAGATCCCCTGATCGACCCGAATGAGGTGATCTCTGGCGGTCCGCCGCCCGACGGTATTCCGCCGATCGACGATCCGGTGTTCCTGGACGTGGTCGACAACCTGGAGATCCTTCCGGCCAACGAACCAGTCGTGGCTCTTGAGATCAACGGAGACGCGCGAGCCTATCCGATCCGAGCCATGGTGTGGCACGAGATCGTCAACGACACGGTTGGGGGAGTGCCGGTATCGGTGACGTACTGTCCGCTGTGCAACTCAGCCGTGACGTACGAGAGGACCATCAACGGCGTCGAGACCACATTTGGGACCTCTGGACGTCTCTTCGCTTCAGCTCTGGTGATGTATGATCGTGCGACGGAGACATTGTGGACCCACTACGACGGCCAGGCGGTGATCGGTGTGTTGACCGGTGAACGGCTCAAGACACACCCGGCACCGCTGATGGCCTGGGATCAGTTCAGGTCCACATACCCAACAGGGAAAGTGCTCGACTGGACCCAGTCCGGGTTCAATAGGGACTACGGTCGGAACCCGTACACGGGCTACGACGATCCCGACAACACGCCATTCCTTTTCAGAGGCGCCGTCGACGACCGCGCTGTAGCGATGCAGAGAGTTGTGGGTGTGACGTATGAGGGCTCATCTGCGGCCTTCGCTCTCGATACGGTGAGTGGGGGAGAGGGCAGAGCCAGTGCGGTCAAGGTCGGGGATTCGGACATTGTTGTCTTCTGGGTGGCCGGTCAGGCCTCCGCGCTTGACGCGGGACAGGTCTTTGGCGGTCGGGACGTGGGATCGACCGGTGTCTTCGTTCCCCATGCTGGAGGTAGGGACCTCACCTTCAGCTACGAAGGCGAGCACTTCGTGGATGCCGAGACAGGATCGCTGTGGTTACTCAACGGTGAGGCAGTCGAGGGAGAGTTGGCTGGTGAGAGACTCGTGCAGATCGCTCATCTCGACACCTTCTGGTTCGCCTGGAGCACCTACCAACCTGAAACGTCCCTTCAGGCAGGCTGATTGACCGAAATGCTCGCCCTGAAGAGGTGCTGTTCTTGCGTCAAAGTAATTCCTAACCAACGGACTATGGATATACTGGAGGTGTGAATTCAAGGAGGTCCGTAGGAATGTCCGAAGGTGGTTATCGGCGAGGATACGTGGTGCTGGGAGCGGTTCTGATCCAGCTCTCGCTCGGTGCGATCTACGCGTGGTCCGTGTTCACTCCGAGTCTGATCGACGCTGGATGGAGCAGGACACAGACACAGATCGTGTTCGCAGCCGGACTCGCTACCTTCGCTTTGGTCATGGTGTTTGCGGGCAAGAACCTAAACCGTCTTGGACCCCGGACCCTCGCAGTCGCCGGCGGTATCACTCTCGGCATTGGATACCTGGTGGCCTCAATCGGCGGGGGAACGATCTTTTGGATCGTGCTCCTAGGTATCGGATTCGTCGGTGGCGCGGGCATCGGGCTCGCGTATGTGGTTCCGATCGCCGTCGGGATGCGTTGGTACCCTGACCACAAGGGCATGATCACGGGGCTCGCCGTTGCCGGATTCGGGTTCGGAGCACTCGGTTGGATCAAGATCGCTGGCTCGTGGGGCGGCCTCATCGATTCGATCGGTCTTGATGGCACCTTCCGCGTCTACGGCGTTGCGTTCGCAGTTCTGATTCTCACGGGTGCGATCTGGATGCGGATGCCGCAAAAGGGGTGGCTGCCGGCCGGATACGTGATGCCTGTTGTCGCTGGATCTGGTGCAGACGCGTTCTCCTCGAGGGAGATGCGGAGAACGCCACAGTTCCATCTCATCTCACTGACATTCGCAGTGAGTGCAGGTGCCGGCCTCATGGCCATCGGCCTCATGAAGCTGTATCCCGTGGAAGCACTCACGGGCGCCGGTGTGGGATCTGTCGAGGCGAGTGCGATCGCTGGCACGGCCATGGCCGTCTTCTTCAGCTTGGCGAACGGGATAGGTCGCATCGTGTGGGGAACCCTGAGCGACGCTCTGGGCCGAAAGCGATCTGTCGTGACCATGGCGGCTACCCAGGGATTGTTCCTTGCAGCGTTTATACCGATGGCCTCTAACGAGTACACGCTCTACCTTGCCGCTGCGCTCATCGGCTTCAACTTCGGCGGAAACTTTGCATTGTTCCCCTCACTCACCGCGGACGAGTTCGGAGACAGGACGGTGGGCCAGAACTATCCCTGGGTCTTCTTGTCCTATGGTGCTGGAGGGATCGTCTTCCCAATTCTCGGAGGTGTAATGGGTGACATGGGGAATTTCCCCCTTGCCTTTGGTATCTGCGCCGCTGCCTGTCTCGTTGGTGCAGGTGCAACTGCTCTCGTGTTCCCGCCAGGTCACGACGAGGCAACGAAGTCGTTCACTGTGGACGGATTCGTGCACAACGCGCATCTATTCGATCACTGACAGATCGTACGGCGTAGTCGCGGAAGGTATGGCTGTGTCAACGCGGGCAACCGTATCGTCCACGTGCACAGCTGAACGTTTACGGGGTCAATCGTGGCAATCGAAGTCCAATCAGTGTCGTTCTCGTATCCGGATGGAACGACACCCATCGAGAATGTCTCCTTCAGGGTGCCAACGGCGACGGTAACTGCCCTCGTGGGCCCGAACGGTGTAGGAAAGACGACCATGCTCGAGCTCATTGCAGGGGAGAGGAAGCTCGACGAAGGGCATGTGCGCTCAGACTCGGAAATCGCCTACATGCGGCAGAATCCAGGATTCGATGACCTGACCGAAGCCACGGTTCTCGATGCTCTGGCGCTCTCACTGCCCTCCGAACTGCGGCCGGTTCATGCACGCATCCAGGAGATGTACGCATCGGCGGGGGAGAGCAATGGCCATGATCTTGCCGCCGATCTTGAGGTGTGGCAATCCCTGGGAGGGTACGAGGCTGAGGGTCGCTGGGACCAGGTGACGAGGGCTGTGCTTCGCCAAGGAGTCACAGAAGCGTCCGATCGGAAACTCTCTGAACTCTCAGGCGGCGAACGAAAGTCCATCATGCTGAGGGCCTATCTGCTGTCGGACGTACCGACACTCATCCTCGATGAGCCGGACAACTTCCTCGATCTCTTCTCAAAGGCCTGGCTGAGCAACGAATTGCGCAATTCGGGCAAGACCATCCTGCTGGTTTCACACGATCGGAAGCTGCTCACCCAGGGTGTTGACCGCATGGTTGCCCTCGAGTACAACGATGTCTGGACACACGGCGGGACCTATGCGACCTTTCCCGCCGAACGTCGGAAGCGAATCGAGAAACTCGCAAAGGACCTTGACGCGTGGAAGGACGAGGAGAGACGTCTCTTTCGGTACTTCAAGCTCCTCAAGCAACGTGCGGGCGCAAGTGAAGCAATGGCCAATCGTGCGAAGGCTGCTGAGAGCAGGTGGCAACGATTCAAGGATGCAGGGCCCCCTCTGCTCCCGCCACCGGAGAAGGAGATCACCACGAAGTTTCGGGGTTCTCGGACAGGTCGAGAGGCTATCAGGCTCACAGGTTTCGAAGTAGAAGGACTCGTTGCTCCGTTTGACCTCACCGTGTACAACGAGGATCGGGTTGCGCTTCTTGGTGAGAACGGCGTGGGAAAGACTACCTTCCTCAAACGGCTCGTCGATGCCGACCCGATGACGGATGACACGATCCGATTCGGGCCAACTGCCCGTGTCGGGTACTTCTCCCAGACGAACGAGATCGACGATCCGTCACTTGCACTCTTCGACGTGGCACGCCCGCACTTTCCCAACGATCAGGTGACGTTGTCAGCGCTCGGCAGGTACGGATTGGCCGATCATTCGAAGCACAAGCTCAGGCAGCTCTCCGGTGGCCAGAAGGCCAGGGTGCAGTTGCTGATACTCGAGACGGAGGATCCGAACGTCCTTCTCCTCGATGAGCCGACCGACAACCTCGATCTGGAATCGATACTGATCATCGAAGACGCGCTCCTGGAACTCGAGGCCACGCAGCTTGCTATCACCCACGATGCAACGTTCACTCGCGTCTTCGACCGATTCATCATTTTCGACAGACACGGCGTCGTCGCAGAGACACTGGACCGCGACTACGCGTTATGGGTTGCAAGCCACAGAGCGTTCTCGCTGCTCGATGATCCCAAGATGCAGATCCTGAACACCTAAGCACGGTCCGGCTATGAGCCGAGGATGGCGGCTATGAGCCGAGGATGATGGAGGTGACGATCCACAGGATCAGAATCACCGCGACAACGGCAGCGAAGTACAACGCACCGCCTGCAATCCTGCGTCCCTGGATGATCCATCGAGACTCGCCATCCCATTTCTCCCGAGTCGCCATCTGGCGCATGAGCTCTCGCTGCTGCCGCATCTGCGACTCGAACGTCGGATCATCGCCGTGCGGTGCATCAGGAGTTCCATCTACTGCCATATCTCGAACCATACACAACGGGGGCAGTGCTGTGGCATCCGAAATCCATGTTGTCGGATCGGAAGCCGTGCGGGGCGCGACCTCTGCGATCTCAGTCACGAGTCGGGTCTTGTATCAGTCTTTGAATATTGCGCGGGCTTCTTTGGTACCGGTGGAGTGCGAGATGTCGCAATCCAACCCCTCGAAATAGCTGTTTCGCCTCGTGAAGCGTGCGACATCCGTGCCCTTTGATTCGAGAAGGGAAGATTTGTCTTCGAAGACTCGATCCTCTCCACCAAACTCCGGGCAGTAGTTGTGCACGGTCATGGTTCTCATCGGGATTAGTTGACGTACTTTGGTGCGGTCGGGTCCGGGAAGACACCGCTCTGGAGTGCAGCGACGAGTTCTCGTATTCCATCCTCGATGGTCCACTGGACCTCAAAGCCGAGTGCATTTTCGATCTTCGTAAAATCCACGCGATACGACCGGGGATCCTCGGTTCGTTCCACAAGTGTCAGCTTGGTGTCGGGCAGGACCGTTTGGACGGCCTGACCGAGCGTCAGTTTCTGGGTGTTGTTGTCGTTGGTTCCAACGTTGAACACCTCACCCGACACCGCGCCAAGGTCCGCTTCCAGAACGGAAGAGATGGCGGTCGCGATGTCGGAGACATGAATAAACGGGCGCCAGAACTGTTCGCCGTAGATCGCGATCTCGCCATCTCGGAACGCTGCCAGCGTGAAGTCGGACACCAGAAGGTCGAACCGCATTCTCGGCGAGATGCCGAAGGCCGTCGACAGACGGAGGACGGTGGGGTGAAACTCGCTATCGGCCGCGCCCAGAATGCTCTTCTCGGCGAGGACCTTGCTCTTCGAGTACGGGGATATTGGCATGAGCGGTGCGTCCTCGCGAACCAGTCCGTCTGGATCGGAGACGCCGTAGTTGCTGCATGTGCTAACGAACACGAACCGCGGCACGGCGTGGCGCCGTGCCGCGTCTGACACGGCTTCGGCGCCGCGAAGATTTGTCGATAGGGTCTCATCCGTGTCCCGATTGCTGGCGGCCTCGCCGACGATCGCGCCGAGCAGGACGACGGCATCGTGGCCCGGAACGATCTCGTCGAGGAGCGCCTCATCCCGCAGATCACCGGCAACGAGTGTGAAACGCGTTTGGCCGAGTAGCGGGACCAGTGATTCGCTCCCGAACAGCATCAGATCCAACACGGTGATGTCGTGCCCGTCGCGCCACATCCGGTAGACCAGGGGAGATCCGACATAGCCGGCACCTCCGACAATGAGGACCTTCATTCGGTTTCCTCACCGGCTGATGCGGCATCCTCTTCCGGCAAGAACTCGTAGCGGAGGTCGTCGAAGATCTCAATAGCTTTGGAGTAATCTTCCGGCCGCCCAATATCGAGCCAGCGGCAATGGGTGAGAGAAGCCCTGACGTCTCGCCCGTCGGCAACCAATCCCGTGACAAGGTCCGGGATGTCCGCGTGTTCTCCCACGGAGAAGAGGTCGAGCGCGGACCTGGAGAGCATATACACGCCCATGGATACGTCCCCGGGAAACACAGGCTTCTCCCGATAGCCAGTTACCTGCAGCAAACCATCGAACTCGATCAGGCCGTAGTCGATTTGGACGTTCAGGCGATGAACCGCGATCGTCATGTCAGCTCCTGACGTGACATGGTTGTCGTAGAGCAGCCGGTAGGGGAGTGTTGTGAGCACATCTCCATTCATGACCAGGAACTTCTCTGGAAGGTCCTCGATGAGCCTCACCGGGCCAACGGTGCCGAGGGGTCCGTCTTCCCTGGAGTAGTCGATGGTGATTCCCCATTTGTCCCCGTCTCCGAAGTACGACATGATCAGCTCGGCAAGATGACCGACGGCCATCGTGACGTGGTCGAAACCGGCGTGGCGTAGCTGTCGAATGACAACTTCGAGGATCGGCATGTCTCCGATTGGGACGAGGGGCTTTGGGAAGGTCACCGAGTACGGTGCCAGGCGGGTTCCCTTCCCCCCGGCGAGAATGACTGCTCTCATTGGACGTGCTCCTTGACTTGCTGTCGACGTTCGATGGCTCGGCGATAGATGTCGACGAGCTGCTCGTAGTTCCCCTCCGGGCTGTACTTGTCGAGGTAGTCCTTCCGTGCCGCTTGGCGCATCGAGCCCAACCGATCGTCCCTGAAGGCTCGTGCCACGGTGTCTGCCAGATCGATCGGATCACCTGGATCGAAGTGCCAGCCGGTGACTCCGTCCTGGACCAATCCTTGCATCGAACCCATGCGGCTCACCACCACCGGGGTTCCGCGGGCAAACGACTCGAGAATCGTTTTGGGTTGTGCCTCGTAGGTACCAGACGGGAACACGAGGAGGCGAGCTTCTCCAAGAAGACGGATCACCTCAGAGGTCGGAGCGAAGCCCAGGTATTCGATCGACGGATTGTCGCGAGCAGCGGCTTCGACCGCCGGAGCCAACGGTCCACTTCCACTGATCCTGAGGGGCACGCTTCCGTTGAGGCGCTTCCACGCCGCGAGCAGGGTATCGATCTTCTTCTCAGGCGACAATCTTCCCAGATACATGGCAAACGCGCCAGAGCCGGTGCCTGGCCCAGGGTCGGGTGAAACCAGCAGCGGCTTGATGTAGATTCGATCGCCGGGGAGGCCGGCGCTGGTCAGCTTGTCAGCGAGGAATTGGCTCGGGGCGATAAACGCGTCGATAGCGCGCTCTAGCGTATTCATGGTGTTGTGTATCGCAAGTGCGGTGGCGACCACCGCACTCCCGATGGGACTGTCCCTGTAGCACGAGTGCATGACCGATGGCCACGGAACCGACTTCCCGAGACAGTCTTCACAGACTTCACCATCACGGAAGAAGGTTCCCTTTGGGCAGGCCCACCGATAGTTGTGGAGCGTCTGGACGACCGCGGCGCCGCCCTTGTGCGCTGCGTAGAAGCCCGCGGGGGAGATTTGCGGGAGCCAGTTGTGAAAGTGAACGATGTCCGCGTTAGTTTGGCGAACGACGTCGGTGAGTTCACGGGCGACGCCTCGATTCCATGCTGTGCCAGCCGCGGCCTTCAGCGTCCCGAACCCCTTGAAGTCACTGTTGTGTCGGACGAACTGGGCGACCTGGTGCCCGTTGGATTCGAGCAAGGCCACCTCGTCTTCGAAGACCTGGTCTTCTCCGCCGCGCTCCCGATAATAGTTATGGCAGACAACGATATTCACGACGGCGCTTCCTGACCAACAGCGAGCGACGGGTCGGTGGGAGCGCGAACGACGGACTCAATTGACCTCCGCATCGCCCTAGTCCTCCCGACCGTCAATGGGTGGGGAGGCTAGCGGTGGGGTGTAGAAACATCGATCGGTCATGTGATGCTGAGGCCTTCGATCAACTCGGACACCTTTTCCTGCTGGTCATGCCGGAGTGCGGATCCGGATGGGAGGGTGAGGCCGTCCGCAAAAAGTGCCTCTGATACGGCGCCTCCCGTCACGGACATGCCGGCGAACACCGGCTGGAGATGCATCGGCTTCCACAGCGGCCTCGCCTCGATATTGTGGTCGGCCAGGACTCGTATGACGTCGTCGCGGCTGTGACCGAACTCGTCGGCGTCGATCGTAAGAGCGGTGAGCCACCTATTCGACACGCCATAGTCGGCCTCCGGCATGAATGTGATGCCCGGCATGTGTCCCAGCGCCGAGACGTACCGGTCGAAGATGGCACGCCGTGCCTTTACGAAATCATCGAGAGACTCAAGCTGTGCCGTACCGAACGCTGCAAGAATGCTGGACATTCGGTAGTTGTAGCCGATGTGCGAGTGCTCGTAGTGGGGGGCAAGATCTCGCGCCTGCGTGGCGAGAAATAGAGCGTGATCGATGAGGTCGTCTTCGTCGGCTAGTAGGGCGCCACCGGTGGACGTGGTGAGGATCTTGTTGCCGTTGAACGAGAGTATGCCGATCGATCCGAGACTGCCGGCTGGGGCACCGCGGTAGGTCGCGCCCAGGGCCTCGGCAGCGTCTTCGATGATCGGTATGCCTGCCGCGTGGCAGATACGCCGAATCGGATCGTAGTCGGCACTCTGGCCAACGATGTCCACCACAATTGCTGCGGCCGGCTTGTGGCCGATCGCGGTGGCCTGTTCGATGGCGTCGGCAAGCAGCTCGGGATCCATGTTCCAGGTGGCTTCGGAGGAGTCCACGAACCATGGTTGCGCGCCGACATAGCGAATCGGGTTCGTGCTTCCGATGAACGTGAAATCTGATACAAGCACGGTATCGCCGTCTCCGATGCCGAGGGTTTTGAGGGCGAGATGGATCGCCGCCGTCCCCGACGAGACTGCAAGCGCACGCTTCACCCCAACGAACTCGGCCAACTGCTGCTCAAAAGATTCAACGTATGGGCCGAGCGGTCCGATCCAGTTGTCCTCGAAGGCCTGCTGGATGTAAGGAAGCTCGCGACCGGTCAGCTGAGGTGGCGACAAGAATATTCTCTCATCCATCTCCCGATTCCTCCCTGAGATGACGACGTGCTCCGCGCTGATTTCCCCCGGTCAACGAAGCGCACCCTAGTTAATTGGATGCCTAACGGCAGCCGACGCGGAACGCCTCCACACTGTACCTATATGAAGCGGATTAAGATAGGAAACGCCGAACAGCTCGTGTTGCGTAGGCAGGGTAGGTCACATTGGGGCCTTCAGCTGTACTCGAGTGAGAACGCCTATAATCCATGTTATGTAACATTATGACTTCTGGCGTCAGGTGAGCTCGTATTGTGGCGTGCTTGGCGCAAGAGCGGGTGTGACTCCCCCTGGGTGCCCACGACACCGAAGCTGGAAGAATGAGGTAGCATCGGTCGTTCCAGCGTTGGAAGGAGCGTGTGATGAGTCAGTACATTCTCGTATACAAGGGTGAGGCCACAGACATGTCTGATATGACGCCTGAAGAGGGCGCCGATGTCATGGCGAAGTGGGGTGTCTGGATGCAGAACGTGGGTGGCGCGCTAACCGACATCGGATCACCGTTTGGACCTGCGTCTTCGGTGGTGGATGATGGGTCTTCAGGCTCTCCTGCATCGCTCACCGGCTATTCGATTGTCGAGGCCGACGACATGGCAGCAGCCCGGGCGTTGTGTGACACGCATCCGTATCTGAGCGAGGGCAACGGCAACTTTGCCATCGACGTCTACGAGCTCATGCCCGTACCCATGTAGATCGAGGCAGGACGGCACTCAACGCCTGTTGGATCGAAGTGTGAGGTCTATGAGTCCTCAGAGCGGTGCCAATGGGGTCCAGCGGATCGATAACCCCTGCGCAGCAACTCCCCCATGGTTGCAGAGTTTCTTCGAAGCACCGCATCGGCATTGGCCGTTGACACGTCCTCCACTGAGTTAACGTCGAGTGCCGCGCTGAACGTATGGTCGTACTCCTGGAGGAGTTCGTCGTCGGTGAGTATCGGGACAGGGAGCTCATGGATTGCTCTGCTATTCATGTGTTGGTCCGCACGTGAGGTGATATGTCCTTCGTCGGCTTCCGCGGTCCCCTTCTTGAGGACATCAGTGGGTCGTCAAGGTGCTCACACCCCGACTATTGACACTGGTACAGTCTGAGGGTTCTCAGGAGGGCACATATCCAGGGTCACCTCGTTATCGCAGACATATCGGGCTACACGCAGTTCCTCACGGAGAGCGAACTCGAGCACGCGAACGGAATCCTCGCTGACCTCCTGAATTCCATCGTTGGTGCAACGCAGGCACCCCTTGCGGTATCGAGCATCGAGGGTGACGCGATCTTCATGTACGGTGAGATGGCTGACGACATGGCCGGTCAGACGATATTGGAGTCTGTTGAGCTCCTGTACTGCTCATTCGCATCGGCCCTTGAGAACATGGTCCTCAACACGACATGCCAGTGCAATGCATGTGTGAACATCAACTCCCTCGGCCTCAAAATCGTGATGCACTGCGGGGAGTATGCATCTGCCACCGTGGGCAACATGACAACGCTTTCGGGCCCGGACGTCATCGCAGTACATCGTCTCTTGAAGAACAATGTCGTGGATGACACAGGAATTGCTGATTATCTATTGGTGACCCAGGCCTGTGTCGACGATCTCGGCGTCGAGACGATCGTGAAGTCGTGGACACCCCACAGCGAGGAGTACGAGCACATCGGCCGAGTGGACTGTTATGTCTCGTCACTTCGGGACGTCTTTGAGTTTCAACAACGTCAGACCGAGATCAAGGTGCTTCAGTCGGACGCCTGGGTGGAAGCGAGATTCCAATCAACCGCGCCTCCCGCTGTCGTGTGGGACCACATCATCGATCCCCGCAAGCGGATGAAATGGCTCAACGCCTACGGCATGGATGTACTTGACCCAACCGATGGGCGAGTTGCGCCGGGTACAGAGTTCCACTGCGCACACGGTGACAACGAACTCGTTATCTTCACGATCCTCGACATGCGGCCCTACGAGTACATAACGGTAATCATGCAGTTCACCGAGGAGTCGATCGTCAGGTACACCAGCTACCTGATCCCAAGCGGAAGTGGAACACGAATTCTGCACTGCGCAGAGGCCCCAACAACCATCGCGGGTGATCCGGCTCCCGAATTGTCCGGATCTGAGTACCGCGATGGGTACACCGAATTGATCGAAGGGGCCTTTGGCGCACTGACGCAACTCGCGAACGATGTTGCGCACGCCCATGCGAGCACCGGCTCAGGTTGAGCAGGCTCAGAGGCGAGGTCTACCGAGACGATCTCTCTCGTCATCCATGCGATCTAGCTCTTCGCGCCCTGTGAACACGATCTCGGGGTCGACCGAGAAATCGAGATCGGGATTGCGATCGTCGTAGTCGACAGAATTGAGGATCACCTTCATGGCGTTGAGGCGAGCTCTTGGCTTGTCGTTGGAGCGGATGATCGTCCATTCAGCGGAACCCGTTGACGTTCGCTCGAGCATGCGATGCTTCATTTCAGTGAAGTCGTCCCAGTATTCCTGGGCCTGTACGTCGATCTCGGAGAGCTTCCACTGTCTCAGCGCATCGTTCTTTCGGCGAGCGAAACGTTTCTCCTGTATTGCCTTGTCAACCGAGAAATACAGCTTCACCAGGACGGTCCCCTGGCGAACAAGATCCTTCTCAAACCCCGTGACACCACGTATGAAATTCCTATATTCCTTCTTGGTGCAGAACCCAAAAACTGGCTCGACGAGAGCGCGGTTGTACCAGGAACGATCGAAGAGCACCATCTCTCCCCCTGCGGGAAACCGCTCCACATATCGTTGAAAATACCACTGCGTCTTCTGCTGCTTGGTCGGCTTCCCGAGGGCCACTACTTGATACCGCTTCTCGTTCATGTATCTGGCGATTCTGCGGATCGTACCGCCCTTGCCTGACGCGTCCCTTCCTTCGAAGAGAACGATCATGGGTATCGCGTTCGCTTCGAGGTAGCGCTGGAGCTTCAGCAGTTCGATCTGGAAGGGCTTGAGTGAGATGTCCTTTTCGGCATCCGCACGGAACTTCGAGAGTTCTCCCTCGAGTTCCAGCAGTCGCTCTTTGACCACATCAGCATCCTCGGTTGTGTCGATATACGAATCTACGTCGGTCACGCGCACTCCTACCTGCGGATGCGGCGATTCTACCGCATTGAAGGGCTGTTTGGTGAACGGTTTCTCGCCGTGCGACATACAGCAAGCTTGGTATCGTGTGCTGATGATGGACACCGGAGGACGGGAGTTGTGAAGGCGGCACTCTTCACGTCGTTCGGGGGCGAAATCGACATCGTCGATGCGCCAGATCCGATACCGCCACAGGGTGGTGTCGTGCTCAGCGTTGGGGCCAATGGAATCTGTCGCAGCGATTGGCATGCGTGGAGGGGCCACGATCACGGTGTTGCTCTTCCCCACGTTCCCGGCCACGAGATGTCCGGGACCATTGTTGCAAAGGGCTCCGGCGTGGTCGACTTCGGTGTCGGCGAGCGCGTCACTGTCCCCTTCGCTCTCGGATGCGGTAGCTGTCCGCAGTGCCGTTCGGGCAATCAGCAGATATGTGACAACGACTACCAACCAGGGTTCTCCGGTTGGGGCTCATTCGCTGAGTTCGTTGCGGTGCCGTATGCGACTGAAAATCTCGTCAGGCTTCCGGACGAGATGACATTCGAATCCGCGGCAGCCCTTGGGTGTCGCTTCGCAACGGCGAACGGATTTTCACCGTGCGACATGCGGCAAGCTGGGTATGGTGTGGTGATGGTGGACACCGGAGGACGGGAGGTGTGAAGGCCGCCCTATTCACGTCGTTCGGGGGCGAAATCGACATCGTCGATGTGCCAGATCCGATACCGCCACAGGGTGGTGTTGTGCTCGGCGTTGGGGCCAATGGAATCTGTCGGAGCGACTGGCATGCGTGGAAGGGGCCACGATCACGGCGTTGCTCTTCCCCACGTTCCCGGCCACGAGATGGCCGGAACCATCGTTGCAAAAGCCTCCGGCGTGGCCGACTTCGAAGTCGGCGAGCGTGTGACGCTTCCCTTCGTGCTCGGATGTGGTGACTGTCCGCAGTGCCGTTCGGGCAATCAGCAGATATGTGACAACGACTACCAACCCGGGTTCTCCGGTTGGGGCTCATTCGCTGAGTTCGTTGCCGTGCCTTACGCGACGAACAATCTCGTCAGACTTCCTGACGGGATGACATTTGAATCCGCGGCAGGGCTCGGGTGTCGCTTCGCAACGGCGTATCGAGCAGTGGTGGACAAGGGCGCGGTGACGAGTGGGACAACCGTTGCTATCTGGGGCTGCGGCGGAGTCGGGCTGTCTGCAGTAATGATCGCAGCCGCGTTGGGCGCCGAGGTGGTTGCGATCGATGTGGACGCGAAGGCCTTGGAGCTTGCCGTCAGGTTGGGAGCAGCGCATGTGATGCAATCCGATTCGACCACCGATGTGGTCGCTGCCGTCGGAGATCTGTTCAAGGGCGGTGCCGAGGTTTCGATCGATGCGCTCGGATTGAGTGAGACCGCAGTCTCGTCGATCCGATGTGTTGCCAAGCGCGGTAGGCATATCCAGGTCGGATTGATGATCGGAGACTCTGCGAATCCGGTGATACCGATGTGGCTCCTTCACGGTAAGGAGATCGAAATGTATGGCATCCACGGGATGCCCGCATGGCAGTATCCAGCGATGCTCGAGATGATCGCATCGGGCCGACTTGCGCCAGGGCAGCTCGTGGGAAACACGTTGGATCTGGAGCAGGGAGTCCGACACCTGATGTCCATGGACACCTTCCCCGGTAACGGATTCATTGTCATCAACCGCTTTGGCCAGGGTCCGAAGTGATGAACTCATGCGGCTTCGGCGCGTAGAATAGGATGATGGAACGGAGATCTCCCACGGTGCTCGTTGCTCGACGCGTGGTCCCTGGGAAGGAGGCACCATTCGCGGAGTGGATGACGCGTATCACCCACGCTGCTCAGAATGCAGAGGGTCATGTCGCCTCCGACGTACAGCGTCCGGACTCGGCCCATCCGGATGAGTGGATGATTGTGTATCGCTTCGAGGACTCGGATTCCCTCGATGGATGGCTGGCGTCCGATATCAGACAGCAGCTTCTCGAAGAAGGAGCCGATCTTATTCTCGGTGAACCGAGGCTACAGATCTTCGCCGCAGCTGGAGCTGATCCGGGTGTACGGATGGTCACCTCATATCTCCTGAAGGATGGCGCGGCGTCCGTGCATCGGGCGGTGCATGACGATGTGATGACCGAACTCGGGAACTATCCCGGATTTCGGCAACGAGAGATCCTCGAGGCCGTTCCCGGCGTTCAACGCGAGACCGTTGTCATCCTCACGTTCGACGACGATTCGAGCCTCAGGAGCTGGCTTGAGTCGGGCGAGCGCAGACAGCTACTCAGTCGACTTGATCCCTACATACAAGGCACGTACACCACGAACGTGCTGGGCGGATTCGCAGGATGGTTCACGTTCGACCGCTCGACTGAACCACCCAGATGGAAACAGGCGCTCGTTGTCCTGATCGCGCTGTTTCCCATCACGCTCCTCATTGCCTTCGTCCGCTCCCGGCTGTGGCCCGACGCTCCAATCGTGCCAGCCGTGTTCATCGGTAACGTAATCGGAATTTCACTGCTCACCTGGTTGGTCATGCCTCCCCTGACCCGCAACCTCTCGGGCTGGCTGGGCCGCTGAGGGAACCATCATCTGGTGGTTTCTTATCCGACGGTTGATGTTGAGGCTGTTCACGCCAATTGTCAAGCACCTGACAATGTCGGGCGTTTGACAGAGTGGACCCTGTTGTTCGAGACGCTAACGCCCACAACAGGAAGGAACTGTCATGGCAGTTACATTCAACAAGTTGGTGACTCCGGCATCGAACGACTACAGGAACGTTGCGGATCACTCAAAGGTGGCCATAGGCGTCGCGGCCATCGGTCTGGTGCTCGCGATGGTCGTGGCGGGCATCTCGCTCGCAGCGGCGAACGACGTGGGTAGCGGTGGCGGTGATGCCGCGCAGCTACTCGCGGTCGGATTTGGCCTCCAGACCCTGGCGCTCGTGACGATCAAGGTCAGCATTGCGATCGCTCTGATCGGAATACTCGTACGTCTCTGGCTCAGGATCGACAGCGTCAAGGTGGCTCTCGCCGACCTTCGTCCGTCTGAACACGGAGACGGGCCAGGTGTGGGAGATATCGATACCGACTACGGAGCGGCAACGGTTACCAAGACAGCCCCCGCTCCCCTACCGATCCACAAGATGGCTCGAACCATGTGGTTCCCCATGATCGTCATGGGCCCAATGCTCGTCGCCGCAGGCGTCGTGACGTCATTCGTCTGGTCCAATAACATTGGCACCAGCACCGGTATCGAGGCTTCGGCCTGGACCCAGGGGCTTCAGTTCCTCGGTGAGGGCCTGGTCCTCGCGGGTATCTCGTTCCTCCTCGGCTCAATCCTTGGCTCCCTGCGCGAGGGCGGTGGAGATGTCCAGCAAGCATTGGGGTTGAGTGTCACGACACTCAAGATGCCAGCGACAGCCAAGGCGTTCGTTGCACTCATGGCAACTGGGCTGATGATCTCGATGGTGCAATTCGGCCTGTATCTCTACACGTTGACCTTCGACACAGCGGCAGAGGTTGCTGTCTGGTGGGCATGGCTTGGACCGTTCCGTGAGCTCGGGCTTGCGCTCCTGCTTGCAGGCATCGTCCTGGCTCTCGCGACCATCGCGAATGTTCTCGGATTCCAGTTCTCTCGAATCCGTTCGATCGTCGCCACAGGCGAATAGGAGGAATCAAAATGACAACAGCAACTATCAACGATTTCACGACAGATACAACATCGAAGGCACCCGATAGGATCATGCCTCAGAAGGCAGGCGACAAGCTGTGGCGCCCCATGTTCATCATGGCGCTGATGGGCTTCGCGGTCGGAATGATTCTGGCAATCGTAAGGTCCAATCTGGTTTCGGCTGGCGACGATCCGCTCCAGGTGGCTGCCCTCGGACAGTACATCCCCGCAGCGATGTTCTTCGGGTTTGCTTCAGTGTTCGGCGCCATCTCATTTGCGATCGCAAAGATCCTCGGAGAGTTCCGCGTCGGTGGCGGATCGGTCCAGGAAGCGGTCGGTGGAGATGTCAAGACGCTGAAGATGCCAGGAACAGCGAAGGCGTTCATCGGACTCATGGCCATGGCGATGATGATCATTCTTGCAGCGGTTGTGCTGCATGTGGTGGCTGGCATCAACATCGGCGCTGGTGACTGGACGGAGATCCAGGCTGAGCAGTGGACGATCTGGCTTGAGGCTGCCCGGCGTTTCGGTACCGTGCTGTATCTCTTTGCGATCATGCTTGGGCTGGTGACGATCGCCAAGGTGATTCGCTACCAGACCTTCCGCATCAGAGAGGTTGCAGATCGAACGTAGCCATTGCGCAATAGGAAGAAGAGGGTGCCGCATGATGTGGCACCCTCTTCTTCGCGAGGTGACCCCGGATGTTGCCCCAACTGCGACATCCGGGGTCCTTTGTTCTGTCGGCCGCCCGCTGTTCTGATAATAGCGTAGTCGCGGAGTAATGAAATGTCTATTTTGATGAGGCGACCGCTGCCTGCTCTTGCGCTGGTGCGGTACTACGGTCGACGGTACGACCCCGCAACCGCTCAGGAGGATCAATGACACGCATCGGATTCGTCGGCCTCGGAATCATGGGCCACGCCATGGCGGCAAACCTCATCGCTGCAGGACATGAAACCGTTGTTTGGAACCGTACGGCCTCCAAGGCCGATGATCTTGCCGCCTCCGGCGGAACTGCGGTCGGATCACCCGCAGAAGTTGCCGCTCGATGCGACATAGTGATGGTGTGCGTTTCAGACACTGACGATGTTGCGGACGTGGTGTTCGGCGACGACGGCGTCGCGGAGGGTCTGATGCACGGAGGTCTGATTGTTGATCACTCGACAATCAGTCCAGAGGCGACCAAGAGATTCGCCATGAGCATCCGAGAACAGGGCGGCCACTGGCTTGATGCACCCGTCTCGGGAGGCTCGGAGGGTGCGGTCAACGCGACACTCAGCATCATGGTCGGCGGCGAGAACGAACAGCTGGCACGCGCAATGCCATACCTCGAGGATGTTGGATCGACCATCACTCACGTGGGACCAACGGGTGCGGGTCAGCTCGTGAAGGCCGTGAATCAGATACTTGTCGTCGTCAACCAGCTGGCGGTCTCAGAAGCGTTGCTCCTGGCTCAAGCAGGTGGCCTTGATCTGGAGGCGACATTGAGAGCGGTCGAGGGCGGAGCGGCGGGATCTTGGATGCTGTCGAACCGTGGCCCACAGATGATCGAAAGGGACTGGAGGCCTGGATTCACGATCGACCTACAGCAGAAGGATCTTCGGTTGGTGCTTGAAGCCGCTGATGAGCTTGGTGTCCCCGTGTTCGGTACCTCACTCGTCTTTCAACTGTATCGGGCTCTCCAAGCACAAGATCTTGGATCTGAGGGCAACCACGCCCTCGTGAAGGCTCTTGAAAGTATCGCCGGCATCGAGATCGGATCTGATGAGTGACGAACACGAGGTTGGCGTCGGGCCCTCTCCTCGACCCTGGCCAGATGATGGTCGGTTGGACAAGGAACTTCTCGCAGCTGGCGATCGACGTAACGTCCTGGATGAGTATCGATACTGGACACGGGAAGCGATTGTCTCCGATCTCGACGCAAGACGTCACGGCTTTCATGTTGCCATTGAGAACTTCCAGCACGACTTCAATATCGGAACGATCGTGCGGAACGCAAACGCCTTCCTCGCTCACACGGTTCACATAGTCGGCAAACGCCGCTGGAACAAGCGTGGTGCAATGGTCACAGATCGCTATCAGCACATCCAGTACCACGCCTCTGTCGAGGAGTTCGTGGATTGGTCCGTCGGCTCATCTCTCCCACTCGTCGGTATCGACATCCGTGATGGTTCAAAGCCGATCGAAGCAGCTGTCCTGCCGGAGCGTTGCGTCCTGGTGTTTGGTCAGGAGGGCCCTGGCCTTTCCCCGGAGATGGTGACAGCATGCAGGGATGTCCTCCATGTTACGCAGTATGGTTCGACTCGTTCCATCAACGTCGGCGTCGCGAGTGGAATTGCTATGCACACATGGCTTCTTGCACATGAGTTGTAATGGTCTGAGGGCGTCAACGCGTATGGCCTCAGACGTGGGAGGATGACACCATGACTCATCGACAGATTCCCAAGTGGTCCGATCTTGCGCCACTGCTCCGTCCCGGTCCGAGGGCAGGCACGAGGCGTCAACGCAGCTTGGCTCGGGCCGCGAGCATCAGTGATCTCAGGACGAGGGCTCGACGACGAACACCGCGAGCCGTGTTCGATTACGTCGATGGCGCTGCTGACGACGAGATCAGCCTTGCGAGGTCCCGATCAACCTTTCGGGAACTCGAGTTTCAACCGCATGTGCTCCGCGATGTATCTCGTGCAGATGCATCAACGACGATCCTCGGAAGGGAAGTCGCATATCCTTTTGGGTTTTCGCCCACCGGCTTTACACGCATGATGCATCACGAGGGCGAGTCGGCAGTTGCGAGGGTCGCTGAACGTGTCCGAATCCCCTATGCGCTTTCGACGCTGGGAACAACAACACCTGAGGATGTAGCCGCGGCGGCACCAGGTGCGGACCGGTGGTTCCAGCTTTATGTGTGGCGGGACAGGGACGTGTCGTACGCCCTTGCAGAGCGAGCACACGAGAGTGGGTTCCGAACCCTCATCCTCACGGTCGACCTGCCGGTGGGAGGTGCGAGGCTGCGAGACGTTCGCAACGGTATGACGGTGCCGCCATCACTCACCGTACGCACCGCCGTCGATGGCGCAATGCATCCGAGTTGGTGGCTCAACTTTCTGACGACTGAGCCTTTGTCGTTTGCCTCCCTCAACTCTCTCGGTGGTACGGTTGCTGACTCAGCGGATCGTCTCTTCGACCCAGCACTCAACTTCGATGATCTTGTGTGGCTGCGTGAGCATTGGGATGGGCCGATCGTGGTGAAGGGCATCCAATCTGTCGAAGATGCCAGGCGTGTCGCAGATCTGGGTGCAAATGCGGTCATCCTGTCGAACCACGGCGGTCGACAGCTCGATCGCTCCCCCACCCCGCTGCTTCTCGTACAGCCCGTGGTCGATGCGATCGGCGCCGATGCTGAGGTATATGTGGACGGCGGGATCATGAACGGCGGCGACATCGTTGCAGCGATCGCCCTTGGGGCCCGTGCAGCGTTTGTTGGTAGGGCATACCTGTATGGACTCATGGCAGGTGGGCAGGACGGCGTGCAGCGAGCGGCTGACATCCTCACTGCTGACATTGAACGAACGATGAAGCTCCTTGGAGTGCAGAGCTTGGCCGAGCTGCACCCCGACCATGTCAGGCTCCCCTGATCGGCGTCCGCCGAACTGGTGCCACGCCAAATGCAACTATCGGGGGCCCATCCGAAGGGCACCGTCGAGACGGATAGTTTCACCGTTCAAATACCCATTCTCGATGATGGAGATCGCGAGCTGCGCGAAGTCCTCGGGTCGGCCGAGTCTCTTTGGAAACGGAACATTGGCAGCCAGGCCCTCTCTCATCTCCTCATTCAATCCGGCAAGGAGGTTCGTGTCGATGATCCCTGGTGCAATGCAATTGACACGAATTCCTATCGAGGAGAGATCTCTTGCCATGGGCAGCGTCAGACCGACGACACCGCCCTTTGAGGCCGCATAGGCCGTCTGGCCGATCTGGCCCTCGAAAGCTGCAATGGATGAAGTATTGACGATTGCACCGCGCTCTCCGTACTCGAGAGGTTCGTTGCGCGCCATCTGTGCGGCGGCAAGGCTCGACACGTTGTAGGTACCGAGGAGATTCACCCTGATGACGCGGGCGAACGCGTCGAGATCGGCGGCGGATCCGTCTCTACCGACCGTACGAGACCCGATCGCGATTCCTGCGCAGTTGACTGCGATTCGGAGAGGAGCGGATGCGCTTGAGGCCGAGACTGCCTCGGCGATCGCATCGGGATCGGTCACATCTGCCCGCACAAAGAGTGTGCCTCCGCCGAGCTCAGATGCCCAGGCCTTCCCCGCGTCGGCATCGAGGTCGACGAGTGTTACGTCTGCTCCCCTGTTCCTGAGTTCTCTGGCGGTCGCGGCCCCAAGCCCCGAGGACCCGCCAGTTACCAGAGCCGCTGATCCTGAGATATCCATGATGTGATGCTACTCGGCATGTCGCAGGAGACAGTTCGGTCGACTAGATTTCCGTCATGGACACCCAACGTATCGACTTAGCCATAGAGGAACTCCAGGCTGCCAGAACCCGCTGGGCGAGGCTTCCGATTCCGGACAAGATCGAGCATCTCGACGCACTGCGCCAGGCGACCTTCGAGCACTCGCGTCGATGGGTTGAGTCGGCGACAAAGGCCAAAGGCCTGACGATGAATTCTCCTCTCGCCGGTGAGGAGTGGATTGCGGGGCCGTTCGGCGTGATCGACGCACTGAACAGTCTTGAGGTCACCTTGAGTCGATTGGCGGATGGAACAGACATTCTCAAGGGGCATGGTGTTCGTACCAGACCGAGTGGTCAGGTGGTTGTCGACGTGATGCCAACCACCGCAGTCGAGCGGCTTCTGTTCTCAGGGTCGAAGGCTGAGGTGTGGATGGATCTGTCCATCACCAGGGACAATGTCCGAGACCACGTTGCTCCGTTCTACGGTCTCGATGCTCCAGAAGGCGCGGTGTGTGCAGTCATGGGTGCGGGAAACGTTTCCTCGATCGCCCCGCTTGACGTGATCTACAAATTGTTCAACGAGGGTGAAGTGACAATCCTCAAGATGAATCCTGTCAACGACTACCTCGGTGACATCCTTGAGAACATCTTCAGTGTGATGATGGCAGAGGGTTATGTGAAACTCGTCTATGGAGATGGCGGCGTCGGAGCGTATCTCGTGAGCCATGAGGGCGTCGACACGATACATCTGACAGGCTCGGCAAACACCTACAACGCGATCAGGTACGGAGCCGGCGACAAGGGTCGTGCCAATCGCGAAGCGGACACACCAATAAACGACAAGCCGATCTCTGCCGAGTTGGGGGGTGTCAACCCGACGATCGTTGTACCTGGCGACTGGTCCAAGGCAGATATCAAGTTCCAAGCTGACCATGTGGTCAGTCAGAAGATGAATAACTCGGGTTTCAACTGCGTGGCAGCACAGATCCTCGTCCTTCCTGGGTCATGGGAGCTGTCAGACACTTTCACAGATGAGGTGCGGAGTCAGCTCGCCGAATTGGAGGACCGAGACGCCTATTACCCGGGTGTTGGTGATCGATGCGATGTCATCGTCAGCGGCTCGGGTGTCGTGGAGACGTTCGGAGGCGAACACAAGCGGTTTCTTGTGACTGGGCTCGATCCCGAGGACACGAACGATGCCGCATTCACGACGGAATACTTTGCGCCAGCTCTGGCGGTTGTGACGCTCCCGAGTCCCGACGTGCCCACCTACCTCGAGAACGCTGTCGCCTTTGCAAACAACGTGCTCGACGGAACGCTAGGTGCGACGCTCATCATCCACCCAAGAACGGAGAACGTACACGCTGCAGCATTCGACCGTGCCATCGAGGATCTTGAGTACGGTGGAATCGGGATCAACATCTGGAATGCTGCAGTCTACCTTCAGTCTCGCTGCCCCTGGGGTGCCTTTCCAGGCAACACACCTACCGATATTGGAAGCGGCGTCGGTGTCGTGCACAACACCGTGATGCTCGGCAGAACACAGAAGGCCATCTATCGCGCTCCCTTTGCTCCGTACCATCGCACGGCTACCAAGGGAGAACTCCATCTCGCTCCGAAGCCGATCTGGTATCTGTCGAACAAGCACATGCACAACACAACCGAGCTGCTCGTCAACTACAGCGCAACGGGCAGCACAGGCGATCTCGTGAAGCTCATGGCTTCAGCCATGAGGGGCTGACCGGTGGATACCAAGATCGCCGAGCGCATCTGCAACGTCTCGCAGTGGTAGGCCCATGACATTGGCACGGGAACCGTCGACGCACTCGATGAGCCGCCCGTTCTCCCCCTGGAGCGCGTAGGAGCCAGCCTTGTCGAATGGGCGCACATCGTTGATGTACGCCTCAATCGCATCGGTGGAGAGTTCCTTGAAAGTCACACGCGATTCAGCCACGCCGAACCGCTCACCAGCGTCGCCTATCGCCACCCAACCGGTCAGCACCGAGTGTGTCCTGGCGCTGAGGAGAGCCAACATGTGGACTGCGTCCTCGTGATCTGTTGGCTTTCCGAGTTGTCCACCGTCGAGGACGACCATCGTGTCAGCACCAAGCACGACCTCGTGTGCTGATCTGTCCACAGCAGCTGCCTTGAGTCCGGCCAATCGCAGCACCGAATCGGCTGCAGGTTCGCCCAGTGGAATCGACTCGACAACATTGGGTCTTCGTACGTCGAAAGTGAACCCTGCAGTGGCGAGAAGAAGCGCCCTTCGTGGTGAAGCCGACGCGAGGACCAGCTTTGGCACAGCTACTCGAACGCGGCGATACCGGTTATCGCCTGGCCGAGCACAAGGGTATGGATCTCGTTCGTACCCTCATATGTGTACACGGACTCGAGGTTGTTCATGTGTCTGATCACCGGATATGCAAGCGTGATCCCGTTGGCACCGAGAATGGCCCTCGCCTCTCTCGCGACGTCAAGTGCCATGCCAACGTTGACAAATTTGCCGTAATTCACATGCTCAGCCGCGAGCGTTCCTTCATCGTTCTTTCTTCCGAGGTGGATGGCAAGAAGCATGCCGTTGTTGACGGAGACCATCATCTCCACGAGTTTCTTCTGGGTCAGTTGAAAGGATGCGATGGGCTTGCCGAATTGCTGTCGTTCAAGTGAGTACTGCAGGGCTGATTCGTAGCACGCTCTCGCAGCACCAACTGCACCGAAGATGATGCCGAATCTGGCTTCGTTGAGACACGAGAGCGGACCTCGTAATCCTCGGACCCCGGGAAGAACCGTGTCAGATGGGAGACGCAGGTTGTCGAAAACGAGTTCGCTCGTGACCGAGGCTCGGAGGGACATCTTCTGGGTAATGTCGTGGGAGGAGAATCCGTCCGTGTCGGTAGGGACTATGAATCCCCTGACGCCATCCTCGGTCACTGCCCACACGATGGCTACATCGGCAATCGAACCGTTCGTTATCCACATCTTTGAGCCGTTGAGGATCCAGTAGTCGCCTTCTCGGACGGCTGTGGTTCGCATAGCTGCGGGATCGGATCCAGAATCCTGCTCCGTGAGTCCGAAGCAACCGATGATCTCCCCTGCAGCCATTCCCGGCAGCCACTGTTGTTTTTGATCCTCTGATCCGAAGGCCCAGATGGGATACATGGCGAGGGATCCCTGCACCGAGATGAAACTACGGATCCCCGAATCTCCGGCCTCGAGTTCCGTACACGCAAGTCCGTACGCAACGGCGCTGGTACCAGCGCACCCGTAACCCTCGAGATGCATGCCGAGGAGTCCAAGGTCGCCCATCTGTGAGATGAGATCACGGGGGAGAACTCCCTCATCCCACCACTGCGCGATGTTTGGCGCGACCTGATCCGTGACGAATTGGGCCACGGTGTCGCGGAGGAGGCGCTCCTCTCCGCTGAGCAGTCGATCTGTTTCGAGGAAGTCGATCGGGTCGAGCCTTCCGGGGCCGAGAGGCTCGGTCATTCGTGGTCCCCGTCCACATGGTTGTCTGGCGGCTCTCGCAGCCACACATCGCGTTGAGGAAACGCAATGACGATGTGCGCATCGCGAAGCGCACGGTCGATGGATCTGATGATCTGATCTCGCGCCAGGAACTCGTCCATCATGGACGGCAGATGCCAGCACCAGACCTGGATTCGAATGGCAGAGTCCTCATACGAAATGATGCCGATCGTCGGTTGTGGCTCGTCGAGCACCAGATCGAGGTCTGTGACGGCAGCTGTGACCACTGTGAGCGCTGCGTCGAGGTCGGTGCCGTAGGCCACCCCAACGTTCACAGTCGTTCGCCGAGCCCCCTCTGCAGAGAGGTTTGTGATGGGTGCCTTGAGCATCGAGATGTTCGGAATGGCCACCGTCTTGCCCTCCGGCGTGACAATGATCGTGGTTCTTCCATTTGTTTCCTTCACGATGCCGAGATAATCCTCGTGTTCGATGAGGTCACCCACTCCGAATGGTCCACGGGCCTGGATGATCAGGCCGGCTGTAAAGCTCTCGAGTAGCGGTCTGCTCGCGAAGAAGATGAGCACGGCAACAACAAGCAGGATCAACAGCACCGGTTGGGACTGGAAACCAAGGTACGGCAAGGCTATGAGCACCCCGATAAGAACGATCAGATAGCCCGTTATCCGACTGAGAGAGTCCCGAGCAGCATCTGGGAGGCCTTCGACCGAGGAGAGCCACCTACGTATGAGGCGCGTGACTGCGAAGGCGATGAGCAGTGCGGCAACAATGATGAGTATCGCTGTCACTGCGTCGCGTCCCGTGACGCTCTCCGCGTCAACGATCTCGCTGACGTCGATGGGAATGGTCTGGGGGTACATCAGAACAACGTAAGTGGATCGACGTCGGTATCACAGCCATCCACACCGGACCAGGGCAACTTCTCCATGAATGCCCAACTTCGGCGGTGCATCGTCGACGGTCCGAGAAGCTGCAGTGCAGCTCGGTGCTTTGCGCAGGGGTAGCCCTTGTTCGATGCGAACCCATACCAGGGAAGGTCTTCGGCGATTCCGCGCATCATCGTGTCACGGGTCACCTTGGCAATTATGGACGCAGCGGCGATGCTCAACGAGATCGTATCTCCCTTGACGATCGGCGTCGTGTCCAACGAACCGACGAAGTCCCACGGGCCGTCGACCAGGGCATGGTCTGGCTCGACCCCGAGCTGACCGAGGGCTCGCTGCGTCGCAAGACGCTGTGCATCTGACATGCCGAGTGCGTCGCACTCCGCCGCCGTCGCGTGGCCGACCGACCAAGCAGCGGCCCAATTCTTGATGCGACCAACGAGAGCATCGCGCTCAGCTTCGGTGAGTTGCTTGGAGTCTCTGATCTTGTACATCCGGCGATCCCTCGGGATCACGACCGCCCCGACCGTGAGAGGCCCAGCCCATGCTCCCCTGCCAACCTCATCGATTCCGACAACCACTGCGCTGCCGGAATCCCACAAGGATGTTTCGAACGTAACGCCTGGCGCTGTGCGAGCCAGTGAGGGACGGAGGCGCGGAACTGTTGTGGTCACGGCACGAGGATATCGGATAGCGGATGACCGATGCCGGATTTCCACGCAGCATTCATGATCAATTGTCGGATGGGTCCAGCGGATATGTCGCATAGAGGGGAAGCGTTCCCGGACCTCTCGCGACGGTACGTTCCCACATGCCCTCCACATCTGAGGTGAAGATCTCGTTCAGGTCGGGGAAGAGGACCCACCATGCCCCTTCATCGATCTCCGATTCGAGTTGGTGAGGGTCCCAGCCCGAGTATCCCGCGAAGATTCTCAGGTCTTCGAGGTCATCGGGGGCCTGTTCGACGTCAACGATTCCTATTGCAGGCAGGGCGCTGCGACGTAGAAACTCGACACCCGAGCCACGTCCGAGGGAGATGGCAGTGTCGGTACTCACCGGCCCGCCGAGAAAGACGCTGCCGGGACTCGACAGGGTTTCTCCGATCCCAGGTATGTGCTCTTCGGCCACAAGGTCTGTCGGGTTGTTGAGGACAAGTCCTATTGCACCGGAGTCGTCGTGTTCGAGGAGAAGAACGACGGCCCGGGCAAATGGCGGCATCGTGATTATCGGTGTTGCCACGAGAAACTGTCCTGCGAGGGTCACTTCATCCACGGCAGAAATCCTCTTCGAATGCCGAACTGATGGCGCCGCGGGAAGGGCTCGATGTACTCACCCCACTATTGTGCCAGTAAGGCGAAAGGAGTGCATCGTGAACCTAACGAGTAACTCAATTATCGATGGCGAACCGATTGCGGCGCACTACGCCTTGGCGAAGCCAGCGGATGAGGGCCATGTCACATTTGCAGGAAACATGAACCCGCATCTCTCCTGGACACGTGCACCAAGCGGTAGCCGGTCGTTCGTTGTCACTTGTGTCGATCTCGATGCGCCGACAGTCGGGGACGACGTGAATCAGGAGGACAGGGAGGTTCCGTCAGATCTTGAACGCGGCGAGTTCACTCACTGGCTTCTGGCAGACCTTCCAGCAGACCTCACCGAGATCGAGGAGGGCTCACATTCAATAGCGGTGACACCACGTGGAAAGGCTGCCGACGCGGCACCCGTCGGCGTGCACGGCCGGAATGACTACACGATGTGGTTCGAGGGTGATGAGGATCTTGCCGGCTCATGGAACGGCTATGACGGATGCGCGCCACGGTGGAACGACTCGATTCGGCACCACTACCGGTTCACGGTATACGCCCTTGACGTGGCTGAACTCCACCTGGGCCCCGGCTTCAGCAAGACCGACCTGATGGACGCCGTGGATGGTCACGTACTCGGTTCAGCGTCTATCACCGGAACATACGCCACGAATCCAAGGCTCTCCCAATGAGAGACACGCCATCCAATTCGGCGACAGACCGCTAGCGCATTGCCATGGATGTGGACGAAATTGGTCTCCTGCCCAAGGCGGTGCTCCACGACCATCTCGACGGTGGACTGCGACCGTTGACGATCCTCGAACTCGCCGAGGCGCAGGAGTACGGGGGCCTGCCAGAGGCCGACGAATCCGCCTTGGAGGCTTGGTTTCACCAGGGTGAATCTGGCTCTCTGGAGGCGTATCTCAGTGCCTTTGAACAGACCGTGTCGGTGATGCAGACTGAAGCAGCTATCTCACGAGTGGCCTATGAGGCAGGAGTCGATCTCGCCTCCCAGGGCGTCGTCTATGCCGAGGTGAGATATGCACCGCTGCTGTCGACTCGTCGGGGCCTTTCTATCGAGGCTGTCTTCGAGGCGATGATCGACGGATTCGAGCGCGCCACCAGGGATGCAGGAATCGCTGTCTACGGAATCGCAACAGCATTGCGGCATCACTCGGATTCGGTCGACGTTGCCATGGCGGCGAGCCGGTACGTAGGTAGAGGGATAGTGGCGTTCGACCTCGCCGGTCCCGAGGCTGGTTTCCCCCCTGACGCGCATCTGGAGGCCTGCAGAATCGCGAAACGTGGAGGTCTCGGCCTTACGCTCCATGCCGGTGAAGTCGACGGTGCACACTCGATGTGGCGAGCGCTTGCATTGTGTGGAGCACAACGTCTTGGTCACGGCGTTCACATTGTCGATGACACGCGTAGCGAGGGCGGCATTCTGGTTGATCTGGGTCCGTTCGCGAAACGCGTGAGGGACCACCAGATTCCGCTTGAGGTATCTGTCACGTCCAACATCCACACAGGATCGTGGGAGTCACCATATGCCCACCCCTTTGGAGCACTGTTCCGGGCTGGCTTCAATGTGTCCATAAACACGGACAACCGACTGATGTCTGGCATCACGATGAACGACGAGTACGCACTCGTTTCCGAGGCCTTCGACATATCAACCGCCGAGTTGATGGAGATCACGATCGGTGCGATCAGGGCAGGCTTTGGAGACTGGGATGCGAGGCGCTCCCTCATCGACCAGATCTCAGCAGCACCTGACGGTTGATTGTTGACGCACCTGACTAGAACAGTTTTGCGTCGATCCAGTCGGCGACGTCGGCCATGACTTCAGGACCCTCGGCTTCGTTGTGGATCTCGTGTCGAAGCGTCGGGTACACGCGTCGCTCAACGCCCTCAGATGCTGCAAGTCCAGCGCTCGCTGACGGAGGCACGAGAGGATCATCAGCTCCATGTATAACGAAGGTGGGCGTGACAATCGATCCGTGCATGTCGGAGAGTCTGGCCTGCTCGTCGAAGAAGCACTTCCCGAACCGGGCCGTCGGCTTTGTTTGAACCAGTGGATCAGCGAAGTAGGCCTCCCCAACCGCGGGATCCTTCGAGAGCTGCTCTCCTTGGATCGAGTTCCCCACCCGGACGCCGGGTGTCAGCCGTCCCAGGACGTTCGCAGCCGCCTTGAGTGCCCAGGGTACGTCTGCGTCCATCGCCGGCGCCGAGAGCACTGCAATGTTCGGCTGGGGAACGCGGTTGTCGATCAGATACGCAGCACATTGGAGTCCTCCCGTGCTGTGACCGTACAATACCCAGGGCCTGCCTGACGAGGCGACGGTTGCTTCTGCCATCTCGGATATGTCGTCATAGAATTGATCGAAGCGCTCAACATCGCCCGGCGTTCCACCGCTCCGGCCATGGCCACGCAGATCGAACGTGTAGACGCTTGCTCCCCTGTCGGTGAGGTGGGACATCGGTCCATCCCACCGACCGCTGTGCTCTCCGAGCCCGTGCACGAGTAGAACTTCATACCGCGGGTCCTCGATTGTCCACGAGCGCGTGAACAGCTCGGTACCGTCGGATGTCTGAAATGTGCCTTCAGTCTGTTTCATGTCGGTTTCTCCAGTGCCGCGATCATGGCTGCTCCGACGATACCGGCGTTGTTGCGCAGACGAGCAGGTTCAACATCTGCCCTCGTATCAAGGAGGTCAGCGTATTCCTCGAAGCGCTTGGAAATCCCACCACCGATGATGATCTTTCGTGGAGTGAGGACGGTTTCGATGTGTTGGAGATATTCGTTGACACGCCCGGCCCACCAATCGATGTCCATGTTGTCCCGTTTGACCAGCCTTCCCGCGGCGTACTCCTCAGCGAGCATGCCGTGAAGTAGGACGTGCCCGAACTCGGTGTTCGGGACAAGCACCCCATTGTTGATGAGGGCTGATCCGATTCCGGTGCCGAAGGTGAGGACGAGAACGACACCGTCGTTCACACCGTGCTCCCCATATCGAGCCTCAGCGAGTCCTGCAGCGTCCGCGTCGTTGATGATGGTGACGGGTATTTCGAGGCTCTCGCTCATGAATTCCTGTGCATCGAGATCGACCCACTGGTGATCGATGTTGCCCACGGTCAACACAACTCCGTTGACAACGACTCCTGGAATCGTGACACCGAGAGCGCTGTCCCATGAGTGGTGCGTGATAATCTGTCTGATAGCTTCGACAACGCCCGTCGGCGTCGATGGATGGGGGGTTGGGATGCGACTCCGCTCCCCTGTCAGGGAGCCGTTCTCGAGATCAACAGGTGCGCCCTTGACACCGGAGCCCCCGACGTCGATTCCGAAGCCAATCACGGTACGGGTCTCACGTGTTCAGGAACGGGAGCGTCACGCGCTCTGCTGGAACAGCGTCACCCCTGATCGTCACAGTCAGCTCAGCGTCCTCAGTGGGAGGTGGGGAGAGATAGGCGAGGCCGATACCGTGTTTCAGGGTTGGGGAGAAATTTCCCGATGTGACAGTGCCTGTGGAGTCCCCCGCCGCAACGGCATAACCCTTCCGAGGGATGGCACGGCCCTCGGTTGAGAACGCGATCAGCTCCCTCTGAGAACCCTGCCGTTGCAGTTCGAGGGCTTCTCTTCCTACGAAGTCATGGTCCCATGCCACCACCCATCCGAGTCCTGCCTCAAGTGGCGATGTCGAAGGATCGAGGTCTTGCCCCCACAAGGGGTACCCCATCTCGAGTCGAAGCGTGTCCCTGGCCCCAAGACCCGCGGGAGTTGCCCCGGCATCCACCAGGGCACGCCACAGGGCCGGGGCGCCCTCGTTGGGAATGCACAGCTCTCCCCCTCGCTCGCCTGTGTAGCCGGTCCCCGCCGCGATCACTTCGTGGCCATCGAACTCCCCCGACACGACTCTGAATCGCTTCGGTACGACTCCAAGAATGGATTCGATGATCTGGGGAGCCTGAGGTCCCTGGACGGCGAGCAGGGCTGTTCTCTCCCTTACGTCGAAGATCTCCATGCCGGAGGGCGCTGCCGAGGTGAACCGTTCGATGATCCCGTCGAAGTTCGTTCCGTTTGGCATGACCCAGAACCGTTCCTCTTCCAGTCTCCACACGATGATGTCATCCTCGACCCCACCGCTGTTGTTCAGCGCCATCGTGTATTGGGCGCGACCGGGTTCGATGAGTGCAATGTCGTTGCAGAGCTGGAATCGAAGTAATTCTGTCGCGCCTTCTCCTGCTGCTTCGAATCGACCGAGATGGGACACGTCGAACAAACCTGCGTCATTTCGGGTGGCCGTATGTTCGGCCAGCACGCCCTCGTACTGGACGGGCATCACCCAACCGCCGAAGTCAGTGAATCGAGCACCAGCGGATTCATGAGTTGCGTGTAGCGGCGATGTGGGCAACGGTCCTCCAGGGTGTTGACTTTTGGATGCTAGTGCCCTGTCCACAAACCTTTGCGCTGTTCTGTCGTCCAGGAACACTGCTCGCGGCGTCCTCGTCCTCAACGCAGTCCAGACTGCGCCTTCGTCTTGCGTCCTTGCGACCAGCGCCCCTGGCTCGACATCGACACCTCGACCGTTCGTGGACAGGGCACTAGTACGCGGCACCAGTACGGGTGGAATTCCGAACCCCGGGCATTCGATCTGGACCAGCGACCTCTACGATGCGTCGGCGTGTTCGCCAAGGTCGATGATCTCAGGTGGGCCTGGTATCCGTGTCGGGGTCGCATACTCGACCTCAGCGTCAGGTTCCTCAAGCCCGTACTTCACCAGAAGATTGAGATAGTCGCGCTGATAGAACACTTTGCATTTGATATGCGGGTGGTGTTCTCTCAGGAGTCGCACCTTCCGATTCTTCTTCGTCACGAGTTTCTGGCTCATTGTGGTGATCTCGATGTACACGTCATCTTCGGGAAGATAGAAGTCGGGTCTGAAGAAACCGGTTGGTTCGCCTTCGTCGTCCCATTCCACAGCGAAGGCATCAGGTTCGTACTGCCAATCGATTCCGTAGAAGTCGAGGAGTCTGGCGAACTCGCGCTCGCTGTTGTGAGCGAACTCGGTGAGCTCAGCCGGTGACGGCCCGAAGAGGTCCTCCGTGGTCAGACTCCCGACGCTCCCGCGAGCTCGTCATCCTCGGTCGATTCAATGTCGCGGTCGGGGAAGAGCTTGTGGAGCTCTCCCTTGACCTCGTCGTGAACCGGCCGGATGGCAATTCCGAAGACTCCCTGGCCTCTCTGAAGGAGATCTATGACCTCCTCAGGGCTCGTGGCCGCGTAAATGGTCGTCCCATCGCTCAGCAGGGTGATGTCGCTGGTGCGCCACCCCGGGCCAACCTGCTCCTCGAGTTGCTCGAATGCCGATCGGATCTTGTGCAGACTTGTGCCGGCGTCCTTGAGCCTCTTGATGACTCGCAAGGTGACAACGTCCTGGAACGTGTAGAGGCGCTGTGTGCCGGATCCAGACGCTACCTGTAACGACGGACCGAGGAGTTCGGAGCGATCCCAGTAGTCGAGTTGTCTGTAGGTGATACCCACCACCTTGCACACCTGGGGCGATCGAAAGCCCGAAGTCGTTGCCATGTTTGAATCGGTCATCGCGTCTCCTCACCCAGAAGGTTACACACTAGTAATTTCGACGTTCGAACTACGAGTATGAAAGTTACGAGTTGTTGGGCGCCATGTCAACGACCGGAGCGGAATCGGTCAGGCGTCCTCGAAGAGATGCTCGAGGGATTGGAGTTGCTCCGCCGATCCGATACCGAAGATGCAGTCACCGCCCTTGAACGGCGTATGGGGATCCGGGTTGATCCGAATCGTCTCACCGCCCTGCGCTATGCCGATTACCATTGCACCCGAGTCGCGTCGCAGGTCAAGGTCTGACAGAGTTCGACCAACGGTTGGCGAATTGTGTGCAACGACAAATCTCCTGATTCTGAACTCGGTGGCAGAGTCCCTGACAACGGTGTCGATGAATTCTGCGAGCCCCGGCTGTGTAGCGAGCGCGGCGATCCGCTCCCCTCCGACCAGTTCAGGAGTGACCACCGCGTCCGCACCTGCGAGAAGTAGTTTGTGCTCAGTCTGCTGGTCAATTGCTCTGGCAGTGACGGGAATTTCTGGTTCGAGCGCCCTGACAGAGAGCGTGATCACAAGGTTGTCACTTGACGACGCCACGGAGGCGATGACTGAGCGCGCTGAGTGGATTCCTGCCTCCACGAGGACCTCGTCCCTGGTGGCGTTACCTTCTACGACGATAAAGCCCTCATTCATCGCTTCCTCGACGGCTTCGGCATCTTGTTCGATGATCACGAGGGGAACACCGTCTCTGTGTAGCGCAGCTGCCGCTGTTGCTCCGACGCGTCCATATCCGCAGATAATGACGTGATCGGTTATCCGGCCCAATTGGTTGCTCATCTTCCTCCGTCTCCGGTAATCAGAACCGATGAGGGTCTCGAATCCGTACTCCATGAACGCCGTGAGGGTATATACCGCTGCCCCCATTCCCGAAATCAGGACAAGGACCACCCAGACCCTCGTTGTCACATCGTACGGTCCGTCGATTTCTTCGTATCCGAGGGTTGTGATCGTTATGAACGTGACGTACACGGCGTTGCCGAGTGACATGTCGGCGATGAGCACGAATCCTAAAGATCCGACGATTATGACAACAAGGAGTGATATGAGGCCGGCCTTGAGGTTGCTGGGGAGGGGCACTAGCGACAAACCACCGGTTGTCTTTCGCGGAGATCGTGTTCGAGGAGAGGCACTACGAGCCAGCCCCGAAGTCCGTTGGATCTATTCGGTCCAGGAACTCCCTGAACTTTTCGATCTCGTCCTCATCCTCCTCATCCTGGATTTGCACACCGGCTTCATCGAGTAGGTCCCTGTCGGCGAACAACGGTGCGTCAGTCCGTACCGCGATAGCTACAGCGTCTGACGGTCTGGACGAGATATGGTGAGTTTCATCGCCTAGTTTCACGGCGATGTCGGCGTAGAACGTTCCTCCCCTTACTTCGGTCACGACAACGCTCTCAACCGTTGCGCCGAGCGCCTCCATCAAAGAGGCCACGAGGTCGTGGGTGAGGGGCCGTTTCGTCTCGATGCCATCATGAGCCATGGCGATCGCGGTCGCCTCTGGGGTTCCGATCCAGATCGGGAGGTAACGATCTCCACCCTTTTCACGCAAAAGGAGGATTGGCGAGTTCGTGGGCAACTCAATTCGTATGCCGACGAGATCCATGGGCACCGTTTCGCTCATGCGTCCACATTACTGCCTCACCCAGCCGATGCGAACAAACCTTCCCCCTCCTCAACAGACCCGTACGCAACCTCGTCGAAGGACCGGGGGTGTTCGGCGAGACGTGGAAGATCCATCACCGCCCAGATCGAACGGATGTTGCGATAATAGCCGTTCCAATCGAGTCCATAGCCGAGCAGGTATTCATCTCCCACCTCGAAGCCGCGATAGTCGACCGGTACGTCCACGATGCGCCGGGGAGCCTTGTCGAGGAGGGCTGCGGTCCTGATACTTCGAGCACCATGGGCGACCATGAGCCTCTGGATCGTTGCGAGCGTCAGTCCCGTGTCGACGATCTCCAATACCAACAGGACATCACGGCCGTAGAGAGGGATCGACACGTCCATGGCCACTGACACGCGTCCCTCCCTGCCGAATCTCGTGAGAGCGAGGAATTCAGCTTCACAAGTGAATGGCATGTGACCCAGAAGGTCCTTGTAGAAGAACAACGACCCCTTGAGTATCCCAACGACGACAAGATCGCCCTGCGGGTAGTCAGCGGATATCTCTGCACCCATTTCAGAGACCCTGCGTTGCAGAGTCTCGTCAGGGATCACCTCAACAAATGGATCCACCATCAGTCGTTGGACAGGATGTCCGGAATGACTCCTCGGATCCATCGTCCGATGAGTTCGGCCTTCGGAAGGTCCTCGAGGGCCGATGTTCTCCAACGCCCGTCATCCAGAGACGGCAGTGCTCTGAGTCGGCGTTCCTCGCTTGTCGACAATTCGATGGTCGTAGCGACGGTACCTCCGCCCCCGTCTTCGCTGAAGAGGGGCCGTAGCCAGCGGTCGCGAATCGAATACGTCGAGTACGACCAATCGAGCAGCTCCCTGGTGTCCCCGAAGTGATCGTCGCTGTGCATCACCACGGTGTAGATCGACCGTCCAGCTCGTTCAGACGTTGCGAGTAACACTTTGTCCGCCCACGGTGTGTCTCCGGTCTTGAGTCCGGTGACACCGGGATAGGTGCCAAGGAGCTTGTTCGTGTTCTTGAAGAGCCGAGACTTACCATTGGGGTCCGCTGGCATCGAGACCTGGCGAGTGCGCGCGACGCGCTGGATGTCGGGGTACTGCTGGGAGGCGATGATCAGTGTCAGAAGATCTCGTGCAGAGGAGTAGTGATCTTCGGCGTCAAGCCCGTTCGGGTTGGCGAAGTGTGTGTTCGTCATGCCGAGTTCCGCTGCCTTGGTGTTCATCATCTCGATGAAAGCCGAGGTGGAATCGCCGCCGACATGATATGCGAGGGTCAATGCGGCGTCATTGCCCGATCGCACGAGCATGGCGATAAGGAGATCGCCGACCGACCACTGCTCGCCTGCGACGAGACCTGCCGTTGATCCGCGTGATCGAGTGGCGAACGGCGGGACCGTGACCATATCCCCAAGCGCCGAATTCTCGATGACGATCATTGCCGTCATCACCTTCGTGACCGATGCCATGGGTGCTTGATCGTTGGCATTCCATGACGCGAGAACCACGTCAGCGGTTGCGTCATACGCTATCCACCGTTCTGCTGTGAGCTTGGGGATGTCGGGCACGTCTAAATGGGCAATCGGGGCCGAAGCCAGCGATGTGCCGAGCAGAGACGCGACGAGCGCCAACGAGGTGAGAACAGTTGCAATCATCAGTGTTCGAGTAGCTTGCGAAGCCTACTGCGAACCAGAGTTTCTTGAATGATTGCAGAGGCTTCCGACGTATCCGCGAGGATCTCGGAGGACCTTCGCTGATTGTCCGGATTTCGGTGTCGCAACAGAGGTGCCACCAGCTGACCGAGAAGGTCGGTTTGTCTGTCCGCTGCGAGACGGATACCCCTGAGATGCCGGGGTTCGAGGCCGCGGTTGAGCAGCCGATGTGCTGCCCGTGCGATCTGGAGATCACTGTCGGTGTATACAGGGGTGCCATCCGGGAGTTCGACGGGATCGATGATGCCCTCTCGTTCGATTGCATCGAGATGATCCTCACTCAGCCCCGACGAGCGCAGGATCTCCCTCGTTGAAAGAGAGACGCCTGACGATGCGAAATAGGCCTCTGGGGGCGGTCCACTGTCAGGGACAACGGGCGATTCCTTACCCTTGTCCCAGGCGGACAGTTTAGATTTGATCACCTTCAACGGTAAGTAGTGGTCCCGCTGCTCTGTGATGACGTACTGGATTCGCTGGACGTCTTCATCCGTAAACACGCGATATCCAGAGGATGATCGCCCTGGCTGAATCAAGCCCCGTGACTCGAGAAAACGAACCTTTGACACAGAGATATCGGGAAACTCGGGCCGTAGAAGATTTATGACCTCGCCGATGGTGTGGGTTCGGCGCGGTGGCGGGCCGACGGCCCGCAACTCAGCCATGGCCGCGCGAGATCCTGAGGTGGAATTTCCCCACCATCAGCTGGTCTCCCTCCTTGAGCATCCCAGCTGTGAGTCGCTCACCATTGACATAGGTGCCGTTCGTTGAAGCCAGGTCGGACATGGAGAGTCCTGACGAATCCACGGAGAACCGTACGTGCTCACGCGACACCGTCACGTCGGGCAGAAAGATCGCTGCTTCGGCTCCGCGTCCTGCAACGGTATTTCCGCGTCCCAGAACATACGTCAGCCCGGACTGCGGGCCGCCTTCGACGGTGAGAGCCCACGCGAATGCCCCAGCGAGCTTTCCGGATGAGTCCTCGCCCGAGTCCGCGGCAGACCCAGGTTCCCACGAGATCGTGGGTTCATGTTCAATGTCGACGTGCTCAGGCACGTCGTTTTCTGAGTCTTGCATGTGACCATGTTACAGGAAAACCCTCAAGCTCCGGTTGAACGTCCCGGGTTCAGCTAGGAGACGGATGCCTCGTAGCCAGCTGCTGTGAGGAGCGCGTCGAGTTGAGAGGTGTCAGATGCTTCTATTACAGCAAACCACCCCTCCCCGTAAGGGTCGGCGTTCACGAGTTCAGGGTTCGTGTCCAATGCTTCGTTGACCGCGACGATGGTCCCCGAGACGGGAGCGTTGACATCGGAAACCGACTTCGTCGACTCAACCTCTGAACAGGGTTCCCCGGCAACAACAACGGCGCCCACCTCGGGAACATCCACGTACACAACATCACCGAGAGCATCCTGCGCGAAATCTGAGATTCCCATGCGCACGAGGTTGTTGTCTTCAAGGTTCGCCCACTCGTGGCTGGCCGCGTATTTGAGTTCCTCGGGATACTGCACTAGTTCCTCCTGGGCGATTTCCCCACAAGCCTACCTGGCTTCGGTGATGGCCTTTTGCATGTCACCGAGATACTGGACGGCTACCCAGTAGTACATGATCAACCCGGGTATGCCGAATAGGTAGGCCAGCCACACAATCCATTCAACGTCGAACCCGACCCCAATGTAGAACGCTGCCACTGATACGTATAGGGCAAGGGTCGCCGCTTTGCCGAGGAAGCGCACGTCGAGCTTCGTCACGCCATTCAACCAGCCGTAGAGGGCTCCTACCCCGATCACAAGCTCGCGCACGATGAGAGCGACTGCAAACCATGCGGGCAGTACGCCGACGATCAAACCTGCAATGACAGCGACAACTACCGCAACGCGGTCTGCAAGGGGGATCGAGGAATTTCCCGAGTTCGGTGACCTGGTCGTATCGGCGGGCAATGTAGCCATCGATCCAGTCTGTTGCCCCGATCACTCCGAGCAGGACGCCAGCCCACCCGTACTCGTGTGGCCCGAACACGAGCCATAGGAAGAGCGGAATCAGGGCAAGGCGGATGAACGAGATCACGTTCGGAACGTTGAATGCGTCCGCCACTATTTGCTCTGAATAACTCTGAAGCGCACGCGGGCGAGTTCGTCTCCCTCGAGGCTGACGACGAACGCATAGCCCTTGGCCTCGGGGAACGTGATGCCGTTGAACGGACTCACGATCGGGACGACGCTTGGGGACCCAGGTGGCAGATTCGGCGGCGCGCCTACTCGAAGCATGCCCTTGGCCTCAACACCGACAGGATGACCATCCTCGTCGACGAGTGAGATCTGCAGCTCCAGGTCTCTCTGGCGGTCCTCCGGACCAACTTCGGCGACCATTGCAAGGCTGAGAGAGCCATGCGCGGCGGGAAACTCTCGCACCGAGATCGTGTCGAAACC
>PVMK01120833.1_pt1 | contig 51163 bp, 51 predicted proteins | sample 1853481 | NCBI WGS metagenome assembly PVMK01 (sample SAMN08533507, study PRJNA380276) | Marine sediment metagenome, whole genome shotgun sequencing project.
TCAATCATCTCATCTGTTAAATCAATGCCGCAGACCCTGCCGTTTTCACCAACCAGCCTGCTTGCAGTAAACAGATCAAAACCTGCTCCGCAGCCAATATCCAGGACAACATACCCTGGACGGATATCACCTAATGAAAATGGATTACCGACTCCGCAAAAAGACTCAAGTAAATTTGGTACAGCGCTTTCAATAATTGCAGGATTATATCCGAGGGCCCTGGCGCCACCCTGCCGGTCGGGTATTCAAACTTGCCTATGGCTGAAACAGAAACCTCGGCATACTTCTTTTCTGATTACATTTCTGATCTGCATCCGGACTTGCGGGAGTCGGACTGCCTGGTCCAGTCGGCACACACCGGTGCCGTCTGAAGGTGATCAGGTGGGACACTCAGTATTGTTTTTCTCTTGTTCACTCATGATAGTTAAATTATAAATAATATAGGAAAGAATTAGCTGAATATTCCAACTAACGTCTAATGGTAGTTTCTGTCCTAAGTGCTTTATCATGAATTTGATTTTCATTAAATCCGGATGCAAAAACTCATAATTCAGAAACCTGCTTCACTTTTTGATTGCTGATTATTTTGAGACTTAGCACCTGAGTTTCACAAACTCCGGAGCAGAAACCCTATGGATTCAGCCGCCTGAGCATAGAATTCCTTTTTGTGGGATGAGTATCAGCACAACAATTAAAAACTTCACCCCAAGCTTCCTGCTCGACAATTCGACTGATAATTCCGATACAGTCGTCTCGATGAATAAGATTTACATTAGAGTCGGGATTATGAACAGGCCTCCCTTTGCTGAAAAACATACCGGGGTTCCGTCTGTAACCAATTAACCCTCCAAACCTGACAATTGTGGTTTTGATTTGTCCGTTATTTCTAAATAAATTCTCAATTGTCAACAAGGGACTTAGCTCTGATTCTTCACCATCTGACTCTGATATTGTTTTATTTACGTCTTCATAAACTGAAGTAGAACTAACAAACAATACTTTTTCTATTTCTGATTTATCTATTTCTTCTATCAGGTTGCTAAAACGTCTATGTTCTTAGACGGTATATTAATTATTAAGACATTTGCTTGAAGGAAAGTTTGAATGTTACTGGACAACCTCTCAATATCAATGATGAATGGTTCAGCTTTGATAGACCTTAATTCTGATAGGCGATCTTTCTGATGTTGTCGAAGCTTTTACACAATTACCCATAGAAGCAAAACGCTCGGCTAAAGGACGCCCCAGCCAGCCACTTCCTAATATGCTTATAGTTTTAAAGGAGTCTCCCATTAACTTTATTTAGTATCCTCGTTTATTGTGAATTAATACTCAACGTTTATCAAGGATAAAGATGCGATCCCACTCACCTCATTTGCTTGATTCTTCACTGCTTTCAATAACTTCTTTCGTGGGCATCTCAACAACTGCTGGAATGGAGCGACAGATTTATGAGGATTTCTTATATTTCAAACATTTCCTGGAGAATAGACAATGCTTTTTCGTATGTGGCCTGTTTCACGCGACCTATTTTTTTTATTAATCTTTTTTTGTCTACAGTTCTAATCTGATCAAGTACAATCTGCCCCTTTTTCCCCTGAAACTCAATTGGTACTCTTGTAGGGTATTTCTTGCTTGATGATGTCATCGGAGCTATTATTACAGTATTGATGTTATGGTTCATTTCATCTGGCGATATTACAACACATGGTCTGCTCTTTTTAATTTCACTCCCTTGAGTAGGATCTAATGACACAATATATATATCAAACCTGTTAACTACCATTCCCACTCTTCCCCATCAAATTCATTTGTTACACTATCGTCCATCATTAATATATCATCTTGATTTTCATGCATTTTTTGGAAAGCTGTACCCCAGCCATCTCTTGCTGTATGCGACGACTTAATAACTAAGCAGTCTTCTTTCGTCTCCAACTCAACCTCATCATTAATGTGACATTGATCCAGAATAACCTTCGGTATTCTTATTCCTCTGGAATTACCTATTCTTACGACTTTTATTTTTACTGTAGGCATGTTACCTCCCAATATATGATTACAATGTAATTACATTTATAGTATATGGCATATGATGAAAAATGTCACGATATTTCATTACTCTAACGCAGAGTTCAGGGACAAGAGACAAAGACAACATACAACAGATTTAACAAATCAACACTTCAGGTCAGATTTCAGAAAATCACGCAACCAGGTTCCAAGCCTTGGTTGAACCAGATACCCATATGACTTATGTGGATTTCTTTTCTCGCTATTCTTGTTATCTTTATGGCTTACCACCTGAAATGGATTATGCAGTTTGGCATAATCAATTGCCCTGTACTTTGGTTTATCAGGGAATATTCCAAGGTTACGCATGGGGGTATAAAACATATCATCAAAATCGTCCTGATGGGAAACTACATCTCCCAAACAGGAATAGTTATGCCAGAAATCTATGTTAGTTGGATATTGTCTCTTCCCTGACTTCTTATGATACTCGGCAAACAGCAAATCTCTCACAGCAGGTTCCCCTAAGGGTGAGCCCATTGTAACGAAAAGTTGAACACGTTTTTTTCTATATTTCTTAAATTCCTTCACTACCCTATGTGAAAATCGCCATAATACATCAAAGGAAATAAAGGTGCCCATACTATGTGAGATCAGGGCAATATCACATCCATCGTCCCATGCACTCATAAGTGCTTTCTCCAAGGGAGCCCTCATCTTATCAGCAATATACTGATCCCGATCGTACAACTCAGTTTCTCGAAGGAAATTTCTCATTACATCATCCTTTACAGTAAGAGCACCTGTCAGCATCTTCACCAGGTCCAAACCTTTATCTTTAAAAAAATCATTAATTTTCTCTCCCGTTCCAACGTGAAACTTATCCTTTGCTTTCGCTCTTTCTGCAATTACTTTATCCACCTGAGTTGTTAACTTCTTCACATAAGAAGCATCATCAGCAATATGATGTGGCGTTGCATCCGCCCAATAGGCAGAGTCAAACAATTCCTGTGAGGATGCCATGTCGTTTGCCAGCCTTTTGTCTTCTGTTCTAACATTTTCAATTAAGCACTTTGCCCAAAGATTATGAAGGTCTTTTTTAGGCGGCTTCGAAGCTAAACCATGAATCATTATTATTTTTTTCTTTGTTATATCAGCGCACATATTTCCTCCCCTATAAAATTCTTTTATTGTTATCGGATATCAATTATTAAACAGCGACTGTATTTACTGATTTATTTGTCAAAAGGAATTTTAAGAAGAACCCTGTTAAAATCATCCCCATGAATTTGATATTATGATTGATGAATATTGCAGAGTCAAGATAAAAAACAGGATAAACCGTAGGGGCGAGGTTACCTCGCCCTAAATAATATTCGATTAATTTCACAAATGGGCAGGGAAACCCTGCCCCTACATAAACCGAAATTGATAGAGGAGATTTTGATAGAATATTAATTCAGCAACAACTCACTGGAGATGTATAATTGTTATAAAAGGAGCTACCATGATTAATTTTGATTTCATGTTTGATGAACAGCAGGATCAATATAAAGAGATACTTAGTGAAGCAAGAAACGGGACCGCTCAACTGGTTGATATTAGAGAAAAGGATGAATGGGAGAAGTCCCATTTCAAGTGTGCTATTCATCTGCCTCTTTCTGAACTAAAGGAAGGTATTGGTATAGATGTGCTTAAAAAAATCAGGGAGGAAGATAAAAAGATTTATCTCCATTGTCGGTCGGGCAACAGGGCAAAACAGGCTGAAGAAATTCTGGCCCAGTATGGATGCAGGGAATTTTCTGTAATTCCTCTGTCAATGCTCAAGATGATTGAGAAGGGATTTTATTTAACTGAATAATTTTCCAGAAAACAGATGATTTCTCGGTAGTCAAAAAACCCGCAAATAAGATAACAATCATTTAGAGTTTCTTGTCAAAATAAGTACATATAATAGCTGTTCCCTTATTTGATGCTGATTCAATATCAATTTCTGCACCTATTTCCAACGCCCGGTGGTTTATGATCTGCAATCCCAGGCCCTGTGTCGAAACTGATGCCAGGTCCATTCCTTTTCCATCGTCTCTTATTATTAAGTTTACCTTGTCATTTTTCCTGGTGAGAGTAATGCTGATAGTATTCGGTTTACCATGTTTAATCGCGTTAGTAACTGATTCCTGGGCTATCCGATATAAATGAGTTACAGTTGTTTTATCAAATAACCGGAAATCCTCATCGCCTTGAAATGAACATGATACCCCATAATATTTCTCAGTGTCTGACGTAAGTTTATTTAATGCCATCACAAGACTTTCATCTTCAGTACCTAATGAAAGAAGCTGTTTAGCCAGATTCTTTGTTTCTGTTATTGACTGATTTACAAGAGATGTGATTTGCGATAATTCATCAGACGATATTTGAACGTTTTTCTCCAGTCTGTTTTCGATTGATTTTGTTTTAAAAGCAATCCCGGTGAGAGTCTGTCCCAGGCTATCATGCAGATTCTGTCCTATAAGCCTCTGCTCACGTTCTTCGATTGAGAAAATCATTTTTTCAAGCTGTTTATATTCATTAAGATATTTTCGTAACGGCTTGAGAAGAATAAAATAAAGAATAGGGAACATGATAAACAACAGAAGTGAAGCATCAAGAAGCGCTGTCTGAAAAGTACTCAATTTCCGTGTAACAGGCAGCAATATCATGATAACAGCCTCTACACAGAATATTGATATAATAACAGTAACGAAAAGGCGAATCGGACTTATTAAATCTTTTGCTGTCTTCAGGATTTTCATAGTTCTAAATAATATTCCATATTTAATTCAACTTAAGTGAATAATCTACATTCTCTATGCAGTCATGTCAAATAGAAAATGCTGGGGATTAGTCTTCCGCTGAAAAGTGAGATCAGAACTCAGGATATGACATATATCAGGGTAATGCTTATTTGTGAGAGCTAATATAAGATCATGAAAACAGCAAGGAAAATAAAGAGGATTTCAAAAAGTATCCCCACTATTGAGGGTGCTGGTGTTCACCTTAAAAGGGCCTTTGGAAATAATGATGTTCCTTTATTAGACCCCTTTCTCCTTCTTGATGATTTCCATTCGGACAATCCTGATGATTATATAAAAGGCTTCCCCTGGCATCCCCATCGAGGGATAGAAACAATAACTTATGTCCTTCATGGCGATGTTGAGCATGGCGACAGCATGGGCAACAAGGGAGATATAACTTCCGGTGATGTCCAGTGGATGACAGCAGGATCAGGGATTATCCATCAGGAAATGCCCAAGGGTACCAAAGATGGTCTAATGTGGGGATTTCAGTTATGGGCAAACCTTCCTGCATCTCAGAAGATGAATGATCCGAGATACAGGGATGTCAAGAAAGACACCATCCCTGAGGTTACACTTGATAGTGGAATAAAGGTCAAAATTATTGCAGGTGAAATTAACGGAACAAAGGGTCCTGTAAAAGACATAGTAATTGATCCGGAATACCTTGATGTCTCTGTGCCTGCGGGAAAATCTTTTTCACATGAGACAAAAAAGGGCCACACAGTTTTTGCATATGTCGTAGACGGCTCAGGTTATTTCGATCCTCAAAAAAACAGGTTACTGGAGAAAGAAAATCTTGTTATTTATGAGGACGGAAACAGTGTGAATATTACGACTGCGGATAAGCCGGTACGTTTCCTCCTCATATCAGGCAAACCCCTTAAAGAGACTGTTGCATGGTACGGTCCGATAGTGATGAACACACAGGAAGAGCTGGACAAGGCCTTTGAAGAATATCGGAACGGGACATTTATTAAATAGGGAGTGTCATATGTAGGGGCGTAGCATGCTACGCCCCTACTTCTTTTTTTTGGAATCCGCAAGCTTCTTCTTCATTTCAGAAAGTGTATTAAGTGCTTCAAGTGGGGTCATACTCATTATGTCCATTCCCAGAAGCTCCTTGAGCACAGGGTCTGCCTGTGTGGTAAAAAGGTCCAGTTGACCTGCCCTTCTCTTTTCAGGTGTTTCCCTGTCTTCAGTATACGCAAGCTTCGGCGCCCCAAGCTCATTGAGTTCAGACTTTTCAAGGTTTGCCAGTATCTCCTTGGCCCTGGTGATCGTATCTCCCGGAAGACCTGCAAGTCTGGCAACCTGAATACCATAACTCTTGTCAGCCCCGCCCTCTTCTATTCTTCTTAAAAATATAATCTCATCGCCCCACTCTTTCACAGCAACATTCAGATTTCGTATTCCGTCGAGAATTATAGATAGCTCGGTCAGCTCATGATAGTGGGTAGCAAATAGGGTCCTTGCCTTTAGCTCTTTTGCAATATATTCAACTACAGCCCAGGCTATGCTTATACCGTCAAATGTACTTGTCCCCCTGCCAACCTCATCAAGAAGTATAAGACTCTTATCAGTAGCATTATTCAAAATATTAGCTGTTTCGATCATCTCTACCATAAAAGTGCTCTGTCCTTTAGTCAGCACATCTGATGCACCTATCCTGGTAAATATCCTGTCCACTATTCCAACCTTGGCCTCCTTCGCCGGTACATAGCTTCCTATCTGAGCCATAAGGACAATAAGAGCCACCTGTCTCATGTAAGTTGATTTTCCGGCCATGTTGGGACCGGTGATTATTGATATATTATTTGCACCGGAATCAAGCAGAGCATCATTGGGAATAAATTTATCTCCTGATGACAACCGTTCGATTACTGGATGCCTGCTATCAGATATATCAATCACCTTGCCATCATTTACATCCGGTCTTTCATAACCGTGTTTCTTTGCTATATTGGCAAAGCTCTGTAAAGCATCCAGTTCAGCAATGGCTGATGACATCTTCTGAAGTTTTTCAGTATGGGAGGATATTTTTTCCCTGACCTCAATAAAGACTTCATATTCGAGATTCTTAAGCCGTTCCTCTGCACCAAGTACTTTGGCCTCATATTCCTTTAACTCAGGGGTGATAAACCTCTCGGCATTTACAAGGGTCTGTTTTCTTATAAAATTATCAGGCACCTGATCAATGTTGGCCTTTGTTACTTCTATGTAATATCCAAAAACTTTATTAAAACCCACTTTCAGGGAAGATATACCTGTCTTCTCTTTTTCCCTTGCCTGAAGGGAAGCTATAAAATCCTTGCCGCTGCTGCTCATTTCCCTGAGTTCATCAATGTCGGGATTATATCCCTTCTTAATAATTCCGCCTTCCTTAATAGTCATGGGAGGGTTGTTACCAATAGCAGATTCAATAAGCAATCTTGCATCAGACAGGGTATCTATCCTTTCAGAGACAGCCTTTACAGTGCCGTCTTCATACTCCTGCAATAAGGCCTTAAGTTCCGGAAGTTTATCAAGAGAGTTTCTCAAAGCAACAAGGTCTCTGCCGTTTGCCGTGCCATTTGATATTTTCAAAGCAAGACGTTCCATATCATATATTTCATCCAGCAGGCCCTGTATCTTTGAAAGCCTGCCAGAGTCCTGCATTAGCGCACTGACAGCATCCTGCCTGCTCTTAATCTCTTTTGAATCAAGAAGGGGATTTAAAAGCCATGTCCTTATAAGCCTTCCGCCCATAGGTGTAAAAGTCTCATCCAATACCCACAGCAGGCTGCCTTCTGTTTCATTATTCTGCATATTTCTGGTGATCTCCAGGTTTCTAAGAGTTGGAGCATCAAGGAGCATTGTGGACTCGCGCCTGAGCACTTTAATACTGTTAAAAGTCAGATCACCCTTCTGGGTCTCTTCAAGGTAATTCATCAGGGCGCCGGCTGCAGAAATCGCTACAATCATTCCCTCGCAACCAAATCCATCCAAAGACGCAACCTTGAAATGTTTTATAAGTTTTCTATATGCCTCGATATAATCAAAGTACCAGTCGTCATAACCGGTAAGATAATAATCTGTAAGATCAGCTAATACTGAGCTGGTTTTAAGGCTGTAGGGATAAAGGATTTCTTTTGGCATAAACCTGTTGACCTCATCATCCAATATACCGTGGGTTTGATAAACCATAAACTCGCCTGTAGTCACATCAGCAACAGCAACTCCATATATATTTTCCTTTTGAAAGAAGCTGAGAATAAAATTATTTTCTTTTGGATTATCAGGAAGGAAAGTCCCTGGAGTCACAACCTTCACAACTTCTCATCTCACTATCCCCTTGGTCTCCTTCGGGTCTTCAACCTGCTCGCAGATTGCAACCTTATATCCGGCCAACACCAGTTTTGCCATGTAGGATTCAGAGGAAAAGTGAGGTATCCCGCACATGGGCAATGGGTCTTTCTTTTTTTTGTCCCGTGAAGTAAGGGTTATCTGGAGGACCTTTGAAGCAACAACAGCATCCTGACCGAACATTTCGTAAAAATCACCGAGCCGAAAGAATATAATGGCATCAGGATAGTTGCGCTTAATATCCTGGTACTGCTTCATTAATGGGGTCAGTTCGGACATAGTTATTTACGAGTCAAAGTACTTTGTTATGAAAGTTCAGGATAACTATCGGTAATTATTAAAATACTGTTGAGAACGTAAGAATATAACATATTTTGTTCAGAGGAATCTCCGTAAGAACCCTGATGCCCCTATCCTTCTGTATTATTAATATGTAACCAAAAGGATAAATATATAAATAATATCATTTAATTAGCCAGCTAACCTCATCACATCATTTTATTGCTTTAATTCAATACCTTACCACATTAAACTTAAGTCATTACATTGCTTTTCATTCTGCGTAATAATGTATATTTCTTGCACTCAGGCTCAAAACATTTTATAGTAATGTATTCATGTATGGACCTGGAATTTGAGTTCAACATTATCAGAAAATTATAAATTACAGCATTACTTGCCGGGGGATATCCTGTGAAAAAAGCCATCTATCTCTTTATTGTCCTTTTCCTGTTTTCATGTGCCAGGCCTTTGGACCGGAATGTGGATACACAGCCTTCATCATCCAGCTACAGCCAGCCTTCTTCCTCAGTGTTTACTTTAAGCACATATGACAATGTTTCGGCTGCAGAACACGTTCTGACATTTAATATCCGGGAAGGAGACCTTGAGACCTATGCTGTTGAAATTGTCTATCCCCGTCATTTTGATTATAAAGGTCTCCTGGCATTAGGTACGTCCGGTACGGAGATCGGAAACATACTTGTTGATTTTGACTTTGACAATATAACAGACTTTATCATCCCCATATACTCCCTGGACAATGATAACGCTTATGTCGATATAGATCTGGATGGCGAATTTGATAATGGAAGTGATCCCGTTCTTGTTCACTCCATTGTCAACAATGATCATCTCTTTTCAATCACCCTCCCCTTTGGCGGCGACAATGATCCTGACACTGTCACAGGCCCTTTTGACGAATTGATATCTATCGTCATGAAAGAAGGGTTTTTAGTAAATCCCCAGACAGTGGGAGATTATATCGTTTCCGCGGAATTCACTTCTGTTGACCCTGATACCGACGGTGCTGATGACAACACCGGTGATCCTCCTTTGACCTTGCTTTTCGAAGAACAGGTGACAATAGTATCAAATTCAACGCCCTCACTCCCACCTATTCCACCACCTTCTGTTCCGGCGGATGCTCCACCGTCTTCGCCACTGTTGACTTCCCCGGCAAACGGGGCAAGCGGGCTGGACACGACAGTAACCTTTAGATGGAAGCGCTCTAAGGATCCTAATGGTGATCCCGTAAACTATGAGCTTTCTTATTGTGAAACATCTGACTTTTCAGCCTGTGCATCTATTCCGGTTGCTTCAAATATAAAAAGCGGAAACATGCTCTTTGCCGGAGCAGGTACAGGAATAGTTTTCCTGGGACTATTTCTTATCAGTTGTACGCAAGGAATAGGCAGAAAGACTTTCCTGGTATTGGTGATGACCATATCAACGATCACAATTATATCGTGCGGCAGTGATTCGACAACTACCCCCCCCACTCAAGGGAATATCTCTCACACAATATCAGGACTCAAATCGGGAAATACTTATTACTGGAAGGTATCTGCTCATGACGGACAGGGCCACTCATCGGAAAGTCAGATTTTCAATTTTACTACCCGGTAGAAAATACACTGGCAAGCGGTCTATTCTCACAAGAATTCATACCTGGTTTATGCAGCAGATTTCAGTCTGCTCACATATCTCAGATATTGTGTCGGAGACTTCATCAGCTCAACTCCCATGCCACCGGAAGAAAAATTATCAGAGCGATAGGTTGATTCAACTGTCCTTCTCACTGTTACCGGCACTTTTGTAAGCTGATCATTGATGAGCATCATGATTTCAAATGAAGTGTTAATTGGCAGCCTTATATCAGTGTTTATGAACATGCCCTGTTCAGAGACATCGGTAATTTTGCCCGCATAATACCTGTTGCCGCAAAAGAACCTGGCTTCCATACGCGTAGGTACCCGGTCATAAACACGCCTCTCTTTATGGATGTTGAGCATACCATCACCCCAGACCTTGGCAGTAACCTTACCTGCCGTTTGATTAACGGGTTCAATCTTTTCAATCGATGGATAATGAATTGTTTTCATATATCTCCCTCCTCTCTTATATTTTAATTTCGACAGGTGGAGAAAAAATCTTTAATTGAATCTTTGAGGCGGGAAGATAACGTTTAAATATAATGAAGAGAGAGTGGAATTACATAAATATGTTCCCCTCTTTGAAAAAGAGGGGTTAGGGGAGATTTTTATTGATCTTTCCTTCAAATCCCCCTTATTCCCCCTTTTCTAAAGGGGGATATATTACTTATTATAAAGGGAATACTTAAATATGGGCCAGCCAGGATTTATACTTTGGAGCCTCTCCCTTCACTATTTTGAAGAAGAGCGTCTGAAGCTTCTTTGTGATTGGACCGGGCTTGCCTCCTCCGATAGAGCGGCCGTCTACTTCCCTGATAGGTGTTACTTCAGCAGCAGTTCCGGTAAAAAATGCCTCTTCAGCTATATACAGTTCATCTCTTGTAAAGTAAGTCTCTTTCACTTCGATCTTTTCATTTTTTGCCATCTCCATAATGCTCTTCCTCGTAATACCTTCAAGTACAGATGGTAATGGCGGTGTAAGAAGAACTCCATTTCTTACTATGAAAATATTCTGTCCCGTTCCTTCGGCAACATATCCGTTAGTGTCCAGCAAAAGGGCCTCATCATAATCACAGGCTACTGACTCGCTTTTTGCAAGTGTTGAGTTTACATAGTCACCACAGGTCTTGCTCTTTGTCATGGTTATATTTGCATGCAGTCTTGTGAAAGATGATACCTTTACCCTGATACCATTCTTCAGACCATCTTCGCCAAGGTAAGCTCCCCACGGCCAAACTGCAATTGCAACCCTTACAGGGTTATCAGTTGGATAAAGACCCATTGCTCCATAACCCAGATAAACAAGAGGACGTATATAGCATTCCTTAAGTTTATTAATATTAATGGTGTCAGCAATTGCCTTAGTAATTTTCTCATGAGTATAGGGAGCTTTCATATTCAGGATATGACATGAATCAAACAGTCTTTCCACATGCTCTTTCAGCCTGAAAACAGCAGGTCCCTTTTTGGTCCTGTAACACCTTATGCCTTCAAATACACCTGTACCGTAATGCAGTGTATGGGTAAGAATGTGAACATTGGCATCAGCCCAGTTTACAAACTTTCCGTCCATCCAGATTTTCTTTGATTCGTCAATCATCTCTCCTCCTGAGCATCTACTGAAAATTAAGTCTTATATTATTTCACAAATCACATAAAAACTGTCAATAATCATTTGCACCTCAACCATAATACTCAAGTAACTGGTTGCAATTGTCTGTCATTCCGGCTTGTCCGGAATCTATTTGCAATTAGGATTCCCGACGCGCTTCGCTTGCGGGAATGACAACTCAATTAGTCTACAACCAATACTAATAATCACTCCACCCCTCTTTGCCTATAAGAGGTACAAAAACACATCCAATAGATACATTTTTTTCAGTCCCTGATTCAGTTTTTGTAATTTTATAAAGAACCTGTGAGTACCTGTCGCCAACAGGTATAACAAGCCTTCCACCCAAAGCCAATTGATCAATATAATATTGCGGGACATCAGGTGCACCGGCAGTTACAAGGATTGCATCAAATGGAGCCTGATCAGGGAGTCCCAGAGTACCGTCAGAGACTATTACATGTACATTGTTATATTCCAGGTCCTTCAAAAGCTTTTCAGCATTTGATGATATAGACCTGATTCTTTCAATAGTAAAAACCTCTTTTGCAAGCATGGACAGCACCGCACTTTGGTATCCTGAACCGGTCCCTATCTCAAGGACTTTCTCATCACCCTTCAGAGAAAGAAGTTCGGTCATGCAGGCCACCATATATGGCTGGGATATGGTCTGCCCCTCACTGATAGGAAGCGCACAATCATCATAGGCCCTCTCCTGCAGCTCTTCACGAACAAAGAGGTGTCTCGGAACCTTTCTCATCACCTCAAGAACACGGTTATCTTTCACACCTCTGCTCTCAAGTTGTTTTTCCACCATCAACTGTCTTTTTGTTTCGAAGTAGTTTTTGAACATTATTAAATATAAAGTAAGAAGACAGTAGTCAGTAGTCAGAAATAATTTATTAATGAATAACTTTTAATCTATAAATACCTGACTACTGTTTCCTGTATCCTGACTACTATCTACTGTCTTTTACAGCCTCTTCAATATCTCTCTTGCAGCAACTACCCCGGAAGCAGATGCCTGAATCAATCCCCTGCTTACTCCTGCACCATCACCTATTGCAAAGAGGTTTTCGATTTCTGTTTCAAGGTTTCTATCAAGTTTGAGCTGCCTTGAATAAAACTTGACCTCAACTCCATAAAGAAGTGTATGACTGCTGTCTACGCCAGGGGCCAGTTTGTTCATGGCCTTAAGCATCTCAAGAATGTCTGTCAGGTATCTATGAGGCAAAGCAAAACTGAGATCACCGGGCACAGCATCCTTAAGCGTCGGTTGTACTTTGCCTTTTGCAATTCTGGCAGGGGTAGATCTTCGTCCTGCCTTCAGGTCTCCCAAACGCTGCAGTATGACACCTTTGCCAAGAAGATTGGCAAGTCTCGCAACATATCTACCATATAAATGGGGTTCATCAAAGGGCTCTGTAAAATAGGTGCTAACGAGCAAAGCAAAATTGGTATTCTCTGTCCGCTTATTTGAATAACTGTGACCGTTTACAATCCATATACCTTTCACATATTCTTTTACTACTTCTCCATAGGGGTTCACACAAAAAGTCCTGATACGGTCCTTAAATTTTTTTGTCAGGTAAATAAGTTTCGGCTCATAAATAATTTCCGTCAGGGGCTCAAGCACTTTAGACGGAATCTCCACCCGAACACCAATATCAACAGGGTTATTTAAAAGTGAAAGTCCCATTGACTTTGACTGCCTCTCAAGCCATAAAGCGCCTTCCCTGCCCGGTGCGACAATAACATAATCACCATAATATATATCTCCATTACCTGCCTTCACCCCAACCACTTTGCTTTTTTCAACAAGTATTTTCCCGACATCCTTGCAAAAAACAATATCCACACTGGAATTAAGGTCATCCTTCATATTCTTCAGGACTTCAGGACAGCGATCTGTACCGATATGTCTGATCCTTGATGGTATTAGAGTGATATTATTTTTTGCAGCTGTCTTTTTGAGTTCTCCGACCTTTTCCGCATCATCTCCAAATATCTCTGACGGAGCGCCATATTTAATATAAAGCCCGTCAGTATATTCGATCAGTGCTTCAAGGTCTTCCTTGCCAAGATACCTGGACAGGTTACCTCCTGTTACCTGCGACAGTGTAAGCTTTCCATCACTGAACGCCCCGGCACCTCCCCATCCGCATAGCAGTCCGCACTCTGCACAGGCCTTGCAAGAAACATCATTGACTACAGAGGGACAGATTCTTTCATCTATATCCTTGCCCTTTTCGATTAAAAGGACCTTTGACTTCTTTTTTGCGGCAACAATTTCAAGGGCAGCAAAAATACCTGCAGGTCCTGCTCCGACAATTATGACATCGTAAGTTTTCATGGAGTTTATTCTGTCATACCCGCGAAGGCGGGTATCCAGTTTGTAAAGAAAACCCTTCTAGATTCCCGCCTTCGCGGGAATGACAACTCTTTGGGGTAAATTACATTCTTAATTTGACTGACCCCTTGAATCCTATCTTTCAAAACTTCCAATTTTTCTCCATATACTTCATCGCTTTATAATTAGTAAGATCAAGATGAACAGGTGTAACAGATATATAATCATTGGATATCGCGTCCAGGTCTGTGTCCCCTCCCCGTTCCCATTTTGGTTCGCCACCGCCTATCCAGTAACATTCTTTTCCCCTTGGATCAGAAAGTTCCTGAATGCCGTTATCATATACCAGCTTGCCCTGTTTTGTGATTTTTGTTCCTTTTATTGCGGACAGGTTAGGAACATTAATATTCAGCAATGTATCTTTCGGCATACCTGTTTCGATTATCTTTATCACAATCGTCTTTGCATAGTCAGCAGCTCTTTGAAAACCTGCGGTAAGGTTTCGTGATCCAGGATTGTTCTTATATTCTGTGACGAGGGATATAGCAATGGATGGAATGCCTAATAATGTCCCTTCAATTGCTGCAGCTACTGTGCCTGAGTAAGTCAGGTTATCTCCAAGGTTACCTCCATTATTAATGCCGGAAACAATAATATCAGGCTTTGAAGGTAACAGCTTGTTGACTCCTATGATTACGCAGTCAGTTGGTGTCCCATTAATATAATAAGTATTCTTTCCTGTCTTTTCTGATTTAAGAGGTCTGTGGAGAGTGAGTGCATGTGCAACAGCGCTCTGCTCGGTTTCAGGGGCAACTACATAAATTTCGCCGATAGATTTTAATGTCTTTGCCAGTATTTTTATTCCGGGAGAAGATATCCCGTCATCATTTGTAACTAAAATTGTAGGCATTTATATATTGTAACAAAACCCCGGCTCTTATGGAGTAGTCCTTTTATCAATTTGATTAAGTATATTACATTTATTAAGAAGGTAATTTTATTTATAACTCTATAAAACCAACCTATATGAACAAGAATTTCATTGATTTTAATAGTGCATTTCTATATAATACAGCCCGTTGTAATTATCACAATGCTGTTGCAAGTATCAATTCATTAACTATAATTCCATTTATATAAAGTTTGATTAAATTAAGGAAGGAAAGAGAATGATAGAAAGAATCTTGAAATTTTCAAAGTTTATTTTATTACCGGTCATAAGTTTTGTCCTGCTAGTCGGAATTTCAGATGTATTCGCATCAGCAACAGCAGAAGACGCAGCAGCAATGCAGGCAACAGCAGAGGCCATTGCACAGCATGCATGGTGGTACTGGCCCCTCATACTGCTCATCCTGTCATTTGTTCTTGGTGTCTTCGCCGTACTGGCCGGAGTTGGCGGGGGTGTCCTTTATGTACCGATCGTAAGCGGATTTCTCCCTTTTCATCTTGACTTTGTCAGAGGAGCAGGTTTAATAGTGGCACTTGCTGGTGCACTGGCCGCAGGTCCCGGACTGCTCAAGAAAGGCATGGCTGACCTTCGTCTGGCAATTCCAATGGCTTTAATTGCCTCAACATGTGCAATAGCTGGTGCAATGATAGGTCTGGCACTGCCAACCAACGTTATACAGACCCTGCTTGGCGCAACGATTCTGGGAATTGTTGTAATTATGCTTAAGGCCAAGAAATCAGAATACCCCAACGTTCCCAAACCGGATGCCTTATCGCAATCCTTAAGAATTATGGGCGTCTATCACGAACCTACTATAAACCAGGATGTGAAGTGGCAGATTCACAGGACACCTATAGGACTGGGATTGTTCGTTATCATCGGCGTAATGGCAGGTATGTTCGGACTCGGTGCCGGATGGGCCAATGTTCCGGTATTGAATCTCCTGCTGGGTGCGCCTATCAAGATATCGGTCGCAACAAGCAAGTTCCTTCTTTCAATAACTGACACTTCAGCTGCATGGATCTACATGAACAATGGTGCTGTCCTGCCGTTGATGGTCGTCCCTTCTGTAATCGGCATTATGCTCGGTTCCCTCGTCGGTGTCAGGGTGCTTGCCGTTACCAAGCCCAAGGTTATTCGGATACTTGTTATAGGGGTTCTTAGTGTTGCAGGTCTTAAGGCCCTTTTAAAAGGATTGGGAATAGGGTAGATAAATTACGAATTGCAAATTATAAATTACGAATTTAATATAAGTTATAAAGAGGGAGGACGAGATGGCTCCACAAGCAACAGAAGAACAATTATTATATGCAAATATACTGAACAAGGGAATGATCATAGGTCTTTTAGGGCTTGTTATTACTTTCATCATATACGGTGCTGGAATCCTTGAACCGAAGATACCTATTGATCAGGTGCAGAACTACTGGGTTATGCCGGTAAGTGATTATCTTGAACAAACCGGTATTCATGCAGGCTGGGCATGGCTGGGCAATCTGGGGAATGGTGATATGCTTAATTTTCTGCCAATTGCCTTTCTGTCTCTCCTGACGATAATCTGTTATGCAGCAATTCTTCCCGGTCTGATCCGCAAAAAAGATAATATATATGTTGTTCTGGTTATTGTAGAGATAGTTGTGCTCACAGTAGCAGCTTCAGGTATTCTGGGTTCAGGCGGACATTAGTCTCAAACTTTTGTTGTTATTAAGCTTATATAAAGGAGAAATAGAATGTTTCTAGAAAAAAAAGTAAGAGACTTAATGATACCTGTCAAGGATTATGTCGTTATATCTCCTGACAAATCTCTTCAGGAAACTGTACTTGAAATGCGTAGAGTGTACTGCGAGGTTGAAACTGGTAAGTGTACTGAAGCCGGACATCGTACCGGCCTTGTAATGATAGATGACAAACTCGTGGGAATCGTTGATTTTCAGAGTATCATGAGAGCCCTTATGCCTGAAATTGCCGGCAAATTAAGTGATAAGCTGGCTGCTCTAGGCGTGGCCATAGCATTTGCTGAAGCTGATGCCTATGATCCCAAGGAAGCAAATGCCGGTTTTAAAGACAGGGTACTGCAGAATGCCCGTACAAAAGTTGGTGATATTATGCTTAAACTCAGAGGTCATATAGATGCTGATGCTGAGATAATGAAAGCTCTCAAACTAATGCATAAAAACAGAGTCACTGTATTGCCGGTATTTGAAGGAGATAAGGTTGTAGGTGTTCTTCGTGATTCTGACCTGTTTCTGGCTACAGCTAATATTCTGGCTGATTAATATTATATACAATTAAAAAAGCGGGGCTTGTCCCTGCTTTTTTTTTGCGTAAAGTGAGTGTAATATTTCTGACATTCCCGCAGTTCTTTGCCCATTCTCAGCAGAACCCAGTTTCTTTTATTAAATAGTTCCCTGCTTTTGCTGTGACGGTTTCTAGATTCTCGAACCGAGTCGATGCTGACCTGGCCTTAAATATCGTCCGTCTGGCTCACCAATGGACGAATTTTTACCTTGACAAGACATGTAACTCATGTTACTTTACTAACATGAGTTACATTCTAAAGAGGTTGACATGACAAAACTCAGAGAAAAAGTAGAAGAGGCTTATGAGAATATCACATATACCGAATCAGGAGAGTATAATCTGCACGATAAAAAAGTAGAGGAAACTGATTCATTAGAGGACATTCTCACTGCCATAGCAATGGCTGAAGGTGGAGAAGAGGAATACGCAAAAAGACTCCATCCCCTATTCCATAGCAGACACTGTAGAAATTAGAAATTCACCCCGTTAGAAAAACTTTCTAATGGGGTAAACAGGCATGGAGATATCTTGGGAAAAGAATTAAAGAAAAAATCTGTCTCAAAAAAAACACGGGTGAAACCGGCATGGATACTGTTTTTCTACACAGTCCCGTCCAAGCCTGTGAAAAACCGGGTAAAGTTCTGGAGAAGGCTTGCCAGGGCAGGGGCTGTGCAACTCAAAGGGGCCGTGTATGTTTTACCGCATAATGAAGATCATTATGAACTCTGCCAGTGGCTGATGGCAGAAGTTGCTGCACTGGGCGGTGAAGGCGATTTAGTGATAACCGATAAATTCGAGATGCTCAGTAACAGTGCCATTATATCGCTATTCAAAAGTCAAAGAGAGACCGATTATAACGCGCTGGAAAGGAAACTCAATGAGCTGGAAGTGACGCTCAGCAGTGTAGAAAAAGGCAGTAAAGTCAAAAATGCAGAAAACCTCCGGGCACAACTCGACAGATTATTAAGGGAATACACTGATATAAAAGGAATAGACTTTTTTCCATTCAGGACATCTCTAGAAATCGGGAAGAAAATCAGCAACCTTAAAAGAAAGATGGCGGAGGTCTTAAAAACATCAGGGGCAAAAGAGACTGACAGGAAGAAAACTACAATACCCCGGCGCAATCCCGACGATTATAAAGGAAGAGTCTGGATCACGAGGAAGAACCCCTTTGTGGACCGTATGGCTTCGGCCTGGCTCATCAGGAAATTCATCGATAGAGACGTTGCATTCCGGTTTATTGACGAACATGAAAGAGGAAATGTGGACGAGAATGCTGTTGTTTTTGATATGAAAGATGGAGAAATTACCCACATTGGAGATCATTGCACTTTTGAAGTATTTGTAAAATCATTCGGGATAAAAGACAAAGCTGTTAAGAAAATTGCCGAACTTGTACACGAACTCGATATTAAAGATGAAAAGTTTAGTTCCCCGGAAGCAAAGGGTATTGGAGAAATCCTCATGGGCATCAGAAAAACCGGCAAGGACGATAAGAATATTCTTGAAAGAGGAATGAATGTATTTGAGATGCTTTATGCATCGAAAATTTAAGGAGGTACAAGATGAAGGAAGTATCAGAAATGGTTGTTAACCTTATGGCTGCGTCAGCGAGGACGGCGCCAAAGGCCGGGGGAAAAGATTTTCTTGAAATTGCAGTAATTACAGATGAGGGCAAACTCGGCAAAATTGCCAATACCATGAAAGAGTATGCGCCCAAAAGTACTAATGAAGCATTCTGGTTGAGAGATGCTTCCAACATCGAAAACTCAGAGGCGCTTCTTCTTATAGGTTTGAGTAAACCGGTAACCGCAGGATATGACTGCGGCGGTTGCGGTTATCCAACATGCGGAGAGTTTGCAAAGAACAGAAAAATTGAAAAAAAAGATATGGGTTATACAGGCCCTCACTGTACTATGAGGATGATGGACATAGGCGTAGCTCTTTCTTCAGCAGCAAAAACTGCAGGTCTGCTGAATGTTGATAACAGAGTTCAACAGCGAGTAGGAGCTGCTGCACTGTCACTTGGTTACATTAAAGCTGAAGTAGTTATGGGAATACCTGTGAGCATAACGGGAAAGAGTATCTATTATGACAGGAAGACACCTTCACACTGATTGCAGGGGAATTTCGTGATGCATATGTTTACGCCATTTATCGCACTTTGCTCAGTGGGTTTTTTTGCAAAATTTTCCTACTCTCTTGCAAGGAGTCCTGTGCTTCCTCTTTTTGCTCTGTATCTCGGAGCAGGCCCTGAGGCAATCGGATTTGTCGTTGGCATATCTACGGTAACAGGGATCTTTTTCAAACTGCCCTCTGGCGCATTGTCTGATATTATCGGAAGAAGAAAGACAATGTTTGCAGGTCTTGTGGTATTTGCCGTCATGCCCTTCACCTACCTTCTTGTCAAGGACTATTATGTCCTGCTTGTGATCAGATTCATACATGGTCTCGCAACCTCAATATACGGTCCTGTCTCCATGGCAGTAGTAGCAGATATAGCCGGAGGCAAAAAAGGAGAGATGCTATCATGGTTTTCCTCTCTAACAATAATCGGCAATCTGCTCGGGGCTCCCGTTGGAGGATTCATACTGTATAGCATGTCAGGTAATGGAGATCCGTCATCATCCCATTTTTATACTGCATATATTGTCAGCGGTTTTGCAGGCGCAATGTCACTTCTTCTCGCACTTGGATTGCTAAAGGAAGAAGAGAGACTTGATCAGGTCAGAGGATTAAAGGAGTCATATCAGAAATTTATCTCCGGAATAAAAGAGGTGATAAGCGACAGGAGAATTATCATCACCTCAAATATGGAAGGCGTTCAGAATATGGCCATGGGCGCGTTAGAAGCCTTTCTTCCTATCTATGCAGTTACCATTGCCGGATTAAATGCATTTCAGGCAGGCCTCCTGTGGGGTGTACAGATTGTTGTAACGATATTGTCAAAACCGGTTATGGGGAAGATATCCGACAGGTATGGAAGGAAGCCAATAATAATTGCAGGAATGATTCTCTGCGCTGTATCATTTGCCGCCATACCTCTTTTAAAAGACTTTTTTCCGCTAATGGTTGCGGCAATCTTCTTTGGTTTCGGAGAAGCCTTTGTAACGTCTTCATCGGCTGCGCTTGTTGCTGATATGTGTAAAGAAAAACACTTTGGAACAGCAATGGGGACCTTTGGAACAATATTTGATATCGGCCATGCATCAGGTCCTATACTCGCCGGAATTTTAATAGCACGACTTGATTATTTATATGCCTTCTGGATTATGAGTACGATACTGATAATGTCTATTCCAGTATTTATGCTCGGAGTGAAAAAGTAAGTTCATCCCTTCAATAATGCCGCCTTCATGAAATATGCGGGTTAAGGCACTAACAAGGTTGGAAGCTCAGACTTTTTTGTGATCTGATATGAAAGGCTTCTGTCCAGTATATTGCTCAGCAAGCGATCCTTGGAGGTATTGCCCACGATAATCATGCTTGCCTTTCTTTCACGTGAAACACGTATCATTTCATCAAGCATGCTGCCTGCCCCGATATGCGGCTCAGCATCGAGACCCTCTGCTCTGAGTCGATTACAGTAATCCTCAAGTTTTCCCGATATTTTTTCCCTCAATGACTCAACTTCCCGGCTGGTTGATTTTTCCAGGATTTTCCCGTCTATGTTAAAAAACAGGAATACCTTGCGGACAACTCCTTTTAGTGAAGTAATCAGATCAAGAGCATGTTTTGACCTCTCTGACCAGTCAGCTGCTAACAGGGGCATTTCAAAAGGAGCTGAATTGACCTTCGTAAATGTTGCATCCTGATCGTCATACTGCACCATGTATTTGCTCACAAGTGTTGGAAATTTACTTCTGGTAATAATTTTATGTGCATATGAACCGATAAACGATGTTACTCCGTCGACCCTCTTTTTTCGTCCGATCACAAGCAGGTCTACTTTCTCTGCTTCAGCAGTCTTGAGAATTTCATGAACGGTTTCTCCAACATTGACAATCACCTTGCTGTCGATCCCCCGGTCTGAAAGCGATGTCTGCCAGTCCCCAAACCGTATCACAGCTTTTTCCCGTAACTTGTTCTCTTCTTCTTTAAGATAGCCCCCGAAAGGAACAAATCCGACATCCTCTCTCGATATAACATGACAGAACACAACTTCCCTGAGACCTGCATTTTTCAGCGGGTATAGTGTTTCAAGTGATTCATACGAAAGCTCCCTGAATCTTGATGGGAATAATATTTTTTCTATAGCCATAACCCTTCCTCTCACCAATAAAAGACAAATGTAATAAGTGCAAAAACCGGAATCAATATTGGTATTGAATATTTTATCATGAACCCGAAGAAACTCGGCATTGGGGTGCCTGTTTCTTCAGCGATTGAACGCACCATAAAGTTTGGTGCATTTCCTATATAAGAGACAGCACCAAAAAAAACAGCTCCGGCAGAAAGTGCCTTAAGATAAAGCACGTTATCATTGATCAAAGACATAATCGCCTCCTGCCCCGCTATTCCGGGATAAAATTTACCCAGAAGAGAACTGAGAAAGGTAAGGTATGTAGGCGCATTATCCAGAAAGCTTGACAATATTCCGGTAATCCAGAAGTAGTGAACAGGGTCCTGAACAGTCTCAGTTATAAAAGCTAGTTCCCCTTCTGTTCCTGCCTGGAGTATCTTGAGGCAGGGCATCATAGTCAGGAAAATTGCAATGAAAAGTATTGCAACTTCCTTCATGGGAAACCATGTGAACTCATTGTCCTCCCGAATTTCTTTTCTTGTAGTTGTTAGAGACAAAAGAGTGATTAATATTAAGATAGCATCCCTTGCCACATCCTGAGTTGTCCGATGTATTCCAAATATAGTAATTTCTCCCCAATCAACAACCCCACTTATTAATACAGCTCCGACTATGGCAGCCAAAAAAATGAAATTATGCATCCCCTCAATTTTCAAAGGCTCCTTAACTCCGTCATCCGGAGCGCCTCTTAAACCCTCTTTCCTGAAATGCCAGGTATCCATAATAAAATATATAATCAAAAGAATGATCACAACAAGCAACATCTGAGGAAACAATTTTAAGGTCCAGAAAAAAGGTACCCCTCTTAAAAAGCCAAGAAACAGAGGAGGATCACCTAAAGGTGTTAACGCACCCCCCACATTTGCAATCAGAAAAATAAAGAACACAACCATAAACGTCCTTTGTTTTCTATAACTGTTTGCCTTAAGAAAGGGCCTGATCAATAACATTGAGGCCCCTGTCGTTCCCATCCATGAAGCAAATACAGTTCCGATTGTCAGAATGCAGGTATTTACAACAGGTGTCCCGCGCAAAGAACCCCTTAACAGTATATTCCCTGATACCGTATAAAGTGCCGTAAGTATAATCACAAAGGGTATATAGTCAGCAAGAATAATATGAATAAACTCGTGTAAGGCAAGGCCTTTATAGATCAATAATAATGGGATTGTAATTATTAAAACCCAGAATGCTGATATTTTCCCAAAATGACCATGCCAGAAATGTGGAGCAAAAAGAGGGAATAGTGCAATAGACAGAAGCATTCCCACAAAAGGGAGCGTACTCCACAACGATAGTATTTCTCCAAGATCAACATGCATAGCTTGTTAGTCTCATTAGATAATATTTAAATTTATACAGGCAGATTATAACATGTATGGGTCTTGTATAATCGAGTGGGTTCCCCTCTTTGGCAAAGAGGGGATAGGGGAGATTTTTCGATTAAATTTTCCATGCATGAAGCCATGATAGGGCTAGTGTCATGTCAAGCTTGTTCTGTCGGTTGCCTTGCTTGTCATTCCGGTAATCTTTTGAGCCGGAATCCAGTGGTTTAAAAGTATTCTGGATTCCCGTTTTCACGGGAATGACGCCTTGGCTATCCATCAATTTACGGTTGACATGACACTGGAAAATTGGGGATCACATATATATTGTCAAATTGTTTTCCAGATCAATATGTTATATACTACGACGATTTATCTGAATTTTATTCCGCATCCTAACGATGGAAGGTAATAAATTATGCTGCGAACAAGCACTATTTATATTTGTTTGTTAGTCCTGGCAGGTCTGTTTTTATCAGCAGGTGCGGCTTTTGCCGGTGACACAGTTGCTGCTGCAGAACCTTTAGAACTTACCAACCAGATGATGGTGGTAATGGGTGTTCTCGTCTTTGTCATCGCCCTCTTTGTCTTTGAATGGGTAAGGGTAGATGTGGTTGGCATAATGATGATGGTACTGCTTCCTATTTTAGGACTGGTAACACCGAAGGAGGCCATCAGCGGCTTAAGCAGTAATGCTGTTGTATCAATTATTGCCGTAATAATAATCGGCTCAGGACTTGATAGGACAGGCGTTATGAATGTTCTTGCGCGGAATATCCTGAAATTTGCAGGCAAGGCTGAAAGCAGGATCATCGCCCTTATATCAGGAACAGTCGCATTTATTTCAAGTTTTATGCAGAACATCGGAGCAGCAGCGCTCTTTATGCCAGCGGCCATCAGGGTTTCCCGTCAGGTCAATGTGCCGGTTTCACGGATTCTCATGCCTATGGGTTTCTGCGCTATTGTAGGTGGAACCATGACCCTTGTCGGAGCAAGCCCTACGATCCTTCTGAATGATCTTATTGACCAGGCTAATCAGCTTGGGGGCTTCGAAGAAACGATAGAACCACTCAGCCTCTTTACACAGACACCGATAGGTATTGCGCTTGTTGCGAGTGCGATCCTGTATTTCATTGTACTCGGGAAGTTTATACTTCCCATAAAAGGCGGGACCTCTGAAGCTGCGCTGCTTCCTTCAGATATTGCAGATACCTATGCCGAAGTCAGCGGTGTGTACGAACTGCATATTCCGGCAAGCTATAGTGATGCGAGAACGCTCGAAGAATTAAAAATAAGAGCAAATTATATGGCAACTGTTGTTTCCATTTCCCATACGAAAACAAACCATAAGGATTTCGCGCCCCCAAGGGATGAAAAACTTGACGCTAATGATGATATAGCTATTGCCGGTAGTGCAGAGGCGATTGGAAAGTTTGCTTCTGATTTCGGTCTAATAGTTAAAGATGACCTTGACGTATTTGCCGAAGACCTTTCTCCAAATAATGCGGGTATTATCGAAGGTATTATTACACCACGCTCCGAACTTGCAGGAAAGACATTGCGTGAAATCCAGTTCAGAAAAACATATGAGGTAAATCCTGTAAGGTTGTGCAGGGGTGGTGAATGTTTAATAGGCAGTTTATCCGACCAAGAGCTTCATCCCGGTGATGCCATGTTGCTCTTTGGAAGGTGGGAGAAATTTCACAGGTTAAAGGGTAAACAGACATTTGTTTTCAGCACAGAAATAAAGGGCGAAATTATGAGAACGGAAAAGGCAAAAATGGCGGTAACCTGGCTTGTTGTTGCACTGGGTCTTGTCCTTGGGTTTAATCCATTAATGGCTGCTCTGGGCTATCCGGATATGGAATTGTCCTTGTCTGTATGTCTTCTTACCGGCGCACTTGGTATGATCCTGACAAAAGTCATGTCAGTAGATGAGGCATATCAATCCGTTGACTGGATGACCGTTTTCCTTCTTGCAGGGCTAATACCTCTTGGCCTTGCTTTTCAAAAGACAGGGACTGCTGAATTCATTGCTACCGGAGTCATGAACATGCTCGGGGATGTTCCTGTAATAGTATTTCTTGCAGTTGTTGGAATCATGACATCCTTCTTTACACTTGTGGTATCCAATGTTGGCGCTACGGTTTTACTTGTTCCCCTTGCCATGACCATGGCTATCAGGGCAGGCGCTGATCCTCGCCTGACAGCGCTAGTTGTGGCACTGTCAGCATCAAACACATTTATTCTGCCAACCCATCAGGTCAATGCACTTGTAATGAGACCGGGCGGTTATAAAACAGTTGATTACGTACGGGCTGGAGCAGGTATGACGATATTGTTCTTAGTAGTGATGCTGACCATGCTTTATCTGTTTTACTAGCTCTAAAAAGCAGAAGAAAACATAGGACGCTGTAACTGATAAAGTGGCAGCGTCTTTTTTTAATCTTTCAGAGAAATCAATCTGTCAGTCCCGAAGCCTGCCTGCCGGTAGAAAGGTCCTTTAATCGAGAATCCAGTTTCTATTATTAAGTAGTTCCCTGCTATCGCGGTGCCTTCCTCTGGATTTCTGCCGTAGTTTATTTTGATATTCTCATCTTTGACAAGATAAATCTAATTGATAAATGCATATTATCAATGATTCTAAAAGATGAGTAATTTTGAGGATTACATATGAAAGACTTAATAGATATGTCTTTGATGAAACGGTTATTAATTACTGTTCTATTGCTTTAAGTCCAGATATTCTTGTCTTGAGTTATTTAATTTAAAATACTTCTTGATAAAAAAGAAACTAATTAATAAAGTGACAAATAGAACTGTTGCAAGGATGAAGTAAATATAATAACTTTGCATTTCAGCTTCTACTCTTCCTATAAGAAGGGAGTTTTCTTCATTTTTCATATTCTTTAGAATTTTTCGAATTTCGTCCATTTCCAGTTTGCCCTGATGTGTTAGAACAACTTCTTGAGCTGCCTTGAACCCTGATTTTCGCCGCAAATTAATAGTTTTATTTAGCTCAGATATTTTTGATGAAATCAGTATTTCCAAGGATGGGAACTTATTTTGCTGTACAGGGTTATCTGAAGTAAGTTCTTTAAGAAAAGAAAGCTCTTTATCTATGTTGCTAAGTGAAATATTAAAAGGTTCCAAATAAGAATCTTCACCGGTAATTAAATAACCTCTTTGTCCCGTTTCAGCATCTTTTAAATGTGAAAGGAGCGATTCAAGTGATTCCTGAACCTTGTGAGTATGAATAACCCATAGCGTATTATCACGAAAAATTACGAATGTCTGAAAGGTAGTAAATGCTACTATCAAAATACTCGCAAGCGAAATAATAAATATCCAGTCTATTTTATTCTCTTTTGCTGATTTCATCTTTTCAATAGTAAATCATTAATGTATTGGCATTGGGCAGTTATTCAAAAATGAGGTCTGTTATTATTGCTTCGCTTCTTAACTATATAATATTAATTATTTAACCCATATTGAATTATACAAGACATTATCTTTTTATTGAATAGGATTTTGTCCTACAATAAAATGTGAAAAATATCTTAAGAAAATCACTTAATCTCATTGATTACCAGCCAGTAAGCATCGGTAATTATGCTAAATACTATGTATTGATAATAGGGGATTAGTGAGAATATTAGACATGCATCAAATTTGTTGATTCTTAGATCAAAGATTCAATTACAGCCTGACTGGGTAGCTTTATTAAGTGTACTGTATGACAACTTCGTAGACAATATGTGAGTGATCGGGGCGAGGACCACTGTCGTCACAACCAAGGTCTCCTTTTACTACTTCACTGCGGTTTCTGACCATGGAGTTAATAACCTGGCTTAAATCAAACCCTCCATCAACACAGTCGTCGCTCAAACAGTCTAACCTGAAAAAAGCATAACTGCCGGGAAAGAAATTCGTTATCCTTTCTATCGGACTCGCAACTCCCTTCTGCTTGTACATCATGCTGATGACAATGCTTGCAACTCCTGGAAAATGTGTGGACACAAAACCAGCGTCAAGCTTCTGCTGATTTCTTTCCATCCTTGTTTGATTGTTTCTGCTTATCATGTTCCTCCTGAAGGAAAGGCCCCTTCCCTGTGAAAGGGGCCATCTCCGGTTAATTACAGTTTTACAACATTGATAGCCTTGGGGCCTTTGGGGCCGCTCTCAGTATCAAAGCTGACTGAGTCACCTTCGGCAAGGGATTTATATCCATCGCCCGTGATGGACGTATGATGTACAAAAGCGTCACTTCCATCTTCACATGAAATAAAGCCAAAACCTTTACTGTCATTAAACCATTTTACTGTTCCCTGGTTCATTTCTTTTACCTCCTTTATCTATAAATTTAAATCTCAGAAGGTCTCAACAATTTAAAAAAACCACAAAGATAAAAAAATCTTCGTGGCCTCATCAACTACAAAAACTTCTAAAACTCTGTTTTAACCATAGCATGTATTAAACCTGTCAGTCAAGGAGAATAACAGTAACGCCAGTTACATGGTGCAAGTCAAAAACAATTTATATTTTAAGCAATTAAAACGTTGGAGACTAGTAATGCTGGCTGGGCTGTAAGTTTAAGGATAGAGTTCGTCAGGCTGAAGCCAAACAGCTTTTCCATCACGCCAGACAAACACAGGATGTCCGGCCTTCTTATGCTGTATCAGAGCTTCACGTACGCCTTTAACAAGTGCCTTTGTAATAATATCAGGATTAGAGAAGGCTTCTGTGATCTTATCGTTATATTTTTTCTTTCTGCTCATAAGTAACTTTAATATTATGCCAGATTTTTTCATCCTTTACAAACGATTCACTTAGTCTTTCACCATATGCTACCAGTTTAGGTTCCTTTCCGGAATTGTCATAAAAATACCATGTATCAGCAAGTGGCTGATACAGTTTGAAGAAGTTCTGTAGACCTGTTCTATAGCGCCGTTTTATTGTTGTTTCCGGAACATTATGGCCGCCCATACGTACTCTTTCAGCAACACGGTTTATTGCAAACTCCTGGCTAGGCAGCCAGAGAAAAACCAGATGGAAAAAATAGGTGGTTTTGCGAAGCCCTGCAATCCATGGTGCAAATGATCGGCTTGCCATAGTTGATTCAAATGCAAAATTAACATGATTATCAGCCAGGTGGTGCATCCGTTTCAGCATAATACGCCCCGCCTTGATAGCGCTCATTTCAGGGTTGGAAGGAGAAAGTTCCTGGGCGATCATGTCTGCATTAATAAATTCTGATACCTTGAGAGCACCCTTTAATAAAGAAGGCGCTGTCGTTGATTTACCTGCACCGTTAGGCCCGGCAACTGCTATGATATGAGCATATTCTTTAGTCATGATAATAAGTATTTATTTTTTGTGACTGAATGATTTTTCAGAATTTTAACACAAAGACATTGAAGAGGTTGCGATGAGGAATAATGCAAATTTAGAAAACACAGCTCCCAAAAGAAAAACTCTATTAGCCATTGACATAGGCTCCTGACATCTTAAATCAATTTCTTATTATTCTGACAGATATCTATTATCTTTCTTCGCAGTCTCTTGTGGACTAACTATCTCTCCTTGTCCTGAAAAGGAATCTTGAACAGTTTGGGAAAAATCAGTTCATCCGGATCTCTGAAGTTTGGAAGGCCGATGGTCATCCCATGATGACCTTTTACAGGCTGATCATTATAAGTGCCGAATATCCTGTCCCACCAGGGAAAGTTAAATCCATAATTACTATTGGTTTCTCTGATAATTACAGAATGATGCACACGATGCATGTCTGGAGTTACAACAAATAATCTTACGATACGGTCAACACCAACAGGGATATTCACATTACTGTGATTAAACATGGCAGTTGCATTTAACAGCACCTCAAATATAAGCACTGCCATGGGGGGAGCACCTATTATCATTACTATGGAAACTTTAATAAACATGGAAAGCATTATCTCAATAGGATGGAAACGTGCCCCTGATGTAACATCAAGGTCCATGTCAGTATGATGCATCATATGCAGTTTCCATGGATGGTGAAGCATATGAAATGCAAAGTGCTGGGCATATATTATAAAGTCTAAAAATAAAACGGCAATCAGCACCGACATATATTCCGGCATCTCTACTTTGTTAAGTATACCCAGTCCCTGCTCTTTTGCAACGTAAGCCATGCCAATTGCAAGTACAGGAAAAAGCCATCTTAATAACAAAGAGTTGAGAAAAGTTATGGATAGATTAGTGAACCACCGTGCCGATTTGGAAGCTGTGAGTTTCCTTTTAGGCGCTATTACTTCAGATATCGCCATAATAATAAAGATGCCGAAGAAGACGCCCAGTCTTATATATACCTCATTTTCCATTGAAAACATATCGATAGTTTAGCATCAAAGAAATTGATAAACAATGTGATTCCCCTCTTTAGCAAAGAGGGGTTAGGGGAGATTTTATAATTATATTTTCAAATCCCCCTCAATCCCCCTTTTCTAAAGGGGGAGATGCAAGTGTGTAACATCAGCCTGCCTGCCGGTTGTCTGGCTATAACAGTTTTGCTCATTAAACCCTTTTCTGATAAACTTTTCAGGTATGTCAATTATCAAGGTTGAAAACCTGTCTAAGAAATTCGGTGCTATCACGGCCATAAATGATGTATCTATTGAGGTTGAGGAAGGTACCATATTCGGCTTTCTCGGTCCCAATGGCGCAGGCAAGTCTACAACTATAAATATTCTTTGCACTCTTCTTTCTCCTACCACAGGTAAAGCAACAATTGCAGGATATGACTGTATGCAGGACTCATCAATGGTCAGGAAGGCCATTGGCATAGTATTCCAGGACCCTACCCTTGATAAGGAATTAACAGCTTATGAAAACTTAATGCTTCATGCCTATTTATATAACGTTAAAAAGTCGGTGATGAAAGACAGGATAAATGATGCATTGAGCTTTGTTGATTTATATGAGAGAAGAGATGATGTTGTGAAGAAGTTTTCAGGAGGAATGAAAAGACGGCTTGAAGTAGCGCGAGGACTGATACACAGACCAAGGATACTATTTCTTGATGAACCAACCCTCGGACTTGATCCTCAGTCAAGGGCAAACCTCTGGAACTTTATCACTGAACTTCCAAAGAAGCATAATGTGACCGTTTTCATGACAACCCATTATATGGATGAAGCGGAAGTATGTGACAAGATCTCAATTATAGACAAAGGGAGTATTATCGCAACCGGAACACCCGATGAACTGAAAAAGACTGTTGGTGGAGATGTTATTTATATAAAGACTTCGGACAATGAAAAGGCAAAGGTTGAGATAGAAAATCTCTTTGACCTTGATGTTTCTGAAAAGAACGGTGAACTTTTTCTAACCACTTTAAAGGGTGATTCCTGTATACCTGAGATAATTAAGACCATAGGAGAGACTGTACTTTCAGTAAGACTGCAACGCCCTACCCTTAACGATGTATTTATTAAAATGACAGGCAAGCAGATCAGGGACGAAGAAGTATCTTCTACAGATAATTTAAAGCAGGACATTCGGGCTTACAGGAGGAGATTTGGTAGAAGCTAATGCCATATATGTAATTGTGCTTAGAGAGCTGATTAAGTTTTTCAGGGCAAAGAGCAGGCTATTTACTACGCTTGCCAGGCCTGTGATCTGGCTGTTTCTTGTTGGCGGAGGCATGTCACGGCTAGTGTCACCCAGCATGGGAGTGGATTATATGCAGTTCATATTCCCCGGAATCCTGGGCATGACCATTTTATTCAGTTCCATATTTTCTTCCATCTCAATAATATGGGACAAGGAGTTCGGTCTGATGAAGGCAATACTGGTCGCGCCTGTTTCAAGGTTTTCCATAGTAATAGGCAAGGCATTGAGCGGCACAATTATATCATCCATGCAGGCTGTAATAATACTACTTCTGTTTCCGTTCCTTGGAATCACAATCTCCCCTCTGTCATTCTTTTATGTGATTATCATATGCCTTCTCCTGTCATTTACAATATCAACCCTGGGAATTGTAATTGCAACTTTTTATGAAAGCTTCGAAAGTTTCAGTGTAATCATGAACTTTATTGTTATGCCCATGTTCTTCCTGTCCGGTGCCATGTACCCCGTCAACAAACTGCCGACAATACTTAAAGTTATTTCTCAATTAAACCCTCTAACATACGGTATAGATGCCCTAAAGCATGCTATATTGAAGGGCAGCAATTTATTTGACTTCTCAGTTGCCACAGACCTTGCTGTCCTGATCGCCTGCTCCATTGTATTTACCATTACAGCCAGCATTATATTTGAAAGAAAAAAATAGATATCTATTGTAGGGGCGGGGTCTCCCCGCCCTCTTTTATTCAATATATGCAGACATAGAAAAAGCATTGTATAATGGCTATAAGGCTTGCAGTTAAACCATTCACTATTTTAAAGGAGGGAAAGGTATGAGCGTTTACAAAATCATTGAAGTTGTAGGAACAAGCTCCGAATCCTGGGAAAAGGCAGCACAGGAAGCGATAGAGACAACTTCCAAAAGCCTCAAAGATCTACGGATTGCTGAAGTGGTCAAACTGGACATTCAGATGGAAGATGGAAAGGTTAAGGCATACAGGGCAAAGCTTAAAGTTTCTTTCAAATACCATTCTTAAAATGTAGGGGCACGGCATGCCGTGCCCTTACAATATTAATGTTTTATGTTTTTCATCCATCCCTTATTCTCCATCCATTTTGGTAGAACAAAAAATAGCACTACCATAACCAATCCAAGTATAAAGGTCAGCCCCTTACCAAATACAAGTACCGACCCTGAATAATTATATAAAAATGTAAGCGGAATCATACCCAGTACTGTTGCAATGCTGAATTTCCTTAAAGACATCTTTGTAAGCCCTGCGCCGTAACTTACTATGTCAAATGAGACCAGCGGGATCAGTCTGGAAATAAACACAATTTTAACTAGCACCTTGTCAGAGCAGGAAGGACAGAAGTTCACATGTCCGCCAAGGAATTTTTCAATAAACTCTCTTCCCAGAAAACGGGCAATCATAAAACTGATTACTGCACCTATTAACGCACCTATTACAGAATAACCCGTCCCCATGACTGTTCCGAAAAAAGCGCCCGCTGCTATGTCAAGAGGCAGACTGGGTATTGGACTGATGACCACAGCAAGGGCCATCACCAAAATATAAAATAAAGGTGCAAATACTCCGGCAGATTCAAGGTGTGATTGAATATTTTCAGGACTGAAAAATGATGACAGGTCCCAAACAAACATGGTTATTGCAATTACTGCGACCAGGGCAATTAATAACAGGATCTTTGCCACGTGAGTCGTTTGTGTTCTCTTTTTAATTTGATCGCTCATTAACTGAGAAGTTTATCAAATATTATTAATTAATTGTTTGAGATAGAAAATGGATCCGAATAAACCATCATAATTCTGAGCAATTGCGCATCTCCCCTCCCTTGACGGGAGGGGATTAAGGGGAGGGAGACTGAACCATCCAAATGCGTATCATTGAGGAATGATTTCAATTGGCATTTAATGTCTGCAATATTTTGCATTTATGCATTATATTGCGCGCATTATATTGCGCTCAAAATAGTTACTAAACCACAAAGTCTAATCAAATGTCATATAACCTATTGATTTAATTAACTTCACCTTTACTGGCCCTCGTCTTGCATTATTGAAGAATTATTATCTTTGAATAATTGGAGAACAATGTTATCCTTTATTAAATCAGGGCAAAAGCTAACTTATCCAGGAGGACATTTATATGGCTAAACAATCATCACCGGGCGAACGATTCAGGATCGCTGTTAATGAAGAAAAACCACTGCAGGTTGTCGGAGCTGTTAATGCCTATGCAGCTCGATTAGCAGAGCGGGCCGGTTTCAAAGCCATCTATGTTTCAGGAGGAGGAGTTGCTGCCAGTTCTCTTGGTGTCCCTGACCTGGGTATCAGCACCATGGAAGATGTATTAACTGATGTCCGTAGAATAACTAACAGTACCACCCTGCCCTTGCTTGTAGATATAGACACTGGCTGGGGCGGCGCATTTAATATCTCACGCACCATAAAATCCATGATCGCTGCCGGTGCAGCAGCAGTCCACATTGAGGACCAGGTGCAGGCCAAACGCTGCGGTCACCGTCCCGGCAAGTCAATTGTGAGTAAGGACGAGATGGTTGATCGTATCAAGGCAGCAGCAGATGCCAGAACTGATCCGGATTTCGTAATAATGGCCCGTACCGATGCCCTTGCTGTTGAAGGCCTTGATGCTGTAATTGACCGCGCATCAGCATGTGTAGAGGCAGGTGCTGACATGATTTTCCCTGAAGCTGTTACAGACCTTGCCATGTATAACAAAATAAGCGAAACTGTAAAGGTTCCGATCCTTGCCAATATTACCGAGTTCGGTAAAACACCCTTATATAATGTAGATGAGCTGGGAAAGGCCGGAGTATCCTTAGTTCTTTATCCCCTCTCTGCATTTCGCGCAATGAGTAAGGCTGCCATTTCTGTGTATGATTCAATCCGTAAAGATGGAACGCAGGAAAATGTCATTGATACCATGCAGACCAGGGAAGAGCTATATGACTATCTCGATTACCACTCATATGAACAAAAGCTTGATAATATATTTTCCAGGGAGGAAAAAAATGAGTAAAGATATATCAGTAGAAAAATCCAAAGTTAAAAAATCCGTTGCACTGTCCGGAATACTTGCAGGAAACACCGCTATCTGTAGTGTAGGACGTTCTGGAAATGATCTCCATTACAGGGGATACGACATTGTTGAACTGGCAAATAAATCCACTTTTGAAGAAGTGGCATATCTTCTGATACACGGCGACCTTCCGGACCGGGGTCAATTGAAGGACTACATGCGAAAACTGAAGAGTCTTCGTGGTATCCCTGTTGAGGTAAAAACAGCACTTGAGCATATTCCTGCTGCAGCCCATCCAATGGACGTGTTGAGAACGGCCTGTTCAGTCCTCGGCACTGTTCTGCCGGAGAAAGATAACCAGAATGTTCCGGGCGCCCGTGACATAATCGACAGGCTTATTGCTTCATTCGGTTCCATGCTCATTTACTGGTGGCACTACAGCCAAAACGGCAGAAGGATCGATGTAGAGACAGACGATGAAACTGTGGCCGGCCATTTTCTGCATCTTCTTCACAGGAAAAAGCCTTCGAAACTTTATGAAAAAGCCCTGGACAAGTCTCTTATACTTTATGCCGAGCATGAATATACTGCATCCACTTTTGCAGCAAGGGTAATTACAGGTACACTCTCTGATGTACATTCAGCCATCACCGGAGCCATAGGCGCCCTTCGTGGACCAAAGCATGGTGGTGCAAATGAAGCAGCCCATGAGATCCAGAGACGTTACCGTGACGCAAATGATGCAGAGACAGACATCATGGCCCGTGTTGCAAACAAGGAGATCATCATAGGTTTTGGTCATCCTGTTTATACCGTAAGTGATCCCAGAAATCCTATCATTAAAGATCTTGCTAAAAGCCTGTGCAAGGACGGGGACAACATGAACCTCTTTCATATAGCCGACCGTATCGAGGCGGTAATGAAAAGGGAGAAAAACATGTTTGCCAACCTGGACTGGTACTCTGCTGTATCCTATCATATGATGGGTGTACCAACCGCCTTGTTTACTCCCATATCGTAATTTCACGTACCACAGGATGGGGTGCCCATGTTATAGAGCAGAGGCTTGATAACAAGATCATCCGTCCTTCTGCCAATTACATTGGAGAAGACGATCGCAAATATATTCCTATACAGGAAAGGAAATAGAATATAGTAATGAGCACACATATACTCAAATGTACGCCCTGCCCCGGACAAGGGTACTTGTCGATATCGCTGACTATGTCTGTGATTATGAAGTAGATTCAGCCGAGGCATATGATACAGCCAGGAACTGTTTAATAGATACCCTTGGATGCGGGCTGGAAGCCCTGGGCTACCCTGCCTGCACAAAGCTTCTTGGACCTGTCGTTCCGGGAACTATAGTTCCCAATGGCGCAAAGGTTCCGGGAACTGAGTATCAGCTTGACCCTGTTAAAGCAGCTTTTGACATAGGCGCAATGATACGGTGGCTGGATTTTAATGATACCTGGCTTGCTGCTGAATGGGGACATCCTTCTGATAATCTCGGAGGAATACTTGCGATAGCTGACCACCTTTCTCGTAAGGCTATTGCAGAAGGTAATAAACCCCTTACGATGAAAGATGTGTTAACAGCCATGATCAAGGCCCATGAGGTTCAGGGTGTCATTGCACTTGAAAACTCTTTTAATCGAGTTGGACTTGACCATGTAGTACTTGTCAAAGTGGCTACAGCTGCTGTTGTAACAAGAATGCTTGGCGGATCAAGAGAACAGGTAATAGATGCCCTGTCCAATGCATGGATTGATGGGCAATCACTAAGGACATACCGCCATTCACCAAATACAGGACCGAGAAAATCATGGGCAGCAGGCGATGCCACATCCAGAGGTGTAAGGCTTGCGCTCATGACAATGCAGGGTGAGATGGGGTATCCATCAGCCCTGACAGCAAAGACCTGGGGTTTTTATGATGTAATGTTCAAGGGTAATGAATTCAGTTTCCAGAGACCCTACGGCTCATATGTTATGGAGCAGATTCTTTTCAAGATCTCTTTTCCTGCAGAGTTCCATTCACAGACCGCAGTAGAGTGCGCAATGCAGTTTCATCCTGTTGTGAAAGACAGAATCGATGATATTGAGAAGATCGAAATCAGTACCCACGAGTCTGCCATTAGAATCATAGACAAGAAGGGCCCTCTTAATAACCCTGCAGACCGTGATCACTGCATTCAGTACATGGTTGCCATAGGCCTTATCTTTGGGGAACTCACATCAGCTCATTATGAAAACGATATTGCAGCTGATCCGCGAATAGATACGTTAAGGGATAAGATCGTCTGCATTGAGAATTCTCAATACACTGAAGACTACCTTGATCCTGATAAGCGATCAATTGCCAATGCAATGCAGATCTATTTTAAAGACGGCTCAAAGACAGAACAGATAGAGGTAGAATATCCAATCGGTCACCGTCGTCGCAGGGATGAAGGAATACCTGAGCTTGTTAAGAAATTTAAAATAAATCTCGCAAGGCGTTTCCCGCAAAACCGGCAAAAAGCAATTCTGGATATATGCCTTGATCAGGACAAACTTGAAAATATGTCAGTAAATGAATTTATGGATATGTTTATAATTTAATAAAGCAAGGATTCAAGTGGTCAAGGGTCCAAGGGTTCTAGTGAAATGATAAAAAATAATGAAAGAATAGTAATAAGAGTTTCAGGAATTAAAGAGTTATGTAGTATTTTTTCACTCGACCCCTTGAACCCTGGAATCCTGGAACCCTATTTCATAAATATAATAATTTAATTAATATTAAGGAGGCAATAAATCATGGCTAAAGCAGCAAAGAAAAAGACCTCAAAGAAAACAGCAGCAAAGAAAACAAAAAAGAGCAAAGCACCATCCTTTACAGCTAAAACAGCGAAAGAGATCACGGCAACAATCCTGGATGGTGTAGGCATAACAGCCAAAATAGCCGCAGCTTTGGCAAAGGAGAATGTAAATATACTGGCCGGTACAGGTTATTCTGCAAGCGGATTCCGCCGCATGGCAACATTCACATTAATTGTTGATGATCTTGTCAAGGCAGAAAAGGCACTTGACGATGTGGGTGCTGACAATATCCAGAATCAGTCCATTATCATGGTTGAGACCGAAAACAGACCTGGTGCCCTTGAAAGGATAGCTGGGATTATTGGAAAAGCCGGTATTGCCATTTACTACTTTTATTCAACTACCAGCTCCGGCAAGACCGCAACCTGCGTCATAAAAACTGCTGATGATAAAAAGGCTATCAAGGTGCTTAACAAGGCTTAATGTCGTACGTATATCGTCGAAGTATCCCTTGTTTATCAATAAATGGATGGTATAGTCTTTTGCGAAATAAATAGCGTAGAATACTATCTCTGTACTAGTTCATTTAAGTATGATTTAATGTTATCTTTATCAATCTAAAGGAGAATTGAAAAAATGAAAAAGTTGATCCACCTGTTTGTTATTGTGATGTTCATGGTAGTTATCGGTTGCAGCAGCGGAGACCCCCAGAGTCAGCTAATAAAAATAGACAAGCTTAAGGGAAAAGACTTCCCAATCACATCAGAGCAGATGGAAAATATAGACAAATACGTTGCTGAAGGCAATAGCCTGATAAAAGAAGGTAAGGAAAAAGAAGCTTCAGAGGCCCTTGCAAAGGCTATTGATATATTGAATATGGCCCTTGATGCCGACATATTTAATAAAGCTGACTGAAAACCTGATACGCACCAAATATAATATGAAAAAATCATTTACAGACCAGGATGAAATCATTGCTACTCTCAAGAAAAGCCAAATGTTTGCCGGTATTAGCGACAAGGGATTACTGGAAATCAGTTCCTTTTTTCAATATGGTTGATTTCAAAAATGACCAGTTCATATTTATGGAGGGAGACCCAGCAGACTGGTTGTATGTTGTAAGCACTAAAAAGATCAAAATGATTAAACATTCAGAATCAGGCAAGGACGTAATTGTTGAAATAAAGTCGCCCGGTGAGTTGTTCTGTTGTGCCGCTGTTCTGGATAACAAGCCCTACCCTGAATCCGCACAGTCAAAAGGGGCATCATCTGCTATAAAGATCAGACGTCGTGACCTGATTAAATTAATAGACATGTTTCCTGTGTTGAAAGCCGGTATTACGAATTATCTCAATGAAAAGCTTACAGACGCATATGATATGCTGCAGCATTTATCCACTGAGATAGTTGAAAAAAGAATTGCTTCGGTACTTTTAAAGCTTTCAGAAAAAGCAGGTGTTGATGATTCTGACTTCAGGAAAATTAACTTTCCTCTTACCCGCAAGGAATTAGCTGAAATGGTCGGATCATCCACTGAAACATGTATTCGTACAATGAGTAAGCTCCAGAAACAAGGTATTGTAAAATCTTCAAAAGGTAGTATTTTGGTAAACGAAAAAGCCCTCACCAAATTTATGGAACAGTAGTTATAGTTACATTTCACTACTCCTTAATTTCTTTCCTTCATTTTTCCACATGACGAATATCATATTTTTTTCTTAGAAATAGGCACAGCATATAGTTAAGAAAAGAGGATAACCGTTATTATTAACGGCTAACTGGACAAGCCCTTAGGGGCCTGAGAAAGGAGGTTCCGATCATGGCCACTAGACATATAGATATCAACAACTATTGCGAATGCCTGTATTCGGAACTGTCCAATATTAAGGACAGTCTTGATGCCTTTCTGACCCAGATTAACCTGATGGAAGGGAAGGATAAAGGACATTTTCACACCCATGCCAAACATCTTAATGAGCTTATCAAGAATGTTGACTGGAAGATGGAGATATTTGCCAAGGAATGCCCTGTTGACTGGAGCAAATTCGGTAAAGACGTGGAAAGCAGCACATCTGTTCCTACTTCAGAATCTCTGAAGGAGAAAGATTTTCCTTCAGCCGGATATGCCGGCGGGTAAGTGATAGACTTTCAATAGGAAGAGTCTCCTGTGATATTACTCTTATGTAGCAGGAGATTTTTGTTATTTTCATATGTCAATTCTCCCATAAAGCAAATCAATCCGATATAAGTTGCCAGCAAATATAATTTCCTAAAAGACCCTCATACAAGAATTCTTGTCAGATTTTCTCAAATAAAACACATAGCTATCTAAACTTTCCCATCTTTTTAGCCGTATAAAATATAATATTAAATGAAAACTGTTGAATAATGTGTATTTTTCGTTCCGAGGTGATTCGGAACAGGATATTCTACTTGGGAGATATGAAGAGATTGCTGATTTCGATGATTAATATTTTAAGAATATATATTTTGAACGTGATAACTCAATTATTGAAAAGAGTACCCCTATTAATTGTATTAATTCTTGTTACAGGTTGTGCGACAATACTGCCAATGAAACATGATTACAAATCCCAGGAAAATTTCCCAGTACCCTTTAATAAAGTCTGGAACCTGAGCAATAATTTTCTGGCAAGAAATGTTTCTGCTATTGAAACTGCTGATAGAAAGCCCGGCTTCTTATTAACAAAAGAGTTTAATGTGCCTTATGAGGGCTTTCAGTATAAATCTATATATGCCGACTGTGGACAACTGGCTGGTCTATATGTTTACCATGAGATCATCGGATATTATGAATTATATATTTCTGAATCTGCAGACAACAAAACTACCTTAAGAATTATGCCTCATTACCGTGCATCATTATGGTTAGGAAAAAGTTTTAAGGGATGGATCCAATGCCAATCCAGAGGATATGTTGAAAAATTGCTCATAGATGATATATGGGCAAACATTCAGAAATCCAGTCCAGAGGAAGACATGAGCAATCAGCCGGAAAATGAATCTGAGAAAATATCGACAGATGATATCCTGGGAATTCAGGATAATGATAATAAAGAAACCAGTGAGCCTGAAATAAGCTTAATGCCGGAAACAGAACTGAAAAAATTAAAGATTAAATACGAGAAGGCATTAGAGGAGAAGGAAGAACTCAATAATGAGCTACTAGCATTAAAAAAAGACAATAAAGATGAAAATAGTGATGAAGATTCAATAGACTCCGATGTATCACATAAGGAGTCACCACCTGAGGTCGATACGAAACAAGATTCTGATAAATTGACACAATCAGACATGAAGAGTATAGATAAAGAGCTTCTTGCTGAATTCGAATCGTATAGACAAAACAGAGATAATAGGTCATTGATGTATACCATCCAGACGGGGAGCTTTCTAGAAATGGATCGTGCCCAGGTACAGTTTGATTTCATTTCTGATCTATTACAGGATGAAGATTATGATAATCTCAGAATAGAGAAAATAGGCAACATTTATGCTGTAAGGTTTGGTAAGTATGACAGTTACTCTTCTGCGAAAGATATGCTCAGGAATTATATTACTGATCTATTACAGGCTAAAGATTATTATAATATCAAAATTGAGCAAACAGACGGTACTTATACTGTAAGACTTGGCAAGTATGACAAGTACTCTTCTGCGAAAGACATGCTAAAGAAAGTGATACGTGCTATTAGATCACCTATTGTCTTAAAAGCGTATGTTAAAGAAAACAGAATCATGCAGCCGCAGGACATAAAAGCTCAATAGCAAGATCATTTACTGCCCTATAGAGATATACTAATTAAAAACATGGAATGTTGTGTCAGGGTATTAGTGCTCAATGTACTGGATCGCAACCGCAGCACATACAAGCTCAATAGTAAGTCATTCACTGACCCATCAAAGATATCTTCAGATTACACGAATAAAGTAGAAACCTGGAATGTTGTGTTCGGATATTATTGCTAAATATACCGGATAACGGTACATCTCACCTGAAAAACTAATATGACTTATTCCTTACTACATCATGAATATTCTGAGACATTATTACAGGATTGTGTTTTTTCTCATCATAGATTTCATATGACATTGCTTTTATTAGAGCACGCCGCATGATACGCCAGTATTCATGGGCCTTTGATGTCTTAACAGACGGCAGTTCCACAGTATATGTAGGTATTTCTTTCTCGTTCCCGGCATAGTTGCCCAATGAGCCGGGGTAGAACCTGAAGTCTATAAATTTCAGAAACTGGTTAGTGTTTTTTTCTATCCTGAACCCGACACGCTTCGCCCTCCTTTCCACACGCAGGAGGTTGTTGTTTTTCCGGTCTCCCGGTCCATCAAAATCAAGAAATCCCAGCGGCGCATGGAATGAGAGGATTTTATCAGGTCTATACTTGTCGATCAGAAATTTCTGCATCCTGGTCTCTACTTCAGAACCTGCACTCTTACCTGGGTACCTCCGGGGGTCATTTTTGCGAGACCACAGTTTATGTGCGTACCTTTTCCAGTCCTTTGTCGGCAAGTTTCTGTTTACATCTATACCATTAGCGTTTACCCTCGTATTCATGAAAAATCCGTCAGGGTTGACTATCGGGGCAACAACCAATTTAAATTTATCCATTGATTGCTTATTATCAAAGAGGATCTCTCTCACCATGTGAAAACATTGATAAATAGCGGTAGGTTCATCCCCGTGAACACCACATAGAACAAGATTAACGGGAACGTTAGAGTCATGATCTTCAAAGCCGAATTCCTGGTATAAAAGAGGGTTACCCTTGCTGGAATAATCATATGTCTCCCATCGGTTCGGATTGCATATAATTCTGTTCCAACCGAATTCCTTAAATTTACCATTCACTTCAGAACAAAATTGTTTTTTAGTTTTTTTGGATGATTGTGCTGACGCAGTGCCCACCCATCCACTTAATAACAGCATGATACAAAACAGGAATGAGACGAGTGTAATCCAGATATTCCTAGTATTTTCCATTATTCAACGATCTCCTGTTAATCCTTTTTTTAAATATTCTAAAGTCGTTATTTTATAAACCCTGCACTCAGGTTATTCTTATATGCCATGGCTCAAATCGTACACCAACAGAGTTATCGAGTTCATATCGGAGTGTTAGATAACCCAGGTCATAGAGGTTCTTATATGCATCAGTTGTAATAAACTTCTCTGTAAAGTTCAACGCTCCAAAACCTGCCTGGCCAACATCAAAATCACCATTCCCATGAAAAGAATATCCCGGAGGAGCAAGTGAGCGTGAGGCAAGAGAAAGATTTCCTTGATTCTTATAAGTCTTGTTTAAGAAAAGCAGAAACTGTTTCATAACACCTCTTACACCGGAAGTTAACGTAACATTATCACCTGTCTGCTGTCTGATTTTTTTAAATATTGCAAATGAACGGTCCTTATATAGATAGTTTCCCTGCTCTGAAATATAAATGACATCGCCCCTATTAATTCTGTCCGTAATTCCTGTCAGAGTTTTGTCTCCAAAAAATCCGTACTCTGCTGCATCTCTATAAAAAAGGTCCTCCATTAGATTAAGTTCATCCCTGGAAAACTCTCCAATGAACGCATAATCTCTGGCTAATTTTATTCCTTCATCAAAACCCAGTATATGAAACCTGCCGTGTCCTGCCATTTCTTCAAGCCGGTTCAGTCGCTTAACCATCGATCTAAACGTTTGGTAGCCCGCTCTATCAATCCTGACATCATCTCTATGAGGAGAGTCAAAATGCTTCATTTTATAAAGATAATCCCTGATATGATCATCAAAGGGGGTCTGATATCGAAGCAGTATATGCTAAAGCTTTGTTTGCCAATGATTCAAAAGCCGCTCCGCTGCTCAAGGCGCTCAAGGCAAGGATTTTAAGGAAATCCCTGCGCTTAACATTTTTTTCAGGAAATCGGCTGTTAAACAATAATTTCTGGATCATGATACTTTATCGGTAATTTTTCAAAACCCCTTGAGAATATTTTTATGCCGTGACTTCTGAAGAAACATCCGAACATAAGAGAAGAGTTGAAAATAACAATGAAGATGGCCTCCTGTACTCACAAACTTCACATAACCTATCTCTACTTTATCCCATGCTTCCGGATCTTGTAAAAAAGACTTCGCATAGAGACACCCAGGAGAGACGCTGCTTTTGTGCGGTTTCCGCCCGTTTCCTTGAGGGCCTTTATAATAGCCCTGCCTTCGGCATCCTCAAGAACATTTTTTAGAGGCTCAGACGGTTCTGATAAGATTGTTGATCTACCGGATACCTCTCGTAATAAAGGGGGAAGATGTCCGGACTTCATTACTTTGTCCTTTGGAAGCATAGTTACCATTGCCATCGCCAGGACATTTTCCAGTTCCCTCACATTACCGGGCCAGTTATATTCAGAAAGTCGTTCCAGAGTCTCAGCAGATATTTCCCCTACCTCTCTTCCGTACTCCTGGTTTAGCTTATAAATAAAATGTTCAGCAATTGCTCTGATATCATCCTTATGTTCTCTTAAAGAAGGTATACGAATAGGTATAACATTCAGCCTGTAAAACAGGTCTTCCCTGAAAGCACCTTCCTTTATTTTCTGCTCCAGTTCAGCATTAGTAGCTGAAATGACCCTTGTATTAATCGATATAGTACGGGTGCCTCCCACACGCAGCACCTCCTTTTCCTGCAGCACCCTTAACAGTTTACTTTGAAGTGACAAGCTTATGTCCCCGATTTCATCAAGAAATATTGTACCGTCATCAGCTTCCTCAAAAAGGCCTTTTTTACCACTCTTCTCTGCCCCTGTAAAGGCTCCTTTCACATAACCGAACAGTTCACTTTCAAGGAGGTTTTCAGCAATGGCAGCGCAATTAACCCTGATAAACTGTTTCTTGTGACGCTTGCTTGCGTTATGAATTGCATGAGCAAAGAGCTCCTTTCCGGTACCGCTTGCCCCGGTCAACAGCACAGTAGCTGGCGTCTCGGCAGCTCGCAGGGCCTGTTCCTTTGCATGTTCAAGTGCAGGACTTGTCCCTATAATGTCATCCCAGGTGTAACGTGCCTCAAGGTGACGTATAAGTTTTTTTGCCTTTGCAAGCTCTGTATTAAGGGCAATGATTTCAGATATGTCATGAATTACTCCGGCGCTTCCTTTGAGCTTATCGTCGACATAAATCGGCTCAACATTGACTATTACCTCTTTTTTTGAAGGGCCTACTTTCATATACACGTTTCTTACTGCCTTGCCGGTCTGCAGCACTTTTATATGCATGCTTTCACCCTCCGCTATATCAACAGTAACAGGTTTGTTTATGACAGCTTTTCTTGGGAGACCTGTGATTCGAGTGTAAGCTTCATTGACGAGTATGGTATTTCCCTTTTCATCAGCAACAGATATGGCATCACTGGTTAGATCAAGGATAGTCTCGATATTCTTTATGGAGAATTTTTTATGCATGCTAAAGAGGAAACCAGGGAGATTTTATCGTGTCATTCCTATATACTTATATGTAGGGCGCGTAGCATGCCGTACGCCCCTACTTCGCATATCCTATCTTCTTAAGGGCTTCTTCAACCTCTCCCAGTATGGCAGGGTCGTCTATTGTTGAAGGCATGTTGTATTCCTGGCTATCAGCTATCTTTCTCATTGTGCCCCTAAGGATTTTCCCAGATCTGGTCTTGGGAAGTCTCTTAACAATAGCTGCCTGCTTGAAGTTGGCAATAGCGCCTATCTCTTCCCTGATCAGCTTGACCAGTTCCTGCTTTAGTTCTTCTTCATCTCTTTCTATTCCGGCTTTTAACACAGCCAGGCCAACCGGGACCTGTCCCCTAAGCTCATCTTCAACACCAAACACAGCGCATTCAGCAATGTCATTATGAGTTGATACAATCTCCTCCATTTCTCCAGTTGATAACCTATGACCTGCAACATTAATAACGTCATCGACACGACCCATAACAAATACATATCCATCTTCATCAATGTAACCGCCATCACTTGTGAAATAGTATCCCGGCATTACATTTATATATGACTGAAGAAATCTCTCCTCAGCCTGCCAAAGCGTTGGCAAGGTTCCGGGAGGAAGGGGAAGTTTGACGGCTATAAGACCTTCCTTGCCATTCTCAACAGGTTTACCCTCATTATCAAGAATCTGAACGTCAAAACCCGGTACAGGTTTTGTGGATGATCCCGGCTTAATGGGGAACTCTTCTATCCCCATGCAGTTCGCAGTTATTGGCCAACCTGTCTCGGTCTGCCACCAGTGGTCTATAACAGGACGATCCAGCAATTTAGTGGCCCAGTGATAGGTATCAGAATCAAGTCGCTCACCTGCAAGGAAGAGGTATTTAAATCCTGACAGGTCATACTTTTTTAGATACTCTCCATTTGGATCATCTCTCTTGATGGCACGGAAGGCAGTAGGTGCGGTAAAAAGCGTTCCTACGCCATGCTCTGATATGACCCTCCAGAATGCCCCTGGATCAGGAGTGCCAACAGGCTTTCCTTCAAAAATAACAGTAGTGCATCCTGTAAACAGCGGGGCATAAATAATATAGGAATGTCCCACAACCCATCCAACATCAGAGGCTGACCAGTAGACATCACCGGGCTTTACATCATAAATATTTTCCAGGCTCCACCTGAGTGCAACAGCATGGCCTCCATTATCTCTTACAATTCCCTTAGGCTTTCCTGTTGTACCTGATGTATAAAGAATATACAGAGGATCTGTTGCCTGTACAGGAACACAGTCAGCAGGTTCAGCCCCGTTTATTAAACTATCCCAGTCAAGATCACGGCCTTCTGTCATTTCTGCCTTTACAAAATCTCTCTGAAATACAATGCAGTTACCGGGTTTGTATGTTGCAAGCTCGATCGCCTTGTTCACCATTGGTTTGTATTCAATAAGCTTTTTCCCCTCTAACGCACCTGATGCAGTTATAATTGCTTTTGGTTTTGCATCATTAATTCTGATGGCCAGTTCATGAGGAGCAAACCCTCCAAACACAACAGAGTGGACAGCTCCCAGGCGGGCACATGCAAGCATGGCTACCGCAGCCTGAGGGACCATTGGCATATATATAATGACCGTATCTCCCTTTGATACTCCAAGTCCTTTTAGCCCACCGGCAAATTTTGATACCTGATCAAGAAGCTCTTTATAGCTTATTTTCTGAATCGTGTTAGTCACCGGGCTGTCATAAATGATTGCTACCTGGTCTCCTTTGCCGTTTTCTACATGACGGTCAACAGCATTGTAACAGGTATTCATCTCTCCACCAACAAACCATCTGTAAAAAGGAGGATTGGAATCATCCAGGACTTTGTCCCATTTTTTATACCAGCTTATTGATTCAGCGGCCTCAGACCAGAACCCTTCAGGATCATTAATGCTTCTCTGAAACATATCTTCATATTTGCCCATTTGCGCCTCCAAAAAAATGTTGATTAGTTGAATTTAAAACAGGTTGATTAGTTCCCGATCCTGAAGCTCTCATATCAGGAATATAAAAAGAGTAAGATAACTTGAAAGGTAAGGGAGAAAACATTTATAAGTATATCATTTTTTCTGAATGTATGGGAGTGGTTTTATCATATTACCTTTATTACGCTCTGTGATATAATTTTAAGAACAACTTATAAAAGGTACTTATTTATGATTACTACCCAGTTAATGCTCAGTCTTTTGCTTATTCTTGTTGTGGCCTGGGCAATGGGAAGCCTTTTCACACACTACGGACTTCCCTTTGTACTTGGTGAACTCCTCGCCGGAATTATAATAGGCCCTCCTATTCTCGGCCTTATAGGCCCCTCACCTGCTATTGAGCTTCTTGCTGAGCTGGGTATTTTCTTTGTTATGTTCCATACAGGGATGGAGATGGACCCGAAGGAGTTGGTTGAACATTTATGGCCTGCTCTTGCTGTTGCAGTAGGAGGATTTATTCTGCCCTTTGTCCTTGGTTATTTTACTACCCGTGCATTTGGCGGAACTATTAACCAGGCCCTGTTTGTTGGCATGGGTATTTCAATTACTGCCATTGCGGTCCAGTCTGTCATTTTACACTCACTCAGGATAAGTACTACCTATATCGGTCACATTATAATTGGAGCAGCCATAGCTGACGATATTCTCTCATTAATAGGTTTGTCCATCTTATTAGGTCTGGCAAAGAGCGGGACCATTGAGGTTTCAGGTCTGCTGATTCTGATCGGAAAAGTAATCGGATTTTTTATTTTCACTATACTTGTGGGACAATTTGTGATGCCCAAAATAACTTCCAGACTGCATGACCGTGAAGGCAAGGCTTTTACCTTTGCCATGGCTACGGCCCTGCTTATGGCTTACCTGGCTGAACTAGTCGGTCTTCACCTGATCATAGGAGCATTCCTGGCCGGTCAGTTTGTAAGGAAAGAGATTATGGATGAAAAAATTTACCATGCTATAAATGACCGTTTCTACGGATTAAGCTATGGTTTTCTTATGCCAATATTCTTTGCCTCCCTTTCATTTCATCTTCATTTCAACTGGAACCTCTCTTTCATAACATTTGCTTTAGCAATAACTGCAGTAGCAATCATAGGCAAGCTCCTTGGCTGCGGCCTTGGATATTCACTGTTTAAACGTAACTACTGGGAGTCTGTGATTGTTGGATTCGGCATGAACGGACGTGGTGCGATGGAGATAGTTGTTGCCTCTGTTGTGCTTAAGCTGAGCGATAATCTTCTCACTTCCAATCCTGAAATGGCGCCGCTTTTAACGCAGGACCAGTTTTCAGCTCTCATATTGATGGCCTTTATTACAACTTTAATGGCCCCCCTTACTTTAAAGTGGGCCGTAACCAGGGCCTGCAGTTCAGATGAATCAGCATCATTCTGCGCATTATGGGACAAGAGCGACATAAAGTAATCTTTTCAGGAAAATTCACTACAGCATCAAATCCTTTACTCTAGTCCTCAATTAATATTCTCAAATCAGGTTAACATAAAATTACTCATAATCTTATAATTCTCTCATTTTTTATATGAGCTTTTAATATTATAGCTTCAGATAGTTGGGGGGGCATTGCCTGGAGGAAATTTTTAGCAGACTTATAATTCTCAAATTTACCAAGCCTTAAAGTATAATATTTTCCAATTTTCTCAATTCTTAGCAAATTACGATTTTTTTCTTTAAGTGTCCGGAGCAAATAATTGAATTGTTTCTGGGCATCTGCTAATTTTAACTGGGTCTCTATCTGTATCGTATAAACTAATCGAGATGCATACTGCTCATCAACTTTCAATTTCGTATTGATTTCATTTGCTGTGTAAATATTATTATCAGACCTTTTTTGTATAGTATTTTTATTAATTGTCTGCTTAGTTTCTTTATCTTTGTTTGAAAGGCCATCCTTATCTGAAATTATACTTACTGATTGCTCTTTTACAGGTTTTATCAAATTGCTTTCTAATTCAGGCAACTGTTTATTATTTGTAGCTTGATAATCATGTTTACTGACAGGCACTATTACTTCCTTTAATGCAATAATTCCGAAGAGAAAGATTGCAAGATAAAGAGTAGTAATGAATATGGGGCTAATTCTCCCTTTGTAATGCTTTGACGTTTCCGAAGCAACTTCACCTTGTAATTTAGCTTTCAATTTTTCTTCTTTCCTCTCTCTCATTAGATTGTCAGAATTATTCCCGTTATTAAAAACGTCAAGCGGTATTTCTCCAATTGCGCACAGTATTTCTATTAACTTCTGCTTACTCTCCTTATCCAGCTCTCTAACCTTTATTCCTGCCGAGAACGTATTAGCATCTCTTTTTTCCCATACTACATCGCCCAAAAAAGAAACTATCAAATTACCGTGCGGATACTTTAATTTGAACTCAATATTTTCTTTTTGCTCAAAATCAATGCTGTCCAACTCAATAGTAAATCCCTGGTAAGAAAAGTTTCTTATTAAGCCTAATATAGGGGATTGTGATTTAATTTCGATGACATGAAAAATATCTAACCTCTTGGATTCCCTTTTTTCATGTAACATTGATTTTAACCTTTTTAGAAATTGATGATAGCTATATATAAATAGACGACAAAATACTGTTACTTTGCCAATCAATTTATAATAAAAAGAGGGTCGATAACTATTTTTTAATTTAGCATTATACTCGTCGGACTGTCAAAATATTCACCATGAAATTAACGCATATTTAGTTATAAATAAGCTAGTTAAGGGATCGGAAACAACTTAAAACCTTATGTTATTTATAGGAGTTCTGGTGGGAAGATTGTTAACTTATCATATGAGTCATCATTCATCATAAAGAGTAAAATGAGGATTTTCAGACCGTAACAAAATCTATTTATAAACTTCTATATAATCAATATATGAAACAGAACTTTCCCCAGTATTGTCCGAATCATTCATTATAGCTATGCTGGCTATTTGAGGCGGTTCTTTTCCAAAAGCCTTTCTGTAATCTTCCAGCACATTCACTTCCTGTTCAATCCACTCACCCATATTTACAATGCCTGCCTGAAGGACTATCATCTTTGCTTCTTTTGCATAACTATTTGTAATTATGACTTCCTCATGATACTTATTGGCCCATATGTAATTCAAAGAACTGTGAGGAGGGTATTTGCCATACATCTTTTTTGCAAGACCATATTTCAACTTTCTGCCAAATGATGCCTTGTCAGGATTATATTTAAACATCACATAAATACGTATGGGATAATCATCACCCTCTTTTGTTGCGGCATTTCCTTCTTGATATATATTGCTAATCTTCCACTTCCACCTGATACCGGGATAGTCATAAACATTAAATTCACTTTTATAAACCATCCCTGAAGCAGATGCATCACTCTCAGCCTTTATATAACTCTGCCCACTATCACTATATATAGAGTAATTTGTGTGTTCTTTTACTTTTTTAAAATACAGAGGTTCCCAGTTATCGAGAGAATTAAAGTCCTCCCGCAGTAAAACCTCATTGCTCTCTGCATAAACTGATGTTGCACATATTGCTATAATTAATATCATTATTTTACAATTCATTAGATTCTCCAACTTAATGTGTCTCATTACCGTTTATTCAGGTTCCAATCATAGTATAAATAGGAAATATCCACACCTTTGGTTTTATCAAGGAATTCCCTTTTATCATCATCAACTATATAATTTTTAATAAAATCGATCACTCCTGATGTTCCCCCAAAGTCCGGCCTGTACCAGTCAAAAATTGACGAGATGAGCATTCTTTTCTCTTCCGGAATTACAATAACCTCAGAACTGTTGATAAAAAATTTTGTGGCCAGTTCAAGTTCATCATCGATTCATTCAGGCGTGTAATACTTTATTGGCGCACATGATCTTGATCCGCATACAAGTGCAAAATGGATTCTCGGGTCAAGACTCTTCAATGAATATTTAGATTTTGCATTACTAATTCCGAATTGTCTCCAGAATCTTGAAGGCTTATCAGCCGATACCCCGGCTTCGGTGTCCTTCCTCTCATATTTTGGAAGCTCTGCCGAGGACAGGTCTATTCTGTCCAGCACAATATCCCATGCAGGAGAATTATCCATACCTGATTCCCATGGATGCCTAATATAAACAAGCCCGTCTCCATTGACTTGCCTTTCATCGTATAGATATCTGTGTGAAGACAAAAGTCAAGGAATCGTATAGGAACCTCTCCAGTTTTTGTTTAAAACTGCCTGGGCCTGTTTAGTATATTTTCTGACGATGTCAGACATTGCATTTCAGTTCAAATCCCCCCTTACCCCCCTTTTCTAAAGGGGGGGCACACATTGCCAAAACAAGTCCCCCTTTGAAAAAGGGGGATATAGGGGGATTTTTCATTTAATAAACTCAATAAATTTATTAACAACAGGCCCCGCCGCCCTCTCCTTCTCCTTCATGCTTTTCATGAGCAGGAGCACAGTCAAAGGTTCCATAATGTACAGACCTGTCACCTGTTACTTTAAAGTGGTCTGAAAAACGTGTCTCACTGAGCATGGATGCAGTATTACCACAGACAAGCATTGGTTTTCCGGATATAAGACGATGATGGTCATCAAGGTCAAAGGCATGGGAATATCCTGAAATTGTTCCCCTGTAAACCGCCACCTGTCCGTAATCTTCACATATGTCTTCAAGGCTGTCCAGTTTAAATGCCCTGATTGTCATAGAATAAAAATCAACCATTCCGACCTTCACTTCAATCTTTGGGTTGTTAAGTTTGGTCTTATGTTTTGACACAACTCGGTAATCAGGACATCCAATATCTCGCAGCATTCTGCGAAAGTCTTCTATATACATTGCGCCACCCAGACATTCGCTGTGAAGCAGAGGATCATTCTGCAGCTCTTCTGGCACTCTTCTTCCGGTAAAGACATCTGAAAAATAAATCTCGCCTCCTGGTTTCAGGACACGAAAGATCTCTGAAAAAACCTTTTTCTTATCTGAGGAAAGATTGATTACACAGTTGGACATTACAATATCAATAGAGTTGTCCTCTATGCCAAGCTCCTTTAAATCTTCTATATAACCTTTTTTAAACTGTACATTTGGAGTTGCATAACCAAACCTCTCCATCTGGGATTCAAGATGTCTCTGCCCCACCTCAATCTGTTCATCGGTCATATCGATTCCTGTTACAAATCCTTCAGGACCAGCCAACTTTGAAG